>Ga0207695_10001471_pt1 | contig 39463 bp, 39 predicted proteins | sample KBSC54metaG_FD_184354 | JGI IMG/M metagenome (GOLD analysis project Ga0207695, IMG submission 184354) | Corn rhizosphere microbial communities from Kellogg Biological Station, Michigan, USA - KBS C5-4 metaG (SPAdes) (version 2) | ecosystem: Host-associated > Plants > Roots > Rhizosphere > Soil... | reverse complement strand
TTGATGCGCGCCCGGGTGAACACGGAGTATTGTTGTGAAGGTAGTTTTCATCGGTCTGGGGCGGATGGGGCGGGCGATGGCCCGGCGGTTGCTTGCGGCGGGCCACGACGTGGTTGTGTGGAACCGCACGCCGGACCGGCTTGGCGAACTTCTCGATGCGGGAGCGACCAGCGCTGAATCGATCGCGCAGGCCGCCTCGCTTGGTGCCCCTGTGATCACGATGCTGGCCAATGACGAAGCCCTGGCGCAGGTCGCTCATGGCCCCGGAGGCCTGATTGAAAGCCTGCCGGCCGGGGGGCTGCACATCGCCATGGGCACCCACCGCAGCGACACGATCCGCGATCTGGCCGCCGCGCACGAGGCGGCCGGGCAGGTGCTTGTCGCGGCTCCGGTCCTTGGCCGACCCAGCGCGGTGGAAGCGGGGCAGCTTGGCATCATTGCGGCCGGACCGGGTGATTCGCTCGCACAGGCGCAGCCGTTGTTCGATGCGATCGGCCGGCGGACCTTTGCCGCCGGGCCGGATCCGGCGACCGCCTCGCTGCTGAAGCTCACCAACAACATGGTGCTGGCCTGCGCGATCGAGGTCATGGGCGAGGCGTTCAGCCTGGTGGAGAAGTCAGGAGGCGATCCGGAAACCCTGCGCGACGTTCTGACCGAGGGCGTGTTTTCCAGTCCGGCCTATATCGGTTACTCGCGGGCGATCGTTGACCGCAGTTGGGATACGGTCGGATTTACCGCAACGCTGGCGCTGAAGGACGTCGATCTGGCGCTGGCCACGGGCGCGGCCAACGGGGTTCCCCTGCCCAGCGCCGAGGTCTGCCGCGACCGTCTGTCACGAGCGATCGCCGATGGCGATGCCGACCGGGACTGGATCGTCATGGCCCTTGCCCAGGCGCGTGCGAGCGGCCTGGCCTGATTTCACCCTAGCCCGTTTACCTTACAAATCGAGAGAAAGCCTTTATCAATGACCAGCAAGCTCTTTTCGCCGATCTCGTTGCGCGACCTGACGCTCTCGAACCGGATCGTGGTCTCGCCGATGTGCCAGTACAATTCGAACGAGGGATCGGCCAACGACTGGCATCTGGTCCACCTCGGCGGCCTGTCGATGGGTGCGGCCGGGCTGGTCATCTTCGAGATGACGAACGTCTCGCCCGAGGGCCGGATCTCGCCGCGCTGCGCCACCTTGTGCACCGACGAGAACGAAGCCGCGCTGAAGCGCGTCGTCGATTTCTGCCGCACCTACGGCGTCGCCAAGCTGGGGATCCAGATCGGGCACGCCGGACGCAAGGGCTCGCAGCAGCCCCCGGCGCTGGGCGGCAAGGCCCTGAAGCCTGAGGAAGGCGCCTGGGAAACGGTCGGACCGTCGGCGATCCCGTTTGCCGACTACCCTGCGCCGCGCGAACTCACCAAGGCCGAGATGGCAGACCTCGTCGAAGCCCACCGCCAGGCAGTCGCGCGCGCGGAACGGATCGGGTTCGACCTGATCGAGATGCATGGCGGGCACGGCTACCTCGTCCACCAGTTCCTCTCGCCGCTCGCCAACCAGCGCACCGACGAATACGGCGGATCGCTGGAGAACCGCATGCGCTTCCCGCTCGAGGTGTTCAAGGCGATGCGGGCGGAATGGCCGGCCAACAAGCCGCTGGGCATTCGCGTGTCGGCGACCGACTGGGTCGAGGGCGGCTTCAACCCCGACGAGGCGGTGGAGTTCGCCAAGGCGCTCAAGGAGCTCGGCTGCGACTTCATCGACGTCACCACGGGCGGCCTTGATCACCGTCAGCAGATCCCGCTCGAGGCCGGCTACCAGGTGCCGTTCGGCGAACGGATCCGCAAGGAGGCCGGCATCACCACCATGTCGGTCGGCCTGATCGGTTCGCCCGAGCAAGCCGAAGAGATCATCGCCTCGGGCAAGGCGGACTTCGTGGTGATCGGCCGCGATGCCCTGTACAATCCCCGTTGGGCGTGGCATGCGGCCGAAAATCTCGGCGCAACGGCAGATTATGCCCCCAAGTACGGCATGGCCAAGCCAGCGCTGCGGCCGCAGCTCTATCCCAACCACCGCGCCCCTGCGTGAGGCAACGAATGCCGAATACCAGACACGACATGAGAACGCCGGTCACCTTGTTGACCGGCTTCCTCGGCAGCGGAAAGACCACCTTGCTCAATCGCGCCCTGCGCGATCCGGCAATGACGCAGACCGCGGTGATCATCAACGAATTCGGGGAGATCGGAATCGATCATGCGCTCACCACGGCGAGCGACGACACGATCATGGTCCTCGAAAACGGCTGCCTGTGCTGCACGGTCTTCGGCGACCTTATCCAGACGCTCAACCGCCTGTATCATGCCCGCGAGGCCGGCGAGGTCGATTTCAACCATGTTGTCATCGAAACCTCCGGCCTCGCCGAGGCAGGGCCCATTCTGCAGGCGTTCCTGTCCGAGCCGACCCTCGATGGGCTGTTCCGGATGGGGGCCGTGGTGGCAACGGTCGACTCGGTGAATGCGGAGTCGACCCTGTCCCAGCACCCCGTATCCGTCCGGCAGGTTGCCCTGGCGGACAGCATCCTCCTCACCAAGCTCGACCTGATCGAACCGGCAGAGCGCGCCGCGCAAACGGCGGCCCTGCTGGCACGGCTTGGTCAGATCAATGGCGCTGCGCAAGTCCTGGAAAGCGATGACCCGGCGGCGGATCCGGTCCTGGTGATGCGCCAGGCGATGGCCGATCCGAGAGAGGATCCTCGCGCCGCGAAGACCTGGATCGACTCTGCCCTCGGCACACCCCTGGCCCACGACGCGGCTGACGCCGGGCATGGGCATCATGCGCACGCGCCGCATGCGCACGAAACCGGCATTGCCTCGTTCAACCTCATCCGCGACGAACCGCTCCCGCGCGAGGCGCTGCACCTGTTGCTGACCTCGCTGGAAAAGCATCTCGGCAGCAACCTGCTGCGGGTGAAGGGGCTAGTGAACGTGGCGGAGGAACCGGGCCGGCCCGCGGTCGTCCAGGGTGCGCAGCACCTGCTGCACAACCTGTCCTGGCTGCCCGAATGGCCCGATCAGGACCAGCGCACGCGGATCGTGTTCATCACCCAGGATCTGCCCGCCGGTGAACTCGAGGAGATGGTGACGCTGCTCGACCGCGTTGCCCACCGGACGGCCCTCGCCCGCCTCAAAGCGGGTGGATCCGAACCGGCAAGGCCGATCTGAGGTGCCTTCGGCCGGCTACACACAGCGAGGTGCGTCCCCGACAATAAAGTGTCGCTTGCCGCGCGCCCACCCGACATCAGATCGACGTTCGCCAAGGGCGTCCCTATCTGTCCACCTCACCGCCCCCCTGGTCTGTTTTGAGCGAGGACGATGATCGAAACGTACTTCAAGGATGAGCCTGCCCATCCCGCACCGTATGCCGTGTCCGCCCCTGAAGGGATCGGCGAGCGACAAGCAGCGACGCTGACCCAGTCCGTCTACGCACAATTGCGCTCCGACATTCTCAGCGGGCGGATGCGCCCAGGGGAGAAGATCCGCGCCGCAGCCGTGCGCAAGCGGTTCAACACGGCAGGCAGCCCCGTTCGCGAAGCGCTGAACCGGCTTCTCTCCGAAGGCTTCGTGGCACTCGAGGAGCAGAAGGGATTCCGCGTGGCGCCAGTGAGCGCCCGGGAACTGCAGGAACTGGTCAAGACACGGTGCTGGATCGATGGTCTGGCGATCCGTCAATCGATCGAGCGTTTCGACCTGCAGTGGGAAGAGAATCTCATACTCGCGCTCCATCATCTGTCGCGCGCGCACCGGAGTGAGACGGGCCAAGCTGGAACCTCGGACTGGGAAGTCCGGCACAAGGACTTCCATCTCGCCTTGATCGCCGGGTGCGGCAGCCGCTGGATCGAGCGGATCAGCGCCCAGTTGTTCGACGCCGCGGAGCGTTACCGTCTGCTCGCCCTCGAGCAGGTCCTTGAACGTGACGAACTGCAAGAACACCGCGACCTCGTCGACGCCTGCATCAATCGCGACGCCGATCGCGCGATCAACCTGCTCGATCACCATTACAGGCAGACCTTCGAGGCCATTACAAACTCATCATTGAACGTCTGAATCCGGTAGCCCCCTGCAGGCTCCGCGCTTTTCAAGACAACCCCGCACGCCAGATGGGTTGGCGTCGAAGCTGCCAGCAGGTCGCCCAAACTTCGCCAAATGCGTCGGCCGCTTATCAGCTATTGCGACAAGAGACCGCCGCACATCGCGGTCGCACAGCCGACCTGCGCCAGTTGCGGGAACTAGGCTTGTGCCCGCTTTGCCAACAATTTCAGGAAGGTGGCGCACCCGAGAGGATTCGAACCTCTGGCCTCTGCCTTCGGAGGGCAGCGCTCTATCCAGCTGAGCTACGGGTGCGTGGCAAGGGCGCCTAGCAGGAAGGATCAAGGCTTGCCAGCGCGAATTCGTGCGAAGCGTGCCGCGACGCGGCGGGCGGATCGGCTTAGCCTTTTCGCAAGGGGTAGCCGGTAAGACGGACTCATGCGTTCGACCCCGCCCGATCGGCCAATGCCACCCCCGCCCTCCGTTGCGCCACCGCGGTCTTCCCGTCGGGGGCAGCCGCAGCCCTTGCAGGCCGAACCTTCGCTTGCCGCACAATGGGCTGCGCTGCACGAAGCCGCACAAGTGATCGCCGCTATCGCCGGCGAAGCCGCTCCGCGCGCGGCCGATGGCGGGAACCTGGCCGAAGCGGCAGCGCGCCAGGGCGGTTGGCGCCAGAACCTTAACGACCAGCAGGTGGAAGACCTCAGCGTCATCCTGACCCACGGCATCTCCGCTCTCCTTGCCGCCCATGCCCGGGACGCGGGGGCGGCTGCGGCGCCGGCACGCGCGCTCCTTGGCGAATTCCGCGCCGCACGGCGCGGCATACTTGCACTCTGCCCGCCTGGCACGCTGGGACAGCGCCGGCTAGGCTGATTTGCCAGCGTGAAAGCGCATCCGAACCTTGCCTTGTTCATCATATGTTCTTAAGGTGGGGACATGGCTTCCTCCCTTCCCCTGCCGGCCGATTCGCCTGAAGCGGTCACTGCCCGGCACGTCGCACGGGGGATCGGCCGCCTCTTCGCGCGCAACGATATCTGGTGCCTGCCGGAAATGCCGCTGCGCTCGGGCCGCCGGGCGGACCTGATGGGGGTCGATGGCAAGGGCCACCTCATCATCGTCGAAATCAAGGTTAGCCGCGCGGACCTTCTGGGCGACGGCAAATGGCCCGACTACCTTGACCATTGCGACAGGTTCTTCTGGGGCCTGGCCCCGGGGCTCGACATCGGCTGCATGGAAGGGCCCGGCTTCCGCCCGGACCAATGCGGCCTGATCGTTGGGGATGGCTATGATGCGGAGATTCTGCGCCCCGCGCCCCTCATCCCGCTCAGCGCCGCGCGCCGCAAGGCCGAGGTGGAACGGCTCGCCCGCACCGCGCTGCGGCGTCAGGTCGTCGGCGGCGATCCGTGGTGCGCCCCCTGGGCCGAACGCTAACGCCTGCCGCCCCCGCGTTCCGCCAGCCGCTCCAGCAGCGCGGTCTTCTCGGCGGCGGACAGGATCGGCCAATCGGCGATCTCGTCGAGCGTGCGCAGGCAGCCAATGCACTGACCCTGCGGGTCGAGGCGGCAGATGCCGGTGCAGGGAGAGGGCGGGCTGCGCATCGCGGCTGGGTCAGACCACAGCCGGGGCGCGGAGGCAACCGTCGCGGCCGCTCTTGAAATTTCCTTGCTTTGCCGTGTAACTTCCGCTAACGGGCGGTCTGCCGACGCCGGAGCACTGTTGCTCCCGCGCAGTCCGATGCAGGCGTGAGATCCTCCGAAGGGATCCGCAGCGGACCTTACGGCCAGCCACACAAGCTTCCCCTTTCACGCACGGGTCGCATGACGCGACCCTTGCCGCCGGCCCATTCGCGCGCGCCGGCCAAACGAAAGAACTCTGATTCCCATGTCCTATTTTTCCGAACTCGGCCTGGCCGAACCGATCCTGCGTGCCCTCGATACCAAGGGCTACGCCGATCCTACCCCGATCCAGCGCCAGGCGATCCCGGCCCTGCTCGAAGGCCGCGACCTCCTCGGCATCGCCCAGACCGGCACCGGCAAGACGGCGGCCTTCGCCCTGCCTTCGCTGCACCGGCTGGCAGACAATCTGCAGGTCGCCAAGCCCGCGTCCTGCCGGATGCTGGTGCTTTCGCCGACCCGCGAACTGGCCGCCCAGATCGCCGAGAACATGAAGGGCTATGCCAAGTACCTGCGCCTTTCGGTGCAGTGCGTGTTCGGCGGCGTTCCGGTGGGCAAGCAGGCCCGCGCCCTGACTCACGGCACGGACGTCCTCGTCGCCACCCCCGGCCGCCTGCTCGACCTGATCGACCAGCGCGCGCTGACCCTGCGCCATGTCGAGATCTTCGTGCTCGACGAGGCCGACCAGATGATGGACCTCGGCTTCATCCAGCCGCTGACCCGCGTCGCCGCACTGCTCCCGAAGGATCGGCAGAGCCTGTTCTTCTCGGCCACCATGCCGCAGGCCATTGCCGATCTCGGCAAGCGCTTCATCAACAACCCGGTCCGGGTCGAGGTCGCCCCGCAATCGACCACGGCGGAGCGGGTGGAGCAGTACGCCACCTTCCTCAACCAAGCCGAGAAGCAGGCGCTGCTGACGCTGACCCTGCGCGCCGGCCTTGCCGACAAGTCGATCGACCGCGCTCTGGTCTTCACCCGCACCAAGCACGGGGCCGACCGCGTCGTGCGCCACCTCGCAGGGGCCGGTATCAGTGCGGCGGCGATCCACGGCAACAAGAGCCAGGCCCAGCGCACTCGCGCGCTCGAAGGCTTCCGCCAGGGCTCGGTCCCGATCCTCGTGGCGACCGACATCGCCGCGCGCGGCATTGACGTTTCGGGCGTCAGCCACGTCTTCAACTTCGAGATTCCCAACGTGCCCGAACAGTACGTCCACCGCATCGGCCGCACCGCGCGCGCCGGGGCCGATGGCATCGCCTATTCGTTCGTCGCGCCGGACGAGCGGCCGTTCCTGCGCGACATCGAGAAGCTGACCCGCGTCAAGCTCGAGGCAAGGCCCCTGCCCGACGATTTCCTCAAGCAGGCAGCCGGGCTGCCCGCACCCAAGAAGGTCGGGCCGGACGATGGCGGCGCCCACGAACAGCGCGGCGGCAACCGAGGTGGCGGACGACCCGGCCAGGGCCGTGGTGGCCCCGGCCGGGACAGTCGCAACGAACGCCGCGGCGAGCGCTCCGGTGAGCGGTCCGGCGAACATCGCGGCGAACCGCGGCGTGAGCGCGCGGGCGAAGCCGCCGGCGGCGAAGCCCGCCCCAAGCGCCGCTTCCGTCCGCGCGGCCCGGGCAACGTTGGCCGTCACGCCGGCGCCGTGCGCCGCGCCAACTGAACCTGCGCCGGGGATCGACCGTGGTTGCCACTGTGCAAGCGCGGCGCCCTCGGGCATGAGGCAGGCATGAACGAGCCGACCATCGTTGCGGCCATGCTGTCTGCGTTGGCCATGACCGCGATCGTCGGCCTGCGCTACCTGCTGTCGAGCGGCGGCTTCGCCCTCGCCACCCGCGCCGTGCGGCCGGGCCTCTACGCCGGTCTCGAACGCCAGATCCGCAGCGAGATCGGCTGGTCGCTGCTCTCTGCCGCGATCTACGGCGTACCCGCCGGGCTCGTCGCCTGGGGCTGGCAGCAACGCGGCTGGACCCGGATCTACACCGATCTCCACGCCTTTCCGCTGTGGTATCTGCCCCTTTCGGTGCTGCTATACCTCTTCGCGCACGACACCTGGTTCTACTGGACCCACCGGCTGATGCACCGACCGCGCTGGTTTCGCGTGGCCCACGCCGTCCACCACGCCAGCCGCCCGCCCACGGCCTGGGCGGCAATGAGCTTCCATCCGATCGAGGCGCTGACCGGCGCCGTGGTGATCCCGGCGCTGGTCTTCGTCATCCCCATCCATGTCGCCATGCTGGGCTTAGTCCTCACTGTCATGACCGTGATGGGGATCACCAACCACATGGGCTGGGAGATGTTTCCCGGCGCCATCGTTCATTCGCGGTTGGGCGGCGGACTGATAACCGCGAGCCACCACAACCGCCATCACGAGCTCTATTCATGCAACTACGGCCTCTACTTCCGCCTGTGGGATCGCCTCTGCGGCACCGATCGCGGACTGTCCTCGCCCTAGGCGGGAGCCTGGCGGCGCTTGTGGTTGCGGCCTCCCCCGCCAGCGCGGACGACGCGGCGAAGGGCGAAGCCACCTTGGCCGAGCATGACCTTGCGGTCACCGTCAACGGACTGCGCAATGCCAGAGGCAAGGTCATGGCCTGCCTGGCCTCAACCCCGGCCGCCTTCCCCAACTGCAAGGGACCGGGCGTATCCCGCCACCTCGTCGTCGCGGCGGCCAAGGGCACGGTCGAGCTGGATTTCGGGCCCGTTCCCGAGGGCACCTATGCGATCTCGCTGTTCCACGACGAGAACGGCAACGGCAAGCTCGACACGATGATGATGGTCCCGCGCGAAGGCTATGGCTTCTCGCGAGATGCCGCCGTGCGGTTCGGCCCGCCGCGCTTTGCCGCCGCCAGCTTCGCCGTCGGGAACGCGCCCGCGCGACAGACGCTGAAAGTGCGTTACATCTTCTGACAGCCCGTCCTGCACCGCTGCAGGTTGACCCACAAATCCCTCCTGCACAAACGGATGCCATGGCGGACGGCGAATCCACGACCAGACGTGAGCGGCTGACTGCCCCCGGCGCCGTACTGGCGCCGTTCCGCTATTCAGCCTTTTCGGCGATCTGGAGCGCCAATCTCGTCTCCCAGCTTGGCTCGATGATCCAGTCGGTCGGCGCCGCCTGGCTGATGACCGAGCTGACCACCTCGCACACCCTGATCGCCGGGGTTCAGGCCTCGACCACCCTGCCGATCCTCCTCTTCGCCGTCCTCGCCGGAGCCATTGCCGATAACTTCGACCGGCGCCGCGTCATGCTGGCCTCGCAGTGGGGCATGCTAGCCGTCTCGGCGGCGCTCGCGGCGATGACCTTCACCGGTTCGATCGGCCCTTTCGCGCTGCTCGCCTTCACTGTCGCCGTTGGCACCGGCACGGCGCTCAACGGACCGGCCTGGCAGGCATCGGTCCGCGCCCAGGTCGGCAAGCAGGACCTGCCCGCCGCGATCTCGCTCAACACCATCGCCTTCAACCTCGCGCGCTCGGTCGGCCCCGCGATCGGCGGCATCCTGATCTCGCTCGCCAGCGTATCGGCCGCCTTCGCGATCAACGCACTGAGCTACGTGGCCCTGATCATCGTCCTGCTGCGCTGGAAGCCGCAGGTGCCGCCACCGGCACGCGGGCCGATGCTGCGCTCGATCCGGATGGGCGCCGACTTCTGCCTCCGCTCCGACCCGGTGCGCCGCATCCTGATGCGCGGACTGTGCATCGGGATCGGCACCTCGGCCTTCCAGGCGCTCCTCCCCTCGCTGGTGCGCGACCAGATGCACGGCGGCGAACTGGCTTTCGGGCTGGTGCTGGGCGCCTTTGGCATCGGCTCGATCTGCGGCGCGCTCGCCGTCGTACCTCTCCGCCGCGCCTGTGGCACCGAAGCGGTGATAAACGGCAGCGTCCTCCTGTTCGCCCTCGCCCTGCCGCTGCTCGGCAATGCCGGCGAGTCGTCCGCCGCCCTGCCGGTCTCCTTCTTCGCGGGGCTGGGCTTCGTTGCGATCGTGACCACCCTGAACGTCTCGATGCAGCTGCGCTCGCCAGAGGAAATTCTTGGCCGCTGCCTGTCGATCTACCAGGCGATCACCTTTGGCGGCATGGCGCTGGGCGCGTGGCTGTGGGGCGCGCTGGCGGACCGCGCCGGCCTGGCCTTCGCGACGGAGGTCGCAGCCGGCTGGCTGGTTCTGACCACGCTGGTCCTGCGCGCGCTCGCGCCCATGCCGCGCCCGCACGAAGGGCGGGTCGATCTGGCCGGCTGAGCCTGCGGGCAAGTGCCGGCGCAACTTAACCGTTAATCAACCATGTTGCGCCAGAACGGCCCTGTAACCGGAACTACAGGGACTTTTCGGCATGGATTCGCTGCGCGGGCCGTTTGACGACTATTCGGGCGCAGACGCCTACGACCCGGCCGAGGACGATGTTGGTCAGGAGGCTCCGCCCCAGCCGGTCGGCCATGACGAACGCCGCATGCAGGTGCGGGCCTATAACCTGTGGGCCAGCCTGCTCGGGGACCGCGCCCTCCCGCTGATCGGCGATCTCGACACCGGCCACCTGCCCGATTTCGATCCCTACAGCGTCCTCCTCGACGTCTCCGGCGGGGCCGAGCAACCGATCGTGCGCTACGTCGGCAGCGCCATCGCCGCCGAGTCGGACTGCGATCCGGCCTCGGTCCGCTCGCTGGCGGACGTCCCGGGACGCTCGCTCCTGTCGCGTCTGACCGACCATTACATGCAGATCCTCGCGAACCAGTCGCCGATCGGGTTCGAAGCCGAATTCGCCAACCAGCGGGGTCGCACGATCCTCTACCGGGGCATCCTGCTGCCCTTTGCCGCGGACACCATGAGCGCACAGATCGACCTGATCTACGGGGTGATCAGCTGGAAGGAGCTGGCCGACCAGCAGACCACCGACGCCCTGATGCGCGAGATCGATCGCGCTCTCCAGCCGCGCGAAGCTCGGGTCCGTCCGGCCCCGGCCACGCCGCTTGCGGCGTGGGCCGACGGGCCGCTGAACCTGCCGGTCGCGGCGGCCGACGTGCTGGACCTTTCCGCCTACGACCACCCCGACGTCTTTGCCTGGGATGCAGCCGAAGGGGAGACCGGCCTCGCCGATCTTCTCGCCTCGGCCCGCGAACTGGCTGAAGCCGCCCACGGCGCCGATGATCGCAGCCGCAAGGCGCTCTATGCCGCCATCGGCCGGGCCTATGACTTTGCCCTCGCCGCCGCCGCCGCACCGGAAGACTTCGCCGAACTGGTCGAAGACGCCGGCCTTGCCGTCCAGCAACGCGCGCCGCTGATCCCTGTCGTCAAGCTCGTCTTCGGCTCCGGCTACGACAAGACCCGCCTCACCGAATATGCCACCGTGATCGGCCATGCCCAGCGGCTCGGCCTCGGCGCCGGAACGCTCGCTCACTATCTCGATACCGCCCCCGGCGGCCTCAAGGGCGTGGTCCAGCGCGAACGCCAGCTGCGGCGCGAGGAAAAGGGCGCTACTGCACCGGCGCGTGACGGGGAAAGCCAGATCGTCCGCCGCCTGCGCGCGCTCCCCGCCCGTCCGCTGGCTGACCTCTCGGCTAATGGCGAGGAATTCACCCTCGTCCTTGCCCGCCGCACCGATGAGGGCGAAGTGCTCCTGCTCGGCGAAGTCGCCGATGACGCAGCCCTCCTCGAACGCGCAGCGCGCCGCCTGCTGGGATAGGGTCCGCCCTTCAGCCATTCGGCGTGGCGCCGCCCGCCGAAAGCCGCTAGCCTGCCGCGATGGCAGGCTTTCGCGCGCGCTTTCATCCGGGGTTCAGGCGCGGGCGCGAAGGTGCCGGGCCAATGCACCGCTCCGTTCGTCAGTCCACCGGCATGGCCGGCCGCCTGCTGGCCCGCCTCGCGGCCTCGCTGCTGGCGGCGGCCCTCTCGATCAACGCCGCGGCCGCCCAGTCCATCCTGCGCGATGCCGAGACCGAGGCCCTGTTCCACGACATGGCGACCCCGCTGGTCAAGGCCGCCGGGCTCGATCCGCGCAATGTCTCGGTCGTGCTGGTCAACGATCCGGAGATCAACGCCTTCGTGATGAACGGGCAGACGGTCTACCTCAACGCCGGCCTCATCAACACGGCCGACACGGCCAACCAGGTCCAGGGCGTGATCGCGCACGAACTCGGCCACGTCACCGGCGGCCATGCGATCAGCGGCGAGCAAGGGGCGAAGTCCGCCGGGACGGTCAGCCTGCTTTCGCTGCTGATCGGCGCCGCGGCCATGGCCATGGGCGGGGGCGAGGCCGGCATGGCCGCGATGATGGCCGGGCAGAGCGCGGCCATGGGCAAATACCTTGCCTTCACCCGCGGGCAGGAAGCCCAGGCCGATGCCGCCGGCGCCTCGTTCCTCGCCAAGGCCGGGATCAGTGGGCGCGGTTCGATCGAATTCTTCAAGAAGCTGGAAAACGAAGGCTACCGCCGCGGCTATTCGCAGGCAGACCAGGACGTGTTCCTCTCCACCCACCCTCTGGAAGGAGACCGGATCGCCGTCCTGCAGGACAGCTACCAGAAGGACCCGGCGTGGAACAGGCCGAGCGATCCCGCGCTGGAGGCCCGCTTCCGCCGCGCCAAGGCCAAGCTGTTCGGCTACCTGCAGGATCCCGAGCAGACCATGCGGCAATATCCGGTGACCGACACCTCGGTCCCCGCCCGCTATGCCCGGGCCTATGCCTGGCACAAGGAGGCCTTCCTCGACAAGGCGATGGAAGAAACCGACGCCTTGCTGAAGGACGCGCCGGCGGATCCCTATTTCCTGGAGCTCAAGGGCCAGATCCTGCTCGAGGCCGGCAAGCCCGCAGAAGCGCTCGCCACGCTCCGCCAGGCCACCACGCTCACCGGTAACCAGCCGCTGATCGCCACGACCTTCGGCCACGCCCTGATCGCCACCGAGGACGGCGCCAATCTGGCCGAGGCGGCCCGAGTTCTCAAGGCCGCGGTCGCGCGCGACCGCGAAAACCCCGACGCCTGGTACCAGCTCGGGATGGTCTATGCATCAAGCGGCGACCAGCCGCGCGCCAAGCTGGCGAGCGCCGAACAGCAGGTCCTCTCCGGCCGCTGGGCAGAGGCGCAGTCCAGTGCCGAAAGCGCCATGGTCGGCCTGCCGAAGGGCTCGCCCGACTGGCTGCGCGCGCAGGACATCGCGATGCAGGCCCGCGCCCAGGTTGAGCGCGCGAAGAAGCGCAAGTAAGGCCAAGCGATGAGCGCCGCCGACATCACACCCACCCGGTTCCCCCTCCTTCTCAACGCCGGAATCGCAGCGGCCTTCGCACTGCTCGGCGCCGCCGGAGCGTGGTGGTGGGAAGGCCGCTCGGGCTCGCTGAGCAGCGGCCAGCGCGCCGAGATCGAGCAGGTTGTCCACGACTACCTGATGGCCCATCCCGAGGTCCTGCCCAAGGCCATGGCCGAACTGGAAAGCCGCCAGAACGCCAGCCAGCTCGCCAAGTTCCGTCCGGACCTGGAACGGGCCTCTGCCGGCACCGTGCTCGGCAACCCGCAGGGCCGCGTGACCCTGATCGAATTCACCGACTACGCCTGCGGCTTCTGCCGCCGCTCGGTGGACGACGTCGATGCACTGATCGCCGCGAACCCCGACCTGCGCGTCATCGTACGCGAACTGCCGATCCTCACCCCGTCCAGCGCCGACGCGGCCAAGATGGCCATCGCCGCCGCCGAACAGGGCCGCTATGCCCAGTTCCACAAGGCGATGTTCGAAGCCGGAAATCCCTCTGCCAAGACGATCGCCTCCGCTGCTGCCACGGCTGGCCTCGATATGGACCGTGCCCTCAGGATCGCCGCCGATCCGGGCACCGAGGCCGAACTGGTGCGCAACCTTGATCTGGCCAAGCAGCTCGGCTTCTCGGGCACGCCAAGCTGGGTAGTCGGCGATGCGATGCTCTCCGGTGCGGTCGGGCGCGACTCCCTCGCCGAGGCCATCGCCTCTGCCCAGAGCGGCACCCAGGGCACCTAGTCAGACGGCGCGCTTTCGCGCTAGAACGCTGCCATGGCCGTCCTGCCGTTTCGCCCCACCCCGTTCTTTGCCAACAAGAACCGCGCCTTCTGGCGGCTTCAGGCTGTCGGCTGGGGCGGCGCGCTGCTGCTGCGCGCAATGTCGGCGCTGGCCAACGGCCAGCCATTGTCCTTCCTCGTCCTGGTCCTGATCGCGACGATCACCGGCTTCTCGATTTCGCTGATCCTGTCGGTCGTCTACCGCCTGCTGATCGTCCGTCGCCCGCTGGTCACCTGGGGCGTCACGGCGCTGGTCGTGCCGGTCGCGGTCACACTCTATGCCTTTATCGACGCCTGGGTGATCGCGCTCTACCGGCCCGAAACCGGCGCCAGCTTCGCTCAGCTCCTGATCGGCGTGTTCTATCTCGATCTCACCCTGATCGGCGCCTGGTCGGCGCTCTACTACGCGATCAACTTCTATCTCCAGGTGGAGGAGCAGAACGACCAGCTGCTCCGGCTGGAGAACCAGGCCACCAGCGCCCAGCTGGCCATGCTGCGCTACCAGCTCAACCCGCACTTCCTGTTCAACACCTTGAACTCGATCTCCACGCTGGTCTTGCTCAAGCAGACCGAGCCGGCCAACGCCATGCTCACCCGACTGTCGGGCTTCTTGCGCTATACCCTGATCAACGAGCCGACCGGCAGGGTCACCGTCGCGCAGGAGGTGGAGACGCTCCAGCTCTACCTCGGGATCGAGCGGATGCGCTTCGAGGAGCGCCTGCGCACCTCGTTCCACATCGACGAAGCGGCAAAACCGGCCCTCCTGCCCTCGTTACTGCTCCAGCCGCTGGTCGAAAACGCCATCAAGTACGCGGTCAGTCCGCAGGAATCGGGCGCCGAAATCACCGTCACCGCGCAACTCGTCGGCGCGATGCTTCGCATCACCGTCTCCGACACCGGCCCGGGATTGCAAAACGGCGCGGGCGACAACAGGGTGTCGGGCGTGACATTCGATGGTGGAGAACCCGTGTCGACCGGCGTCGGCCTCGCGAACATTCGCGACCGTCTGGCGCAGGCCTACGGGGAGACTCACCGCTTCGAAATCGTCGATCCGCCCGAAGGCGGCTTCACCGTCCTGATCGAAATTCCCTTCGAGCGTCGCGAGCCGGCCGCCGTCCCGCCTGCGCCGAGCCGTGCCTCCGTTGCAATGAACTGAAACCAAATGCTTTCCCGTCCGTAAAGGACGGCAAGCTAAGGGGTTTGACTAGATGACCATTCGCACGATCCTTGTCGACGACGAGAAACTGGCCATCCAGGGCCTCCAGCTCCGGCTGGAGAAATTTCCCGACGTGGAAATCATCGACACCTGCTCGAACGGCCGCGAGGCGATCCGCAAGATCAAGACCGAAAAGCCCGATCTCGTGTTCCTCGACATCCAGATGCCCGGGTTTGACGGGTTCTCGGTGGTCAAGGGCGTGATGGAGATCGAACCCCCGCTGTTCGTCTTCGTCACCGCCTATCAGGAGCACGCCGTCCGCGCCTTCGAAGCCAATGCCGTGAACTACCTGATGAAGCCGGTTGACGAGGACCGGCTGGCCGACACGCTCGACCGCGTGCGCACCCGCCTCGTCGAAAAGCGCGGCGTCGAAGAAGCCGAAAAGCTCAAGAGCGTGCTCGCGGAAGTCGCCCCGGACGCGATCGACCAGATGCCCGACGACGAGGGCGAGCCCGGCGCCAACCGCTACGAGAAGCTCATCAACATCAAGGATCGTGGCCAGATCTTCCGGGTCGACGTCGATTCGATCGAACACATCGAGGCCGCCGGCGACTACATGTGCATCCGCACCGCCGACAACAGCCTGATCCTGCGCGAAACGATGAAGGATCTTGAACGCCGGCTCGATCCGCGCGTGTTCCAGCGCGTCCACCGCTCTACCATCGTCAACCTCAACCAGGTGCGGCAGGTGAAGCCCCACACCAACGGCGAATGCTTCCTCGTGCTCGAATCAGGCGCCCAGGTGAAGGTTTCCCGTTCGTACCGCGACGTAGTGGCACGCTTCGTTCACTAGGGTCCGCAAAGAACGCAGAGTGCCCTGGCGCGATCCCCTGTCAGGCGGGGCGCGGCGCAAGCATGGCTTGGCCTTCCGTTCTCTGCGCCCTTTGCGCGAACCACACTTGCACTGAACGCGCCGCTCGGCGAAACGCTCGCAATGACCTTCGCCATCCCCGGGTTCGACCTTGCCGCCTTCGTTGCCGCCGCCCTTGCCGAGGATCTCGGCGAAGGCTGGCCCGGCGGCGGGCATGACGTCACCAGCGAGAGCGTGATCCCCGCCGACGCGCGCTTTGCCGGCGTGATGGACAGCCGCGACCCGATCGTCGTCTGCGGCCTGCCGATCGCTGCCGCCTTCTTTCGCGCTCTCGATCCGGCGGTCGGGATCGAGATCCTCCACGAGGAGGGCACGCAGGTCCCCGCCGGGACCGAGCTGATGCGCCTGTCCGGCAAGGCCCGCGCCATGCTCACCGCCGAACGCAGCGCGCTGAACACGGTCCAGCACCTCTCCGGCATCGCGACGATGACCCGGCAATACGTCGACGCGATGGACGGCAAGGCCACCCTGCTCGATACCCGCAAGACCATCCCGGGCCTGCGCCACCTCGAAAAGTACGCGACCCGCACCGGCGGCGCGCAGAACCACCGCCTCGGCCTGTGGGACGCGGCGATGATCAAGGACAACCACGTGGCCGTCGCCGGCGGGATCGGCCAGGCGGTCGGCTGTGCGAAGGCCGCCGGGATTGCCAACGTGATCTGCGAAGTCGATTCGCTCGACCAGATCGAACCGGCGCTGGCCGCCGGTGCAACGCACCTGCTGCTCGACAACATGGGCCCTGCAACGCTGGCGCAAGCCGTGGCGCTGGTGAACGGCCGCGTGCCGACCGAGGCGTCGGGCGGGGTGCGGCTCGATACCATCGGCGCCATCGCCGCCACCGGGGTCACCTTCGTCTCGGTCGGCCGCCTGACCCAGAGCGCGCCCGCCGCCGACATCGGGCTGGACTTCACGCCGCTGTGAGGGCGATCCTCGCGCTGACCCTGCTGTCGCTCTCCGCGCCAGCCTTAGGGCAGGCCTACCAGTGCGTTCTCCCCCAGCGCGTTGCCCCCCTGCCGCCGGTCCGGCCCGACGGTCCGAGCCTGCGCACGCGGGTGGCCGGCTATACGTTGGCAGTCAGCTGGTCCCCCGAATATTGCCGGCAGGACCGCGATCCCGCCTCGGTCCAGTGCTCCGGGCGGAATGGGCGGTTCGGCTTCATCCTCCACGGGCTCTGGCCGGAAAGCACCTCCGGCCCCGCGCCGCAGTGGTGCGCGCTCCAGCCGCGCCCGGCGCCGGAAACCGTGCGCCAGAACCTCTGCACCACCCCGGTGCCCCGGCTGATCGAGCACGAATGGGCCAAGCACGGCTCCTGCATGGCGACCACGCCCGAGGCCTACTGGGGCGTGGCCCGCCACGTCTTCGCCCGCTTCCGCTGGCCCGACGCGGACCGGCTCTCGCTGGAAAAGGGCCTCACCGTCGGCCGCCTGCGCGAAGCAGTGGCGCTGGCCAACCCCGGCCTGCCGCGCAGTGCCATCGGCGTCGTGACCGGCGAGCGCGGCTGGCTCAGGGAGCTCAGGCTCTGCCACAACGCCCAATACCGCCCCGCCCCCTGCCGGCGCGACCGCTGGGGGCCGGGAGACGGGGCCTCGCTGCGGATCTGGCGCGGCTTCTAGCTGCGGGTTCGCGTCTTCCCTGTGCCTCCCGGCGCCGCTGCATGAACCCGTAACAATGCGGTTTCCTACTTGCCCTGCCCCTGCCATTGTCGCCCGGATCTTTGAAAATCGAACCACCCCCTGTGTTGGAAATTTGTCACCCTGTCCGCCGTGGCAAGTGACTGAAATTTCGAAGATGGGGCCGCGAAAACAGGGTTACACCTGTCACCCTGTGACACCCTGCGTCGCCCTGGAACCGGCGATCAGCGCCGTTCGCGGAAGAAGTCGCGCAGCAGGGCCGCCGCCTCGGCCTCACCCATGCCGGAATAGACCTCCGGGCGGTGCAGGCATTGCGGCTGGTCGAACACCCGCGCGCCATGCTCCACCGCGCCGCCCTTGGGATCGGGCGCGGCATAGTAGACGCGGGCGATCCGGGCATGGGCAATGGCCCCGGCGCACATCGCGCAGGGCTCCAGCGTGACCCACAGTTCGCAGTGTTCGAGCCGTTCAGTGCCGAGCGCCGAGGCAGCCTCGCGGATCGCCAGCATTTCGGCATGGGCCGTAGGATCGTGCAGGGCACGCGGCCGGTTGTGCGCCACCGCAAGAACCGCGCCGTCCCTGACGAGCACCGCTCCGATCGGCACCTCGCCCTCGGCGCCGCCCTGCTCGGCAGCCTCAAGCGCAAGGCGCATCGGTGCGGGAAGGGGCCAGCGGCTCATGTGGCCCGATAACCCGCGAAAGGGCTGTGCACAACTTGACCTTGGCGGGGTGAATCGGTAAGGGCGCGCTTCCCCCGGTTTCGGGCACCAGATTCTGAAGCGAGTTGAGCCATGTCCCGTATTTGCGAACTGACCGGCAAGGGCCGCCAGGTCGGCCACAACGTCAGCCACGCCAACAACAAGACGAAGCGCGTCTTCCTGCCCAACCTGCAGAACGTCACGCTCCTCTCGGAAGGCCTGGACCGCGGCTTCAAGTTCCGCGTCTCGACTCACGGCCTGCGCTCGGTCGAGCACAACGGCGGGCTGGACAACTGGCTCCTGAAGACGGCCGACGCCAAGCTCTCGCCGCGCGCCCTCAAGGTGAAGCGCGAGCTGGTGAAGAAGGCCGCCGCCTGACCTGACGCCGCAAGGCCTGTTGAAAAGGGCGCGCCGGGAAACCGGGGCGCCCTTTTCGCATTCGCTGACGGCGAATCACCTGGGAAGGTCGGCCGGGTCCAGCACCAGCTTGAGCAGCAGGGTCCGCTGGGTCGAGGCCTTGTTGTCGTCCGAGATCACCCAGACGTCGAGCTTGCCGTCCGCCCGGGGCCGCACCGCCAGCCCTTCGTAGTTGTCGGTCGGCAGCGGCGGATCGAGGTACGCCAGGTCGCGCGCATGCCACACCCCGGTGCGCCGCAGCTCGGCCGGATCGGCCAGAGCGATCCGCCCCGAAAAGCGCAGCGGCAGCGGCCAGACAAGCCGGCGCAGCAGGATCAGTGCCCGGCCATCGGGCAGCAGCGCCATGTCGGTCGGCCGGTAGCCGGTCGAGGCGAAGAGCCGCCCGTGCGTGGCGCTCGCCATCGCCGGCCCGACTAGCCCTTCGGCCCCCTCCGTGGGATCGGAGGGATAGACCAGCGTCTCGTGCTGCCGCTCGTAGCTCCGCGGCACGAAGTCCTCAGAGACGAGGATGAACCGCCCGGCCCCGTCGCGGGCCATCGATTCGGCACCGAACTGGCTGGACCAGCCGCGCAACTCCTTCGGCAGGACGCGCACCTCATGGGTGAAAGCCCGATCGATCCGGCTGATCATGTGGCGGTCCTCCCACGAGATCCAGATCGTGCCGGCAGCATCGCTCGTCGCTGCCTCAGCATCGGCAATCCCCCTCACCTCGCGCGGGTCGACCGAGATGCGGCTCATCAGGAAGGGCGCGGGGGTGCCGGGCGGCTCGCGGAAGTCCAGCCGGCCGTTGCGGTCGCTCAGGGCCAGAAGCCGCCCGCCGGGCCGGGCGATCAGGGCCGAATAGCCGCCGAACAGGAAGTCATCGCTGTGCAGCTCCCAGGCCCCGGCCAGCCGGAACGGGCCGAGGCCTTCCGCGGCGCGGGGCGACACTGGAAGGGCAGCGATTTCAAGCCGGCGCGCATGGTCCCACCGCATCCCCCGGTCGCGCAGGAACAGCGAGGGCAGCAGCACCAGCGCCAGCAGCACGGCAAGGAAAAGGCGGAGACGGGGCGGCATCGGGCCGCCCCCTCATTTCACCTGCCCCGCCCCGGCGCAAGCCGGCAATGGCAGGCACAGGCGCTGGTCAGAAGCTCTTGCGGGCCGAGATCGCGAAGCGGCGCCCAAGGGCGTCGTTCACCGAACTGTTGGTCGAACCGGTGATCAGATAGCCGTTGTAGAACTGGCCCATCCGGTTGAACAGGTTAGTCACCGTGAAGGTCAGCCGAAACCGCTCCGCCGCCTTGACCCACAGGCCGAGGTCGACCGTGGCATAGGGATCGAAGTGATCGATCTCGCGCACATCGTTCGGCTGGGTGTTGCTGCGCTGGGTGTAGGCGATGGCCTGGGTGCCGGTGTAGTTGATGGTGGTGAGCGCCCCCCAGGCGGCGTTCTCATAACGCAGCTGGACCTGGGCCTGGAACTTCGGATCGCCGACCAGCCCTTCGGACTGGACCGGGGCGACACCGGTTACGTCGTTCAGCCGGTTGCGCAGGTAGAACACCTCGGCGCCCACGCCGACCATGCCGGGCATGCGGAAGGCGGAGAGCGGGGCCGACCAGTCGAGGCTCGCCTGGATCGCGTCCATCTTCAGCCGCTTGCCATTGACGTAGCCAGCGGTCACGCCCGGATTGGCCGGATCGGACACGACCTGTCCGGTGGCGGTGCGCTTGATCAGCGAGCAATAGGCGTTGCCGTTCGCTGGATCCGCCGTGTTGAAGCTGATGTTGTCGAAACAGCCGGAGGCGACCGAGGCCACCGTCTGGATGGTGATCGGGTCGGTGATCTTGATGTTCACGTAGTCGACCGAAAGCGTCAGGCGCGGCGCAAAGCGCGGGCGCAGGATGACGCCGTAGGTGAACGAGTTCGCCACCTCGTTGCGCAGGTTCGGGTTGCCGCCGAGGAAGCCCGGCACTGAAACCGTCGCCGCGGTGAGCGGCGTGGCGCCCGGATACTTCGCAAGGAAGGCCGCGCAGTTCGCTGCCCGGACGGCAGGAGCCGCCCCCGCGTTGATGTTGGAGGGCGAGCACAGGTCCGGCACGGTGAAGTTGCCGACCGTGCGCAGGCTATAGAGTTCAGTGATCGAGGGCGCGCGGAACGACCGGGTGAAGTTCCCGCGCAGTTCAATGTCGCGCACCGGCGCAAATGCGCCGCCCACGGCCCAGGCCTGGAAGCCGCCGTTGGTCGAATTGTCCACGTTGCGGAACCGGCCGAACACCTCGAGCTTGGAGATGAAGCTGTTGTTCGACGGCGTCACGAAGGGCACGAGGACTTCTGCGAACTCTTCGTTCATGTGATAGGAGCCGGCGGTCGGCGCGACCGGCGCGGATCGCCCGCGACCAGCCTGGACGAAGGCATCCGGGGTGAACCGGCCCTGCTCCACGTGGTGCTCGAACCCGAGGTTCAGCGACACCGGATTGTCGTTCAGATTGAAGACCGGCCCGCCGAGATTGACGTTGGCCACGGTCTGCTGGAGCCGCGAGCGGTTGACCACGTTCTGCTGGACATAGGCCAGCGCCGCGGCGCTCGCCCGGCCAGCGCCGAACAGGTTCAACGGCGAACAGGCCGCGTCGGCGATCGGCGTGGTCGGAGCCCCGTTCAGCCGGACCGTCGACACGGTCGAGCAGCCATTGATCGCGTTGATAAAGTGCTGCTGGTTGATGTCCTGGAACCGGTCAACCACATCGCTGCGGCCATAGGTGATAGTCGCCTCGTAGTTCCACGGGTGCCCGCCCATGACGAACTTGCCCTCGACCCCGGCGACGAAGCGGTAGACGTCCATCGTCGATTTGCCCGACAGGTCGACGATATCGGCGTCGGTGCGGCTCAGGACGAAGTTCGTCGGATAGCCGTTGGCCGCCAGCCACTGCTTGGCCTGGTCGGTCAGCATGGGGTTGGTTGAGCTGAAGGTCAGGTAGCCATTGGCCCCGCCCTGGATCACCGCGTTGTTGAGCGGCGCGGCGGTCAGCTGGTCGCCCACCGTGTGTGCATAGATGCCCTCGGCAAAGAAGCGCAGGCTGTCGCTGGCATCGAAGGTGAAGAACGCCGCGGCGTTCAGCCGTTCGAGGTTGGACGTGATCTGGCTGTAATCGTTGGGCCGATAGCCATCGCCGCCCGAAGTCCGGCCGCCCGGATAGACCGTGCCCGGATTGTAGCTGACGATGTTGCCGTTGGTGTCGAACCGCCCGAACGGCAGCGAGGGCACGTTGGCCGCCGGGAATCCGTTGAACGGCAGTCCGGCGGCCGTCGCCTGGAGCGCGGTCGCATTGGGGTTCAGCACCACGCCGCCCGGAGCAAGCGGCCAGAAATAGGCATTGGCCACAAGCACCGTGCCGGGGAAGCCGTCGGTCGCGGTGTTGTTGTAGCCGATCCCGGAATTGACCCGTCCGTCGGTTCCCGGGGTGCGGCCCGGCGTTCCGTAGTTGCCGATATAGAACGGGCTGCCTGGGTTGGCGCAGACCTGGCCCGCGCCGAAGGTGGAGCAGGGGTTGGTCAGGGGGAAGGCATTGGCCTGGTAGAACCAGCGCTCGTTGGCGAGGACGCCGTCCACCTTGCTCCAGCCGAATGCGCCGGTGAGATTCGCCCGGCCGTCGGCAAAGTCGAACCCGCCCGCGGCCTGCACCGACAGGCGCTGGTTGTCGCCTTCGCTTGTGATGCCCGAGGTCGCCTCCAGATCGAGGCCCTTCATCCGGCGCTTGAGGATCACGTTGACCGTGCCGGCGATGGCATCGGTGCCATAGACCGGCGCACCGCCGACCGAGAGAACGTCGGTGCGGTCGATCAGGATGGTCGGGATCACGTTGAGGTCCACCGGCGTGCCGGGCGTCGCGCTGGCGGCGCTCGACGGGACGCTGGAGGAGACGACGCGGCGGCCGTCGATCAGGGTCAGGGTGCGGTTGACGCCCAGGCCATAGAGATTGATGTAGTTCGCGCCCTGTCCGAACACGCTCTGCGGGCCGTTCGGCGTGGTCGAGCCACGGACGCCCGGCTTTTCGCGCAAGGCATCGGCAAGGTTGAACAGGTTGCGATCCTGCAGGTAGCCGCCATCGACCTTGACCGTCGGTTCCAGCGAAGGCTGGTCAGCCTGGCGGATCCGGGTTCCGGTGACGACGATCTCGTCCGCAGCGGCCGGAGCGGCCTGCTGCGCCTGCGCGCTTTCCGCTCCCAGCGCCAAGGCCAGGACGAGAGGGGCACAACCCAGCTGGAGATGAACGGCACACCTAGTCTTCACTGCGAACCCCCTGGAGCGCGCAATGCTTCGTCGCGCGCAAGCTAGAGACAACCCCCGACCTTTTCTGGCCGATCTGGTTGCTGGATATGCCGATAAATCATGTGGGAATGGTTAACAAAAGGCCAAATCTTTACGTCGGGCATCAAACCGCATGCAAAGAAGGCTCTGAATTAACTAAGGTTATTGTTCGCCGGGCAGGAACAGAAGGGGATCCAGCCGGGCCTCGCGCCAGCGCAGGCCCCAATGCAGGTGCGGCCCCGTCGCCCGACCGGTCATGCCCACTTCGGCAATGGCCTGCCCCTGATGCACGGCCTGGCCCTCGCTCACTCGGTGTGCCGAACAGTGGAGGAAGGCCGACGAAAGCCCCATCCCGTGATCGACCATCAGCAACTTGCCTTCCAGCGTGAAGGGGGCATCTGCCGCCAGGATCACAACCCCATCAGCGGGGGCGAGAATGGTGGTCCCGCTGCCGGCGGCAAGATCGAGCCCCGTGTGATACGAACCGGGTTCGCCCCGGTAGATCCGCTGCGCTCCGAACCGGCCGGACACGCGGCCGGGTACCGGGCGGATCATCGACTGTGACCACCCGCGCGCGTCGGTTGTCCTGGCCCGGGCGGCGGCGATGCGGGCCAGTTCGGCCTTGCGGATCGCCAGGAACTGCTCGCTCGGCACGGAGGGCGGGCGCAGCGGAGCGTCGACGTGCTCGATCTGCCAGGCGCGCGGCGCGATGGCCAGATCCCGGGTCGCGACCCATCCGTTCGCGGCGCGGCCAGTAAGCCTGGCGACTGGCGCCGCATCGCGATCGAAGGCGAGGAAAAAGGCGCCGCTGGCATCGCACGGGATCGCCCTGCCATCGAGATCGAGCGCGAGCCCGCCCTGCGCCATTCCTCGTGCCCAGCCGCCCTGGGTCAGCCGCGCGGGGCCGAGCTCGAGCGGCGGCAGGGCAATCGACGTGGCGCCGGTCCGGCCGGCCAGCGTTGCCAGGGCGGCCCCGAACAGACCCAGCGCCTGCCGCCGGTCCGCCGGCACGATCAGGCCTGCCCGAGCAGCCGCTTCGTCGCCAGCTCGCAGCTGGCATAGGGCTCCTGCCGGGTGACGCTCCAGTAGCGCAGCATATCCAGCTCGATGGGCTCGCCACTGACGGCGCAGATCACGTGGGTGCCCGGGCTGATCAGCCGGAAGCCATTGGGCTCGAAATGCAGGCGGGCGGGACGTTCGGACGCGTTCATCAGCATCGCGCCAGTCTAGCAGCAAGTCATGGTCAGAACAAATCCCCCTGCCGCGGTTCTCCGCCTGCCGAGCCCGAACGCGGTGCGCGTGAGCCTGAGGGGCTGACCCTGAGCGCGCCATCGTGGAATTCGAGGTTGAGTACGGCAAGCCGCAGCGCCTCGGCCCGGCCAGTGACCACGTGGCCGTCCGGCCCGGTGACGAGGGCATAGCCGCGCTGCAGCGGCGCGCGGGGATCGAGCTGCCGGCGCACCCGGTCCAGCGCGGCGACCGAGCCGCGCGCAAGCTCGATCCGGTTCAGCAGGTCCTGCGGCCGCAGTCGGACGGCATCGAGGTTCTGGCGGGCATGGCGCAGCTGGTAGGTCAGCAGCGGTGCGGACAGGCGACCGGCGGAACGGCCCAGCTCCTCACGGGCGGCCACGATCCGCCCGGCCAGCCCACGCTTCAGCCGCTCCGCCAGATCGTCCAGCTTCTGGGCGCGGGCGTCCACCAGCTGTTCGGGGCGAGGCAGGCGCTGGACGCGCGCGGCCAGCCGTTCCCGCCCGAGCTGGACCGGACGAAGCGCGCAGCGGCGCTTGCGCAGCGCCAGCTCGGCCAGCTGGGCCGCCAGTTCCTCGCGCACCGGCACGGCGATTTCGGCTGCGGCCGTGGGGGTCGGTGCGCGCAGGTCGGCCGCGAAATCGGCGAGCGTCGTGTCGGTCTCGTGGCCGACGGCGCTGATCACCGGTATCGTGCATTCCGCGATGGCACGCACGACCGCCTCTTCATTGAAGGCCCAGAGATCCTCGATCGAGCCGCCGCCGCGCGCGACGATGACCAAGTCCGGCCGAGGCACCGCGCCGCCCGCAGGAAGGGTGGAGAATCCGCGCACTGCGGCCGCGACCTGTTCGGCCGCGCCCTGCCCCTGGACCAGCACCGGCCAGACGATCACCCGGCTCGGGAAACGGTCAGCCAGGCGGTGAAGGATGTCGCGGATCACCGCCCCGGTGGGTGAGGTGACGACCCCGATCACGCCCGGCAGGAAGGGCAGCGCACGCTTGCGCGACCGGTCGAACAGGCCCTCTGCCTCCAGCCGTGCGCGGGTTTTCGCGAGCAGCGCCAGCAGGGCGCCCTCGCCCGCGATCTCCATCCGGTCGATCACGATCTGGTAGTTGGAGCGGCCGGGATAGGTGGTCAGCTTGCCGGTGGCGACAACCTCCACCCCGTCCTCGGGCCGGAAGGCGAGCCGGCCGGCGTTGCCCTTCCACATGACCCCGTCGAGCCGGGCACCATCGTCCTTCAGGCACAGGTACAGGTGGCCGGAGGCAGCGCGCTTTACCCCCGAAAGTTCGCCCCTGACCCGCACGAAGCCGAAGCGGTCCTCCACCGTGCGCTTGAGCAGGGCGGAAATCTCGCTGATGGAGAGCGGGGCGGCGTTGTCCCCGGGGCTCCCCTTCGCTACGAGGCCCCCGCCGACATTGGCAGTCTCGGGATCATCGAAGGGCGAAGCGGTCATGAACATCCTGCTGTTGGGCTCGGGCGGGCGCGAACATGCGCTGGCCTGGAAGCTTGCGCAATCGCGTTTGCTCACCGGCGGCGGCCGATTGTTCGCCGCGCCCGGCAATCCGGGCATCGCCGATCATGCCGAACTTGTCACCCTGAACGTGGAAGACCATGCGGCGGTCGTCGCCTTTGGCGAGGCGCACCGGATCGGCCTTGTGGTGATCGGGCCCGAAGCGCCCCTGGTCGATGGCCTGGCCGACACTCTGCGCGGCGCCGGCTTTGCGGTGTTCGGCCCCGGCCGCGCCGCCGCCCAGCTTGAAGGGTCGAAGGGCTTCACCAAGGATCTCTGCGCCCGCGCCGGAATCCCGACCGGCGGCTACGAGCGGGTGACCAGCGAGGACGCCGGCCTTGCCGCCGTGCGCCGGTTCGGCGCCCCGGTGGTGATCAAGGCCGATGGCCTCGCCGCCGGCAAGGGCGTGACCGTGGCGATGGACATGGCCACCGCCGAGGACGCGATCCGCGAGATCTTCGCCGGCCGCTTCGGCAGCGCCGGGGCCGAGGCCGTGGTCGAGGAATTCCTCGACGGCGAGGAGGCGAGCTTCTTTGCCCTGACCGACGGCAGCACCATTGTCCCCTTCGCCTCGGCGCAGGATCACAAGCGCGTGGGCGAGGGCGACACTGGCCCCAACACGGGCGGCATGGGCGCCTACAGCCCGGCCCGCGTCCTTACTCCCGCGCTTGAGGCCGAGGCGATGACGCGGATCATCGCCCCCACGGTAAAGACGCTGGCGGACGAGGGCATGCCCTATTCCGGCGTCCTGTTCCTCGGCCTGATGCTGACCGCCAGGGGGCCGCAGCTGATCGAATACAATTGCCGCTTCGGCGACCCGGAGTGCCAGGTCATGCTGATGCGGCTGGAAAGCGACCTTGGCGAGCTGTTGCTGGCCTGCGCGGAGAACCGCCTTTCGTCGATCGAGCCGCCGCGCTTTTCCGACGACGTGGCGCTGACGGTGGTCATGGCCGGCGCCGGCTATCCGGGTGAACCGAAGAAGGGCGGCCGGATCGACGCCATCCCGGCGGCCGAGGCGACCGGGGCCAAGGTGTTCCACGCCGGCACCGCGCTGGGGATCAACGGCGTGCTGACCGCGAACGGCGGCCGCGTGCTCAACGTGACCGCCCGCGGGGAGACAGTGTCCGAAGCCCAGGCGGCGGCCTATGCCGCGGTCGATACCATCCGTGCGCCGGACCTGTTCTGCCGCCGCGACATCGGCTGGCGCGAGGTGGCGCGCGAGCGGGGCTGAGGCTCAGACCTGCGCCACCAGCGCCTTGAGGTCCGCCTCGGGCCGGGCGCCGTAGTGACTGATGATTTCCGCCGCGCAGATCGCACCGAGCTTCAGGCATTCGGCGAGCGAGCGCTGGCGGACATGGCCGAACAGGAACCCGGCGGCGAAAAGATCGCCTGCCCCGGTCGTATCGACCACGCGCTCCACCGGCTCGGCCGGGACTTCGGCGTGTTCACCGGCGGCGATGGCATAGGCGCCCTTCTCGCTGCGGGTGACAACCACGGTCGGCACCTTGCCGCCGAGGTGGGCAATGCCCTCGTGAAAATCCTCGATCCCGGTCAGCGCCGCCAGTTCGTGTTCGTTGGCAAAGAGGATGTCGATCTCGCCGGCGTCGATCAGGGCGTGGAAATCATCCCCGTGGCGGGCGATGACGAAGGCGTCAGACAGGGTAAAGGCGACCTTGCGCCGGGCTTGCCGCGCGGCGGCGATCGCGCGGCGCATGGCGGCGCGCGGCTCTTCGGGATCCCACAGGTAGCCTTCCAGATAGAGCACGGCGGCGGACGCGATCAGGCCTTCGTCCATTTCGCTCGCCGGCAGGAACTGCGAGGCGCCGAGGAAGGTGTTCATCGTCCGCTGCCCGTCGGGGGTCACGAAGATCAGGCACTGCGCGGTCGGCGGCGAGCCCGGGCGGGCGGGCGTGTCGAAGGCGATGCCGCCGGCGCGGATATCGTGCGCGAAAACCGTGCCGAACTGGTCCTGCGCGATCTGGCCGACGAAGGCGCAGCGCGCGCCGAGCTGGGCAAGGCCGGCCAGGGTATTGGCGGCCGACCCACCGGAAATCTCGCGCGCCGGGCCCATCTGCGCGTAGAGCTGCGCCGCGCGATCGGCGTCGATCAGGGTCATTCCGCCCTTGGCGAGGCCCAGTCGGTCGATATCGGCATCGCTACAGGGGGACATGACATCGACGATGGCATTGCCGATAGCGACGACGTCAAGGGTGGGAGTGGTCATTCTGGGCCTTCCGAACGGAGTTGGCTGCCGCCTAGCGCCGCTCGGCCCGAGCGGCAAGGCGGGGTGCGTTGACAGGCGCGGTCGCGAAGGCGATGGCGGCAGGCATGGTTACACGGCGTTCGATCCTCGTGGGCTGCGCCCTTGGTTCCACCCTGGCGCTGGCGGCCTGCGGCGGGAACACTGCGCCGGTCCGCAGCACGCCGGTGGCCCAGCCGCCCCGCGTCGTGCGCACCCCGGCCCGCCCGCCCGTGCGCCATGCCCCGCCGCCGGCGAAGATCCAGTCGCTCCCCGGGCTGGAGGGCGTGATCGGGGCCGACCAGCAAAGCCTCGTGCGCCAGTTCGGCATGCCCCGGCTCGACGTGATCGAGGGCGATGCGCGCAAGCTCCAGTATTCCAGCTCGGCCTGCGTGCTGGACATCTATCTCTACCCGCCCGGCGCCGGGGCGGAGCCGCAGGCGACCTATGTCGATGCGCGCCGCGCCAGCGACGGGCAGGACGTGGACCGGGCGACCTGCATCCGCGCGCTGCGCAACCGCTGAGCGCACCCCTCTACCGGCCGGTTTCACGCCGTAACCCGCCCTTAACCGCTCTTCGCCCATAGCCTCCCCCGATTGCAGCGCACTGCCGAAGGGGGGCAGCCGATGACCTACCAGTTCCGCACTCTGGCCGAACAGGCCCAGGCCGATGGCGCGATCACCGCCACGGAGATCCTTTCCCTGCGCCGCGAAGGCTGGGCCGACGGCCGGATCGAACCGGCCGAGGCCGAGGCGCTGTTCGTGCTGAACGACCATCTGGCCGAGCGCACCGGCGAATGGGTCGACTTCTTCGTCGAGGCGCTGAGCGAATTCGTGCTGGCCGGCGGCAACCCGCGCGGTTTCATCAGCGAGGACCAGGCCGAATGGCTGATCGGCCGGATGGACCGTTCCGGCCAGGTCGAGACCATGGCCGAGCTGGAACTGCTCGCCCGCCTGTTCGACAAGGCAGAGCGCGTACCCGAGCGGCTGAAGGGCTATGCCCTGGCCCAGGTCGAGCAGATCGTGCTGACCGGCACCGGTCCGACCCGCGACGGCGGCATGGTGGAGGCGGCGCGGATCACCCCCGCCGAATGCCGGCTGCTGCGCCGCTTCATCTTCTCCTTCGCCGGCGACACCGCCGCCGGGGTGAGCAGGGCCGAGGCCGAGATGCTGTTTCGCCTGAAGGACGCGACTCTGGGCGCCGACAATGCGCCCGAATGGACCGACCTGTTCGTGCAGGGCGTTGCCAACCACCTGACGGCGCACAACCATTTCCAGCCGCTCTCGACCGAGCGGGCGCGGGAACTGGACGGGTTCATGAACGACACGACCCCGCGCATGGGCGCGTTCTTCGGCCGCATGGCCAAGGCCGACCTTGGCGGCAGCTTCTCCGATGCCGCGGGCCGCGTGCTCGGCTTCGGTCGCAAGGGAGCCGGCCGCGACCATGCCGCCGCAGTGGCCGATGACGCGCGGATCACCGAGGAGGAAGAGGCCTGGCTGCAGGGCAAGGTCGAGGCCAATCGCGAGCTCGACTCGCTGGACAAGGCGCTGCTGCGCTTCCTTGCCGCGGAAGAACGCCGCCGCTGAGCCAGGGTTACACAGCGGTGACAGGTGTCACCCTGTTTTCCTGCTACCGATGTCGATTTCAAGGTGTTACCCTGTGCGGACAGGGTGACACTTTTCCATCATGGCGCACGCGCCATCGATCATTCAAAGAGCCGGCGCGACCGTGCCAGGGGATTGCCGAGCAGGAAAATCGTTTCGGGTTCGGGTTCACGCAAAGCCACCCGCTTAGACCGTGAAGCTCTCCCCGCAGCCGCAGGCGCCCTTGGCGTTGGGGTTCTGGAACACGAAGCCAGCGGAGAAATCGTCTTCCTGCCAGTCCATCGTCGAGCCGACGAGGTAGAGGACCGAGGCACCGTCGATGAAGAACAGGCCGCCCGGTGTCTCGATCCGTTCGTCCAGCGGAGAGGCTTCGCTGACATAGTCGACCGAGTAAGCGAGGCCCGAGCAGCCGCGCCGCGGGGTGGAGAGCTTGACGCCGATCGCGCCTTCCGGGGCCGATTCCATCAGCGTGGCGATCCGCGCCTCGGCCGAGGGGGTGAGGAGGACGGCGGCGGGGCGCTGGCGGACTTTGGTTTCGGACATGGAACTGTGTTTCCGTTCGTGTCGGGCCGATGTGGGGTGCCTGGCCCCCGTTACAACATGCCCAGTTCAAGCTTGGCCTCGTCGCTCATCTTGGCGGGGTCCCATGGCGGATCCCAGACGAGGTTGACCTCGGCGTCGCGCACGCCGGGGACCGAGCAGACGCGCAGCTCGACTTCGCCGGGCATCGATTCGGCCACCGGGCAGTGCGGCGTGGTCAGCGTCATGGTGACGACCACACCGCCATCAGGCGCGACATCCACCCCGTAGATCAGGCCGAGGTCGTAGATGTTGACCGGGATTTCCGGGTCGAAAATCTCGCGCAGGGCAGAGATCACCGCCTCGTAGAGAGCGCCGCCGGGCTCGCCGGCGCCGGCCTCCACGGGCTTCTGGGCAAGGAATCCTTCGAGATAGTCGCGCTTGCGCTCCAGCTTCTCGGCCGGGGTTTCGGCGCCTTGGGGCGCATCCTCGACGCGGGCGCGGGGCGGGGCGGAGACTTCCTCGACCTCTTCCACGGTGAACTTCGGCTCTTCACCGGTCATCCGAATATCCTCTTCGTGCGTTCGATGCCGCGCAGCAGGGCGGCGATATCGCTTTCATCGTTGTAGATCCCGAAGCTGGCCCGGGCCGTGGCCGGAACGCCAAGGTGGGCCATCAGCGGCTGGGCGCAGTGGTGCCCGGCGCGGATCGCGACGTTTTCCTCATCAAGGATCGTGCCGAGATCGTGCGGGTGTACCCCGTCGAGCGCGAAGCTGACGACGCCGAGGCCATCGTCCGGGCCGAACAGGGTGACAGAGTTGAGGCGGCGCAGTTCATCGCGCAGCGTGCGGACGAGGGCCACCTCGTGCGCGGTGATCGCGGCCATGCCGAGGGTTTCGACATAGTCGATCGCGGCGGCAAGGCCGATCGCCTCGATAATGGCCGGCGTGCCGGCCTCGAACCGCGCGGGCGGCGGGGCGAAGGTCGTCCCCTCGAACGACACCCGGTCGATCATCGCGCCGCCGCCCTGCCACGGCGGCATGGCGGCCAGCAGCTCGGCCCTGCCCCACAGCGCGCCAATCCCGGTCGGGCCATAGAGCTTGTGCGCTGAAAAGACGTAGAAATCGCAGCCGAGAGCGGCGACATCGAGGGCAAGGCGCGGCACGGCCTGGCAGCCATCGAGCAGGATCGTCGCACCGACCGAGCGGGCCAGCGCGACGGCGCGCGGCACGTCAAGCACCGAGCCGAGCACGTTGGAGACATGGGCGAAGGCCACCAGCTTGTGCGCCGGCGTGAGCAGGCGTTCGGCGGCGTCGAGATCGATCCGGCCATCTTCGGTCAGCGGGCAGACATCGATCGCAACGCCGGTGCGCTCGCCCAGGAGCTGCCACGGGACGATGTTGGAGTGATGCTCCAGCAGCGACAGGAGGATGCGATCCCCGGCCTTGAGATTGGCCTGCCCCCAGGTCTGGGCGACGAGGTTGATCGCCTCGGTCGCGCCGCGGGTGAAGACGATCTCCTCCTCGGCGCCGCCCAGGAAGCCGGCAACGCGGCGGCGGGCCTGCTCGTAGGCCAGGGTCATCTCGGCCGAGCGGGAATAGACGCCGCGGTGGACCGTCGCATAGTCCGCGCCCATGGCCCGGACCGTGGCGTCGATCACCACCTGCGGCTTCTGCGCGGTGGCGCCGGTATCGAGGTAGTGCCACGGCGCGCCATCGCGGGTGACAAGGCCGGGGAAATCGGCGCGCAGGGTGTTGCCGAAGGCGGCCGAACCGGCGGTTATCTGTGCGGCGGAGGTCACAGCATGGCCTCCAGCGCGGCGAGGGCAGCCTCGTCCAGCCGCTCCCCGTCAGGGGCGCCGACGAAGGCTTCGGCGATGAACGCCTGGAGCATCAGGCGCTTGGCCTGGGGCGGGGTGAGGCCGCGCGATTCGAGGTAGAACAGCCCGGTCGCGTCCAGTTCGCCCACGGCGCAGCCATGCGCGCACTTCACGTCATCGGCGAAGATCTCGAGCTCAGGCCGGGCATTGGCCGTGGCGGTGCGATCGAGCACCATGGCGCGGACCGACTGTTCGGCATCGGTCCCGTCGGCGCCGCGCGCGACGGCGACGCGGCCGAGGTAAGTGCCGGTGGCCTCCCCGCCGAGCACCGAGCGGACGAGCTGGCGGCTGGTGGCGTTCCGGCCGGTGTGGCGGACCGTGGTGACGATTTCCAGCGTCTGTCCGGCGGCAGCGAGCTGGGCGGCTCCGAAGGTGAAGTCCGCCCCGTCGGCCAGTTCAACCTCGACCGCGATGCGCCCGAACCCGGTGCCGCAGTTGAGCACGCGCAGATCGAACCGCGCCCGCGCGCCAAGGCTCAGCACAAGGCTGCGCACGGTCGGCCCCGCGCCGTCGGCGACGATCGCCAGCGACGCTTCCTCGCCGGCGGCAACGGCGCGGGTCTCGGGCACGACGGGCCAGACCTGCTTCAGCGCGGCGAGGTCCGAATAGCGGAAATCCTCGTCGGCCCGGGTCGGAAGGGGGGCTGCCGTCATGCCACGACCGCCTCGTATCCCTCGCGCTCCAGCTCGAGGGCAAGTTCGGGGCCGCCCGAGCGGACGATGCGGCCGGCGGCGAGGACGTGGACCACGTCAGGCTTCACATAGTCCAGCAGCCGCTGGTAGTGGGTGATCAGGATCACGGCCTTGTCTGGCTTGCGCATGATCGCGTTGATGCCCTCGCCGCAGATCCTGAGCGCGTCGATGTCGAGGCCGGAATCGGTCTCATCGAGGATCGCCAGCTTAGGGTCGAGGATGCCCATCTGGACCATCTCGGCACGCTTCTTCTCGCCGCCGGAGAAGCCCACGTTCACCGGGCGCTTCAGCATGTCCATGTCCATCCGCAGCAGGGCGGCCTTCTCACGCGCCAGCTTGAGGAACTCCCCGCCCGACAGCGGCTGCTCGCCGCGGGCGGTGCGCTGGGCGTTCAGCGCCTCGCGCAGGAACTGGACGTTGGAGACGCCGGGGATCTCGACCGGATACTGGAAGCCGAGGAACAGGCCGGCGGCGGCCCGCTCGTGCGGGGCCATGGCGAGGAGATCCTGCCCGTCAAACTGCACCGAACCGGACGTCACCTCGTAGCCGGGGCGGCCGCCGAGGACATAGCCGGTGGTCGACTTGCCGGCGCCGTTCGGGCCCATGATCGCGTGGACCTCGCCCGCATTGACGGTGAGCGAGAGGCCCTTGAGGATCGGCTTGTCGGCGACGGTGGCGTGAAGGTTGTCGATGGTAAGCATGGTCATCCTGCGCGGCGGGCGCCGCGATCGAAGGGGGTGTTGACGAGGGTGGCGATTTGTCCGGCAACCCGGTCGGCATCGTCCAGCACCTCGGCTTCGGTGAAGCGCAGGGTGCGGATGCCGAGGTCGGCAAGAGCGCGGTCCTGCAGGGCTTCGAGTTCGGGATTGGCGTCCGGGCCGCTCAGCGAGACGACGACCCAGCGCGAGGGGCAGGCGAAATCGACAATCACCGAGCCGACTACGGTCTTGCGGCTGAACTTGATCCCGCCGAGCCTGTTGCCCGACAGGCGCGCCCAGAGCAGCTCCTCGGCCGGGGTCATCTCGCGCCGCAGGTCGCGCGCGCGGTCCTTCAGGCGCTGGAGCCGCTCGGCCGAGACGGGGGCGGGCCGGCGCGGCTGGCCGGTGCCGTCGGCGGGGCGCAGGGAAAGCTTGCCGGCCATCACAGCACCCGCGGCAGATAGGTGCGCTGGCCGCGCAGCCGGCCCGACACGACCTTGACCACCTCGCGCGGCAGGCGCCTGCGCGACCAGCGGCGGTGCTCGGTGAGGAAGCGCGTGCTGTCGAACGGGTAGAAATCGCGGGCAAGGAACTGCTTGCAGGCGGGCACGTGGAACACGGCGCAGCGTGCGGCATCCTGCCAGGTGCCGATCCGGTTGCGGGTGCTGAGCGACCACCAGCGGGCGACCATGTGCTCCGCCCCGGCATCGCGCACCGGCAGGCCCTTCTGGATCATCCGGTTGACCGCGGCCGACAGCACCATCTCCTCGCCGGTGTGGTACATCTGGCGGGCCACGTCCTGGTAACGCGGCCACATCTCGGCGATTTCCTCGCCGAGCGCCTTGAACAGGCGTGCGGGGCCGGCCTTGAACTCGCCGCCGAACCAGCGCGGGTTGGCGATCGTCTCGCCCGAGACCATGTCTAGATCCGCCTGGGCCTTGGCCGGGACGGTCAGCCCGAAGTGCTGCGGCGAGATATCGTAGAAGTAGATCGCATCCGGATCGGGCAGTTCGATCGGGCGCAGCAGGACCGCGTCGATATCGACCATCGCGCAGTATTCGCCGAAGGCCCCGGTGCCGAAGGCCTGGAGCAATTCCAGCTTGTAGTGCGCGGACTGGAAGTTGATTCCGCGCGGCACTTCCATCCGGAAATCGAACGGCAGCAGCTCCAGCGCCTCGTGCCCCGGCACCATCCGTGCGACCCGCGACAGCCGTTCGGCATCGTTGGTGACCAGCCGGAACTCGACCCCCGCGCTCAGCGCCGACTGGGCGAGCGTGACGGCGTTCTGGACGTAGATCGTCACCGGGTCCACGGCATGGAGGTTGACGTGCTGCTCCGCGTTTTCCGGCGCATAGAGCATTCCGTAGACCTTCGGCCGGATCGCCCCGCTGCCCTGCCTGGTGTGCATCAGCCGACACTTCCTTCCAGAGTGATCCCGAGCAGCTTCTGGGCCTCCACCGCGAACTCCATCGGCAGCTGCTGCAGCACCTCGCGGGCGAAGCCGTTGACGATGAGGGCGACGGCCGCCTCCTGCGAAAGGCCGCGCTGCATCGCGTAGAACAGCTGGTCGTCGCTGATCTTGCTCGTCGTCGCCTCGTGCTCGACCTGCGCGGTAGGGTTGCGCACCTCGATATAGGGAACGGTGTGCGCCCCGCAGTCTCCGCCCAGCAGCAGGCTGTCGCACTGGGTGAAATTGCGCACGCCCTCCGCGCCCGGCGCGATGCGCACCAGGCCGCGGTAGGTGTTGTTCGAGCGGCCGGCGCTGATGCCCTTGGACACGATGGTCGAGCGGCTGCCCTTGCCGTTGTGGATCATCTTCGTGCCGGTATCGGCCTGCTGGTAGTTGTTGGTGACGGCGACCGAATAGAACTCGCCCACCGAATCCTGCCCGTTGAGGACGCAGGACGGATACTTCCAGGTGATCGCCGAGCCTGTCTCCACCTGGGTCCAGGAAACCTTCGACCGGGCGCCCTGGCACAGGGCCCGCTTGGTCACGAAGTTGTAGATCCCACCCTTCCCCTGCGCATCGCCGGGATACCAGTTCTGCACGGTCGAATACTTGATCTCCGCATCGTCGAGCGCGACGAGTTCGACAACGGCGGCGTGGAGCTGGTTCTCGTCGCGTTGCGGGGCGGTGCAGCCTTCGAGGTAGGAGACGTAGGCGCCCTTGTCGGCGACGATCAGCGTCCGCTCGAACTGGCCGGTGTTCTCCGCGTTGATGCGGAAATAGGTCGACAGCTCCATCGGGCAGCGGACGCCTTCGGGGATGTAGACGAAGGTGCCGTCGGAAAAGACCGCGCAGTTGAGCGCGGCGAAGAAATTGTCGTGCATCGGCACGACCTTGCCGAGCCAGCGCCTGACCAGATCGGGGTATTCCCGGATCGCCTCGGAGATCGAGCGGAAGATGACCCCGGCCTCTTCCAGCTCCTTGCGAAAGGTCGTGGCGACGGAGACGGAATCGAACACCGCATCGACCGCGACCTTGCGCGCACCCTCCACCCCGGCGAGTACCTTCTGCTCCTCCAGCGGGATGCCGAGCTTCTCGTAGACCTTGAGGATCTCCGGATCGACCTCGTCGAGGCTGCCGAGCTTCGGTTTCGCCTTGGGCGCGGCCCAGTAATAGGCGGACTGGTAATCGATCGGCGGCACGTTGAGCCGCGCCCAGTCCGGCATCGGCAGGGTCAGCCAGTGGCGATAGGCCTTCAGCCGCCATTCGAGCATCCACTCCGGCTCGTCCTTCTTGGCCGAGATGAAGCGCACGGTGTCTTCGGACAGGCCCTGAGGGCCGTATTCCTGCTCGATGTCGGCCACCCAGCCGTGCTCGTATTCGGCCACGCGGGCGGCGGCATCGCGGGCGGCCTGGTCGCGACCGGCTTCGGTGAGAGAGGCGTCGGTCATGCCGAAAGTTCCATGGTCCGTGCCGCCATCGGGGCGGCGAGCTGGGTCAGCGAGACGTTGGCGAGGGCGCTGCGCAGCGCCTCATTCACCAGCGGCCAGTGGGGGCGCAGCGAACAGCCGGCCTCCAGCGTGCAATCGTGCCGCCCCTGCTCCACGCAGGAGGCAAGCGCAATCGGCCCTTCGACCGCCTCGACAATATCCGCCAGCGTAATAGTGGCCGCCGGGCGCGACAGCTTGAGCCCACCCCCGGCACCGCGCACCGAAGCAAGCAGGCCGGCGGCCGACAGGCGGCTGACCAGCTTCTGGACCGTGGGCACGGGCAGACCGGTCTCCGCCGCGAGCTGGGCGGAGTTCACCCGCGAGCGCCCGCAATGGCGCGCGGCCGCGGACATGGTGAGAACGGCATAGTCGGCCATGCTGGACAGGCGCATGGGCTGGGCTCCGTCAAATCGGATTGATTCGTTCCGGTTATCTAGGCAACTGCCGCCCGGTTTACAATCTCGCAAGCCGGGCCATCGCGCAGTGCGATAAAAAAGGGCGGCAGCCGGGACCTTGGTCCTCCGGCTGCCGCCATCAAAGTCGAGAGTTCACGGCAGGAAATCTGCCGGAACCCTTCGGGTCGCGGACTCCCGATGCCGCAGAACCTCCGCAGATAATTGTATGAAGTCGCCAAGTTGGGGCAAAAAAGGGATGAAATTTCGGTAATGCAGGGAACCGTTGCCACCATCGACAGCGCAGCCCGGCTTTGCCATAGCCGCGGCCATGGACCTTTTGTCTTCCTACCGCCTCTTTCGCCCGGCCTTGTTCCAGCTCGATGCGGAGCGTGCCCACGGGCTGGCCATCGCCGGCCTGAAGCTGAAGGGCGGCGGCGCTTCCGAGCGGGCTGCGTCAGGCACGCTGGCCACGAACGTCGCCGGAATCGCCTTCCCTTCGCCGCTCGGCCTTGCCGCCGGGTTCGACAAGGATGGCGAAGTGGCGGACGCCGTGCTGGGGCTGGGCTTCGGTTTTGCCGAGGTGGGCTCGATCACCCCGCTGCCCCAGTCGGGCAACCCGCGCCCGCGCCTCTTCCGGCTGGCCGAGGACCGGGCCGTCATCAACCGCATGGGGTTCAACAACGGCGGGGCAGAGGCCGCCGCGATCCGCCTGGCCACCCGGCTGGACCGGCCCGGCGTGGTCGGGATCAACATCGGCGCCAACAAGGATTCCGCCGACCGCATTGCCGACTATGCGACGATGGCGCGACTGATGGCGCCGCTGGCCTCCTACCTGGCGGTCAACGTCTCCAGCCCCAACACCCCGGGCCTGCGGGCGCTGCAGGACGAAGGTGCACTGGCCGAACTGCTCGACGCGGTGATGGCCGCAAGGGGAGAGCAGGGCCCGCCCGTCTTCCTCAAGGTCGCGCCCGATCTCGAGCCGGCCGACATCGATGCGATCAGCCGCATCGCCATCGAACGCAAGCTCGGCGCGTTGATTGTCTCGAACACGACCGTCTCCCGCCCGCCGCTGCGCTCGGCCCACGCCGGCGAGAGCGGCGGCCTTTCCGGCGCTCCGCTGCGCGACCTCGCCCAACAGAGGCTCGCGGACTTCCGCAAGGCCACGGGCGGGGCCATCCCGCTGATCGGCGTGGGCGGCATCGCCACGGCCGAGGACGCCTTCGCCCGGATCCGGGCCGGGGCAAGCCTCGTGCAGCTCTACAGCGCCATGGTCTACGAAGGGCCGGGGATCGCCCGGGCGATCAACCGCGGACTGGAACGCCTGCTGCGCCAATACGGCTTTTCTTGCATTGCCGAGGCCGTGGGCACGCAATAGCCTGCCTGGCGATGTCTGCTGTGTTTCCCGTTCGCCGGCTTGTCCTGGCCGCCCTGATCGCGCTTGCCCCGGCGGCAGCGACTGCCCGGCCCCCCGTCCACCGCCCCGCCGTTGCGGCCCGGATCCAGGCGCTCGGGGCCGTTTCCGCCGCCGATCCGCGGGCCGCGGCGGCCGGGATCGAGATGCTGCGCAAGGGCGGCACGGCCACCGACGCTGCCATTGCCACCATGCTGGTGCTCAACGTGGTGGAGCCTCAGAACTCCGGCCTTGGCGGCGGGCTTTTCTATCTGCGTCACGATTCTCGCACCGGCGCCCTGTCCTCCATCGACGGACGCGAAACCGCGCCCAAGGCCGCCGGGACGGACTGGTTCTTCGGGCCGGACGGCAAGCCGATGCGCTATGCGGACCTTTCGGTCGGCGGGCGAAGCGCCGGTATTCCGGGCGCTCTGGCGGCCATGGCCCTTGCCCACCGCCAGCACGGGCGGCTGCCCTGGGCGGGCCTGTTCCAGCCGGCGATCCGCCTTGCCGGGGGCGGCTTTGTCGTCTCGGCGCGGATGCACAATGGGCTGCGGCTCTATGGCAAGCACGTCGAAGGCTGGGCCCGGCAGGTCTATTTCACCCCCACGGGCGAGCCGGTGCCTCAGGGCATGGTGCTGAAGCTGCCCGAACTGGCGCAGACCCTGCGCCGGATCGCCGCGAAGGGCCCCGCCGTGTTCTATCGCGGGCCGCTGGCCGCGCGGATGGTGGCGGGGCTGAACGCGGCCTCGCGCAACCCCTCGAAGATGACCGCGGCCGACTTGGCCGGCTATCGCGCCAGGCCGCGCGAGGTGCTTTGCGGCACCTACCGCGCCTGGAAGATCTGCGGGATGGGGCCGCCCTCGGCCGGGGGCATCGCGGTCCTGACCATCCTCAAGCAGCTGGAGCGGTTCGACATGGCCGGGCTGGGCCGCTCGTCGCCGGTCGCCTGGCACCTCTTCGCCGAAAGCTCGCGCCTCGCCTATGCCGACCGGGCGCTGTACGTGGCAGATCCGGACTTCGTCTCCGTCCCCGTGAAGGGCCTGCTCGATCCGACCTACATCGCCTCGCGTTCGGCGCTGATCTCGCCCGAGCGCACGCTGGCGCTGGTCGAGCCGGGCCGGCCGGAGGGGGCGCCGCCCCGGGTCAAGGTGGCCTTCCGCGACGATCCCGGCACCAGCGACCTTGCCGTGGCGGACGGGCGGGGCGAGGTGGTCCAGGTGACGACGACGATCAACGGCTACTTCGGCTCGGGCGTCGCGGCGGGCGGCCTGATGCTCAACAACGAACTGCCCGATTTCGACCCGGCACCGGTGAAGGACGGATATCTGGTTGCCAACCGGGTGGAGGGCGGCAAGCGGCCGCGCAGCTCGATGTCGCCGACCATCGTGTTCGATCCGCATGGCCGTCAGCGGCTGGCGATCGGCGCGGCGGGCGGCGCGACGATCATCACCCAGGTCGCCAAGGCGCTGGTCGGCGTGA
>Ga0207695_10001469_pt1 | contig 39469 bp, 29 predicted proteins | sample KBSC54metaG_FD_184354 | JGI IMG/M metagenome (GOLD analysis project Ga0207695, IMG submission 184354) | Corn rhizosphere microbial communities from Kellogg Biological Station, Michigan, USA - KBS C5-4 metaG (SPAdes) (version 2) | ecosystem: Host-associated > Plants > Roots > Rhizosphere > Soil... | reverse complement strand
GCGGACGTAACTTGGTTCCAGCTCCTGCTACGGGAATGATCGCTTTCATGTAAAAAAACGTTGTCGTTGTCTCGTCCCCGGTTTCCATCCGGTAACGCGTGTAAAATAGTGAATTTTATTCTTTTTGACCTAAATTTGCGCCATGCAAAAAGACACTTTGGTTTTCGACCTCATTAATAAGGAGCTGGAACGTCAGCGTCATGGCATCGAATTGATAGCATCTGAGAACTTCACATCCCTGCAGGTTATGCAGGCGATGGGGACCGTCCTGACCAATAAATATGCAGAAGGCTATCCCGGCAGAAGGTATTATGGAGGATGCGAGATCGTAGACCAGGTGGAGCAGCTTGCAATCGACAGACTAAAAGAGATTTTTTCCTGCGAATACGCCAACGTACAGCCACACAGCGGAGCCCAGGCCAACGCCGCGCTGATGCTGGCCATACTCCAGCCCGGTGACACCATCCTCGGACTGGACCTCAGCATGGGTGGACACCTGACGCACGGCTCACCCGTCAACTTCTCGGGCAAGCTATACCGCCCCGTCTCCTATGGGGTTGGCAAAGAAGACGGCCGCGTCGACTACGAAATGATGGAGTCAGTCGCTAAAAAAGAAAAACCCAAGGTGATCATCTGCGGCGCCAGCGCCTACAGCCGCGATTGGGACTACGCCCGCATCCGCGCGATCGCCGACAGCATCGGCGCCTTCGTGATGTGTGATATGGCGCACCCGGCCGGCCTCATTGCTAAAGGACTGCTCAACAGCCCCTTCGAACACTGCCACTTCGTGACTTCCACCACTCACAAGACGCTGCGCGGCCCCAGGGGCGGTATCATCATGATGAAGAAGGATTTTGACAATCCCTTCGGCCTAAAAGATGTAAAAGGTAATATCCGGCCGATGAGCAACCTGATCGACATGGCCGTATTCCCCGGCACTCAGGGCGGTCCATTAGAGCACGTGATCGCTGCAAAAGCCGTAGCCTTCGGCGAGATCCTTTCCGACAGCTTTACTTCCTACGCCAGACAGGTCATCGCCAACGCCCAGTCCATGGCAAAGACCTTTTTGAGCAAGGGTTACCATATCGTCAGCGGCGGAACCGACAACCACCTGCTGCTCATCGACCTGCGCAACAAGGACATCAGCGGAAAGAAGGCGGAGATCGCACTCGGAAAAGCCGAGATCACCGTCAATAAGAATATGGTCCCCTTCGACGACAAGAGCGCCTTCGTCACTTCCGGTATTCGGGTAGGCGTACCCGCTATCACGACCCGGGGCATGAAGGAGTCGCATATGGCGTCAATAGTAGAAATGATCGACAAGGCGCTGGTAAACGCCGACAACGAGGACGTACTGAAGGCGCTGCGCGGAGACGTCAATGCCTTTATGCAACAATTCCCGTTGTACCCTGAGCTGGGTTAACCCCGGCTCCGGCAGTCACCAGCCCTATCCTCAATAAAAAACTTTAGCTATGCTGCAGAGAAAACAAACCTTATGGATGTTGCTTGCGCTTATCTGCGCGGCACTAACCTTCAAATTCGCCTTCTATTTTGGGAATATGAAGGTAGGGCTGAACGGAATAGCTCCGCTGGAAGTGAAAGCCATGCCCACCCTTGGCGCCGGCTCTGTCAGCGCAAGTGCAGGAAGCGTCCTGATCCTTATCGTTACGGTGATCATCATCGGAGGCACGCTCGTCAATATCTTTAACTTCAAGTCCAGAGGAAAGCAGCTTTTGATCACGATCGGGCTCATTATCCTGTCTTTGCTCAATATATTCCTTTACTGGTGGAAGAGTGGGGTGCCACCTTTTGAATCCGGTAATTACAGCGTTGGCATGATCCTGTCGCTGGCAATCCCCGTGTTCCTGATCATGGCCGCCATGGGGATCAGAAAGGACCAGAGACTGGTAAAGAGCGCCGACCGGCTGAGATGATCCGTACACACGTTGTATCAAAATCGTACACCCCTACCCGGTACCTCCTTCTAAGCAATTGATCGTTAGCCCCCTGTAATAGGGCACTGGCTTTGTAAGAGCTTCAGCTCAACAGCAGCCATGATCAAAAACTATCTTCGCAGCGCCTTCCGCAATCTCTGGAAGCATCGTGTCTACTCCTCCCTCAACATCCTTGGCCTGACCATCGGCATGTCGGCCTGCTTCCTGATCTTTTTATACGTACATTTCGAGCTGAGCTACGACAATTTCCATAGCCGGATAGACCGCATCTACCAGCTGAACTGCGACATCAAAACGCCTACTGAGACGATGAATATCGCGGTCTGCTCCGCACCCATGGCCATCAATGCCAAAGAAGAATTCCCCGAGATAGAAAAAGCAGTCCGCTTCGATCCCCGCACTCTCCTGCTGAGAAAGGGAGAGATCAAGTTCCAGGAAAACAAGGCGGTCCTGGCCGACTCCACTTTCTTCGAGGTCTTCGACTTCCCCCTCGTCCAGGGCGACCCCCGCACAGCGCTCACTGAGCCTTATAGCATAGTCCTCTCGCAATCGACAGCCAAAAAATACTTCGCAGACACCAACCCCATGGGCCAGACCCTGCTGATGAACGACGACGGCAAGCCAGTAAAAGTCACAGGCATAATGAAGGATATGCCCGAGAACAGCCTGTTGAAGGCCGACCTCTTCCTGTCCAAATCCACCTCCAGACGCGAAGACTCGGCCGAAGACCGCCGCTGGAGCAGCTTCGGCATGTATTCCTATCTCCTTCTGAAGCCCAATACCAACCCGCGGGCGCTGGAAAAAAAGTTCCCCGCATTTCTGGACAAAAGGGACGGCAAGGAAATGCGACAGATCCAGATGTTCTTTACTCTCACCCTCCAGCCCCTCAAAGACGTCTATCTCCGGTCGGGCACCCGGGGGGCGCAGGACAACGGGAATATCGCCAATATCTATATCTTCTCGGTCGTAGGAGCCTTCATCCTGCTGATCGCCTGCATCAACTTCGTGAACCTCACCACGGCCAGGTCTACAGAAAGAGCCAAAGAAGTAGGCATCCGTAAGGTAGTCGGCGCCGAACGGCGACAGCTGACCAATCAATTCCTCGGGGAATCCATCGTCCAGGCCCTCATCGCATTCATCCTGGCCGTCGGAATTACAGCGCTGCTGATACCCCTCTTCAATTTTCTCGCCGGCAAGACCATCAGCACGGGACTGTTTCACCACCCGTCCTATATCCTGGCGCTTTTCGGCATCGCCGTCGGCATCGGCCTGCTGGCGGGCATCTACCCTGCCCTGGTCCTGTCCGCCTTCCAGCCTATAACGGTGCTGAAAGGCCGATTCGCCACCGGCAACCGGGGCATGCTCCTTCGCAGAGGACTCGTCGTCTTCCAGTTCACCATCTCCATCGCCTTCATCGCAGCTACCCTGATCGTATACTCACAGCTGACCTATATGCGCAGCCAGGACCTGGGCTTCAGCAACCAGCAAACGATCGTCGTTAATACCCAGGGCAACGCCCATAAAAAGGCCCTCAACGACGAAATAAGCCGTATTCCGGGGGTCATCTCGACGGCCATGTCCTCCAGCGTGCCGGGCAGCGGCAATCCCACGGCCTATTCACAGGTGGAGAACGTAAAAGGAGACATGCAGATCGCTAACCTGGAACTCTACTTCGTAGACTTCGACTACCTGAAACAGTTTAAGATGAAGATCATCGCCGGCCGGGCCTTCTCCAGGGACTTCGGTACGGACACCACGCAGGCCATGATCCTCAACGAAAGCGCGGTTAAGCTCTTCGGTTACCATAGCCCGCAGGACGCCATCGGCAAAAAATTCGACCAGTGGGGCCGGAAAGGACAGATCATCGGTGTCGTAAAAGACTTCCACTTCCGGTCGCTCCAGACAGAGATCAAACCGCTGAGCTTCCGCATCGAACCGGAAGGCTGCGACCTGATCTCAGCCAACGTAAGAACAGCCGACCTGAAGAACACCATCGCAGCGATCGAAACAAAATGGAAGACCGTCATCCCCAACAGACCCTTCAGCTACTATTTTGCGGACGAGTTCTTCAACCGGCAATACCTGGACGAAGACCGGTTTGGCAAGCTCTTCCTCAACTTCGCGGTGCTCGCCATCTTCATTTCCTGCCTCGGCCTCCTGGGCCTGGCCTCCTACAGCACTCTCCAGCGAACGAAAGAAATAGGCGTCCGCAAGGTCCTCGGAGCCAGTGTCACGGGCATCGTTAACCTACTTTCGAAAGAATTCATGCAGCTCGTGATCATAGCCTTCCTCATTGCAACACCTATCACCTGGTTCTTCATGGCCAGCTGGCTAAAAGACTTTTACTACCGCATCAGCATCCAGTGGTGGATATTTGTCCTTGCAGGGATCGGAGCCTTCCTGATCGCCTTGCTGACCATCAGCTATCAGGCGATCAGGGCGGCATTGACCAATCCGGTAAAAAGCCTTCGGACGGAATAAGGCATTGATAATCATTATCCCATTACCCTCATAAGCCATCCATTTTACCCCCCGGGAAAAAAATTTTCTTGGCGGAATTAAAAATAGTTCTACTTTTGTCTAACAGTGTTAAATAATTTAAGGCAATAAAAAGGAGCGGTTTCACATGGGGAGCAAGGAAAGAATTCATCGACTAAAAGAGCAAACCAGAGTAAACATCCTGGACGCAGCACATGAAATTGTGAAAGATGAAGGCTGGCAGGCACTGAGCATGCGCAAGATCGCAGACAAAATAGAATACACAGCGCCCATTATCTATGAATACTACGCCAACAAAGAAGCAATTCTTTTGGAGCTGACAAAAAAAGGATTCATGCTGCTGGGCGCACGGATGAATGAAGCAAAAAGTAAACACAAGGATCTGGGCGATCAGCTCGAAGCCATGTGGCTGGCCTATTGGAACTTTGCCTTCGAGCAAAAGGAATATTACCAGCTCATGTTCGGTGTAGAAGTCAACTGTTGCATAATGGACGAACTGCTTCCCGCTGGTAGCACTCCCTATGATATCGCCGCTGGCGCCATCGCTGAACTGATGGGCATCAGCGACCCCGACGACGACCGCGTCTGTACCAAGTATTACACCTACTGGTCGATCGTTCACGGATTGATCTCAATCAACATCGTCCGGAAAGGAACATCGGACGAGATCAATCGACAGATCCTGACAGATGCCATAACCGGCATCACCCGTAGCCTGAAGAACCAGGCACAAACAGAATAGATAATCTGAAGCCTATAAATCTAATGCCCCACCACCCGGGCCGCGTTGAACCAACGCCGATGGCGATGGCTTGTTTGCCTCTCTAAACAAGAGCAGCTGCTTATCTCCCCTTATATGGTGTTTGCCAATTGAAAAAAAGAACACATTTTTTTTACCGCATGATTTAACAGTGATAAATATTATGAACAATCAGAATTTTTGCCGACCGATTTAACACCATTAAACAATTAAATAATGTTATGAGAAGGTATCTATTATTATCAGCATTCATCGTAGCCACTGCCGTTTATATCAGTGGCTGTTCACAAGCGCAGGGCACACAAGCCGCGCCGCCCCCGCAGAGTCTTCCGGTTCTTCCGATAAATAGCGCTCCGGCAACTACTTATCTGGAGTATTCCGCAAACATCGAAGGCAAGACCAACGTCGAGATCCGCCCCCAGGTCAGCGGCTACCTCGATAAGATCTATGTAGAAGAAGGCGCCTACGTCACCGCAGGCCAGCCACTCTTCAAGATCAACGACAGGCCCTATGACGAACAGGTCAATAACGCCCAGGCCAACGTACTGGCCGCAAAGGCCAATATGGAAAAGGCCGCCATCGAGGTCAACCGCCTGACCCCTCTGGTCGAGAACAAGGTAGTGTCCGACGTACAGCTGAAGGCAGCCCAGGCCGCCTATGACGCAGCAAAAGCGCAGGTCGCCCAGGCCCAGGCCGAAGGCGCCAACGCCGGCATCAACCTCGGATATACGCTGGTGAAAGCCCCCGTCAACGGGTACATCGGCCGCATCCCCTTCAAGACCGGCGCACTGGTAGGTAAAGGCGAAGCACAACCGCTGACGATCCTTTCCGACGTCAGAGAGGTCTATGCCTACTTCGGAATGAGCGAGAGCGACTTCCTGAAATTCACCAGCCAGTTCCCTGGTAAATCGATCAGCGAAAAGATCAAGGCGCTGCCGCCCATCGAACTGCAGCTGGCCGACAAGAGCATCTACGGCGCCAAAGGCAAGGTCGAGCTGATGGAAGGACAGTTTGACCGCAGCATCGGTGCGATCGTCTTCCGTGCCACTTTCCCCAACGCCGAAGGACTGCTCCGCAGTGGCATCACGGGAAAAGTTCTTATTCCCCAGGGGAATAGCGGCCTGCTGCCCGTACCGCAGACTTCCACCTACGAGATACAGGACAAGATCTTTGTCTTCACCGTGGGGGACAGCAACAAGGTAGTCGGCAAACAGATCCACATCGTCAGCAAAACAACCAACTATTACCTGGTTGACAAAGGCGTACAGGCCGGTGACAAGATCGTCTTCGCCGGTATGGACCGCCTGACGGATGGCGCGGTGATCAACCCGCAGCCCCTGTCTGCCGACAGTGTGCTGAAAGCTATGCCGCTGTAGTCCCTTATCCACGAAGAAGAGTTAAGGACCGAAGGCAGGATTAAAATACTAACAAAGAGATCTATTTATGTTAAAGAGATTTATCGAAAGGCCGGTGTTGTCAACGGTCGTGTCAATCATCTTATTCATACTTGGTGGGCTGTCCATCTTTACGCTGCCCATCTCGTTGTTCCCGGATATTGCGCCGCCCAGCGTTCTGGTGCAGGCCAACTATCCCGGTGCTAACGCGGAAGTTGTCGCGCGAAGCGTAGCGACCCCGCTGGAAGAATCCATCAATGGTGTGGAGAACATGACCTACATGACCTCCAACTCCAGCAACGACGGCAGCATGTCGCTCACCGTTTATTTCAAGCAGGGGACCAACCCTGATATCGCGGCTGTGAACGTGCAGAACCGCGTTTCCAAAGCAACCAGCCAGATACCTGCCGAAGTTATCCAGGCAGGTATCTCCACCCAGAAGCAGCAGAATAGTATCATCATGTTCATCAGTCTCTATTCGACTGACAGCGCCTATGATGAGACCTTCCTGCAGAACTACGCCAAGATCAACCTGATCCCCAAGATCCAGCGTATCCCCGGTGTGGCCGACGCCAGCCCCTTCGGATCAAAGGACTACTCCATGCGTATCTGGCTGAAGCCCGACCGCCTGGTGGCCAACAACCTTTCCCCGGTCGAGGTCACCAACGCGATCCGCGACCAGTCACTGGAAGCCGCTCCCGGCCGCCTTGGCCAGAGCAGCAAAGAGGTGTATGAATACGTATTGAAATACAAAGGCAAGCTGAACAAAGACGAGGACTACGAGAACATCATCGTCAAATCCAACAGCGACGGTTCGGTCGTCAAGCTGAAGGACGTGGCAAGGGTCGAATTTGGCTCCTATACTTATTCGTCCAACAGTACGCTCAACGGCCACCCGACCACGGGTATCGCTATCCAGCAGGTCGCCGGCTCCAACGCCAACGACATTCTCACGCAGGCCGAACAGCTGGTAGACAAGTTCTCCGCTTCCCTGCCCAAAGGCCTCCATACCACGATCATGTATAACTCCAAAGAGTTCCTCGACGCCTCTATCGAACAGGTAAAACATACCCTGATAGAAGCATTCGTCCTGGTGTTTATCGTGGTGTTCATTTTCTTACAGGACTTCCGGAGCACGCTGATCCCGGCTATCGCCGTCCCCGTAGCCATCGTAGGTACCTTCTTCTTCCTCCAGGTGTTTGGCTTCACCATCAACCTGCTGACGCTGTTCGCCCTCGTGCTGGCTATCGGTATAGTGGTGGACGACGCCATCGTGGTGGTGGAAGCAGTGCACGCAAAGATGGAGAACACTGGCCTGCCTGTCCGGGAAGCCACGCTGAAATCGATGAGCGAAATATCCGGCGCCATCATATCGATCACGCTGGTGATGATGGCCGTGTTCATTCCGGTAGGCTTCCTGAAAGGCCCCACCGGCGTGTTCTACAGACAGTTCGGCTATACGCTGGCTATCGCCATCTTCATCTCCGCTGTCAATGCCCTTACCCTGAGCCCTGCGCTTTGCGCCATCTTCCTCAAAGACATTCATTCCGTTGATGAACACGGAAAGAAAAGAGGATTCGGCGCCCGGTTCTTCGCCGCCTTCAACGTCGGCTTCAAGAACATGACCGATAAATACCTCGGCATCCTGCGCTTCCTCTTCCGCCACAAATGGATCACTATCGCCGGGCTTATCGCCCTCGCCGCAGGATCGTATATGCTGATGCAAAAGACTCCCAGCGGCTTTATACCGACGGAAGACCAGGGCTTTATCCTGTATGCCGTAAACACGCCTCCCGGAAGCAGCCTTGACAAGACCCACAAGGCCGTCGCCGAGATCGACAGCATCATCAAAGCCGATCCCATCGCCGACAGACGATACAACGTGGAAGGCCTCAACTTCATCTCGAATGCAAACGCCTCTCCCTACGGCGCAGGTTTCGTACGCATGAAGCCCGTCGACGAACGCGGTCAGCTGAAGGACATCAACGCCATCAGCGGCAACCTGACCATGAAGGTCGCCATGCAGGTCAAGGACGCACACGCCTTCTTCTTTACCTTCCCGACCATACAGGGCTTTGGTAACGTGGCCGGCTTCGAATTCGCCCTCCAGGACCAGACCAACGGCTCGATGGAAAGGCTGAGCAATATGAGCAATCAGTTCCTTGGCGCCCTATTCCAGCGCAAAGAGATCGCCTACGCCTTCACCACCTTCGCTTCGGGTAACCCACAGTACATGATCGACGTGGACAACAACAAAGCCAAGCAGATGGGCGTCTCCGTAGCCGACCTGATGCAGACCATGCAGATCTACTATGGTAGTAGCTTCGTGAGTGACTTCAACCGGTTTGGCAAATACTACCGCGTAATGGCGCAGGCCGACATTCCCTACCGGAATAACGAAGAGTCCCTGAGGGGCATTTATGTCAAGAACAACCAGGGACAGCTGATCCCGGTAAACCAGCTGCTGACGCTGAAAAAGGTGTACGGCCCGGAAACGGTCAGCCACAACAACCTCTACAATTCAGCGACGATCAACGGGGTTCCCAAGCCGGGTTATAGCACGGGTGACGCGATAAAGGCTATCGAAGAAACGGCCGCCCAGGTGCTTCCGAAAGGGTGGGGCTACGAGTTCACCGGTATCACCAGGGAAGAAAAGCTGGCAGGTTCGCAGATGATCTTTATCTTTATCCTGAGCCTTGTGTTCATCTACTTCCTGTTGGCCGCCCAGTATGAAAGCTATATCCTGCCCTTCGCAATAGTTCTTTCAATCCCTGCTGGTATCTTTGGCGTATTCGCCTTCCTCCAGATCTTCGGCGTCGATAATAACATCTATGTTCAGGTGAGCCTGATCATGCTCGTCGGTCTGCTGGCAAAGAACGCCATCCTGATCACAGAATATGCCGTACAAAGAAGGCACGCCGGGATGCAGCTTTGGGACGCCGCAGTAGAAGCAGCCAAGCTTCGTCTTCGCCCGATCCTGATGACGTCCTTCGCCTTTATCGTCGGTCTGTTACCCCTGATGCGGGCCAAAGGCGCAGCAGCGCTTGGTAACCGTAGCATCGGTACCGGCGCAGTAGGCGGGATGCTCACGGGTGTTCTCCTCGGCGTCTTCATCGTACCGGTGCTGTTCATCATCTTCCAGTACCTGCAGGAAAGGTTTATCGGCATGAAAAAAGTTAAGTCACCATCATTAGCAGAATAAGCAGGTAAAATTCATCACAATATGACATCATCATTCATAAGAACAGCCAGCCTCGCCCTTCTCCTGGGGCTGGGCGCCTGTAAGGTTTCAAAAGACACTGCCACTCCGCAGCCCGAGCTGCCGGCAGAATTTCGAAACACTGCAGCGCAGGGAGACACCACCAGCGTAGCCAACCTCCCCTGGAAAAGCTTCTTCGGAGACGCGACCCTGCAGCAGCTGATCGACAGCGCTATCGCCCACAACTACGATATGCAGGTAGCCCTGAAGAATATCGAATCCGCACAGCTGATCCTGGGACAGTCAAAGCTGGGCTACTGGCCTGACGTCAATTTCAATGCGACGTACAGCCGGACACGGCCCGCCGACAACAGTCTTAACGGACAGTTCGCCCCGGCGATCGTGGGCCACAAATACATCGAGGACTACAACGCCAATCTGGGCCTCAGCTGGGAATTACCCATCTGGGGGAAGATTCGCAGCCAGCAGGATAAAGCCCTGGCAGGATACCTCCAGACACAGGAAGCCCGCAAGGCACTGCAGACCAACCTGGTCGCCGGCGTAGCAGAAGGATATTACAACCTGCTCATGCTCGACGAGCAGCTGGCGATCGCCAAAAAGAACCTGGCGCTCAACGACAGCACTCTGCAGATCATCCGCCTCCAGTTCACCGCCGGGGACGTGACGGCCCTCGGTGTCCAGCAGGCAGAAGCACAGCGGCTCGTCGCCGCCGAGCTGGTACCCCAGATCGAGCAGAGCATCATCATCCAGGAGAACGCCCTGAACATCCTGACGGGTAAGCTGCCGGCCAGCATCGCCAGAACGGCCCAGCTGGAACAGGTTCCTCTGAAAGACACGCTTTCGGCCGGAGTACCCGCACAGCTGGTCAGCCGCCGCCCGGACGTAAAGAGCAGCGAACTGGCACTCAATATCGCCAACGCCAACGTCGGCATCACCAAAGCCAGCCTGTATCCTTCCCTGACAATCACGGCTCAGGGAGGCCTCAACAGCTTCAAGAGCAGCAACTGGTTCAACATCCCCGGTAGCCTGTTCGGAATCGTCGGCGGAGGCATCACCCAGCCCCTCTTCCAGCGCAAACAGCTGAGGACGCAGTATGAGCTGGCAAAGGTCGACCGCGAAAAGACGGTCATCCAGTTCAGACAGACGGTGCTCACAGCAGTAGGCGAGGTTTCAAATGCGCTGGGCACGATAGAGAAGCTGAAAGAGCAGAAAGTAGTGGTCGCCACCCGGGTCAACACCCTCCAGCAGGCCATCACCAACGCCAACAGCCTCTTCCGCAATGGCCTGGCCACCTACCTGGAAGTGATCACCGCCCAGGGCAATGTATTACAAAGCGAATTGGAATTAGCGTCTATAAAGAAAGGACAACTTAGCGCAGAAGTGGAATTATACCGCAGCCTCGGTGGAGGATGGAATTGATTCGCGCAGACAGGCAGTTGCAATCGAAAGGAGTTAGTTTAACAGAAAGCCGGACAATGTCCGGCTTTCTGGCTTTTATAGCGCACCATCGCGAACCGCGCCGACGCGGTTCGCGAAACTCCTAAACTATAAATCTTCCGGTATAACCGACATTCTTCGGCATCTTCGAAGGCACCCCGGCATAAACCAGACTCCCCCCTCCATCACCCGCTTCCGGCCCAAGATCGATGACCCAGTCGGCCGAACGGATGACATCCGTATTGTGCTCGATGACCAGGATAGAGTGCCCCTGATCAATAAGCGCATTAAAAGAACCCAGCAGCTTGCGGATATCGTGAAAGTGCAGACCCGTGGTCGGCTCGTCGAAGACGAACAGGATATGCCCCTGCGAACGTCCCTTGCCGAGGAAGGATGCCAGCTTCACACGCTGCGCCTCCCCACCCGAAAGCGTATCCGAAGACTGCCCCAGCTTGACATAGCCAAGCCCCACATCGCTGAGCGGCCTGATCTTCTGAAGAATATCCTTCTCGTCCTTAAAAAAGTCCAGAGCTTCGTCGACACTCATCTCCAGCACCTGGAAGATATTCTTCTCCCGGTAAGTCACTTCGAGTATCTCCTCCTTGAACCGTTTGCCATGACAAACCTCACAGGTAAGATGCACGTCCGCAAGGAATTGCATCTCGACAACCTGTTCGCCCTCCCCTTTACAGGTATCGCAGCGTCCGCCGTCGACATTGAAGGAGAAATGCTTGGGCTGGAATCCCCGCATCTTGCTCAGCGGCTGCCTCGCATACAGGTCCCGTATCTCGTCATAAGCCTTGATATAGGTGACTGGATTGCTCCGCGAAGACTTGCCGATCGGATTCTGGTCGACCATCTCGACCTGGGAGATATGATCGATATCCCCGGTTATTGCCTTATGAAGACCGACCTTCTCCGCGGGCTCCCCCTTTATTTTCTGAAGCGCCGGATACAATATCTGTTTGACCAGGGTCGTCTTGCCGCTGCCGCTGACTCCACTGACGACACAAAGCACATCCAGCGGGAATTCAACCGTCAGGTCCTTCAAATTATTCTGACGCGCACCTTCGACGCTGATAGAACGTTTCCATTTTCGAGGGAAAGCGGGAGGGGCAATGGTAAGCTCCCCCTTCAGGTATTTACCCGTCAGGCTGTCCTCATTGCCGATCAGCTCCTCATAGTCCCCTGCCGCAACAACCTCTCCGCCCAGATGGCTGGCCAGAGGGCCCATATCTATAATATAGTCTGCTTCCCGCATCATCATCTCATCGTGCTCAACAACGACCACGGTATTTCCAAGATCACGCAGCTCCTTCAGAACGCGTATAAGCCGCTCGGTATCCCGGGAATGAAGCCCGATAGACGGCTCGTCCAGGATATACAATGAATTGGTCAGGTTGCTGCCAAGACTGCGGGTCAGCTGGATACGCTGGCTTTCGCCACCGCTGAGACTATTCGCCAGGCGGGCAAGCGTAAGATAGCCAAGACCCACATCCAATAGCGTAGACAGCCGGTGGCGTATCTCGATAAGGATACGCTTGGCGATCTGCTGCTCGTGCACCTCCAGCACCAGCTCGTCGAACCAGGCGGAGAGGTCCTTAACCGGTACCTCACATAGCTCGCCGATATGCTTGCCACCGATCTTCACATAGAGGGCCTCTTTCCGTAAGCGGTAGCCCTTACAGTCCGGACACTCGGTACGGCCGCGATAACGGGAAAGCAGCACCCGGTACTGCACCTTATACAGATTGCGCTCTACCTCCGCAAAGAAATCGTTGATCCCCTGAACATGCTCGTTGCCTTCCCAGAGCGTCTTGTACTGCTGTTTGGTAAGATCGATCACCGGCTTGTGGATAGGGAAATCGAACTTCTTGGCGGCCTTGACGAACTGGTCCTTCCACCAGACGAGCTTTTCTCCCTTCCAGGGGGCCACAGCACCCTCATAGACGCTGAGACGACGGTCGGGTATGACAAGGTCAGCGTCGATGCCAAGCACCTGGGAAAAACCTTCACAGGTAGGACATGCGCCGAACGGGTTATTGAATGAAAAAAGATTGGGAACAGGCTCTTCAAAGCTGATGCCATCCAGCTCGAACCGGTTGGAAAATGCCAGCCGCTGAACCCCATTGACCTCCAGCTGCATCTCTCCCTCCCCTTCATAAAAGGCCGTACCGACAGAGTCCGCGATACGGTGTCGGTCATCTTCGTCAAAATCCTTTACGACAAGGCGGTCTACAAGAATGGATACGCCCGGTATAGCGACAGCCGCTCCCCTCGGGTCGGCCCCCTGCGCAGCACCAGCCGCCTTTGGAGCGGGAAGCTTCTTCTTCAGCTCTTTCTCGTCCATCTCAAGCAGATCTTCGATGCGCAAAGTCTCACCTGTCGCGTTCGCCACAGGCACATATATCCGGGAAAACCCCTTCTGAAGCAGGATATTCAGCTCTTCCTTCGTATCCCGGTTCCTGTGCTGCTTGAAAGGCGTCAGCAAAAGAACCCGATCCCCCGTTTTTAGCGCAGCTATCGCATTCACTACGTCGCCGACATCATCTTTTTTTACTATCCGGCCGCTCACGGGAGAATAGGTCTTCCCGACTCTCGCAAACAACAGGCGGAGATAGTCATAGATCTCGGTCATGCTGCCGACGGTCGACCTTGGCGTCCTGGTGATGACCTTCTGCTCGATGGCAATTGCCGGACAAAGACCTTTTATATAGTCTACATCAGGCTTATCCATACGCGCCATGAACTGTCGGGCATATGCACTAAGGCTTTCTGCGTAGCGACGCTGTCCCTCCGCAAAAAGAGTGTCAATGGTCAGGGAAGACTTCCCTGAACCGGACACGCCGGTGACCACCACCAGCTTGTTCCTGGGAATGGAAACATCAATATTTTTTAAGTTGTGGACTCTCGCACCTTTTATAAATATCGCATCAGCGTCAGGAGCCGGCACGGAGGGAATTATTTTTTCTTTCTTCTGCTTTTTTACTTTACCCGTTGTAGCCATATATTATAATATAACAAACCTACATCAAATTGACGAATTAGGTCAGCGCACCAGACCCATTTCTGCTAATATTTTTAACAAATTTCAGTGAACAAAAGTTGCAGGACTAACCGGAATGCAAAGGTTATAAAATATACATTTCTCAAATTTGGAAACCGAAGGAAGACAAATAAGTACTTACCTTATTGTTTTTCTGGCACTTTGGAGAATTTAAAAACAAAAAAATTTCCCAAAATGCTGTTTATTCCAAAAAATGTATATCTTTAAATCCTAATCATGCAACAGTTATTTGTGCACAATTAGAAAAGGAATGTGAATATCATAATTTAACAAACGAACTTCGCCTATCGACTATAGCTTCTACACAGAAAAACCGAACCATCTTTAAAATCCAAAATATATCCTATCACCTTAAAAACCCGTAGAAGTTTATGACATTGCTACGCAAAAAGACTGACCACGAACTTATTCACCAATTTAGGGACGGTGACCTCCATGCGTTGGAGGCACTGATTGTTCGTCACAAAGACAAGTTGTACACTTCCATCCTCTTCCTGGTAAAAGACAAGTATCTCGCAGAAGATATCTTCCAGGACGTCCTGATCAAAATTATTGACACCATTCGTGGTGGCCGCTACACGGAAGAAGGTAAATTCCTTCCCTGGGCTATGCGCATTGCACACAATCTTTGTGTTGACCATTTCCGGAAAGTAAAAAGGACTCCCGCCATCAAGACCAGCGATGACAGGGACATCTTCGAAGTGATCAACTTCACGGAAGAAGGCGCCGACACCAAGATGATGAAACGCCAGAGCCATGATCGTGTAAGACAAATGCTCGACCTGTTGCCGGAAGATCAGCGCGAAGTGATCATCCTCCGTCACTATGCTGACCTCTCCTTCAAAGAGATCGCAGCACTGACGAATTGCAGTATCAACACGGCCCTCGGCCGAATGCGTTACGGCCTGATCAACCTGCGTAAAATGATGACAGAAAAAAAGATCGCCTTGTAATGATTTAATTTTACTAACAAGGATTAAGAAAGATGGTAGTTCATCGCAGGTACGAAAAATACGATGAGCGTTTTTTTAAAAATCTTTAACTACCTTTAAGTACGGGGAACGGATAGAACCGCTAACTTCATTGTGTGAAAAGATCCATTAAAAAAAATATTAAGGGTTCCTGCTCGAAAAGAGCAGGGACTTTTTTCTTTGGTACATCCGCCAGCGCAGGCTCCGCCAGTGTAGACATACCCGTCGCCACCGGTTCACCCGTCGCCGGCAAAAAAATATTGTCATTCTGGCCCTCCATCTGGTAACAAGACTTGCCCTTAGTTTGGCTGGAAGGCTGGGACAGAATGACGCCTAATTGAAAAGCCCCTCATACGAGGGGCTTCTTCTTTAAATACTATTCTTCTACTATCTTTCTTCGACCAATATCTTCTTCGGCCGACCGCCCTATTTCTTCGACACAGCCTTGTCCTGCTTGTACGCGTCCAGCCCACACTGGAGCCAGCTGGCATACTCCTTCGCATCCGGCGTATATCCTACCGGCCTGTTCAACAGCCGCTCGTCCGGACTGATCACGACATAGAAAGGCTGGGAAGCATTCTTGAAATTCTCAGACTGCAGAGTCGCAAATTTATCCCCCACCGTACGAATGGCCTTCTTGCTGCCATCACCCGTGGTGAAGAGGAACTGCTGGTCGTCCGGCAAGGCCTTACGATCATCGACATACAGCGAGACCAGGATAAAATCCTGCTTGATCTTTTCTTTCACAACATCCTGCGGCCATACATTCTCTTCCATCTTCCGGCAGTTGACACATGCCCAGCCCGTAAAATCGATCAGCAGCGGCTTGTGCTGCTCTTTCGCCAAAGCCAGCGCCTTGTCATAGTCATTGATAATATTGGCCTCCACTCGCCTGCTACCTTCAGCAGTCGAGGCCTTATACAAAGTATACGTCAACGGCGGCGGGAATCCGCTGACAAGCGAAATATTGGCATATTTGGTATTGGTCAGCCCCGGCGCCAGATATAGCGCAAACGCCAGAAAAAGGATCCCGAAACCAATCCTCGCCTTACTAAGCTTTGCAGGAGGAGGATCGTGATGGAATTTGATGACCCCGAACAGATAAAGCGAAAGAGCAACACTCACAAGTATCCAAAGCCCGAAGAAAGTCTCTCTTTTTAGGAGACCCCAGTGCGATACTAGATCCGCATTGGAAAAATATTTGATGAACAATGCCAGCTCCACAAAGCCAAAAACTATCTTGACCGTATTCATCCACGCGCCGCTACGGGGCAGCGACTGCAGCCAGCTCGGGAACATCGCAAACAAAGCAAAAGGAAGCCCCAACGCAAACCCAAAACCCGCCAGCACCACCGTAAGTTGCACTGGCCCGCCCATCGGCCCGAGCGCACTTACAACAAAAGTACCCAGTATAGGACCCGTACAAGAGAAAGAGACAATCGCGAGCGTCAGGGCCATAAAGAAGATCCCCCCTACACTTCCGATATTGGACTTGGTATCAACTGAATTGGAAAACCTGCTGGGCAGCGTTATCTCGAACAGACCAAAAAAGGACAGCGCAAACGCCAAAAACACAGCCGCAAAGAACAAATTGAGCCATACATTGGTCGCGATATTATTCAGGATATTCGCATTGTTCGCCTTTAAAAAATAAAAAGGAACACTGATCAGCGTATAGATCAAAAAAATGAAAAACCCATAAAGGAACGCATTCGCGATTCCCTTCTTCCGGGTGCCGGAACGCTTGGTAAAAAAGCTGACGGTCAGCGGGATCATCGGAAAGGTACAAGGCATGATCAAACCGACCAGCCCACCCAGTATCCCCAGAACAAAAAGCCCGAACAGTCCCTTGGATGCGGAGTTCTCCGCTCCCGTTCCCCCGCACTTATTCACCGGATTATCCAGATCGATCGTCGCCTTCTTCAGCTCATTCGCCCCGCTCGCCGAGCCCTGCAGCTCCGCTGATTTCGCCACCAGTCCACCACCCGCAACACGCGCATACCGGAAAGGCACTTCCAGCGGTCCAACGATAGAATCCCCAGTGATCGCCATAAAGACCACAGCCCCCTTCAGATCACCCTTGGCCGCGGCACCGGCCGAAGGCTCCAGATGAACCAGCCACTGCGCCTGGCCTGAAAACGAACTGGTCTTCGCGTTATTGAAAAGAGGCTCTTTCTGCACCAGCACCTGCCCCTTCTCTTCAATCTTCCCCACTGTCGCCGCCGCAGTGCTGTCAAGCGTAACACGCGAGTTCGGCAGACTGTCCGGCATCGTAGTAGAATACAGTCTCCACCCCTCCTTGATATGCCCGTTCAGGACAAGGACCGGCTTCCCGTCCGCACCCTGCTGAACGCTGAAATCCCAGCTGACCGCATTGCGCGTAGTATCGGTCTGGGCAAAGCCACAATGCGCCGTAAACAACAAACAAAAGGCGAGTGTCAGCAGACGAAGCCGACGGAGCCTCGTGTGCGAACCGGACTCCGTCCGGTTAGGGAAAGTAGAGTTAGGTAACATGCTGCTGGATCTTAACTAAAAAACGAGTTCCTACAAAGAACCCGTTTTTAATGTATTGTTTTCGTCAGATAGACGACGGAACTGTTTTTAACCTCCAATATTAACTTTAATGTCGACATCAGCCGGAGGAAGGCACTGCTGGTCGTTACAAACCATGAACTCGACCTTGCCGGCAAGACTGGTCTTTACATTCGACTTCAGCTTCACGACCTGGACGAAGTCAACCGTCTTCTCATAATATTTTACGTCATGTCCCCAGGCAGCCTCAGTCTTCTTTACGAGCTGGCCTTTTTCCTTTACCGGGCCGTCAAGCGTCATAAGAGGGCTCTTGGTGAACGTGAACGTGGTAGGGATCGGCCCCTCGCCACCTGCATCCTGTGCATAGAGATGATAATTGCCGCCGATCGTGGCAGTCATATGCACTTCATAGGTCTTGTCGGCGATCTTCTTCGCCGAATACGACCAGGAAACTTCTTTGCTCGACTGGGCCATAACAAGACCACCCGCGAGTACTGACAAGCAAAACAGAGATAATTTTTTCATAATAGTGTAGAAATTTAATCCGGGAACTGATCTTCGATCAGTTGAGAAGCGTAAAGTTCAGCTTCCAAATGTTACAGAAAACTAAAAATTTACCAACCCTGCCTTCCGGGCTGCGGGTTTCTCTTTGGCATTGATAAATAATGTCTCCATGATCGTCTTCCCGTCGATATTCCCCAGCGCGGACGAACAGGCGCGCTCAGGATGCGGCATCATCCCAAATACATTCCGCGTAGCGTTGCAGATGCCCGCGATATTCCTCAATGAACCGTTGGGATTGGCAGCCGCCGTGATATTCCCTTCCTCATCCGAATACCGGTAGATGACCTGCCCATTGGCCTCCAGCTGGTCCAGGGTCAGATCGTCCGCATAATAGCGGCCTTCCCCGTGAGCGATAGGGACCTTCAGCGCACAGCCTTCATCCCCAACGCCGCGCAGATATACATTTTTGGAAATGAACTGTTGATTGGCATTTCTTAACAAGGCCCCCGGCAGCAGATGGGACTCGCACAGCACCTGGAAGCCGTTACAGACCCCAAAGACCTTCCCGCCTTCGCCGGCGAACTTCGTAACGCTTTGCATAATAGGGCTGAAACGCGCGATGGCGCCGCAGCGGAGATAGTCCCCATAGGAGAATCCACCCGGCAGAACAATGCAGTCTTCCGTAGAGAAGGCGCTCAGGTCAGTATCCTTATGCCAGAGCATAACTACTTCCTGGCCAAGGTCCTGCTGCAGACTGTCATACATATCACGATCACAATTCGAGCCGGGGAAAACGACTACTCCAAATTTCATATCCTTATTAGGTTTAAAGGGCAAAGGTACAGATTTTTGGCAAAATCCCCCCTCTGACAACCCATTCCACCTCAGCACCTCCCCTCACAACCACCCCCTCAAAACGGCCGAAACAACCCTCACCAACAACCCCTCATACGGCCGAGCCACCCCACTCGGCAGATCCAACCAACCCTCAGATAAAATAGTTCATCGCCAGGATATAGGCGACGATCATCCAGTGCAGGATATTGGGACCTAGCGTCTTCGTGGGATAATAGTAGGCGGCTGCATGAAAAGCCGCAAACGGTACAGCCATAATGACCCAGTTCTCATACGAGTTGACCCGGTTGATGAGAATGACCAGCACCGCGACCATCAGGAAAAGGAGCAATAGGCTCCAGCTCTTCCGTATCTGGATGAGGAATTTGGAAAGGTTCTTCTGTACAAAATACCCGCCGACCATAAAAGGAAAGATCAGCCAGATAATGCCCAGCGTCACCCAGATGGAGGAAGGCAGCGCGGGAACGGTGAACACGATCCTCGGTATGACATTCGACCAGCTCCAGTGCCCCGAGAGATATAGATAAATGAATAGGAAATAGTACGGGAAAGTGAAGCCCAGCAGCCCCACGAACCATTCCCGGATACGAAAGGGCCGCATCGTCAGCAGTCCCACCAGCACCAGCAGCAGAAATGCCACCGCCGGTATATATAACAGTGATACGATGCCCGCCCAGATACCGATATTGAAAATAGCGGTGCCGGGCCGCTGGCTGTTGTAGAGCTCCATCATCCTGTACCAGACCCAGATCATGATCGTATTGATCAGCAGGGGAGCCGAAAAATGCCCCCAGTCGGGCAGCAGCGACGTGATCAGGATATAGGACATCCCGGGCAGGAAATTGGGCTTTGGTAATACTTTATTGTGATTGAAGATCCGGTCGAACAGGGTCGCCTGGACGATAAGCAGCAGGAAGGTCAGTATAGAATAGAAGACAGGGTAATGGTGGAACACAGAATCCAGGCCGTTCAGTATTATCTTATACAGGTAATTGTCTTCCGGATGAAGGACAGGAACGACGGGGTGTAAGAATAGCGGAAATTTTAATACAAATGCATAAAAGACCAGCAACAGGGCATTAGCCGGGGTTTTCTGTCTAAAAATACCGATCATGTGTAAAAATAGCGATCATCAGGGAAACTAATTAAAATCTACTTTGGCAAAGCATAGATAATTCTTGTACAGACAGGGGATAACGGTCTCCCAGCTGCTGACCTGCTTGCCATAGCGCGGCATAAAGTCGTATCCCCTGTCCAGGTTCCGCAATGTCGGATATCGGGTGACCTTACCCTCGGGGGAAATGCTCTGATCATTGAGCAGCATATTCCGCCGCTCGTAAACATTAAAAAGAAAATGAAGCTCTCCGCCGGTATTGATAAGCTCGTGGGAGATCAGGTTCTCCGTCTCATCGTCAAACTGGCTTTTGGGAATAACTGCGCTCCACTGCAGGTTGCTCTGCCCGTCAAAAGAAAGGACCATGATATTCTCTGCATGGAATCGGGTCGCATAATTCCCGTAGTTCCTGCTCCAGGGATTGTAATAGGGACTATAATAGTACGGCGAATAAAAGCCCCCCGGGCCAAAAGCGGGGTTGTACATATAGTCCCAACGATTGAACATATTCCCGCGGGAGGTCGTATAGAGGGACTCCGTGACCAGCAGGTAGCCCCCGTCGCGCTTGGTGATGACATGCTTGATGAAAAAATCATTGAATGCCATTCTAAGATTGGCGTCGGAGCTCTTCGCCAGGGCCCGAAGCTCATCGTTAAAGACCGTCACCTTTTCCTCTACTCGACTATTGGTCGCTTTGTCCCAGATGACCGAATAGACCCCCTCGATATTTCCCCTCCGCTGTTTGTAGTAAAAACCGGAAAGGATATAGCGCTTGTTCGTATTATCGACCTTCATCTTGATCTCGTCGAGTATCCTGTCCCCTGCCCCGATATCCTTTACCGAAAAGCTGTCTGCCGTCGGCCCTTTGGTGACAAGCGCAACACGGGACACATAGTCATTGCTGCCGCTGCGCAGGTACTTCCCAAACACCAGCTGCCCGTCGTTGTCCACCTGGAAATCCGTAAACAGCTCGTTGCGCTCTTCCATTGGGATATAGATACGGTGCCTGTCCAGCAGCTGCAGATTGACATCAAAAAGAAAGGTGGTAAACAGAAAATTGCGGGGGTTCTTACTGTTTATCTTAAAGATCATGATCTTTTGCTTGTCTTCGCTGAACACGGTCGTGTAGATCTTGTTGCTGGCGGCAAATCCGATCTGGGTCGTATCAAGCTCGATGGGCTCTCCTATTGGCCGCGCCTGGCCGTCCAGCTTCACTGCAGTACAGTGGACGATGCTCTTCTTCTGGTATTCATAGATGAGGTAGCAATAGTCAGGGTAGGCGATAAAGTCGACATTGATGTATTTATCCGGTAGGAAAGGCAGCGGCACCCGCTGCTGCAATTTCATGTCGCTGTCATAGATGCTGATCGCGTTATTGGAATTATTGTTCTTGAATACCAGGAAGTTATCACTAATTTTTCCAATGATCTCGAAATTGGTACGGCGTCCATCCTCCCGCTCGGGTTCGGTGTAAGTGATCTGCTGAACCTGGGCTTTTACCTGGCCAGCAACCGTTAGGGTTAGTGCGAACAGCAGGGATGACAAGGTTCTGTTCATAGTTACCGCTACTTTTTAAAGTCGTAAGATAATCAAAAGTTTAACTATAAGATGTTACGAGGTATTTAAACTTGGGGTTGCCCCAAGGCCGAGCAGGCCGAGCACAGCGAGGCCCGCCGAAGGCGCATCATCGGCCCCGCCAGGTGCCGCAGGCACCGGTACAGCACAACCTCCCGGCCATCCGTCAACCACCCAGCCTTCACCCACCCAGCCTTCAACCTCCCGGCCATCCGTCAACCACCCATCCTTCACCCACCCAGCCTTCACCCACCCAGCCTTCACCCACCCAGCCTTCAACCACCCGGCCATCACCCCCCATGTCAGAAGTCCTTTAAAAATACCTTGCCTTTCCATTTTTTTACATATAACTTTGCCTATTTATTAACAGAAGACTCAGTTTGTGAGCAATCAGATCAATAAAGTAAGTTTAGCAAATCTCATCATTGCGTTAGGTATCATTTACGGCGACATCGGGACCTCCCCACTCTACGTTCTTAATGCCATCATTCACGGAAGAATCATAAGAGAAGACCTGATCCTGGGCTCTCTTTCCTGTATTATCTGGACCCTGACGCTCCAGACTACCGTAAAATACGTCTGGTTGACCCTTAAAGCCGACAACAACGGGGAAGGGGGGATATTTTCCCTTTATGCCCTCGTGCGCCGTCAGCGACGGTGGCTGGTTCTCCCGGCCATGATCGGTGGCGCCGCCCTGCTGGCAGACGGCATGATCACCCCACCCATATCCGTAACCTCCGCAATCGAAGGTCTGCGACAGATGCCGGCCTTCCGGTATATCGACCAGTCTACGATCGTCTACCTGGTGCTGGGCATCCTGGTCATCCTTTTCTTCCTGCAACAATTCGGCACGGAATCCATTGGCAAGCTGTTCGGCCCCATTATGTTCATCTGGTTTAGCATGCTGGCCGTGCTGGGAAGCAGCCACCTCCTGGACGACCTGGGCATCTTCAAGGCCCTCAGCCCCCACTATGCCATACAGCTGCTGACCTATTACCCCAAGGGATTCTGGATACTCGGAGCCGTATTCCTGTGTACTACGGGTGCAGAAGCCCTCTATTCCGACCTGGGCCACTGCGGAAAGGGCAATATCCGTATCTCGTGGATATACGTCAAAGCCTGCCTTATCCTCAACTATCTGGGGCAAGGCGCCTGGCTGCTGGCCCAGTACAAGGGTCGTATATTCGACACCAATGTAGGCAACCCATTCTATAATATAATGCCCACCTGGTTCGTCATACCGGGCATCATCATCGCCACGGCGGCGGCCATCATCGCCAGCCAGGCCCTGATCACCGGGTCTTTCACCCTGATCAGCGAGAGTATGCGACTCAATCTCTGGCCCAAGCTGCGCATCAGCTATCCTACCGAGGAAAGGGGACAGTCCTATATACCCGCCATCAACTTCATGCTGTTCGTCGGCTGCTGCGGCATCACTCTTTACTTCCAAAGCTCGGCCCATATGGAAGCAGCCTACGGCCTGGCTATCACCCTTTGTATGCTGGCGACATCCATCCTGTTCGCCAACTACCTCATCTCCCGGCGTACCAGCTCGGCGCTGATCTACCTTTATCTCTGTGTCTATCTCAGCATCGAGATCAGCTTCCTCTCGGCCAACCTGGAGAAATTCCCTCATGGCGGCTTTGTCACCCTTATCGTCGGCGGCGCGCTCTTCGCTGTCATGTTCGTCTGGTTCCGCGCCCGGAAGATCAAGAACCGGTATGTGGAGTTCGTCCGCATGGAGCACTATATCCCGCAGATACAGGAGCTCAGCAACGACCGGTCGGTCGCCAAGTCGGCCACCCACCTGGTCTATATGACCAGCGCCAACAACCCGAAAGAGATCGAGCACAAGATCATCTACTCCATCCTGAATAAAAAGCCCAAACGGGCCGATATCTACTGGTTTGTCCACGTCGACACCCTCGACGATCCCTATACGGCCGAATATTCGGTGGAGCATATCATCCCCAACGACATCATCCGGGTCGAGTTCCGTCTCGGGTTCCGCATCGAGCCCAAGATCAACCTCATGTTCCGCAAGGTCGTGGAAGACCTCGTCAACAACAGGGAAGTGAATATTACCAGCCGGTATGAGTCACTGGAACGCAACAACGTAGTAGGCGACTTCCAGTTCATCGTCATGGAAAAATACCTCAGCCAGGACAATGAGCTGCCATTCTTCGAGCGGGTGGTCATGAAACTCTACTTCTGGCTGAAAGAGCTGAGCCTTTCCGAAGAAAGAGGCTTTGGCCTGGACCCCTCCAACGTTACGATCGAAAAGTTCCCGCTGATCGTATCGCCGGTGCCCAATTTCAACCTGAAACGGATCGCTACCGACCTGGACTAAATGAAAAAGAAACTCCTCCGCTGGGCCAAGCTGCTCGTCCTGCTTTATTGTATCATAGGCATAGCCTGGTATTATGGACAGGAGAAGCTGATCTTTCACCCCATCCCGGTGGACAGAAAGACAACCTTGTCCTTTGCCCAGCCCGTCAAAGAGCTGAACATTCCTTATGACACGGCGACCAATATCAACATCCTTGAATTCCCGGCAACAGACAGACCCGCAGATAGCACGGCAAAAGGAGTAGTCCTTTTCTTCCACGGCAATTCCGGCAACACCGCAGCATATGCATCCGTTGCGGGCGAATTCACTTCAAAAGGATATGAGATGTGGATGATCGACTATCCGGGTTATGGCAAAAGCACCGGGCCGATCAGCGAAAAGATCCTCTACAGGAATGCACTGCTTTTCTACAAGCTGGCCCGCAGCCGCTGGCAGCCCGGGCAGATCATCTTGTATGGCAACAGCCTTGGTACCGGCATTGCTGCCCAGCTGGCTTCTATCCGCGACTGCCGGAGGCTGATCCTCGAATCTCCCTATTACAGTCTCACTTCCCTCTTCCGGCGCTATTTATTTATGTATCCCGTCGGGCAGATGCTCCATTTTCATATGCCGACCAATGAATACCTGCCGGAGGTCACCGCGCCTGTCACCATCTTCCACGGCGACGACGACAGGACCATTCCATATGGCAACAGCGCACGGTTGAGACCCCTGCTCAAAAGATCAGATGAATTCGTAACGATCCCCGGCGGCGGCCACAACGACCTGCACAGCTCTCCTCTCTTCCAACAGCGACTGGATTCCCTGCTTAGCCTTTAGCGGGATCGGCTGTCCGGCGTTTGACGGATTTCCTGATTAATTCTTGATGAGGGGGCGGAGTCGTTCCTCCTGTTGCGACGCAACAAAATAATTATTCTGGGAGACGATGGGGCCCTCGACATAGACGTCCAGCGGCACGAGCCTTCCCTGCTCCAGGGCATACGCCTTATAGCCAAAGGGACGCACCAGCTCGAAGAACCGGATGCGTTGCTCGCGGTCAAAGAACTCGCACAACAGGACGGGATGGTGTTTCTCAAGTGTCTTGGGCATAGTGGCAAAGACCTGGTATTCGAGGCCTTCCACATCACATTTGATATAGTCCAGACGGGGCAGCTCACTGAAGAGACGGTCCCCTGGCTCATTCTTTACTCTTTCTGACTCGATAAATTCCAGGTGTGGGTTGGCCTCCTTAACACGGGCATGAGCAAATTTTTTCATGTCGCCCACCCGGGGTATGCCCATTTCCACATACTCCCCGTTGCCGCCCAGCGCCACCTGGTAAAGCGTGACATTGTCTGCTTTCTTCTTTCGGATAAGACGCTGCAGCGTATTGTGAAAGGCACTCATCGGCTCAACTGCAACAACTTTCCCCGAATCGCCCACCAGGCGGCTCAGCTCCAGGGTAAAATAGCCGAGATGCGCTCCAATATCAGCGCAGTAATCACCCGGACGAATAATATGTTTTAGGAAATAGACGTCGTTGTACTCCGCTCCCAGCAAACCGGTACGATAGAGACGCTGAAAGGAGCCGGCTAGAAAACTCAGGTATTTTTTTTCACCTAAGAGATTGAGTAGTATCTTTTTGATCGCCATACCCGCGCAAGCTACAAAATAATTATCGGAAGGCCACCCAGGGACGCCCACAGGCGACCACTCCCCCCAAATCCCCCCTCCCCCTTATATTGGCACCACATTCTGATTCTTATTCATCCTTATCTTCTCCGGTACCGAAAGCAGTATCTCCTGATAAAGCGCCTGCACCAGCCGTTGCTTGACAAAATCCCGGTGGACCACAAGACTGACCTCCCGCATCGGCGCCGGTCGCTTAAAATGTCTGATCAGCTGCTGCTGCTTGCCCGTCAGGTCCATAGCGGCAAGCTCCGGCAGGATCGTAATCCCGTCATTGAGCTCCACCATCCGGCGCAGGGTCTCGAGGCTGCCGGCCTCATAGTCAAAATGACTACCTTCCCTGCTTGCCTTCCTCAGCTCGCAAAGCCGGACGATCTGCGACCGGAAACAGTGCCCCTCTTCCAGCAGCCATAGTTTGGAAGGATCGATGTCCTGCGCGAGCATATAGGTCTTCTTATAGGCCGCATTCTTCCTTGAGACATAAACCAGCAGCTCCTCATAAAAAAGCACCTGTTCCCGGATCCCATTCTCCTGGAGAGGCGTCACCAGGATCCCCACGTCGATACGACCCTCCCGGAGGCGGGTTACCACCATCTCGGTGGTCATTTCATTGACAATTAACTTTATCTGCGGGTATTTCGTGGTAAACGACTGGATAAAAAGGGGTAGGAGATAGGGCGCGAGCGTGGGGATGATGCCGATACGTATCTCTCCTGTAAGCACTCCCTTCTTCTCCTGGACGATCTCGCTGATGATATGTTTCTCCCCGAGGATCTTTCTGGCCTGCTCGATGATCTCTTTCCCCGCCTCGGTTGGGATGACAGGCTGCTTGCTGCGATCGAAGATCTTCAGCCCCAGTTCCTCCTCCAGTTTCTGCACCTGCATGCTCAGGGTGGGCTGGGTAACAAAGCAATGCCCCGCCGCGGTGGCAAAATGACGATAGGTGTCTACCGCTACGATATATTCCAGCTGTACAAAGGTCATATAGCTTTATCCTTTGATCGGACGACAAAGTTAATAGATTATACCTATGTAATGATAAAATATATCGATGACGTCAATCAAAAATAATTGTAGACCTTTATTATTGAAAGGAAGCACAAGCAAGGAACAAGTTTAATAAAGACAGGTTGAGTTCGAGTCGATGCCTACATACACACATGAGCAAGGGCCGCCTTAGGGCGGCCCTTCTCGCGTCATTCCTTTAGCAGTATCTTTTCCGGCGTTATCTCCAGCGTATGCCGCACCCCTATCTTCAATGCGTAGTTCTCCCGTTCATGGCTCACCGGAAAACCAAAACATACCGGGTAGTCATATTCGCTGATAATATCCCGTATGATCTCTTCCACGGATGCCCCGAACGGCCGCAATGTATCCTTTGACTCTGTAAAACCACCGATGACAAGTCCCGCCAGCCGGTCCAGCTTGCCGCTGCGTTTCAGCTGATGAAGCATCCGGTCGATATTGTAGCGGTATTCGCCGACGTCCTCAAGAAATAAAATCTTCTCCTTCGTCTTTATATCAGATGCCGTACCGGCGAGGTGCGCGATCAGCGAAAGATTACCGCCCACGAGCCGGCCGGTCGCAACACCCACCCTGTTGAATGGATGGGGAGTACAGGTATAATGGGCTTCCTCCCCCGCCAGGGCCCGCCGAAGCGACAGGACATATACATCATCCGCCCCGCCGTCATTAAATGCGCCGGCCATCGGAGAGTGCAGCGTCACTATCTTGTAGTTGGACCAGATATGGGTATGAAGGATCGTGATATCGCTGAATCCGGCGATCCACTTTGGTGCCTTTACAAACCGCGAGAAATCGATCCGGTCGATGATCCTGGTCAGCCCATAGCCTCCCCTGCCACAGAGGATGGCCTTGACCTCGGGATCGTCAAGCACCTGCTGAAATTCGGCAAGACGTTCGTCATCGGTACCCGAGAAATAGTTCTCCGAAGGGCCGCCAACCGTAGTGCCGATGCGGACGCGATAACCCCAGGCCTGCAGGGTCTCGATACAGGTCGTCGCCCTTTCACGGGGCATATAGCCCGCAGGGCAGACGATGGCAATAGTATCTCCGGGCTGCAAATAAGGAGGGATTCTCATGGTAAGGGTGCTATGGTGACGGATTTTTCGGAAAGCCGGGCCTGGCCGTCACGGGTGTCAAGGATATGCGGTATTCCATATTTGAGGGCATAGTTCTCTTTCTGGTGACCTACCGGAAAATCAAAACATACCGGGTATGAATAGGATCGCACCCGCTCAGTAACGATGTCGACAACGGTACGGCCAAACTCCTCACCCGGATCATCGGGCTTCACCTTAAAGCCGCCGACGACAAGGCCGGCAAGGCGTCCCAGCTTGCCGGTGCGCTCCAGATGCCAGAACATACGGTCGATGCTATACAGGTATTCGCCGGTATCCTCCACAAAGAGTATCTTCCCCGCAGTGTCGATATCGGAAGCCGTGCCGGCAAGCGTTTCGATGGTCTTGAGATTGCCGCCTATCAGGGCTCCTTCCGCAAGACCCGAACGATTTTGCGGGTGGGGCGTCGCCGTATACTCCATTCTTTCGCCGGCCAGTGCCTGCCGGATAGAGAGGATGGACTTTGCCTGAACAGGCTCTGCCTTCGTCCAGTCATCGGGAAAGCTGTTGCACATCTTGGAATGAACGGAGGCCATATTGAAATTGGTATGAATATGGCATAGAAGGACGGTAATATCGCTAAAGCCGATGATCCATTTAGGATGCTGGATCAGTGGAACAAAATCCAGCCGGTCGATGATATGCACGACACCGTATCCGCCGCGGGCGCAGAGGATCGCTGCGATGCCGGGGTCATTGAGCATTTTCTGAAAATCGGCTGCCCTTTCTTCGTCCGTACCGCCGAAGATCGCGTCCCTCTTTCCGACGGTATCGCCGATCTTGATCTGAAAACCCCAGCTCTGGATCAGCTGCATCGCGGGCTGGATCTCCTTCAGCGTAATATTGCCCGCCGGACAGGTAATGCCGATGCTGTCGCCCGGCTTCAGATAAGGAGGTGTGATCAGGGGAAAGGGTGCGGCCGGCGGCACAAAAGAAGACCGCTTCCCCGCCGCCAATGCCGGCCCCACAGCGCCCAGCGTCAGCAGCGAAGAGAGAAAGTTTTTTCGATTCATCTTAAGTTTTGAGTTAATATTGCGGTCGCGAACCGGACGCTCCCAGTTCGACCGCGCTAAAATTACTACTTTTAGTACATGCGTTCCCATAAAGGCCCCAAAAGGGCCGCGTCCAAAGGACAATCGTACATGAAATTCGCGATCTTCTTGTTGTTATTGTCATCAGGGATAGGACAGAGGTTGCAGGCACAGGATCTGACCGGACAATGGACGGGGACTGCCACCGACACAAAGTCGGAAACCAAACAAAAATTAGTCTTATCGATCACGGAAGGTGACTCATCTATCGGCGGAGTGCTCCACTGGTACTCCCCGGAATCCCAATATATCCGGCATATCGTCATCAGTGGCCGCTTTTACGGCAAAGACTCCATCCTCACCATCCGCGAGGACAGCTCCATCAACAATGCAGTGGAAGGAGGCGACCCCTTCCGCAACTCGACGGCGAAGGCAGGCCCCACGCCGGGCTTTTATATCCTGTTCTACCGAAGGTCGGCAGGAAGACGGGATATCCTGGAAGGACACTGGGGATTCACCAATCAGGAAACTGGAGGCTCCGGCAAGCTGGAGATCAGGCTGGAGAAGAAGGCCCCACCATTTATCCCGATCATGCTGCCGCCCCATCCCAAAATGGACTCGTCCCAGTCCCGACAGCTGCAGGATAGAGAGACCAGGGTAGCAGCGACTATCCCTGCCCGGGGGACGGACACCATACGCGTCGAGCTCTACGATAACGGCGAGATCGACGGCGACTCGGTCAGCCTCTTCATCAATGGTCGGCTTTTGGTCCAGCACGTCAGGCTGACCGCAGAGGCCAAGGTCCTTATGATACCCATCGACAAAAGCCTGCCCGTAAACCGGCTGGTCCTGTTCGCCGAGAATCTGGGCAAGCTGCCACCCAATACCGCGCTGATGGAGGTCACGGTGCACGGCAAGACCTATAACCTCTTCCTTTCTACCGACTATAAGAAGAACGCATCCGTAGAGTTCAACCTGCAGGAATAACGCCGGGCCGATCCTGCCCCACCACCCACCTCCGCGCCTTGCCCCCGGTCCCCGTCTTTGCAGCGTCCCCCAAACGGCGTAACTTTGCACCCTAAATTTAGCTCCGCCGGTGGCGGAAGGAATTACTCATATGACGAATCAACCAAAAAGATACCTCATCACGGCAGCCCTGCCCTACGCCAACGGACTGAAACATATCGGTCACCTGGCTGGCGCTTACCTGCCGGCAGACATATATGTACGCTATCTCCGGGCACAGCGGCGCGACGTCGCCTTTATCTGCGGCAGCGACGAACACGGAACAGCCATCCCCATCCAGGCGATGAAAGAAGGTACAACACCACGGGCGATCATCGACAAATACCACGGGCTGATCAAACAGAACTTTGCCGACCTCGGCATCTCGTTCGATATCTACCACCGCACCAGCGAGCCGATCCACCACGAGACCAGCCAGGAATTCTTTACCTACCTCAACGACCGCGGAGAGCTGATCGTAAAGGAAAGCGAACAATACTACGACGAAGAAGCAAAAACCTTTTTGGCCGATAGATATATCGTCGGAACCTGCCCGGTATGCGGCAACAAACGCGCCTATGGCGACCAGTGCGAGAACTGTGGCACCTCGCTCAGCCCCGAACAGCTGATCGACCCGCACAGCACCCTCAGCGGCAAGCCTCCCGTGAAAAAGACCACCAAACACTGGTACCTGCCGCTCGACAAGCACGAAGACTTCCTCCGGGAATGGATACTGAAAGAACACAAGGACGACTGGCGCGCGAGCGTCGTTGGGCAGTGCAAAAGCTGGATCGACGGCGGCCTGCAGCCCAGAGCCGTCACCCGCGACCTCGACTGGGGAGTAAAAGTGCCCCTTCCGGATGCAGAAGGAAAAGTATTGTATGTCTGGTTCGATGCACCGATAGGCTATATCAGCGCAACCCGCCAGTGGGCCATCGACAATGGCAAGGACTGGAAACCCTACTGGTATGACAAGGATACCAAGCTCGTCCATTTCATCGGGAAAGATAATATCGTCTTCCACTGCATCATCTTCCCCATCATGCTCAGACTGCACGGGAACATACTCCCGGACAACGTTCCCGCGAATGAGTTCCTGAACCTGGAAGGAGACAAGATGAGCACCAGCCGCAACTGGAAACTGGAGATGCAGGATTTCATCGACGATTTCGTCAACAAGGAAAATGGCGGCCCCCAGATGGCCGACAGCCTAAGATACTATCTGACGACCATCGCCCCGGAATCCAAGGACAGCGATTTCACCTGGAAAGGCTTTCAGGATGCCAACAACAGCGAGCTGGTAAGCATCTTCGGAAACTTTGTCAACCGGGCCTTCGTCCTCATGCACAAACTTTGTAAAGGAAAGGTACCTCCCCTCCATAAGCACCGCATGGACGCAACCGACCAGGCGATGATCGACGATATAGCGACCTCAAAGGAAAAGGTCGAACGCCTGCTGGAACAATACAAGTTCAGGGAAGCGCTGTTCGAAGTCATCGACCTGTCCAGGAAAGGCAACCGCTACCTGCAGGTGAAAGAACCCTGGAAAAAGGCGGCCCCGGGCGGCGGAAAGAATGACGCTGCCGCCGGAGCCAAAGTCGTTGAGCTGCCAGGCGCCGTCTCAGAAGAGAACCAGCAGCTGATAGACAACTGCCTGCACATCTGCCTTCAGCTGACCGCCAACCTGGCGATCCTGATCAACCCCTTCCTGCCCTTTACCGCCAAGCGGATGTTGCACATGATGAAAGTGGTGGAAAAAATGCTCGACTGGGAGAACGCCGGCAAGATGAACCTGCTGAGCGTAGGCTATAGCCTTCGCCCACAGGAATACCTTTTCCGTCAGATAGAGAACGACGAAATAAAGGCCCAGGTCGAAAAACTGCAGGCCGCCTCCGCGGCAAAACAGGCGGAAACAGCCGCCGCAACCGCAGCGACCAACAAAACGACTACATCGGCGGCAGCAAGCCCCACACAGGCCGCAGCCCCACCGGCCCCCGCTGAGCCAAAACCAACCATAGTTTACGACGACTTCGCCAAGCTCGACCTGCGGGTCGGCACCATCGTCACCGCGGAAAAAGTGGAAAAGGCCGACAAGCTGCTCAAGCTAGGAGTCGATCTGGGTACAGAGGTCAGGACCATCGTCTCAGGCATCGCCCTGCACTTCAAGCCGGAGGAAATCATCGGCAGGCAGGTCGTCGTGGTCGCCAACCTGGCGCCCCGGAAGATGAGAGGCATCGAAAGCAATGGAATGATATTAATGGCCGAAGACAAAACCGGCCGACTGCATTTCGTCAACCCTGCCGATCCCATCGAACCGGGCTCAGGCGTCAGCTGACAAAATCTTTCCATCACCAATTTTCGTATATAGGGCAGAGTTTGACATGTCGCAACGCCCCAAATACGCTATTGGTATCATTTTTATTCTATTATCGGGATCGCTGGTCGCCGGCCTCTTCTGCCGTCCGCACGCCGGTAGCTCTCCCATGGCAAAGGCGGAAGGCTTTGTCAGCTCAGCCCAGCTATCCACTTCCTTCGATAGCAATGAGGCTCTGTCCGATAGCCTGTATCTCTACAAGGTCTTATCCGTACGTGGTATCATTCAAAAGATAGTCAGGCGCGAATCGGGCAACTACGTGATCAGCCTCGACGGCCCGACACCAGGCAGGGCGCTAGTCGACTGTAACCTCGACTCCATTTACAATAAACGCTATCTCTCGCTCAGGAATGGGGACAGCGTCACCCTCAGGGGCACCTGCGCAGGCCGGCTCCTGAATGTTATCCTGATGCAATGCATAATCGAGAACTAACAGCTGTCGTAAACCAACGACCAAAAACTAAGTGCTACTACTTATTCCTGCCTCTCCTTATACTTAGACTCACTTATTCTCGTTTCTTTAGGTGTATGCCCCTTAAAGGCTCGCAACGCAAGTTTTTCGTGCTTATTGCTTTTCGGTATATGGACCCTTAAAATACCCTATATAGGAAGCAATGCCAAAAATACAGCGATTCCCGGTTATGTCGATGTTCTACATTCACCACGGATACGCTGTATCGTAAAAAAATCTAATATCTAAACGACCTGTCGTGCTATGAAACAGACCCTCCAGTACAAGATCCTGCCGTATAACAACCGATATAGTTCGTTCTACCAGGAGAAAGAGAGCTTTTACAGAAGTTTTATCAATCAATACTATCTGGATTATGCACATCACCAGCTGTCCCAGGAGCACTACGACGCCTACCTGAGCAAGACGCTGATCGCACCACACGACATCCAGTTTGGCTCCAACCCCCGGAAAGTGATTTGGAAGATCGGCATGCCCTCTTTCCAGATAAAAGATATCAACGACTTTAAAGACCATAAGATACTCTTCTACCGGACCAGGCTGCTCCGCCAGAAGGTGCTGATACAATTCCACTTCATCAATGGGTTCTTCTATTATTCCCAGCTGAGCTTCCTGACCTTCACAGAAAAGACCAACAGCATTCTCTTCAACTCGATCAAAAATAAATACGACTGTTCCAATTCTTTCGAAGGAAAGGACAGGCTCTTAATGACGGATATCTGCGGTAGCAAAATGATCATCGAGAAAGGCGTATACCTGACGGTGAGCTATATGACCGGCGACAGCTATCCCAGACAGCTGATGGAGACGCAGATCAAGGAGCGCTATGAGCAGCTGAATAAAGCAGACAACTACGAAATTGACAGACTCTCAAAGATCCTTTAACACGACTCGGTTTATTGATTTAGATCCCGGCCGGTGGTTTATCCATCGGCCTTTTTTTTACCGGACTCCGTCCGGTTTTCGCACGCTCCGCGAACCGATTTTTTTTCCTATCTTCGGTACATATAGTTGTTTAACTAACTAATTTTAACCATATGAACCGGATCATTAAGAAAGTGGCTGTATTGGGCAGCGGGGTCATGGGGTCCAGGATAGCCTGTCATTTTGCAGGCATTGGCTTACAGACCCTGTTATTGGATATAGCGCCCACGGCATTGACAGAAGCCGAAACGGCCAAAAAGCTCAGCCTCGACCACCCCGCAGTGCGCAACCGGATCGTAAATGATTCGCTGGCGGCAGCGATAAAGTCAAATCCATCTCCGGTATATACAAAAGAGGTCGCATCCAGGATAAGAACGGGCAACTTCACGGACAACCTGAAAGACATCGCCGCCTGCGACTGGGTGATCGAAGTGGTGGTTGAACGGCTCGACATCAAGCAGCAGCTATTCACAGAAGTCGAGAAATACAGGAAACCCGGCACGCTGATCACATCCAATACCTCCGGCATCCCCATCCACCTGATGGCGGAGGGACGAAGCGAGGACTTCAAAAAACATTTCTGCGGCACCCACTTCTTTAACCCTCCCCGCTATCTCAGGCTGCTCGAGATCATCCCCACCCCACACACCAGTCCGGAGGTGACGGATTTTCTCCTGCACTACGGCGACCTTTATCTCGGCAAGACGACGGTCCTCTGCAAGGACACGCCGGCCTTTATTGCCAACCGAATCGGCGTATTCAGCATCATGGCTATATTCCGGCTGCAGGAGCAGCTGGGCCTTACGATCGACGAAGTGGAATCGCTGGCTGGCCCCCTGATCGGGCGACCCAAATCGGCTATATTCCGCACGGCGGACGTAGTAGGTATCGATACGCTCGTAAAAGTGGCAAAGGGTATTGCCGCCAACTGCCCCGATGACGAACAGAAGGACGTCTTCACGATCCCCGCCTGGCTCGACAAGCTCGTAGCTAACAACTGGCTGGGAGACAAGACGGGGCAGGGCTTCTTCAAAAAGACAAAAGGGGCGGGCGGAGAGAAAGAGATCCTGACGCTCAACCTCAAGACGATGGAGTATGGCCCCCGTCAGCGACCCAAATTCGCCAGCGTCGAAGCCGCTAAGGCAGTAGATGACCTGAAGACAAGACTGAAGATGCTGGCCAAGGGCGCCGACAAGGCGGGAGAGTTCTTCCGTCTCTTTCACTGCTCGCTGTTCTCTTATGTATCTCTTCGTATCCCTGAAATATCAGACGAGCTCTATCGGATAGACGACGCCATGATGGCTGGCTTCGGCTGGGAGATAGGCGTATTCGAATCCTGGGACGTGCTGGGCGTGGACGCGATGACCAGGCAGCTGAAGGAAGCCGGCTTCAAGGTAGCCCCATGGGTCGAAGAGATGCTGGCCGCAGGCTTCAAAACTTTTTACAAGGTAGACAACGGCAAACGCCTGTACTACGACGTCGCCGGCAAGACTTATAAGCCGATGCCCGGCGGCGGGGCTTTCCTGGTGATGAAGAATTTTGAGGGACAGACGGTTTGGAAGAACAGCGCCTGTCACCTGTATCACCTGGGAGACGAAGTGCTCGGCCTGGAATGGAATACCAAGATGGGGACCATCGGAGGCGAAGTGCTGGAAGGCATCCAGCGGTCGATAGCCACGGCAGAAGAAAGATACAAAGGGCTGGTCATCGCCAATGACGCACCCAATTTCAGCGCCGGCGCCAACGTCGGACTGATATTCATGCTGGCGATCGAACAGGACTATGACGAGCTCGACATGGCGGTTCGGCAATTCCAGAATACCATGATGCGCGCCCGCTATTCCGCCGTGCCCGTGGTCGTAGCGCCGCACGGCCTGACCCTCGGAGGCGCATGCGAGCTGAGCCTGCACGCGGACCGCGTCGTGCCCGCCGCAGAAGCCTATATCGGACTGGTCGAGCTCGGAGTAGGGCTGATCCCCGGCGGTGGCGGCACCAAAGAATTTGCGCTCAGGGCAGGAGACGAAATGCACGACGGCGAGCCGGAAACGATAACGCTAAAGAACCGCTTCTTCACCGTCGCCACAGCTAAGGTTTCCACTTCGGCCTACGAAGCCTTTGAGCTCGGCATCCTGAAAAAGGACAGGGACATCGTCAGCATCAACCAAAGCCGGCGTATCGCAGAAGCCAAAAGCTCGGTCATCGAAATATTCAATGACGGCTACACGATGCCCCTTCCGCGGAAGGACGTGAAAGTGCTGGGACGGTCTGCCCTCGGCGCCCTCTACTCGGGCATCCACGCCATGTGGCGGGGACAATACGCTACCGACCACGACGTCGTAGTCGCAAAAAAGCTGGCCTTTGTCATGTGCGGCGGCGACCTTAGCGAACCGGCCCTGGTCAGCGAGCAATACCTGCTCGACCTTGAAAGAGAAGCCTTCCTCAGCCTTTGTGGCGAAAAGAAAACGCTCGAGCGGATACAGAGCGTCCTGAAGGGCGGCAAACCGGTGAGAAATTGATTAAATTACAGTATGAAATGCTTATCCATTATTGGTGTGGCAGTGCTGGCGCTGGTTCTTACAGATGCGCAAGCCGGCCAGCCCCAAAAACCCACAGCTGATTCCACATACACCCTTACCGGAGCCATCGAAGGGCTCAGGGATGGCTGGGTTTATTTACGCCATGGCCAGACCGAAAAGATCGATTCCGTAAAAGCTGCCGCCGGCAAATTCACCTTCAACGGCGAGATCGGTGACCCCGAGTTCTGCAGGCTGGCCGTAGTCGGTCAGTCGGGCACAAAAGAGTTCCGGACCGAATTTTTCCTGGAAAAAGGAGTCCTGCATGTAAAGGCGAACAAGGAGTCGATGGCCAAAGCCGTCATCAGCGGAACACCCGTGCAGGACGAGTTCAGGCAATACCAGGAAAAAGAAAGGGCTGCCGGCCCCTGGCCAAAACCCAGGCAATTCGCCATTGACTATATAAAGGCGCACCCCGCCTCTTATTCATCGGTCATCGCGCTGGATAGCTACTTCAGCTTCGACCCCGACGACATGAACAGCCTGGACAGCCTCTTCCGCAGCCTCGACCCGATGATTCAAAACTCTTTCAATGGCAAATTGGTCAGGGCAACGCTGGATGCAGAGATGCGGACGAGTGTCGGAAGAACAGCACCCTCCTTCGACCAGCCCGATATCGACGGACACACGGTCAGCCTTTCCTCCTTCAAAGGAAAATATGTCCTCGTTGACTTCTGGGCCAGCTGGTGCGGCCCCTGCCGCGCCGAGAACCCTGCCGTCCTGAAAGCATACAAAGCCTACCATGACAAAGGCCTCTTCATCCTCGCCGTCTCGCTGGATAACAGCAGGAACGACTGGCTGACTGCAGTAAAGAAGGACGGCCTTCCATGGACACAGGTCTCCGACCTGCAGGGATGGAAGAATAGCGCCGCCATCGAATACGGCGTAAGAGGCATTCCCGTGAATTTCCTTCTTGACAGGGACGGCACCATCATCGCCAAAGGGCTACGCGGCGAACAGCTGGAGAAGAAATTATCCGAACTATTACACTGATCATGGGCGAAGTAGAATTAAATAGCGCTTCTCATCAGCTGATCATCCGGTCTATGCTGTACTTCTATGGCGGAGCCGCCGACCAGAGCCTGGCCCTGCAGATCGCAGAGGATATCAGTATCGCGTGGAACGACCCCCGGGGTAAGGTCAGGATCAAGGGAGATTGGTACGACGTACTGTTCGAGATAGAAGGGTCTTACAAGCCCGACCTCCAGCCGGCCTTTGTCTGGCACAACACAGACCCCCGCCTGAATTTCTTCCGCATCGAAGAGTTCTCCCTCCACGATATCTCATCGGTCGACGGACTGGGCTGTAATACCGGCTATTTCAAGCTGGGCAACCTGCTCAATCACTCCACGACGGCTGCTCACGAATACGGACATACGCTGGGACTCGACCACCCCAAGGACCTCGACATCAGGGGCAAGGGACAGCCAGGCATCATGTATCCGCGCGGCACACTCTGCGACCCGCCCTTTCAGTATGACCCCGCGGCCACACCCGGCGGCCCGGGGGGAACGCTGAACCCCTACACCCGCAAGGTCCTGGCTTCGGACATCGCCGGCCTGCGACTCTCACGGCTGGCATTCGACACACGCTCCCTATCCATACTGGGCGAGTTCTCTTCCTTCTACCACCAGAAACACGAACCGGCGCTATAGTACCCGGTGCCGGCCACCAGCACTTTTACCCTGTCATGCCACTAACCAACATTATAACAACGCATCCAGCGCGCTGTCCAGCGAGGGATAAAGAAACTGAAACCCCGCCTCCCTCGTTTTCTTCGCGCTCACCGTCGTACTCTTAAGCACCTCGATGCTCATCTCCCCCAACGCGAGTTTCAGAAAGAACGAAGGAACATATACCGGCACAAAATAGCGCCCCTTGAGGCGACGCCCCAGTGCAAGCATCAGCGTACGATTGTCCACAGGCTGCGGCGCAACACCGTTGAATACCCCCGACCACTCCTTCTGTTCGATCGCCGCAAGATAAAGGCGGCAGAGGTCATCGACATGGATCCAGCTCACTACCTGCCTGCCACCGCCAAGGATTGCAGCGACCCCAAGCCGTACGGGCTTGCGGAACTCCGCCAGGGCGCCACCCTTATCGCTCAGGACGATTCCCGTCCGGATAATGACCAGCCGCTTGCCGGCCTCAGTGACCGGATGAATGGCCCCCTCCCAAAGCCGGCAGGTCTCTCCCAGAAAATCGTCGTTGGCAGGAGCCGCCTCTTCAAAAGGCTGCGGATTGGGAATGACAGGATCAGGCCCATACCAGCCGATGGCCGATGAGCTGATAACAGCCGAAACTTTATTAGGTATCTCTTTCAGCGCCTTCGCAAGAAGCACGCTGCTCTTAGTACGGCTCTCCACGATGACTTTCTTCCTCGCAGCGCTCCACCGTCTTTCGGCTACTCCCGCCCCCGCAAGATGGACAATATAGTCCGCACGACGGATAGCCTCCGGATCGACAAACCCCGAGTCGGGATCCCAGCGGGCGAACTCCGGCGATCCCGCTGCGGCGTCGCTACCATCCGCCGCTGATCCATCCTTTTCTTTCCTTGAAAGAATAATAACTTCATACCCCCGCTCGAGCAGCAGCCGCGTCAGCGCCGAGCCGATAAGTCCCGTTCCACCAGTAATAAGGATCGTTGCCATAGGTAATATAAATGTGGGACAAAAAAATTTGACTAAAAATAAATTTTTTGTCCCAAACCATAATATCTGCACACTTCGTGTGCGAACCGGACTCCGTCCGGTTTGGGTATAAAATTAAAAAATCCCCCCGGAGAACCAGGGGGAATAAAACAACTAAAAACAAACTATCTTTTGCGGCCTTAGTCGGGCCGTTTACCATCCAAAAACGTATTGATCGTGCTGATCTCCGTGTTGTTGTTCTCGTCGGTCTTCACCTCATAGTTGCTGTAGAAGTTCTCGACATTGGAGATCGTGTTGTACAATTCTAAATTACGGCGGATGTAGGCCGGCACAGTTTCAAACTCATTGTTCGGATCGGCAGCATTGACGTTGAAGGACAAGTTGCGTAACTTGTTAA
>Ga0207695_10001467_pt1 | contig 39509 bp, 36 predicted proteins | sample KBSC54metaG_FD_184354 | JGI IMG/M metagenome (GOLD analysis project Ga0207695, IMG submission 184354) | Corn rhizosphere microbial communities from Kellogg Biological Station, Michigan, USA - KBS C5-4 metaG (SPAdes) (version 2) | ecosystem: Host-associated > Plants > Roots > Rhizosphere > Soil... | reverse complement strand
CAGCCCCTCAACCGGCTCAGCGCCTAACCTAACGTCCAGTCTCGTGTTCTAGCTCAATGGCTCAGGATGCTGTTCGGACTCTACGGTTAGGCAGAGACGGAAGGGGCGCCATCTACATTGCGGCGTCAAGCGCCTAGCCTGCGAACGCACTCACCCTCCGTCCCCCCAAGCGTCCAAGGGGTTCTGCCACAAACAGATTGATACACGAAGCCTGCGAATCCCCGGCCTGGGCCCTTGCCACCAGTGAAATCTCTTCCATCACTACCATTCGTTATCTCAGATGCGGAGTTGATTGAGAATCGGGCAGGACGATTTTGAAAATTTGTCGATTGGTTTAGCACTGTCTACACGGTGGGGCTTTTTGAGGGTTGATACGTTAGTTGGCCGGCTTTCCCGCAGTTGAGGGGAGCGAGGGGGCGCTGGACATGCACCAGCGCCCCCTCGCTCCCCTCCTTGAGTTTGGTTTATTGACATTTTTTGACGCGCCGTCCGCCTTCGGCGGACAGGCGGTCAAAAATGTCTTTTTCGAATGCGTCTTTTGGCGATTAGGAGATGTTTAGTTTGCGCGACGATTTGTCATGCGTCCTGACCTCTCCTACTTCAGCGCATAGACATGCTTGTCGCCCGCTCCAAAGTACACCGTTCCATCGGCGGCGAGTACGGGGGAGCCGCCGATGGAATCGCCGGTTTTGAAAGCCCACTTCTTCGCTCCGGTTGAGCCGTCGAGCGCGTACAGGTTGTGATCCCAAGCGCCCACGTAGACAGTGCCGTCCGAGCCGATGGCGGCGGAGGAGTTAAACCCATCCTTGGTAGTAAACACCCACTTTTGGGATCCCTTCGCGCCGTCGATGGCATAGAAGTTATGGTCGAAGCAGCCGACGTAGACCGTTCCGTCGGAGCCGATGGCGGGGGACGCTTTCACGACGCCCTTGGTGTGGAAAGTCCAGCGAAGCTTGCCCGTCGAGCCGTCCAAAGCGTACAAAGCGTTCGTCGACGAACCGACATAAACGGTGCCGTCTGCCCCAATTGCGGGCGAGGACACATTCCATCCGCCCGTTTCGAACGTCCATTTCGCTCGCCCGGTAGCGCCGTCTACGGCGTAGATTTTCTGGTCGTTCGAACCGAAATACACCGTGCCGTCTGCACCGATCGCCGGGGTGGAGCAGATGATATCGCCCGTCTTAAAGGCCCACTTTTTGACCCCGGTAGCGCCATCGAAGGCATAGAAAGCCCCGTCCTCAGAGCCGATGTACACGGTGCCGTCAGGACCGATGGTTGGAGAGGCATAAACGCCGTTCCCCGTCTCGTAGGTCCACTTCTGGGTTCCTTTCTCGCCGTCGAGGGCGTAGACCCAGCCGTCCCAAGACCCGACGTAGACCGTCCCATCCGCGCCGACCGCGGGCGAGGATTGAATGGAACTGCTCGTTTTGAACTGCCACTTCCGCTTACCGGTCGTGCCATCCAGCGCGTAGAGGTTGCCATCCCAAGAGCCTTCGTAGATCGTGCCGTCCGGGCCGATCGCGGGGGAGCTGTCGAAACCGACCTTGTTCGTGTAGGACCACTTCACGGTCGCCGTCGCGCCGGACCCGCCACCGCGACCGGTGTTGGTAAGGCCGCCTCGGAACTTCGGCCAAGCCGAATCGGCGAGACCGATTGAGGCGTGGCGAACGAGGGAGATCGGGGCCAAGCCGAGGGCCAGCGGCGCAAAAAGTAAGCCTCCCAAGATGAGAGAACGACGAGGGTTTAAGTTCTTTTGCATGGCGTTTATCCTTCGGGTGAGTTCATGGGTGGCCAAGAGCATGCCTGGCGCAGCGGCGACAACCGTGGGAGTCTTTCGACCTCCGGCGATCCATTCGAGGAGGTGCTCGGCATATGCTTTGGGGCTGGTCTGGCTCCAGTTGCGAGCAAGCTGATCGGCGGCGATTTCGGCCTCAGCGCGCTGCTCGCGGTACGCCAGCCAAATGAGAGGGTCGAACCAAAAGAGAGCCCGTGCCAGATTGGCCAGGTAAACCCACGGAAGGTCCTTTCGATGAAGATGGGCCAGTTCATGGGCCACCGCGGATGAAATCGCGTCGGGCGTCCGATTCTCGAAATCCTTGGGAAGCAGGATCGTGGGACGTAGCAAGCCGGTGAGGGCGGGGGAGGTCAGGGTTGGCACCGTTCGGACGCGAACCGGCGCCCAGTAACCGCTTCGGGCAAAGACCTGGGAGGTCAGCTTTGGAAGTTCGTACACGGGGTCGCTCGCGGACAGCCTCAAGTGGTTCCGCAACCGGCTCGCACCCAAGAGGTCGCGGCCAAGTACAACCGCGATTCCGAGCAGCCAAACCAGCCCAAACCCATAGCCCCAACGGATTTCTGAATCCGAGACCACCGGCACGATGACGCTCTCGCTTTGAGGTTCGATGGTCGCCGTCTTCGACGCCTCAACCGGAATGGTGGTGTAAACCGCATGCGTCGCACGCTCGACCGCGGTGGCCGGACGATCGGAGGGTCGAACCGGTACCGAGACCGGAATCGTGAGGACGAAGGCCAGGGCAAGTAGAAACTTCACCGGCACCAGCCGCCACAGCCAGCACTTCCACTTCGCCGGCAATCGACGCCCCAGCAGGCAGATCAGCCACACGACCAAGAGGAAGGCCGAGCCCTGCAAAGTCGCGAAGCAAAGGCGAGAAAGAAAGCTACTCTCCATCTCCCTTCTCCACTTCATTGCTCAGCCGGTCCGCCAGTTGCCGAACCTCTTCCACTTGCTTGTCCGTCAGCCGGGAAGGGTCGCTAAGGTAGAGCAAGAACGGTTCCAGCGAGCCACCCAGGGTGCGGTCCACAAAGTCCCGAACGACTCCTTTGAGGACATCTTCACGGGTCTCGACGCCCTTGTACATCCAGATCCCATCGACCTGGGTGCGCTCCAGAAGATGCTTCTTGCGGAGCCGTTCCATCATCTGCTGAACCGTCGTCAGCCCGATGCCGTGCTCCTTGCCGAAGCTCTCCGCCGCCTCCCGAATGCTGGTCGGCCCCACCTTCGCACAGTGCTCCAATAACCTCAATTCGATCGCTCCTACTCTCAAATGGCCTCCATACGACGCTTGTCGTATGGACTATACGACATCTGTCGTTTGAAAGCGCAAGCCGTTTCGAAAATTTTTTCAAGGGGCGGCGAGGGTTGGCGGTAACTTCCCAAGCGATGATCGAAATCGTGAGTTACAAACCGGAGTGGCCCGCCGAATTCCTCGCCCTCGGCGCGGCCATCCGCACCTGCCTGGGCGATCGCGCCATCGCGATTCACCACATCGGTTCGACGAGCGTTCCCGATCTCGAGGCCAAAGACGTGATCGACATCCAGCTCACCGTCGAGAATCTGCTCACATTCCCCCTGGAGCAACTGCTCACGATCGGCTTTACCGGCACCGGCAAACTCCGCGACGACCATTGCCCACCCGGAATGACTCTGGAAGCGAGAGAGCTAACGAAATACATCTATGGCTACTCCGGCCGCCGCACCCACCTCCACGTGCGCGAGTTGGGACGCTTCAACCAGCGCTACCCCCTCCTCTGCCGGGACTATCTCCGGGCCCACCCTCTCGCCGCGCGCGCCTATGGAGAAATCAAGCACCAACTAGCCGGGTATTTCCCCGAGGACGTAGAGGCCTACTACAACATCAAAGACCCCGTCTTCGACGTGCTCATGGCGGGCGCAAAGGACTGGGCCGCCTACACGTACTGGGCGATTCCGCCGACCGACGCCTGATGCCTCAAGACAGAAACGGGATAAACAAACGCCGAATTCATGCGTTTGACTAAAATGGGGAACCCTACGGAACCCCGTGAGGGCACAAGCCGTTGATTTTCAGAACCCCACGCGCGAGGTAGCGAGTCGTCCCATGCTTTTCACTAGGTCTTTGCCAATCGTCGTCGCCCTTAGCATCGCGTCGTCCGTAACCGCGCAAATGGCGCCCCGGCCCCGAAGCCCCAAAGACAGGCCACCCCAGGCGGGGCAGGTCCAGCAGCCGGTGCAGACCTATTTCAACGCCATCTCTACCCTGCCATGGGACGATTCATCAGGGTCGGTCATCGCGGTTTGCCCCTTGGCCGTTGCCAACGGAAAGACGTTGAAGGACTTGAACCGCAAGCTCGTCCCGTTCGGAGGCGTGACCGCCGTCGTGCCGACGACGATGTTGACGATCAACTCGCGCTTTACCGACGCGCCAAACCTGTACGACGGCCTCCCCGAAACCTCGAAGGTCCTCTATCTGCTTACGCTGCTGACGGAGGCCCAATGGAACAAGATCACCGACGAGGGCCTTACTATCGCCGACTGCCGGGGCGAACAGATACCGGTCATGCAGTCGATTATCCCCAACCCGTTTGTGGTGCAGACGGGAAGAATCGAGGCCGCCAACAGCATCTCCTTTCCGGATAAGGACGCGGTCAAGACCTATACGGATGAGGAGAGGAGCCAGGTCAAGTTGCAGGTGTCCAAGCACCTCGAACTAACCGTCTACCTCGCGAACAACGGAGGTTACAGCGGCGCGTCGATTCGCGATTCAAGGAAGAAGGGGGACGCCATGGCCTACATCAAGGAGGACGATAAGAGCGAGTATGGACAGCACGTACTCACCGAATCCGCGAATTCCCCCAGACGCTCCGACCTGGCCTTTAACAACCCGCGGTTCGCGACGAAAGTGCCCCTGCGTAGTGGCGAATCCATAAAGGATCTCATCGCCCGGCTTGGCGTCGCGACAGGCGTCGAGCTGTATGCGGACCCTCACTACACCCGTATGCAGGTGTTCGAGCGCGGTCCTGATGCGAGCGCGAAGGACATCCTTCAGGCGATCTCTCTGGGGGTTGCCGGTACATTCCGGCGGCTGGGTTCTGCCTACATCCTTACTTGCGATCTGGAGGGGGTCGCCGCCCATCAGGCCCGAATCGCGGCTTGGGAAGACGATCTCGAAAAGATCGTTCGTGATCGCGAGACCCTCTGGCGCGGGGTGATCGCCAAGGGAAAGGGGATGGGCAAGATGCGCATCCCGGATGCCGCCTACCAGAAGTTCAACGCCGCGGAGCTCGCGAACCTAGCCGCGAACGATAAAGAAGATCAAACGTCGGCGGCGATGGATCCGGCGACCGCGGGCGACGCCGTCCGGCTCGAGCTCAGCGACTACCACGGCGGTCTGAACATCGACAAGAACAAGGTCAGCATTTTCACATCCGCGCAGTACGCATTCATCTTGCCGGACGGAAGCAAACCTTGGAATATTCGCTGGCTCGGCCAGACCAGCATGTTCAAGCCGGATCAGTACATGTGGCAACCCCAAAAGCCAGGCCAAGTCGATCTTCCCATCGCGCCTCCGGCGAACCTCAGAGCGGTCGTTCTCCAGGCCGGCTCGGAGGAGGAAGCCAGGGATGAAATCGCGCGGGTCCACGAGTTGGGACTCAGCGAAGTCTGGATCGACGCCAAGTCCCCGTCCATACTCTCGGCCGCGGTCGAAGCGGGCAAGCCTCTCGGCGTGAAAGTCTGCGCCGCCATCCGGCCTTGGGTCGCCGATCGCGGGGACACGACCAAGGAGCCCGATCGGACCGCGGCCGGCGACTACGCGAAATCACTCCAGGAAAAGGAACTCGCTTACCGGTCTTTCCAGAACTTTTGGCTGGACATCGCCAGTTTCATGCCCGGCGCAAGGCCGCAGTTCGCTCCCATGGACCCCGCGCTTCCCTCCCACTGGTCTCACTTAACCGCCTATGCCACGGTTAAGGGACTTGCCGGCGTCGAATTACTTGACTCGTATCCAACCGGCTACGCGAAAGATAACAGTTACACTTCCGGCAGCTACTTTTGGAGCCCGGCCGTCGACAACTTCTTAAGTTACGGCTACACGGCGAGCCAGAGACTCGCCTACTTTCAAGCCGAACAGATCGACCCTCTCGACATCGAGGCGGAAGGTCCAAGAACGAAGGCATCTTTCCGCGAGGTTTGGGGCGAAGCTTGGTCGCCGGGACAGCCCTTCGAGAAGTGGCAACAAACGAAAGGCAAGTGGGTCCATGATGCGATGCAGTCCCTCGTGTCGAGTCTGGCGGCCACTGGGGTGCCGGTTCAGCTCGGAGGTCAGCCCGTCAAAATCCATATTCCCCCCTTCGATCGCCAGCTTCTCTTTACCTTTAAGCCCGGCGGCGACCTTCCCTCACTTCCCGAGGATTACCGGGGCGAGCAAGCGGCCAAGAATGCGGATTTGCAGGTGATCGAGTTCCAGGACAGCCAGGATATGGAGCAGACCAACCGCGTCGCCGCGAACATTCTGAAACGCCTCAAAGAGAAAAAACCCGTCGTCATCGACCTCTCAAGCATCCCCCCGGGCCGTCTCAATAACGTGCTATCCAGCTGGTTTAAGAAGTAGATCCTTCCGCTGCCAGACCCGTACGTAGTCGATGACGAAGTCGGCGGGGAGACGCTGGTCATCGACCGCATCGTTGTCCCAACCGCCGGAGGGGAGGGTGAACATGATGTCAGAGGCCACGTTTGAGATCCTTGGGTTATCCCACCGGAGGATCTCCTTTCCGTTGCAGTAATAGCGGACCGAGCCCGGCGTCCAGAGCAGGCCGCAGGTGATGAAGCCATCTTTGTCCGGTTGGACATACAGCTTCTCACTCCCGAGCGCCTTGTGGTCTTTGCCATAGCCGTCGTAGTGCATGGCGATGTTATAGCGCCGCCCTCCCCACCGCATGAGGGCCTCCATGATGTCGAATTCCATGCCGCCGTTGCCGGTGTCCTGGCGCGCGCCTTGGTCACCTGCCGAAGCGCCACGGTCGGGCATGAGCCAGAACGCGGGCCATAGACCGGGGGCGTTCGGTAGCTTCATTCGCGCTTCGAAGTACCCGTATTTCTGAGTCCACTTGCCGTAGGTATCGAGATAGCCGGCGGCATAGTCGGTCTTGTTTCGCTTCGGGTCGTCGTTTTGATAGCCGCTCTTTTTGGAGTAGCGAAGTTTTAGGGGGCCGTCGCCGAGAATGACGTTCTCGTGGGTCCAGTGGGTGACCTTGTCGTAGTAGTTCTCACCTCGGTCGTTCCAGATGGCGTCGTTGAGCTTCGCGCCCTTGAAGGTTTCGTTTAGGGTTACGCTCCAGTCTCCGGGGACCGGCGGGCGTTTGCCGAGCCAGGGCGGCAGGTTTACGGGTTCGCCGGTGGCGACGACGCTTTCGAAACTACCGCCGGCCTGAAGGACGACCGCCGAAACGGCGTCGCTTGCGATTTGCCCTTCGGCGGGCTTGCCTAGATCCACGGGTTCCGCACCGTCAAAGTTGATACGCACGCTCCCTTCCTTTCCGGAAGCGATCGAATCCCCCTCCATCCACCGGCTGGCCCCGCCATTGGTTTCGATTCGAACACGCGGCTTAATCGGCGATGCCCCGGGATTCTTTACCGTGACCGTCACGCCGTCGTACGCGCGAAGATCCCAGCGGCCTTGTTTGGGGTGTAAGGTGAAGCGGCCGTTTGAAGCCTCCACTTCCCCGATGCTCCCCTTTCCGAAGAGAATCCCATCCTTGGGGACAATCCGCACGTCGTTCGGCGCTACCTCCGGTTTTTCTCCTGCCGGTCCGGCGGCGGCGATGGATTCGATCCTGAATGACTGCGCCTCGTCAGACTTCGCGGCGAAGAGCAGGACGCGAGGGACGTGGGTCGGATTGAGCTTAAAGCCCGGCTTGAATCCGTAGGAGTAGCCGAAGATGGTGCGAAGGGTCGCCGTCTTCCCTGCTTCGATGAGCACGCTTTCCGCATCCCAGGGGTTGTTCTGCCAGTCGCCAGGGTTATCCACGCGCAGCGAAAGATAGAGCGGCTTTGCACCCGTATTCGTGACCCTCGCTTCCACATGTCCGAACGCGGAAAGGTCCCAATCGCCGGTCGGCGGGGTCATGGTCACCCCTGGATAAGCGTCTTTGCCGGGCTTGATCCGCACGGCGATGCCCGTGGAAGAAGCCAGTCCGATGAGGACTTCGCCAGAACTCGCCGCCACACGTTTTTCCGAGCCAGCGGCCATCGGAAGCAAAGGTTTGTCGAGCCGAGGGGCTCGGAGAGTGGCGAGAAGAGGCAAAAGTATCAAGGGATCACCAGCCGGCGTCGGCGCAGGCTAGTTTCAGTCTAACTCTAACGTAGCTGAGTTAGAATCCAGCATGGCCACTCGCCCCGAGCTTGCGCTAGACATTATCTGTCCCGTTTGTGGAGGCGCCAATGATGCCCACGCCGTCTTTTGTGCGAACCCGAGTTGCCAAAAGGCGCTCGGCGAATTCCGTTACGTGCTCGAAGAACTTGGCAAAGACGATCGTTGGCATCGAAAGCTTATCGATCGGATCTCGGCATTCGTCGGCAAGCCGCATTTCGTCGGCATCCACGTCTTTTTGATCGCGACCTGGATTCTCACGAATACGCTGATCCTGTCCATGGCGAGCCGCTTCGACTCCTACCCGTTCGGCCTTCTTGGCCTCGTGCTTTCCGTCGAGGCAATCATGATCACGAGCATCCTGATCATCAGCAACCGAGCGCAATCGGCTTTGGCAGATAAGCGCGCCGAGCTTGACTACGAAATTAACGTGCAAACCTATCGTGAAATCGTCGCGATCTCCCATCGCTTGGCGGATATCAACGAGAGGCTGGAGGCGATCGAAAAACGATCCTAGGCCGGACCAGTTGAGGCTCGCACCACCAACTCGGTCGGAATCAAAATGACTTCCGGTTCTAACGAGTGATCTTCAACGCGGTCGATCGCCATTGCGGCGGCGCGGCGACCGATCACATCCAAAGGGTTTCGAACCGTCGTCAACGGAACCCCCGCCCGACCGGCGTCGACGGAGTCGTCGACCCCGATCACGGAAACGTCCTCAGGAACTCGCGCCCCAGCGGCGAGAAAAGATTGGACCAAGTCCGCGGCCATCGCATCGTTCCAAGTGAGAAACGCCGTCGGGCGCGCCGACCCCAAGGCACACCAAGCCGATACGAACGCGTCCGTCTCCTCCCGATTCCTCACCATGGCGAGTTCGACGCAAGCTCCCATGGTCTGACGCAGCCCCTCCAGTCTCTCGATCCCGCTCACCTGCTGGCGGGGGCGATCCAAATAAGTCGCCCGAACATGCCCCAAACCGAGGAAATGCCGGCCGACCATGCGCCCGACTTCAAGGTTGTCGATGTCGATCGAGGAAACGCCCTCCAGCCAAGCCGTCGACCCGATCTGAACGATCGGCGCTCCGCGTTGCAGGAGTGAGGGAACCAGGTCTTGAGACGGCTGCGGGGCCATCGCAATCAAGCCATCGCACCGCCCATCGTACTTGCGACGCATCGCGTTGCCGACGTTGTCCCACATCCGCTCGGCGAATACGGTCACGCTGTAACCCCGCTTGGCGGCAACTTCGAGGATGCCGTCGAAGAGAAGGTGAACGTACGTGTCGCTCTTTAAGGGCCGCTCGGTCAGGTCGGGGATGATGATCCCGATGTTGTGGGTTATCGCCGCCTTTTGGTTCGTCTCGAAGGCCGGCGGCTTGTACCGCAGCGTGCGGATGCTGCTCCAAATTCGTTCTTTGGTGGCCGGATCGACCTTGTCGTCGATACCGTTCAGAACCTTGGAAACGGTGCCTATGGAGACACCAGCATCCGCCGCTACTTGTCGAATCGTGGCCATCCTAGCCCCCTGAGGTTACCGGATCGGAAAGATTAAGCTGATTGAAGGCGATTGCGGGTTTATTTCGAGAGTCCCCACTTCTTCTCTAGCTCGTCGGCCTTCTTGGCCGAGCCGTGCGCGCGCATCTGGCCGAGAACCATCGCCCGGTTGGCAGGCGGGACGGAATCGTAGTCCAAGCCCGGCTTGGTCAGCCGCGTGCGAAGGTCTTTCTCTTCCGTGGGAGATGCTTCTGCGGAACCACAGCCCTGAATGCAAAGGCCCGCGGCCACTAAGGTCAGTAACGATAAATGCTTCATGTGAAATCTCCGTCGCCGGGCGGTAACGAGTACCGCCCGGCGAACACGGGGAGGGAGAATTACCTCTTCGAATTCCACATATTCCCGGCCGGATTGTTGATGGGGTCGGGATTCGTCGCCTCGGGCCTCATCGACTTCGAATGGCCGTCCGCGAACGCGAAATTCGCGTTACTTGAGCTGCTACCCGCCTTGGAGTTTTCCGGCAAAGAAACCGAACCACGGTTGCCCACCGGGAAATTCAAAGGCCCCGTTCCAAACTGATGCTCACGCGTACCATCCGGAATGCCCGAACCCTCCGCGCAGTAGTAGTTCGCCGAGGGCACGCAGTCCCACATAAACACATTTGTCAGCCATACGCCAGAGCTATTGGCGCCAACCCAGTTGAAAGCCGTGTAAGCGTTATCCCGCGTGTACTTGGGCGCGAACATAACCGTCTCCGCGACCTTCGTGATTCCGGTCTGGCTGACGATTCCGTCGGTAAAGAAGCTTTGCCAACCCGCATCGACCTGATTAAGACCGAAGACGCCTTGCCCGCCGTTGTTCTGAACGACGTCGCCACCGATACCGCCGGAGAACGCGTTGGCCGCCACGGAAATCCAAGGGCCGCACCAGTTATTGGGGTAGTTCTCGGGAATCCGGGTGTCAAGTGGGGACCGAACGATCTCCGCATTCTTAGTGTACGGAGTAATTCGGAGCGGCCAAGCGCGGTCGAGGCCATCGAAGTCGTAAACGGTGGTCGTCGGGAAGTTATCGTCGGCGTCCGTGCAGTAGATGAGCGCGGCGGTCGAAAGCTGCTTCCAGTTAGAAAGCTCCGCGGTTCGTTTGGCGGCGGCCTTCGCCTGCGCAAACACGGGGAATAAGATGGCGGCGAGGATCGCGATAATCGCGATAACAACGAGCAACTCGATGAGTGTAAAACCTTTTCGATTCATATTTCGGTACCCACGTTGGTAACGTCAAAATCAGAGCGTATGGAGAGCAAACTCCAAAGGCGCATGGACTGCGTCTCTGCAGTAAACGCGTTCATCTTACAGCAACTTTTCCGGGGCACCAAGCCCAGAGCCTATGATTTTTACTAGTAAATGAACGCGTTCACCAAAACAGCGTATAGTCAGAACCGATGGCGATGGTGCTAGCGGCGGCGTTTCTGGCCTTGGCGGGTTTTCCTCGGCAAAGCGACACAATCTGGATCGAATCAGAGAAACCGGTTTCCGGAAATGTAAAGTACGGTGCGGGCAATCCTGGTCATCCCGAGTTCCTTTCGGGAGGCGCTTGGTTAACTGTTACCGGCGAAGTCCCCGCCGATGGCGCTCGGCTCAGCTATCACTTTTCTTCCCCCGCCGGGCGTCGGGAGATTTGGCATCGCGTCGGATTCGAGTTTGCCCGCTCGCCATTTGAGTGGCGGATCGATAGCGGCGCCTGGAAATTGATGGCGCCAAGTACGCCAACGACCGACCTTACTGAGCTAGCCACTTGGAACGGTGTGGCCTGGATGGATATGGGGGCCGCGGACCTTTCTGGTGGCGATCACACGTTGGAGATACATATTCCCCAGCCGACCGGAAAGGAGAAAAACGTACTCTTCGGCTCCGACGCCTTTGCGATCGTAGCGGGGACGTTCCATCCAAATGGGAAATTCCGTCCCGGCGAGGCCGTGCCTACCGATCGCGACCGGGCCGCCGCATCTCACGTGTTCGAAGTGGCGGAAAAGTCAGAACTCGAGCGCCAGGCCATCCCTTTAAGCGGCGACTGGGAAGTCGCTCGGGATGACGAGTTGGCTCCGGCATTAGTCGCCACTCCGATGCACCAGATCAGCCAAAGCCTGAACTGGTCGGCAATTTCGGTACCGGGCGATAAGGCTAAGTCTCGGCCGGATCTGTCCCTGGCCCACCGGGTTTGGTACCGCACGCATTTCCGCGTTTCGCCGGGCGCCGTTGACCGTTCGTTTCAACTCACGTTTCGCCAGAACAGCCTAAACACCACCGTTCTCGTAAACGGTAAGCCGTGCGGGTTTAACAAGAACCCCTTCGTGAACTGGACCTGCGACGCCACTCCCGCCGTACACGCGGGGGACAACGAGCTTATGGTGGGGATCCGTGATGCCTGGTACGGCTTCCACCAAGACCCCGCCGATCCCGCGGGGATTCGCAGTAACTTCGCCTTTCCGGGGACTAACGACCACCAGGGATTTTTAAGGCTCGACTACCCGGTATGGGCCTGCTTCGCTTCGGGGATGCTTGACACCCCGACGCTTACCGTCGGCGGCAAGACCTTCACCTCCGACGTCTTTGTGAAGCCGAGCTTGCAGAAGAAGCGATTGGACGCCGACGTCACGTTGTCCGGCCACGGCAACGCCTCAGTCTCCCTCTTTGTCGTTGAGGTCGCCGCGGGAAAGGTCGTCAAGGAGCTTGGAACCACCCCCGTAACCCTCGACGGCGAGAAAACGATCACCGTCGGCGGCAGCTGGGACAATCCCGAATTGTGGTGGCCCGACCACCCAAAGTTGTACACGCTTCGGACCATCACCTCCGTCGACGGCAAGCCCGTGGACGTTTGCGATACGCCGTTCGGCTTCCGCGAGTGGACGGTCGATGGCCCGCAATACAAGCTCAATGGCGTCGTCTGGCACGGCTGGGCGGAGCTTGTCCAAGGCGATAAACCTGAGGCATGGCTGGCAAACTACCGCCGCACAGGCCAGCGATTCCAGCGCATGTCCGGCCCTTCGCAGAACGGCGGGGTCAACTGGCTTGGCATGCCTTACGAGACGGCCCTGAACTGGTGCGACGCGAAAGGCGTGACCATCCGCCGCTGCGGTCCTCTCGACGGCGAGGCCATCGGCTACATGGCGATCGACGACAAGGGCGCGGTTAATCGCACTTTGTTAGACAATGTCCGCGACCAGATCGTCGCCCAGGTTCGCGGGGAGAGGAATCACCCCAGCATCAACCTCTGGTCCATCGAGAACGAGTGGCTGTACATCAACTGCATCAACCTCTACGGCGGTTTGATGGATGATTTTGAGTCTGAGGAACTAAAGATCCTTAACGCCGTCCAGGCCGTCGATCCCACCCGACTTCCGATGGCCGACGGCGGTGGCGCGGGCAAACCCTCGCGATTTCCCGTTCAAGGCGACCATTACGTCTATACGAACGAGCCGAACGACTATCCTTCCCTCGCCTACGAAACGCAGCCCAATGGGGCCGGCCGAGGCCGTTGGGTCTATGACGGCAAGCGCCCGCGCTATGCGGGTGAGGACTACTACGCTACCGGCATCAACCCCGCCGACTACGCCTGGATCCAGGGCGAGAGCGCCTTCGAGAGCAAGGCCGCTGCCCACAAAGGCATGGCGCTCGTGCAGCGAATGATTACGGAAGGGTATCGGTGGAGCGGCGTCTTTACCGCCTTCCACCTTTGGATCGGGGATGAGGGCGCGGAGTATCCCGACAAGTACGCCGCGAACGCGGAGCGTGCCGTCTTCGTGCGCCAATACGACTCCGCCTTCACCGGCGGCGCGACGATCGTGCGCACGCTGGGCGTCTTCAACGACTCCCATGATCCCGCGCCCCTGACCGTGGCGTGGAGCCTCGCGGCGGGCGGCAAAGTTCTCTCCAAAGGTTCAAAGGCGATGACCGTACCGCCCGGGACGAACCAGAAGTTCGACGTCAGTCTTCCCACCTCCCCGGTCACGCAGAGAACCGCCGCCACCCTCTCGCTTTCCTTGGTGGCGGCGGGCAAGAGCTGTTTCAGTGCGAGCAAGGCGATGACCCTGCTACCCGCGCCCAGCGCCCCGGCGGCCTCCTTTGCCGTTTACGACCCCGGCGGTACGTTGGCCAAATATTTGACGGGTCACAAGGTTGCCTTCCGTCCCGTAGGCTCCCTTTCCGCCTTGCCCGCCGACGTCAGCACCCTGATCGTCGGTCCCGGCGCTTTGTCCGAAGCGGAGAGCACGAATCCTGCCCTCGCCGCCTATGCCTTCGACGGCCACCGTGTCGTCGTCTTGGAGCAAACGCACCCCCTCCAAGGGGCGGCGATACCGACACCCCTCGAACCGATCGCCGGTGGCGGCTCGTTCGGGTTCGCCGAGGCGCCTTCCGATCCGCTGTTTGCTGGGCTGAGAGACGACGACTTCCGCGCTTGGCCGGTGGGGCGGCTGTACGAGCGGCCGTACCGCAAAGCCACCCGGGGTGTCCGTTCGCTGGTTGAAGTCGGCTCGCGTCTGGCGCAAACTGCCCTCTGCGAAGTCCCGGTAGGCAAAGGCGTGCTCCTTCTCTGCCAGCTCCAAGTTGGGGCGAACCTCAACGGTGGCGGACCCGCACGCAACCTCCTCGCGAATATGATTCGCTTCGCCCAGGACTACAAATTGGTCGAGCGTCCCGTTCGCGTCGCCGCCGCGGACTCCGCCTTCCTCAAGGTTGTCGCTGATACCGGCGTGCGCCATAGCGTTACCATCGATCCTCTCGCGGCGATTCAAGGCAATGGCATCGCCGTGGTCGAGGCAACGCCTGAAAATCTCCACAAGTTGGCCGCGAATTTGACTTTGGTGCGCGCGTTTACGGCCTCCGGCGGGTCCCTGGTTCTCCACGGACTAACCCCCGAGGGCCTCGCCGACTACAACAAGATCGTTGGCGTCGAGCATGTGATTCGGCCGTTCCGGCGGGAGAAGACGAACCTGATTTCGCCGCGCGACCCGCTCGCCACCGGCCTGACTCAGGGCGACGTGGTGATGTCGTCGGGCGAGAAGATGTTCGGCTTCAACGACGACACCTTCGTGGCGAACGACATCTTCTCCTATATTGTCGACGTTGATGATGTGGCTCCGTTTGCGACGCTGCCGAACGACTACTTTTACAACACGGTTAACGGTTTCGTATCCGCAGACGGCTGGAAATACATCTTCTCCTTCGACCTTTCAAAGGAGAAGCCGGTTTATACGATGACCTTCCCGAAGGCAATGACCTTCCGAGAGCTCACCTGGATCGGGAACGGCTTCTATCACAGGGTGAAAAAGATCGGTTTGTCGTTTGACGGCGGTCCGGTTGTCCCCTTTGACGTGGCGCCGAATATCGAGCCGCTGGTCTTGGCGATTCCGCCCGGCCATAGCGGGAAGTCGATCACCTTATCGCTTTTGGAATGGACCCAGGATCCCGGCGTTCAGGACGTGGTGGGGATCGACAATATCTACTTGAAGGTCGATCGCGCTTCGGATTGGCATTCGAAGGTGCGGCCGTTGATCAACGTTGGCGGGCTGGTGCGTTATCCGCAAGGGCGCGGCAACATTGTCTTGGCGAACCTGCTGTTCAAGGAGCGCGAGTCGGTGCCGGAGAACGCGGGAAAGAAACGGTCGATCTTCGCGACGATCCTGCGGAATTTAGGCGCGGGTTTCTCGGGAGGCGCGAACGTGGTCGTTCCCGGTTCGCACGGGATCACTTACACGCCGGTTTCCCTCGCGGGTCGCGCGAACGCGTTTAGGGACGATCGATTGTTTGGGGACAAGGCACATACCTTGTCCGGGTTGCCCACCGGCCGACAGGTGTTTGGCAGCGTTCCGTTCGAGGTTTACGACTTCCCCACTTCTCCGGTCCCGACCGTGGTGATGCTGGGCGGTCCGGGCGTACCCCGTGGTCTGCCGGATCGGGTTGGTGACATCAAGGTCGGGGCGAAGGCGAACGCGTTGTTCTTCCTCCAGACCGCTCGCATCGACCGTCCGCGGGATTCGAACGAGCGTCGGGATGCGAAGGAGATCGAGTTGGCGCACTACGTGGTTACGTATGCCGATGGGTCATCGGTTAGGGTGCCGATTTTCGAGGATTTGGGGGTCGACGACTACCGGCAGAAGTCTCCTCGTGACTTACCGGGAGCGCGAGTTGCGTGGTCGATCGACGGCGTCGCGACGGTCTACATGATGCAATGGACGAATCCGCGACCGGATGTGGCGATCGCGTCGGTGGGTTTGGAGTACGGCGCGGAGCGTCGAGGGGTGCCGGTGTTGATCGCCGTTACGGCAGCGCATTGATGGGTACCAGCGGGCAAGCCATACGCCCCCGCGGAGAGCGGTACCACCCCCCGATCTCCGCCTACAGGGGTTTCGCTGTTTACGGCGAAATTTTGGCCTGAACGTGCCAACCCCGTGTAGCCCGCGAACGGATGCATGTGACGCTCGTGGTCCCCGGATTGTCGATTGCGACCGTTGTCTTGACGCGCAGATTTTGACGGCTTACGTTCGTTTTCTTCCACGCACGCCGCGAGCTCGCCGAGCTCGGTCGCGGCCTACACGGGCTTGTCGATAACATGGCGCTGGTCGAGCTAATCCTTCATTAACTCCCCGAGCACCCGCTCGGGGTTATTCAAGAACGATTTCGTTAGTTGAAAATGCTCGGTCTCCACATAGGGCGTAAGAACAAGGCGATTGTCCGTCAACAAATAGAGTTCCGAACGCGGATACGCCATCAGGATCGGCGAATGGGTGGCAATCAGAAACTGTGACCCGCTCTGCACCAGCTGATGCAGGCGAGCAATCAATTTAAATAATCCCGCCGGCGACAGGGCGGCCTCAGGTTCGTCGAGTACATAGAAGCCGGGTCCTTTAAAGCGGTGAATGAAGAGGGATAAAAACGATTCTCCGTGCGACTGTTCGTGAAGAGATCTTCCACCATAAACATGGATAAACGGAGGGTCCTCCTTTGCTAGTTCGTCAACTACGGTCGCGACATTGAAGAAGGATTCCGCACGCAAATAGAAGCCATCTCTCGGGTAAGTAGCGTTCTTTACAAGCGTAAGCGCGTCCGCAAGTGGAGAGAGTTGGTTCGTGGTGTTGAAGTTGAAGTTCCGACTCCCACCCTCGGGATTGAACCCATATGCCTCCGCGATCCCCTGAAGAAATGTCGACTTCCCGCTGCCGTTGTCGCCGACCAGGAACGTGACCGGAGATTGGATTGGGAGCACATCGAATTCCCTGAGAATCGGAAGCCCGAACGGATGGGGCAGACTCTCCGGTATCCGCTCCCGCCGCAACCATATCCTGGAGACAAAAGGCTCGTAGACCGCCTTCGGCCGCTTCACTTGTCGATCCAGGCCATGCAGATCATTGAGCTGAGATCCCAACTGTATTTACCGCGGCTTCCCTCGTAAAGGAGCACGAAGGCGTCGTCCGTTTCGAACAGCGCGGGGAACCAGATTGCGCCTCCGTCCGGCGCACCCTTCGGGCCGCAGCCGAAGACTGGATTGCCGGGGTGGAACTCCCAATTGACCAAATCCGACGACCGCGCGAGGCCGAAGAAATCGGGCTCATCGGCGAGATAGGCGCTGCCGCCGTACAGCGCGTAGTACTGCGAGCCATCGAAGGAGAGGCGGACCGTGGCGATGGATAATGAATCCCAACTACCCTTCGTGCGAGGAAAAACCGGCTCGGATTGTATGTCGGTAAACGAATACCCATCATCGCTTGCCGCCAAGTAGATCTGGTAGTTCTTCGCCGCATCCTCACGCTGGTAGATCATGTAGATCTTGCCATCTTTGGCAACGACATCCGGCGCGCGACCGATGAGCACGCTTCCGTATTTGGTGAAATTCACCCCGTCCTCGCTGACCGCAAGCCCGACTTGATCGGGACCGGCGCCGACGGCGGAGTAGTAGAGGAAGACTTTGCCGTCGAACTCGACCGTAGCCGGATCCAAGGCGTTCGTGCCGTCGAATTCGTCCGCCGCGCCGACGTCAACGACGAAATCGCCATCGTTTAGCGGCTGCAGCTCGAGATTGCCTTTGCCGATTTCAAGGATCTCGGAGACGCCGATCCGGTCGTGCTTTTTCTCCCGGCCGGGGATCTCACCGTGACCTCGGTAGTAGAGGAGAGTTCGACCCTGGAATTCGAGAATGTCCGGGTTTGCCGTCCAGTAGCTCTGCCATCCTTCCCCGCTCGGCGGCAATATCGGCTGTTCGCCATGGGTCCAAGCCAAGCAGTTCGCGGTGTAATCACCCGAAAATCGATCCCAGAAAGCCTTGTTCAACTTGCCACGAGATTATCACGTCCTTGAGCGACCACTCCGTGATGGTACGGTTGCGATTGATGTCGATATTCGACCGAGACGACGATCCTCCCCGCCTGGTCGCGCCGGATAGCGTCCCTAAGCTGTATCCACCGTACCGGGAGGCTCTGTTTGGTCACATTCGGCCGGTCGTATCCAACGAATTACTGCTCACCATCGCCAAGTGCGACTACGACTACGACCCCAGGAAAACCTAGTCGAACTGCGGCGAATTCGTGCCGGAATCGACTTGGACCGGCCGATCGGATGGTTCCTGAACGAAGTTCTTTGTCTCTATCGTTGGGGCGGCAAAGACGGAATACAACCAGAAACGGATGGGCTAATCCGAGGGCGCGACGTGTATCTTGCGCACGCCTTCAGTTGCGCCGCGCTGCTGCGTGTTCCCGATCACGTGGAGAATCGAACGCTCTTCGACAACCAAACTCTCGCCCCACTAATTGAGACCTGTTTTGCGCTTGGCCTGCCATTCGTCGATCGGCTGCCTCCGCTCATCACTTGGGGGCTGGAAAACATCGAAGCTTGGGACGCCGACGTCCTTTACCTAGCCCTTGCATTGTGGATCTTCCTTGCACGCCAAAGAACCATCGACGATGCCGTAGTCGCCGAGGTCGGGGATTGGGCGATTCGCGCGAACGAGGAACTTCTGCCGCGGTATCTATATTAAACCGCGTTTCAAGACGGAATGCCCCTCGCCGATTTGCCGCATCAGACAATCCGGGGGCAAGTCTGGCGTCGCGTGGCAAATTCGATTAAGGGTCGCCCGACGAAGCAGGAGCAACGGGAGTTTCTGAACCGCTTTACCAAAGGCAATTAACCACCGAAGGAAATGTAGTCTGCGAACGGATGTATGTGCCGCTCGCGGTCCCCGGCATGTCGTTTGCAAGGAATGTTGCGGCAGCAATGAGAACGTTTCAGGCCCACCTCATGTTGTCACGGCGAGCGGCACGAACATCCGGTCGCCGCCTACATGAGTTTTGCCGCTTCTGCTGGTGGGCCGATGGAGCTTACGGTCGGCTTTAGTTCGGCAACGGGAGCGTCGCCTGCCACTCGGTGTTGAGATCGTCCAACGACTTGCCCGTCAGGTCGACCCAAATGGACTCTTTGTACGTGTTCGCCGTCAACGCCGCATTGAGCTTCGGGACGAGGTCCTTGTTGTACTTGCCGGTGGCCCAATACAAGAACGCGCCGGTGGTCTGGTAGCTATCGCGCGCCGTCGCCTTCCCTTGCTTCGGGTGGGGGCGATGCCCCACTTCCTCGTAGTTGAACCAGCGAACGTAGTCCGCAATCCCCTCGACAAGCCAGACCGGGTCATACGCGGGGTAGCTCTGGACGACGTGGGTCAGCTCGTGGACGATCATCCCGAGGTCCTTCGGGTGGGCGAGGGCGTACTTCGCGGAAACCTCGATGCGCGCGCCCTTGCTCTCCGCACCGGCGCCGAAGCCCGAGCCGGAGGTGGCGGCGACGCCATCATAGCCGTACGTCAAAACGATCTCGACGGGGGCGATCTTTGAGTCCGGGCTTAGCTCCAGCGACTTCAAGATGAGTTGGTAGTTGTCCCGCGCGACCTTGCCGTACGTCTTGGCGAGATCTTCAAGCTTCGCCTTGGTCTCGGCGTCGACAACGCGAGGGGTGGACGTTCCGCCATCGAAGGGACCAGTGTCGCCGGATGGCTTCGGCGGCTTCGGCATCTCGAACCGTGAAGTGATCTTCGGATGAGCGTCGAAGCTTCCCGTCGCGAAGGCGGCGGACGAGACGGCGAGGAAAGCGATCGGCAGGAGATGCTTGAGCGAAGCCATTAGAGTTATTGTACGGCGCTCTAAGAGAATCATGTTTCGCAGGTTCGAATCTCTCGACTCAGACCCGCGAAACACATCGTTTTATTTTGTGATGAAGCGCCTAAGCCAACGACCCCATTGGGTCCCATGGCTCGAGGCCAATGGGCTCGCGGTCCAGAAGAGCGAGGCACTCGGCCGACAGAAACTTCTTGTGGACGACCACCTCGTAGTTGAACTCGTCGAACCAGGTGTCGCTCATCGCGAAGTAACCCTTATCGCCGCTCTTGTCCCCCCACGAGTTCTCAACCCGCCACTTTCGCGGCGCGCCCTTATCGTCTAAATCGACACCGGTGAAGACCATCGCGTGGGTCATGAGCGACTCGCCGTAGTCCAGACGCTCCGCCTTAGAGAGATGGGACACCGACCCATAAACAAGGTCATAGTCGAACATTTGGTCGTCCATCCAACCGCTGTCGCGGTCCAAGAACTTACCGACGTCGCAGCCAAACCACACCGGTTCTTCGTTCTGCATCTGCGCGATGGAAGCCTGCTTCATCGTGTCGAGATCGACGTTGATGTACTTGATCGGCTCGCCGCCGACCACATTGCCGAGGAATTTGATCGTGTAGACCTCGTTGAACCGCTTCTCGGACTGGGGGCAGTGGATCAGACATACCAAATCCGAAAAGTCCACGTCGATGTACTTCTCATAGAAGTCCTTCGGCGTCAAAACCCCGGCGCGGTTGAAGGCACGATCCTTGTCGCGCCACTGCCATTCGAACTCGGCGGGAGGCTCGCCCAGGTGAATGCAAAGCATCTTGTAGATCTGCTCCAGCATCGCCGGCTTCATCGCCCGAAGCTCATCGGCGGACTTCCCGGAAGCATGCGCCTTCCGGATTTCGCAACCGAACTCGCGCAGCCGAAGCGTGATTTGGGCGTTCATGTGGCCGGTGTTGCTGCTGCTCTCCGTCTCTGGCATGATCGACTTCGGCACCAACCCGTGCTTCTTCACGAGGTTGATAAACATGTGCCACTGCCCGCCGTCTTGGATCGGCCCCGAGAAGAGATAGGCGATCAACCGTCCCTCGGTCGGCTCGTCCAGCGTGCTCAGCACCGACTCCAGGAAGTAGTTCGACTTTTCGAACTTGTCCCAGAACATGGTGTGGTTCTGCGACAATTCGAAGTCGTCGCCGAGATTCATGTTCTTCATCGCCACGATGCGCAGGGTGTTCAGCGCAGCGAACATCCAGCATCGGCCACTGCCCTTCTGGCTGGTGATCTTCTTCTCCGGCAGATTGACGCTGAACGTCATATCGGCCTGAACCACGCGGCGACGGTTGAGCGCGACCTTCGCGACAGTCGTGCCGCAAACCGCGTTCATCGCAGCGCGATTGCGGGTATCGGATTCGAAAGAAGCCTGAAAGGCGGCGATTTGGGAGAGCGACACTTCGCCCATTTCCTCATGAAGTCCGGGAACTACGGAAGCCATGCGCCATTGTAGCGAAAACGTTAAGGCACGGGGGTGTAATCTGGCCTACATGGTCAAGGCCGCCCACACTATCCACTGCATCGTCGCCGATATGGATCGTTCGGTCGCGTTCTATCGCGACATCCTTGGTCTCACGCCCCACGTCCAGTCCCCTTACTGGTCCGATTTCCAACTCGGCGCGCTTACGATCGGCCTTCACCCGCCCTATAAAGGCGCGGCGAGCGGCCCCGGCGGCTGGATTCTTGGACTAGAGGTTGACGACATCCGCGCCCTTCGCGCGACTCTCAAAGCTGCCGGCATTTCTGCGGATGAACCTTTCCACGACGTGCCCGGTGGCGTCATCCTTAAGTTCGAAGATCCGGATGGAAACCCTCTCCAGGCGATCCAAACCGGAATCACCGTAGCCGACCTAAGTTGAACGAGACGTTTCCGATCCAAGATGAAGCTGCGATGCGCCACCTCGGTGCTCAATTGGCCGCCCGCTTAAGCGCCGGCGACATCGTGCTCCTTACCGGAGAACTCGGGGCCGGCAAAACGACTTTGGTGCGAGGCCTCGCGGCGAGTTTGGGATACACGGAGACCGTAAGATCTCCGACCTTCAGCCTCCTTCAAACTTTCCCCACCGAGCCACCGGTGATGCATGCCGACCTCTACCGGGTGAAATCGGTCCAAGGCATCGGACTGGAAGACTATCTTGATAGCCACATCTGCCTCATCGAATGGCCGGACCGGGCGCCTCATCTAGTCGATCCAACCGAGGCGTGGCAGATCAATATTGCGTTCACCGAAGGCGGGCGATCGGTCGAGGTCATCCCTCCGAACGCTCAAGCCTGAGTAAAGTGTCGAAATGCCTCTCCGATTCGGGATTCTCACCGCCGCCCACGTCCACACTGGCGCCTACGTATCGGCGCTGAAGGCGAATCCCGACGCGGAGATCGTCGGCCTTTGGGACGACGAAGCGGAGCGCGGCCAAGCGTTCTGCCAGCAGATGGGCATCGCCTTCACCGGCTATCTCGACGACCTGATCGCCGCCTGCGATGCGGTCGTAATCACCAGCGAGAATCTGCGCCACCGCGAACTCGGCGTTATGGCCGCGGAGGCCGGAAAGCACATCCTTTGCGAGAAGCCTTTGGTCACTTCAGAGGAGGATGGGGCCGCCTTGCTCGGCGCGGTGGAGAAGGCGGGCGTCAAGCTGATGACCGCGTTCCCGTGCCGCTTCGCCGCCGCGTATCTCAAGCTTAAGCAGAAAGTTCGGGCGGGTGAAATCGGCCGGGTTAGGGCCATTTGCGCTACCAATCGGGGCCGCTGCCCCTTCCTCTGGTTCGTCGATAAGTCCAAGTCTGGCGGTGGAGCTATGATCGATCATGTCGTCCACGTGACGGATCTGCTGCGCGACCTCCTCGGCGAAGAGCCCGTCCGCGTCCAAGCCCAGATCGGCAACAACACGTACGGCAATGACTGGGACGACACCGCGATGCTCACCCTGGAGTTCCCCAGCGGCATCTTCGCCACCCTCGACTCCTCCTGGTCCCGCCCCCAAACTTATCGGACTTGGGGCGACGTCACGATGAACGTCATCGGCGACCTCGGCACGATCGAGATGAACATGTTCGGTACGGAAACCCAAGTCACGACGCTCAGTGGGAAGCCGGTTTACTCTTCCTACGGCTGGGGCAGTGGCTCCGACGACGCGATGGTGAACGAGTTCGTCGCTGCGGTTTTGGAGGATCGCGAACCGCTCGTGACGGGGTTCGATGGTCTTCAGGCGGCGAGGGTCGCGGTGGCGGGTTACAAGAGCGCCGAAACCGGTGAAGTCGTTGCGGTAGCCGCCTAAAGAGTTACGACCTCCAAAACGTTGTCCCGCGCCATCGCCCCGGGGGCGAGACCCGGTCTACACCGCTGCTGCGGTAACTCCGCTTCCCTAAATCGCCCGGCGATTTGTAGACCGGGTCTCGCCCTCCGGGGCGATGGCGCGGCGGCGGCGTTAGGATTACCGAAAACGTTCGGCGCCACCGCTGCGCCATCGGCCCCAGACCGAGGCCAGGCGCACCGCCGGTGGCCGGACAGGCGACTACATGTGTCGGACGAGCTTGTAACTATCCCCGTTCGCAATCCTCAACTCAATCTCGTTGCCTTTGCCGACCAACTGCGCATCGACCTTCGGCAAGCGCGGAACCGGATTCTCCCGCCGCGCCAACACCTCGAACGTAAAACTCAACCGGTCGTCGGCCGCGTGGTAGTGCCCGCCGCCCAGCCAGACGTGATCCGAGCATGCCAGATCGAATCGTTCGTCCGAATACAAATTCAGCACGCAGTCCTTCGCATCTTCGAGTGGAAAGGGCCCGCGCCATCGGCCCGAGAGATTTTCGCCTCGGCAGCCGAATAGAACGACGACGAGTGCCATCCCAACTCCTCGGGTGAGCCAAAATGACGACATGGCGCTCACCATACCTGTCGCTCACGACTTCATCTGTCCCTGGTGCTGGGTCGGCCTGTTTCAGGCGAAAAGGCTCGAAGCCGATTTCGGCGCGACCATCGACTGGGTAGGTTACGAACTCTTCCCCGACGAGTTGGAATGGCCGGATTGGAAGCCGGGCGCTCCCGCCCCCGAGAACAAGCCCGCGACCCCGTCGCGCTTCGACCTAATGCTGGCCGCCGAGCAGATGAAGATGCCGACCGCCGAGCGCCCGCATAAGATGCGCACGCACAACGCGCATGAGGCCGTCGAGTACGCCAAGACGGAAGGCGTCGCCAACGAGCTCAATGAGATCCTCTATCGCGCCCTCTGGGAGCGGGGCGAGGAAATCAATAACCCGGAGGTCATCCTCAGGCTGGCCAAAGGCACGATCAAGGATCTCGACGCCCTCAAGTCCGCCATCGAGAATCGAACTTTCGCGGCCAACATCATCGGCTTCGATGACCCGGCTTATGCCCTCGGCGTCTACAACGTGCCGACCTTCTTCATCAATGGCAAGCGCTACGCCGAGCAGCCATACATCGCCCTGAGCGAGGCCGTCGCGGGTGAAGTCGCGGCGGAAGAGGAGTTCTTCGCCGACGAAGGCGAAGTCTGCGCGCTCTAGATGTATAACGACCTCGCGTTCCCTGAACCGCCCGAAGATCGGCCGTACACCTTCATCAACATGGTGACGACGATCGACGGGAAGTCGGTCCAGGGGACGCGGGATGAAACTGTTTCTGGCCTCGGGTCCCGAAGGGATCACGAGGCGATGCAGAAGATCGAAGTCCAGGCGGACGCGATCCTCGCCGGCGCCCAAACCCTGCGCGCCACCAGCCTTGCCTGGAACCCCCGCAGTCTCACCCGAATCGCCGTCACCCGCTCTGGCAAGGTCCCAGAAGATGCCCAGTTCTTCACGCAAGGCAAATCGTTCCTGGCCGCCGCCGAGAACGACAACATCAAACCATTCGGCAAAACCAAAGTCTTGACCGCGGGAAAAGAAACCCTCGACTTCAAGGAACTCCTGAGAAAGCTCCGTCGCGAGCACGGCATCCGAAGGCTCCTCATCACCGGTGGCAGCGAAATCAACGCCCAATTCCTCGAAGCAGACCTCGTGGACGAGCTTTTCCTGACCCTCGCGCCCAAGGTCAAACTGGGTCGCGACCTGCCGACCTACGCCGGCGGCGACCCGCTCCCAAAAGACGGACTTCTCGCTTGGGAATTAATCGAGCATCATGTCATCGGCAATGAGATTTTCGTGCGCTACCGGCGTGCGTAGGCGTAGAACAGACCGTTGACATCCGAAGAAAGCCTTCCCGCTTCCCCCGTGCGACCGAAGGCGCGAGCGATCCTTCGACCGCTCGCGCCTTCGACGTATCTGCTGCGTAACGCCGGGAAGACGATTCCGCTCACCGGCGTCATCATGCTCGCCGTGATGCTCGTCTCCTCGATCATCGCGATGATCGACTCGATCCCGTACTCGATCCGCGTGATCTACGGCTACTCGAAGGAGATGATGGGGTTGACCCCACGCGGCGACACCTATCAAACCCCCAAAATCCTCGCCGATATATCGAAAAATTCACCGGTGCCCATCGGTCGGGAAATGATCATCCGGGCCAGCAGTTCGCAGGTCCGCAGCATCGTCGGTAAATGGCCGTTCGTCATGGTAGGCCTGAAACAAGACGACTTCGCGTACTATCTCGCCCGCCAGAACTCAAAGGGAATCGAGGGAAGGTTGCCCAAGGCCGGAGCGCCCGAAGCAGTCGTCTCCAAACCGGTCGCGAAGAACCTTTCTCTCAAAATCGGCTCCGTCATTCAAGGCCCCGACCTCAACGAAAGCTACTCCCCGCAGGAGGTAAAAGTCGTCGGGATCGCGGATACCGACCGCTGGCTCATGGTCAACAGCATCGAGTACCAACGCGCCAATCACTTCCCGCCGATGGACCTCGGCATGGTCTTCGCCAAAAACCGGGCGGACCAAGACAAGCTCGATCACTGGGCCAACAAGCATTTCAAGCGCCAGCGCGCCCAGGTCTGGGCTTACTACAAAGTAGAGCAGCAGACCCAGGATATGTTCAAGACTTTGTTCCAAATCTTGAACGTTGTGGTCGCGGTGCTCGCCGTCGTCATCACCTTCATGATGGGCATGCTGATGAACATCTACCAAACTCAGCGCCTCGTCGAATTCGGCCTCCTGCAAGCCATCGGTTACACCAAACGGCAGCTCGTGCGCCGGGTAATGATGGAATCGATCGCGGTGGTCATCCTCGGCTGGGTATTCGGCGTCGTAATGTCGTACGGCATGCTCGTGGTGGCCAAGAAGGTCTTGATGGATCCGAACGCCTACGCCCTGGACCTCTTCGATCAGCGCGCGTTCAACTACACGGTCCCGATTCCCTTCGCCATCCTCCTTTGCGCCATCGGCACCGTTTACTTCCGGTTCCTCAAGTTCGACCCCGTGAGTGTCGTGGAGCGCCGACTCGTATGATCCAGGCCACCGGCGCAACCCTCGAATATTCCGACCAGGGCCGGCCCGTGTTCGCGTGCCAAAACATCGACCTGCAGGTCAGTAGCGGCCAATATGTCGGCATTCTCGGCCCTTCCGGCTCGGGAAAGTCTTCGCTTCTCTATCTCCTGAGCGGCCTCAAGCTCCCTACATCAGGAGAAGTCCTCTACAACGGCCAAAACCTCAAGGAGATGCACGAGGATGCCCGCAGCCGGTTGCGGCTCAAGGAATTCGGCTTCGTCTTCCAGCAGCCCTATCTCCTCGGCTACTTGTCGGCACTTGAGAATGTGCTGGTGGCAACTCCCAAAAACAACAACCCGAGAAAGGCGCTGGCACTCCTCGAAGACCTCGGGCTCGGGCATAAGTCGCACCGGCTGCCTCACGAACTCAGCGGGGGCGAGCGTCAGCGTGTTTGCGTGGCGAGAGCACTGATCGCAGAGCCGAACGTCATCTTCGCCGACGAGCCAACCGCTGCACTCGATCATAGGAACGGCGTGGCGGTCGTCGAGCTGCTGAATCGCCTTCGCGGCGGCGGCTCGCTGGTCATCGTCACCCATGATCCGACGATGCTTACCGAGGCAGATCGTGTCATAAGAATCGTTGAAGGGGCCATTCAGCGCACCGATGCGGTCGATCGCGGCGTAGCAGTCTGAACAGTGGTAAGTACTCGAATTACTTCGAACAAGGGTCAGCCAGGGGCGTCACACAAAAGAGTCCGTGCCTTGCCTTGCCGTTTGAAGCTAAATTCATTGACTTCAGGGGGGGGGTCTGGTATGATTCCCCTGCATCGTGGGTAGGTTTCCCGTGAATGCGTAACGGTTGCATCGAGGTCTGTGTGATTGGCAAACTCTTTTCTCCTTCTTAGCTCTTTAGTGTTCGGCGCGATCGCCGTCCCATCGTCGGTCGGTCAGCCGCACTCTTGGCTACGACGCCTTTTTTCTCGCAAGCGCCAGGTTATGAATGCGGCGATTGCAAGTCCTCCACAAATCGAAACCGATTCCGGATGGACGCTTATACATGCTAACGACGTGCAAGCGTTCGAAGCATGGCTCGGCAAGGACGAGGAAGGTTTGCCCTTTCGGCCTGGTGAAGAGCATTCTCTCGGTTCCCATCTCTTGATTGAGCTGTTTGGCTGTCAAGGCGAGATGCTCAAGTATGAGGATCACGTCGGCGACACGATGCGTGAAGCCGCCAACCAGAGCAAGGCCACCGTTGTGGAGCAGTCGTTCCACGAGTTCAAGCCCTATGGCGTGAGCGGCGCGGTCATCATTCAAGAGTCCCACTACACGATCCACACATGGCCGGAGCACGGCTACGCGGCGATCGACCTGTTCTACTGCGGAGGCACGGTGCAAGTTCACCGCGCCGTCGAAGTTCTGCGCGAGCGCTTCCGCCCCGAGCGAATCAAATTCCTCGTGGTACGACGCGGTCTCCAGAGCGAAGTCGACCGATAAGTCACCGAAGACCCAACGAGAAAAGAGAGTCAGGCGCTTTGCGTCTGGCTCTCTTTTCTTTTTCGGGCATTCTTAAGGCGTGTGGTCCTCTCTGGTCGCGTTGGTTCTGCTTCAGGGGCCCCAGCTCCCGTTCTCCGCGCCGGCCGGTAAGGAGCCAGATCGCGTCGTTTCCGGCGGCGTATCGATCCTGCCCAATGGGCGCCTCATCAAGCCCGCCGGCACGCGGCTATACACCGGCGATCACTTAACGCGAATGACGTTCACCCCGGACGGCAACACCCTGATCGCCTTCCACCGGGGTGGATTCACCGAGATTGGCGGCTTTAAAACCGGCGCCCTCGCCCGAAGGCTCGTGCCTCTGCCGGATATCGGCCCCGCGGGATCCTACACCCCCAATGGCAAACAACTCGTCGTCAGCCTCGGCGAGGCGGGCGCAATCGCAGTATTGGATAGCTATCGATTCGAAACGGTTAAACGAATCGACCTGAATAGCGGCGATATCAAGGACGCGTTCGTCTGCGATCTCGTCCTGTCGCACGACGGCGCCCGCGCCTACGCACTGGACAGCGCCAATCAACAGTTAGTCACGATTGATCTAAAGACGGGCTCGATTCTGAGTCGGACCAAAACGGGCCGGCAGCCGGTCGCCGTCGCCATCTCAAACGACAACCAAATCTTCGTGGCGAACGCCGGAATTTTCGAGTATTCCCTCCTCGCCAGCCGGGATAAGTCCGCGTTTGGATATCCGAGCGTGGACGCCGAGAAAGGTTTGAAGGAGGTCCCTGGCTTAGGCGCGCCCACTACGGCCGGCGCAGAATCCATTTCGATGTACCAAGCCAGCACCGCCGGTATTCCCAGCTTTGTACGATCCGTCCCCGCTGGAACCCCGGTCGGGACGGATCTGGACGGCCAGAAAACCCTAGGGGGTAGCGCCCCGTGTGCCCTCCTCGTCCACGGAGACCTCCTTTATGTGAGCAACGCGCACGACGACACCGTACAAGTCTTCGCGACCGCAAACCTAAGACTCCTCCGCACGTTCCCCCTGGCGCCAACCCCTCAAGTCGAGAAACTCCGCGGCGTGATGCCGGCGGGCCTAGGCATGAACGCCGACGCAACCCGGCTCTATGTCTGCGAGACCGGTCTAAACGCGGTCGCCATCCTCGATCCGGCCTCCGGCAAACTGCTCGGCCAAGTCCCCACCGGCTGGGCTCCCGTCGGCGTGTACCCAAGCCCGGACGGCAAAAGGCTCTTCATTGCCGACGAAAGGGGGCTCGGCAATGGCCCCGCCGGATCCCTTTCCCCTCACGCCGCAATGGACGACCGGCTCGGATTTCCCCTCGTCGCCGGAATGATTCAGATGGCCGACGCGCCAAGAGACGCCGACCTCGATGCCTCCACCAAGGAAGTTCTCGCCAACAATGGCCTACTTCCTTCGGGGAGGCCCCTGCCGCACTTCCCTCCTCAGATCAAGCACGTCGTCCTGATCCATAAGGCGGGACACACCTTCGACGGTGTTTTCGGCGGTTTGCCTGGTGCCGATGGCCAGCCCGTATACGCCCAGTTCGGGCAGGACGGATGGCTGACCGAAAAATCCCGCGACGTTCACGTCACCACGATGCCGAACCACCTTCGGCTCGCCCAACAGTTTGCGGTGAGCGATAACTACTATGTCGAGACGCTCGACCGGGTGGCACAGCAAAACCTCATCGCGGGCATGGATCCGACGCTCAGAAGCAGCCGCATAGGAGAGTTTCGCGCGAACGACGCGGCGAAGGGCCGTCTCGCGGGCACGGGTATTCCCGAGGACTATCCAGAGAACGGAACCTTGTGGTTCGACCTCGATCGTGCCCACATCACTTACCGTAACTATGGCGACGGATTCGAGTTCTTCGGCCTCCGTCGCTCCGCGCAGAGCCCGACTGGTCTCACCCTCCAAACGAACGCTCCCATGCCCCTCGGTCTGCTCGAAAGCACCGACTTCGGCTATCCCGCATTCAACACAAAGATCGCAGACGTCGACCGGGTGGCGAATCTCGAACAAGATCTTGACCAAAAGCCTATGCCGCAATTCCTTAACGCGGTCCTCGCGAACGACCAGATGGATGCCGCGCGCGAAGGCTATCCGTTTATCGAGAGCTATGCGGCCGATAACGACCTCGCCCTGGGCCGACTCGTCGAGTGGCTCAGCCACCGCCCCGAGTGGAAAGAGATGGCGATTCTCATCTCCGAGGATAGCGGCGGCTCGGACGTGGATCACATCGACCGGCAGCGAACCTTTCTTATGTGCGTCTCGCCCTACGCAAAGCGCGGCTACCTAGGGCACGACCACTTATCCGGCGCTTCGATTACGAAGACGTTGCTGACCATCTTTGGGCTCGCTCCGCACACTTTGCTCGACGCAATGGCGACTTCGTTGGACGATCTCTTTACTAACAAATCCGACTTCACGCCTTACGTACACGTGCCCGTCGATAAAGCAATCTATCCAACGGCAAGGCGAGCGGGAGATTGATGAACCGGTTAAGCTGTTTCCGCATGGAAGTCCCTGCCTCGCTGAAGCTTCAATAGTGTACGGAACGCCAGAACGATTTTTTGTTAAATTTTCCTTTACTACTAACAAACACGGCCTCCTTCCTTTAAGCTTGAGAAACCTTAACAAAGGCTGAACCAGAACACTTAAGCTGACCGGCCATGATCCGTATTCGACCGGTTCGGAGGTCTCCATGCAACGTAAGGCTTTTACTTTAATTGAACTTCTTGTCGTTATTGCAATTATCGCGATTCTCGCGGCAATCCTATTCCCCGTATTCGCTCAGGCCAAGCTAGCCGCGAAGAAAACCCAGGTTCTCAGCAACGGCAAGCAGATCGGTACCGCCCAGTTTATGTACGAGAACGACTACGACGACATGTCGCCGTCGCTCGGCGTTGGCGACTGGACCGACAAGTTGATCCCTTACGTCAAGAACGAAGAGCTGTTCTTGAACCCGCTCCGCAACGACTACGACAGCGGTTGTTTGAACAGCCTCCATACGGTTCCGGGATTTGTTCCGGCGACGGATGAGCCGGGTTGCCGCTACGTTGGCTTCGGCTACAACTGGGGCCCGATCAAGCGACGTGGCGGCGGCATGCTCGGCCGACAGCAACCGGACCCGGCCCGACCTGGCAACTTCTACATCCCCGGCATCTCGATGACCTCCATCCAGAGCCCGGCGGACATGTTTGCTTACACGATCACGTACGATACGCCCCGCGAGACGATGGGCATCCAGTTCCTGCTCTGCACCTATAACGGCGGAACCACGAACTCGGGCCTGTTCTTCGGTGGCCAATGGCCGGTAGCTTTCGCTGACGGCCACTCCAAGGCCATGAAGTGGGTCGCGGGTAACAACGATCCGGCGGCTGAGGGCGGTCGATGGGCCGTTCCTTCGGACCTGTCGAAGATCGTCGATTACTGCGCCGACCCTAGCTACCTCGTCGACACGTCCGGTGATACTGGGGGCGCCGACGGTGAAGAGGGCCACTTCCCGACGGGTACGAAGTGCAGCGACCTCCCGGCTATCTTTGCCTCGTATCGCAACGGTGGCGGACCTACCTACTTCTCGAACTAAGGTTCACCTCTCAAGTCCTGAGCCGGTCATCCGGCTCAGGACTCTTGTCTTGTTTATCCTCTAGCCCTACGAATGAAAACCGTCAAATACCTTCTCCTCCTCATCCTCGTCGGCGCTTGCGCATTTTCCGCCGTTGGTTGTGGCGATCAGAAGAACGTAATCGATCGTTCTAGCAAGACGCCAAAATGACCCCTCTGGGGTGAAGCCATGTCGTTCCTAAAGAAGAAGATTAAGTGGGCGATCGCCTTGCCGATCGTGGTTTGTCTTTTGGCCGCTGCCTATGGTGCCGTCGACTATGCTTCGACCAAGGTAACCGAGGTCAAGCCCACGATTTGGTCCGAGCAAGACTGCACCTCCTGCCACAAGGACAGCCGGACTGCGCAACGCATGAAGGAAAAACGCGGCGAGCCGATGTACTGTAAAGTGCTCGGGAAAGTAGACGGAAAAGCGTCTGCGCCGGCACCGACTAAGAAATAAACGACTAATGGTCGTTTGCCAGTTCGGCCAAGTCACCTAACCACGGCTCGAACCTGCGCCAGCGCGCTACTGAAGAGCCATAAAGCGGTTGGCGCACCTGCCACATGCTCGGGGTATTCACCGCGCGGTCGTTGGCTTCGTGATGCAAGCATGCATCGTTCCAAGCGAGCCCGCAAGCGGCAATCATTTTTCGGATCGTCGTCTCCGGGGCCAAGATCAGGTCCTCGTAGGCGATTTCCAAAACATTCTGAATCGCTGAGCGCCAATGATCGGTTAGGCGCTGGTACTCCCGGTACGCCTCCACGATGCTGCCTCGAACGTGCGCGTATTCCGGCGACTGCTGGTAAGGCGTCGTGTAGATCGACAAAGCGTTATCGACCGGGTGACGCCGCACGTGAATGATGGTTGCGGAGGGAAAGGCCGTATACATGGCGCCCAGCACTTGGAAGTTCTGTGGCATCTTGTCGATGACCCGGCTCTTGCCTGGGCACGCTTTTGTCAGCTCTTCGAGATAGCGCGGCCCAAGTTCGGCTAGCTTGGCGATGTCGAGCGTCGCGCTCACGTTGTCTAGCCAGAAGTCGCGCTCTCCAGCCCCGCCAATCTCGGGGTGGCTGCTCAAAATCTGCTCGACGAGGGTGGTGCCGGAACGCATCATTCCGACGACAAAGATTGGCACGCGGCTGGGGTGGCCACGTTTCGCAGCCTCGGCCATGGCCTCCCGGGAATAGCTTTCGATCGTCCGGGTGACGAGGTCGTGGTACTGCGAGGCTCGGAATGGACGTCCGCCCAAATTCACTTTGAACGCCAGCTGGTTCGCCAGGTCGAATTGCTCCATGGCGGCTTCGTAGTTGCGAAGGTCCTCGAACGCCTTCCCTAACCCGTAGCGGAGGGTCATCTGATCGCTTAGCGGCAAGCGGGAGTCGCGCACGAGGAGCTGAAGCTTGTCGATGAAGGGCCGGTCTTCCTCGGTGAAGCGCCGGCCTTGGGCAATACCGTAATAGGCCATCGCTTGCGTAGGATCGAGAGCGACAGCTCGCCGGAACAACTCACGCGCGCCGGAGAAGTCACCCCGGCTCTGGCGGCGGTACCCCAGCATGGTGAGGGCCACGCTGTTATCCCGGTCGAGGCTCACCGAGCGTTCGAGGTGCCATTCCGCCTGCTCCGATTCTTGAGCGGCATTCAAAACTTGGGCCATCAGCAGATGGGCTTCGGACGAATCCTCAAAAATCTCGAAGGCCCCTTCAATCTGCTTCCGCGCCCCGGCGAATTCGCCGTGAGCGATAAGGAGCTCCGCCAACTTCAGGCGGGGCGACGGATCATCGGGAAAGCTCGAAATCGCCCTTAGGTAAGCCTGCTCCGCTTCGTGCGGTCGCTCCAGGCGGTCATAGAGTCGAGCGATCACCAACATCGGTTCGAGTTCCCCGGGCAACAGTTCGAATGCGCGAATGGCGAACCGCAGAGCATCTCCGGCACGTTTCACCCCGGCGAGCAGCCGAGCCGTGGCCAGGTAAGCGAAGCCATCCGAAGGATGGGCGGTGACCCATTGGCGGACAAAGCGATCGGCTTCGGCATAACGCCCATGATCCAGGAGGAAGTTGCTCACCGAGCGTAGGAGCGCGGCATCGTTTGGCCTTGCCTTGAGGCGAGTCAGCATGGGCTGTAGTTGCTCGTCCTGCCTCGCCTTCTCCGCCGCTTGATCCATAAGCCGCCCAAGGTTACCGAACGCGGCATGAGCCTTAACCGGGCCCACTAGGGGGACAACGGATGCCGAAGGGCTGGGTATGTCACAATAGCGTTTCCCCCCGCACTTTAAAGGAATAAACACGCCAGCATGTCCAGCGACGCCACCGGAATTTTTATCAACGAAACGCACACCTCGGCCGCCATCTGGCAGTATCGCGTCGAGCGGATGATCCTCGAAGGAAAGACTCAGTTCCAAACCTATCAGATCGCCGATATCCCCCGCTTCGGTAAGTCGCTCTTCCTCGACTACAACATCCAGACCTCGATCCTGGACGAATACATCTTCCATGAGTGCATGAGCCAGCCCGCCATGACCCTGCACCCGAACCCCAAGAAGGTTCTCGTCTGCGGCGGCGGCGAAGGCGCAACCCTAAGAGAAGCGTTGAAGCATTCGACCGTCGAGAAAGCCTGGATGGTCGATATCGACGAGGAATTGGTCGACATGGTCAAGGTTCACATGCCCGAGTGGCACCAAGGCGCCTTCGAGGATCCCCGCACCGTGCTCGTCCATACCGACGCGCGCCAGTGGATCGTCGACCACAGCGACGAGAAGTTCGATGTTATCCTGAGCGACCTCCCGAACCCCCACGAGGACGGTCCGGGCCAGATGCTCTTCACGGAAGAGTATTTCCAGATCTGCGCGGACGCGATGAGCGCCGACGGTGTGTTCGCGATGCAGGCCGGTTCCGCCAACGAGAACTACCCCGCTTGTATGGCGTCTTGCATCAAGACTCTGGAAAGCATGGACGTCTTCCCTCACGTCGCCGGGTACTACGGCATCGTCAGCACGTTCTTCCAGCCTTGGGGCTTCGTGCTCGCCAGCAAGAGCCACGACGCGATGGCGCTGACGGTCGAGGAGATCACGAAGCGATTCACGGATCGCGGCGTCGTCAACCGCTACTACACGCCCCGGTTCCACCAGGCCGCCTTCACGCTGCCCGAATATCTCCTGCGCGCGGTGGAGACGGAGGGCCGCATCCTAACCGATGCCGAGCCGTTCGTCTGGACTGCGTAACGCAAATCAGGGTCATTGTGCGGAAACGATTCATGCCGACAATCTAGGCATGGTTTCCGCACATCCGCATTCCTTGAGCCTGCCCTTGCAGGTCGTCCTAGGACCCGGCGTGTCTCCGGGTACATTAAGCAAATCGATCGCGCCCAATCGCGATCAAAGCGGCAATGTTGCCGCAGGAAGGTTAAACGAAGATGTTTAGAAGGGTTTATTGGGTCGTTGAGCACGTTTACGCCGACGGCCGCACACAGGTTCACGGCGTTTACACGTCGATTCCCAATTTGATTCGCCATGGGCTGAAGGTCCCCGACGGGGTCGCCCTGCGACTAACGCTCACGAAACTTGACGGCGACGACGAGCCGTTCGGCATTTGGATGGAGCCTCAGTTCGAGGAGATGATCCGCCAATTGGACAAGTTCGTGAAGACGGAAGAATTCTCCGCCGAGCAGTGCCACAGCCTTGCCGAGGCTCTGCTTATCGTAGCGAAGGCCGCGTAAACCGCGGCCCTCGTTTTCCCTTACTTCGGCGCTTTGCCGGGCGTTGGGGCGCCGGTTGCGGGCGCGGAACCCTTTCCGGGCGTCGGCATAACGGTCGTGCCACCTGGCGCCCCGGGTGCTCCCGGACCGCCAGGGACTCCCGATACTCCTCCCGGAGGCATAGAAGCTGCTGCGGCCGCTTCCCGCTTCATCTCGTCCGCCATGGATTGCCATGGCGCCTGAAGGACCGGCAAGCTTACTGAGATGCTCGACGACCCGAACTTGGCAATGAGCATCTTCTGGATGTCGTTGGTGTTCTGGCCACGTCGAACCGCAAGCTGTCGCTGAAGCGCAGCCTTCTTCGGCGCATCCATCACGAGCGGCTTTTCGGGCGTCTTGCTCTCAACGAAGAACTTGAAGGCGCCGCCGTTGTCGTTCACCCAGTCCGTCGCCTTACCGGCCGCGGTCTTCGCAACCAAATCCTGAAGCGGCTTGCTAAGGGCGGAGACGCGCGTCTCTCGCACCACCCCTTCCGTGGTCTTGGCGTCCGGAGCATCGCTGTCCTTCTTGGCCACTGCGCGGAACTGCATGGTCGCCAAGTCTTTGTCGATGGCCGCTTTCTTCGCGGCATCCTTCGCCATGATCACAAGAAGGTGTACGGTCGCCGGCTCGACGAAGTCCTTGGGGTTTTCCTTGATGTACTGATCGACCTCGGCCGGCGGCACGGTCACTCCCTTCGAAAGGATGTTGTCGCGGGCGAGTTCCATACGGATCAGGTCGTTAATGCCTTCCTGGGTCAAACCTGCCTTCTGCGCGCGGGCCATGAGGTCCGGCGTCGACGCAATTCGCATGTCGAGCTCTTTCTTGATATCCGCGTCGGTCGGAGCCACGCCCTGATCCTTTGCCAACTGCAGAATCATCTGGTTGTTGATCAGGTCACGAAGCGCCTGGAGACCCACCGAGCCCACGGTCTGAGCGGATTGAACGCCCTGCTGGCCCGCCACGTCAACGGTCGATTTCCGGACGAGATAGTCGTAATAGTCCTTCGCGGTAATCGCCTGACCGTTCACGGTGGCGATGGCGGCTCCTTCTTCAACGCCAGAGCCGGACGCGGACAAGCCGGATGAGTCCGGTCCCTTCTTTCCGCAACCGAACGAACTGAGCGCGACGACAGCGACCGCGATGGGGGCGTAACTTGGTTTCAAATGGATATGATCTCCGGAGGCAAATTTGTCTGCGCCGCCCTTCGGGCAGCAGGCCATAGGTTACAACATTCAAAGCGGCCGCAAAGATTCCCGAAGGGTAAATCTTGCGGCCGCTTTGAATTGAAACGGAAGGTTTAACCGACGGTCGCGCCGACGACCTGGCGCATAAAGTTGCGCAAACGCGACATGGCCTGCGTATGCAATTGATAAACTCGCGACTCGCTTACGCCGAGCACCTTACCGATTTCTTTGAACGTTAAGCCCTCCGAGTAATAGAGTGCTACCACTAGCCGCTCTCGCTCCGGAAGACGATCTACACCGTCGGACAGCAGACGCCGGATCTCTCGACCTTCTACTTCGCCACCGGTATCGGTGCTATCGTCGGCCAGCATATCCACGAAGTGAACGGACTCGTCGCCTTCGCTGGTTCCGAGGATATCGTCTAGGCTATACACGTTTGTGCGACCCATTCGCACCATAAGCTCACCCACTTCCTGGCGGGTAACGCCCATGTCGTCGGCGAGTTCCTGCTCGGTTGCCGGACGGCCGAGTCGCGATTCCATGGACATCATGGACCGGTCGAGAGCCTTCAGTCGCTCTCGGATGGACCGGGGAACCCAGTCCTCGCTGCGCAGCATTTCGAGAATTGCGCCTCGAATAAGTGCGATCGCGTAGGTTTCAAACTTTACGTCTCGCGTCGGGTCGAACTGATCTACCGCTTTGATTAAGCCGACTACGCCGGCACTGACTAAGTCTTCACGATCTAGGCCATTGGGCAAACTGGTTACTAGGCGTCCAGAAGTAATCTTTACCAAGTAAGCGTAGTGGTTGATGATTTCGACGCGAGCATTGGGGCTGCGGAATACCTTGAACTCTTGCCAAGATTTCGCGAGTTGGTCTGGTGTGAGCGGCATTGTCTCTTCGTTCTCCAATAAATTCTAAAGGCGATTGATTCGTAAGATTCGGATCGCCTTTAGCCTGTTGCCCCAGTGGCTTTTTGCGTCCTGAAACAATTATCGCCGGAATAAATTAGGATTCCTAGGCGTTACGCCATTCCTACACGAAAACGGGACGGCTACAGCGGGATTTCGACCCGTAAACCGTCCCATGCAAGTTCAATTTGCGCTGGGAGGCGCAAGTTTGTGATGTCGTGATCGTAGTCGTGTCCGAGGTGGGTTAGGTAGGTTTTTCCTGCCCCAATTTCCTGCGCAACCTCGATCGCACGCTCAAAATGGAAGTGATTCGGGTGCGGCGCCAACCTAACCGCGTCGATGAAAAGCACATCGAGACCATCCAGTTCCGCCCTCGCTTCGGCGGGGATATGGCTTACATCCGTGATGTAGGCCAACCGGCCTACCCGGATACCGATCACCTTTGTTCGGCCATGGTCCACCAAAAAGGTGCGCACCGTAAGGCCGCCTACCGAAAGATCTCTCGGCACATCGCGAAGGTCAAACCGGGGCACGAACACTCCCGGGGGATATTCGCCAAAGGCGTAGTTGTAAATCCGTCGGATGTCGTCCTGATAAGCGGGCAATGTGTAGACCGGTACCGCCGCATGGGTCTTCATCGAAATGGAGCGGAGATCGTCCATCCCCATCACGTGGTCCGCATGCGTGTGCGTAATGAGCACCGCTTCGATCTCGTAGATTCGCTCCCTCGTGACCTGGAGCCGCATCTCCGGGCTGCAATCGACGAGGAGGTTGCCCGTAGGGCCCTGCAGCATCAGCGACGAGCGTGTGCGGTGGTTCTTCGGATTGTCCAGGTAACCCGGCGGGTACTCGTAGCCGAGCATGGGAACGCCGTTGCTCGTGCCGGAACCAAGAACGATTGCCTGGGCCAAGGCTACAGCTCGCCGGCTCGTTCGAGCACGTGCATGGCGACTACGGCACTCGGCACTTCGGCGTACTGGGCAACTCTCTCGATACAGCGGGCGAACATCCGTTCGTTGGTGTCGTCGGTGGAAGCCATTTCCTTTCGAGCCTCCGCGACGATACCGAGGGCTTCGGCATAGAAGCGAGCCTTGTTTTGAGGCAAAGATTTATTGGAGACGGCAGCGAAGCGACGGCTGAGCTGATCGTAAATCGTGTCCCAGTTGGTGCGGGTCTCTAGCTGAGCCCGCATCTTCGTCAGTTCGGCCTCTTGGAGGCGGCGTCGCTCAACGTCGCGGCGCTTGACCACTTCGTAGTCCGCCACCGTCGTGCCGTCGATGATGCGCACACGGGTAGGCGTTCCAAGCACGCGGCTGACGATCTGCTCGATCAAGCGGTTGGTCGCGGGAATCTTCAGGTGCCCCGCCAACTCGCTGTCGCGAGGGGAAAGCCCGATAACAATCGTGTTTTCTTCCTGAGCAACCGGAACGGCGGCGTTCAGAGCGGCCCAAACGCCACGACCATTGACCTGGCTTTGGATCGTAGGGAGAGATTTTTTCCAGACGTCGGCGAACTCTGACATGCGTCCGATTATAGTTTGCCGGGAACGGTCATTGCTGCATCAGTTTTATGACGTGGGCGGTTCACCGATATAAGGCACGAATTTGCCCAGCCAACGCCCCTGCAACTCGCCTTCTCCGACCTGACCTTCGCCGCACATGTAGAAGACTTGGAGAGACGTTTCTAACTCCATGGACACGCCCTCTCGGGTAAGCGCTTTCACATAGAAGCGCGCATTCTCGGCGGCTTCGATATCCCAATCGGATGTGATGAGCTGCGGTCCATCGTAGGCATAGCGCGCCAGGATGCGTAAATATTCTTCGACCCGGCGAACCCCGGTGCGATCCGCCTTCGTTCGCAACAAGCCGTAGGCAATGCCGCCGCCGAACAGGACCAAGCCCAACACGAAGAAGACGAGCATGAGCGGAAGCAGGTTAAGGGTGCCGGCATCCGTAATGCGGTCCGTGACCGGTTCGCGAGTGAAGGTGCCTCGGAACACCCCGCCCATGCCGAATACCCACATGAGGCCCACCGAAACGACGCATATCGCTCCGCCGGCCACGATGGCGCAGCCCACCGTCTTCTCCGCTAAAGCCCCCTCTTGCTTCATATATGCCTTAGACGGTTCGTGCAGAAGGGGCGGTTCGCGGAAAGCGGGAGCGGGTATGAAACCCCATTCTCGTGCCGGTTTTTCGGAGTCGGCATCGTCTCTGGAGACAATACGCGTAGCCGTGGCCGGACTCCGCGTTTTGGAGATGGTACGCGAAGCGTGTAGACGCTGTCTTAGATTGTCAATCTTAGGCAGCGTCTTTTTTCAGAAACGTCCTTTGTGTTCCCGTCACGGTGAGGTAGCGAGGCTTTTCTGCACTGTAGACGG
>Ga0207695_10001466_pt1 | contig 39517 bp, 41 predicted proteins | sample KBSC54metaG_FD_184354 | JGI IMG/M metagenome (GOLD analysis project Ga0207695, IMG submission 184354) | Corn rhizosphere microbial communities from Kellogg Biological Station, Michigan, USA - KBS C5-4 metaG (SPAdes) (version 2) | ecosystem: Host-associated > Plants > Roots > Rhizosphere > Soil... | reverse complement strand
CTCTCCAGAGAGCCAAAAGCACGTAACGTTGAAACTCGCCCCAGTCAGTCCCCTCTCCCCTGGTTTACCGGGGGAGAGGGCCAGGGTGAGGGGGGCTTTAAGTCCTCAGGATTACGACGCCTCGCGCAGCAATTCGGCGCGCCTCAGAAGGGCAAGAAGTGTCCCCAGACGATTCGAGTAGGCGGTACGAACGGTTTTAGCTCTCAATGCTGCTCAGAGCTCGTGATCTGAGGCCATTTCTCTTTACTCCGGACCTGAAGGTCCTACGCCCCCCGGCCGGCTTCACCGTTCGCATGCGCTACGCGCAAGCATTGGCCAGCAAAGAGAAAGCGACTCGCTCGCCGGCAGGCGAGTGAAACGCCCGCTGCGTAAGCGGCCAGGTCGCGGAAAATACACAGGCAAGTACGAGGTCGCCACGAATCCGGCTTCTGACGTACAACGAAGCGCAAGGCGCTGGATGACCAGCTTCGCTGTTGTAAGGCGCCTCCGGCCTTCGCCGGGATGACGATGTAGAGAGTATCGCGGGAACCACAAAGTCTTTGGACTAGCAAAGAGAGCCGGACTGGAACCTACTCACCCGCCGCATCATAAATGCACCCAAGCACCGCCGCCGCCGCCGCATAAAGCGGCATAGGGACATCATCCCGCAGCCGCAACGCAGCCAGGACTGCAGCCACCTGCGGATCATGATGCAACGGCACCCCTGCATCGCGCGCACGTGCAAGCAAGCGCTCCAGTGTCTCAGGCGGCATCGTCGGTGTCGTACCTTCGCTGTGGCTGATGCGCAGGCTGACCTTGCGGCGCGGGGGAGGGAGGGCCTGGGTCATGCCATGGTCTTCAGTAGTACGGCGCTACGCGACTGCCCGGTTTGCGGCATGCCGTGCTGGCAGCTCAACTGATCGAGAATCAGGCCGCTGGCAGCAAGACGGTCGCGCAGCATGTCGAAGCGGCGATCGAGTTTTTCGACGGTAGATCCCATGTGCGCCCATAGGCGCACGCTCAGGCGCTGACCACGGAGTTGAACTTCGCCCTGAACCGGGCCGAGGCTTGGTAATTCCAACGCAAAGCCCAGCGTCCAGGTAGAAGGATCGCTACTGGTGGCACCCTGTTCCAATTGCAATTGCACGACATCGCGGCCGTCCTTGCCCTGCACCGGTATCTCGACCATCCATACCGACGTGGCCGCTGTTTCCAGCTGGGCCACTTCGAGGCGCGCAAGGGCAGCGTGTACGTCGGTATTGAGACGTTCGAGCAACGGACGCAGATCTTGTGCATCGTCACCGAGCAAGGGGTCGCCTTCTTCAGGCGCGGCTGCGCGGGGTTGTGCCTGCATGCCGCGGTGCTGCAGCGGCGGCGCGGTTTCGGCAGCATTGCCTGGACCGTTCGCGGAAGGCTTGGCGGTATAGCCGCCAGTCTGCAGGGCAGTGGCCAGGCGCAACAACGCTCCTTTCCAGTCTTCTTCACCCAGTGCGTCACCCATCGCCATTGGATCGGCCAACTGCGCTTCGAGGAACAAGCCGCTGCGGGTGACCGCTTCGCGCAGGCCGGGACCGTCGCTGATTTCCTCCGGTGTGCGCATGGCATTCTCAAGCAACGCCAGCGCGGTACGTATGGACGACGGCAGCTGACGTACCTGTGGGCGCTGCGCAAGCGTATCGAGCGTTGCCAGCAGGGGCGCGTAGCCGTTCTGCTGCGGCAGGCGTTCGCGCATGGCCTGCTGTACGAAGGTCTCGGGCCCTGACGGAATCATTACTTCCAGCAATGGTTCGGCGCCCATGCTCAGCACGCGCACCTGGAACTGCGGCGGCAACTGCGTGCTGGGTGACTGCGTTTCGACCGCCATCGCGCCGATCTGCAAGATCATCATCCCCTGCGGGCTCACGCCCAGCGGCCGCGCGGACAGCACGGTACCGATCCGCCAGCTGTCAGCCGTGGTGCCGGCGGCGGCACCGGCCCAGGTGAGCGCGGCAAGGCTGGTGGGTTGGATGATCAAACGGACTCCTGGGACGCTCGGGCAAACCGCAGGTCAATGAAGGGCTGCGGTCACTGCATCGGCGGGGAACGCAATAACTTGAGCTCCGCAATTTGCTAAAGCCCGGGCCAAGACCGCCGATAAGCACACCAACGACAGCGTAACAGCAGCGAGCTAGCAGTCATGGCGGGCAAGAGCACAAAAGCGGCACGCGAAGGGACGGATCAAAAGGTACGGCTTCCAGAAGACTGCCGCATGGCCGCCTTGCCGGCCCTGCGCGACGAGTTGATGGCGGCGCTGGAGCACCCCTCCTGCACGCTGGACGCCTCGGGCACGATCCGTGTCGATACCGCGGCGGTGCAGTTGTTGGCGGCATTTCGCCGTGCGGCCTACGCGTCCGGGCGACAGGTGAACTGGCAAGGCGTGGGTGAACCGCTGCGCGACGCGGTCGCGCTGCTGGGGCTGGAACAGACATTGGAACTGCCGGCGTAAAGCTGGCTCGACGAGGTACAAGATGGCAAAGATTCTCGCGGTGGACGATTCGGCGTCGATGCGTGGCATGGTGGCTTTCACCCTGCGCGGCGCGGGTCATGAGGTGAGCGAGGCCGAGAATGGCCAGCTGGCGCTGGATGCGGCGCGTGGTTCGCGCTTCGACCTGGTGCTGGCCGACGTCAACATGCCGGTCATGGACGGTATCAGCATGGTGCGCGAGCTGCGTACGCTGACCGAATACAAGGGCGTGCCGATCCTGATGCTGACGACCGAATCGCATACCGACAAGAAGATGGAAGGCAAGGCCGCCGGCGCAACCGGTTGGCTGGTAAAGCCTTTCGATCCGGAGCAATTGCTGGCCACGGTCAAGCGCGTGCTCGGTTGATCCCATGGCCAATGTCAGCCTTGCGCAATTTCACCAGACCTTCTTCGACGAAAGCCTCGAAGGGCTAGCCAGCATGGAATCGGCGCTGCTGTCGTTGGACGACGGTGGCGATACGGAGCTGGTGCACGGCATCTTCCGTGCCGCGCATTCGATCAAGGGTGGTGCGGCGACCTTCGGTTTTCCGGAGATGGCGGCCTTCACCCATGAGGCTGAGTCGCTGCTGGATGAACTGCGTGACGGCCGACGCGTGGTCGACTCGAACATCATCGAGCTGCTTTTGCGCACGGTCGACTGCCTGCGTGGCATGTTCGATCGTGCCCAGGCTGGTGAGCCGCTGGCCGATGCGGACAGCGAAGCCGTTCGGCAGGAGCTGGCGGCGGCGATGGGGCATGGCGTGGCGGTAGTGGCGAAGGCTGCGGTCAGCGATCAGGCCGATGCATGGGTGATCGACTTCCGCCCGCATCCGACCATGCTGGCGGGTGGCAACGAGCCGATTCGCATGATTCGCGAACTGGCCGAGCTGGGCCGCCTGGAAGTGGTCGCCAACTGCGATGCGCTGCCGGAACTGGCCAAGCTCGATCCCTCGCAATGCCATCTGTCCTGGCACATCACTTTGCATGCGCCAGTGAAGCGTTCGGCTATCACTGGTGTGTTCGACTGGGTGGAAGACGAGTGCGACCTGAAAGTCGAGCCACTGCTCGCCGTCGCGCCCGTTGCTGAAGCTGTAACGGTAGCTGCAGTGCGTGCGGCAAACGAAACACCCGCCGCGCCGCGCGCAACCCGCGAGGCGACGGCCAATAGCGAAACCAGTTCGGTGCGTGTTGGCATCGACAAGATCGATAGCCTGATCGACCTGGTCGGTGAGCTGGTGATTACCCAGTCGATGCTCGACCCGTTCCGCGACGACTTCGACATGTCGCGCCTGGAGCATCTGCGTCAGGGTCTGGCACAACTCGCCCGTCACACGCGCGCCTTGCAGGAAAGCGTGATGGGCATCCGCATGTTGCCCATCGGCTCGGTATTCAACCGCTTTCCGCGCCTGGTGCGCGACCTGAGCAACAAGCTGGGCAAGCAGGTCAAGCTGGATCTGATCGGCGAACAGACCGAGCTGGATAAGACCGTACTGGAAAAGATCGGCGACCCGTTGGTGCATCTGGTGCGCAACGCGATCGACCACGGCCTGGAGTCACCCGAGCGCCGGCGTGCCGCAGGCAAGGGCGATACGGGCACGTTGCGCCTGGAAGCCTTTCACCGCGGCGGCTCGATCGTGGTCGAGGTCAGCGATGATGGCGCGGGGCTCAATCGCCAGGCGATCATCAACAAGGCGATCCAGCGTGGGCTGATCGCCTCGGGTGACAACCTGGGCGACGACGCCGTCGCCGAGTTGATCTTCCAGCCAGGCTTTTCCACCGCTGCAGCGACCACCGATCTGTCGGGGCGTGGCGTGGGCATGGATGTGGTGCGCCGTAACGTCGTGGATCTGGGCGGCACCGTCGCCATCCGCAGCACCGAAGGCAAGGGCACGGTTTTCACCATTACCTTGCCGCTGACGTTGGCGATCATCGACGGCCTGACCGCCGCGGTGGGCGACGAGCGCTACATCGTGCCGCTGGTATCGATCGTCGAATCGGTGCAGTTGCGCGGCGATGCCATCCGCAGCGTAGCGGGCGGCGGAGAGCTGTTCCGTTTCCGTGACGGCTACCTGCCGATCATTCGCCTCCACGAAGTGTTCGGCATTGCCGGTGCACGCACAACGATCGACGAAGGCCTGGTTGTCGTCGTCGAAGGCGAAGGCTCGCGCGTCGGCTTGTTTATCGACGAACTGATCGGCCAGCAACAAGCCGTCGTCAAATCCCTGGAAGCCAACTTCCGCCGCGTCAACGGCATCTCCGGCGCAACGATTCTGTCAGACGGCTCCGTGGCGTTGATCGTGGATGTGCTTGGTCTGGTTCGCATGCAGGGGCGGAAGAGGGCGGCCTGAGGAGTTGGGCTGCTCCCCTGGGGGCGAGGAGTGAGTGAAGAGGAGTGAGGAGTGAGAGAGATCGCAGCCACACACCTCGCGCCCCTTGCCTACCCCTCTCGTCATTCCGGCGCAGGCCGGAACCCATTCCTCAGCGCTTCCGCTTGCGAGACGTCTTCTGACGAGCGAGAGACTGAGGTCTGGATGACCAGCTTCGCTGTTGAAAAGCGCTTCCGGCGTTCGCCGGGATGACGGAGTAGGAAGGATCAAAGGGACTACAAGGTCTTTCGGCTAGCAAAGAGTTTGCTCGCCAGCAGGAGGCCAGGTCGCCTAAGCACGCAGGTGAGAAGCGAGCACTGGCGCCGCCGGGTTCCGGGCTACGCCGGGATGATGAGGTAGGGCGGCCTCGAGCTAAAAAAACCGCAAAAAAACCTCCCCACGCGTTCAAGCTCCGAGCCCCCCTGCCGATACCCCATACATAGAGGGGTCCCGTCCTGGAAATGCACATGAGCCAAACAGCCAGCCTGTCTCAAGCCCAAGCCGTCGAATCGGCCGTTACGCAGTACCTCACCGTGAACCTCGCCCAAGAGGAATACGCGATCGACATCCTGGCTGTACGCGAGATTCGCGGCTGGACGCCGGTGACGCGCATTCCGCAGGCGCCTTCCTACGTGCTGGGTGTGCTCAATCTGCGTGGCGCGATCGTGCCGGTGCTCGATCTGCGCTTGCGTTTCGGGCTGGCACGTGAGGACTACAGCGCCACCACCGTCACCGTGATCATCACCGTCGCCGGACGCCACTTCGGCGTGGTGGTCGATGGCGTATCGGACGTGCTGGACGTCGAAGGGAATTCGATCAAGCCGGTGCCTGACATGGGTACGGCCGTAGACACCGAATACCTGAAGGGACTGACCTCGGTCGGGCAGCGCATGGTCTTGCTCCTGGATGTGGACAAGCTGTTGCAGCCGCAGGATGCGCAGATGCTCGAGGCCGCCTTGCCCGCGGTCACCGACGTAAAAGCCGTGGCTTAACGCAGTTCCTCGTTCCGGTCATCAATTGGATCAGCAATGAAGAAGTTCACTTTCAAAGTCCCTTCCTTATCGGTTCGCATGCGCCTGTATGGCGTCATGGGTTTGCTCGCGGTGATGCTGATCGGCGGCGCCGTGATCGGCCTGGGCTCGATGAGCCTGCAGAACGACGGCATGAAGCAGATCTACGAGCAGGAAGTGGTGCCGGCGCAGTTGCTGAGCCGGATCGGGCAGCAGGCACTGATGTCGTTCATCGTGCTGGGCGAGGCGGCCAATCAGGTCAGCAAGCCCGATGCGTTGAAGCAGAAACTCGGCGAGTACGACAAGTTGCAGGAAGGTTTTGCGGATCTGCGCAAGCGCTTCGACGAGATTCCGATGAGCGATGCCATCGCCAAGGAATACAAGGCGATGCATGCGACCGATACCGACTACAACCAGGCCAAGCAGGACACGCTCGACGCGCTGAAACAGGGCGATGCAAGTGCGGCCGACATCCTGGAAATGCAGCTGCGTCCGATGCTGATGGATCGCCAGGCACGCATGGCCAAGCTCAACGAGCTGCAGCGCGCCGAAGCGATGAGCATCTATGAGCAGCAGGTGTCGCGCTACAAGCTGATTCGCACGGTGAGCCTGATCTCCCTGATCGCGGGCCTCTTCATCGCGTTGCTGGTCGCAGCCCTGGTGATCCGCTCGATCATCAACACGCTCAACCGTACGGTTGGTATTGCCCACGCCATTGCCGAAGGCAAGCTGGGCCACAAGATCACGGTCAATCGGAACGACGAGCTGGGCAACCTGCTCGAAGCGTTCCGCACGATGGACGAGCGCCTGAGCACTATCGTCAATGAAGTGCGCCATGGTTCGGGCTCGGTCAGCACCGCTGCGCAGCAGATTTCGCGCGGCAACGACGACCTCAGCCAGCGTACCCAGGAACAGGCATCGAGCCTGGAAGAAACCGCCTCGTCGATGGAAGAAATGACCTCGACCGTGAAGCAGAACGCCGAGAACGCAAGCCACGCCAACCAGCTTGCGCGCGGTGCACGCGAACAGGCCGAGCGTGGTGGCGAGGTAGTGGCACAGGCGGTCGGCGCGATGCGCGAGATCAATACCTCCAGCCGCAAGATTGCCGACATCGTCAGCCTGATCGACGAGATTGCATTCCAGACCAACCTGCTTGCATTGAACGCGGCAGTCGAAGCTGCACGCGCAGGTGAGCAGGGTCGCGGTTTTGCGGTGGTGGCGACCGAAGTGCGCAATCTCGCGCAGCGTAGCGCCGGCGCGGCCAAGGAAATCAAGGGTCTGATCAACGACAGCGCGGCCAAGGTACGCACGGGCTCCGAGCTGGTCGACCAGTCGGGCAAGGCGCTCGCCGAAATCGTCGATAGCGTGAAGAAGGTGACCGATATCGTCGCCGAGATCGCGGCTGCGAGCCAGGAGCAGTCGGCCGGCATCGACCAGGTCAATCACGCCGTGCTGCAGATGGATGAGATGACCCAGCAGAACGCCGCGTTGGTAGAAGAGGCCGCAGCCGCAGCACGTGCGATGCAGGAGCAGGCCACGGAACTGACGCGTCAGGTGGGTTTCTTCCAGCTCGGCGAGGAAGCCGAATACACGCCGGCACCGACGCAAAAAGCGCGCACCACGGCCGTGGCTGCCGAAACCGAAGCGGTGTTCGCTGCCGTTCGTAGTGGTGCGCCGGCCAGGGCCACCTCGCGTGCGACCACCACCGAAGCCGCCGATAGCGGTGTGTGGAAGGAGTTCTAAGCCATGTCCGTTCCGGCCACCGATGAAAGCGTTGCCAATGCGGGCATCGGTGGACCGAGCCTGGGTGATGCGGAGTTTCGTTTCTTGCGCGAATTCGTGCTGGAGCACTGCGGCATCTCGCTGGGGGAACACAAGCGCCAGTTGGTGCAGGGACGTTTGCTGCGTCGTTTGCGCGCGCTACGCCTGAAAGAGTTCGGCAGCTACTGCGAGATCCTGCGACGCGATCCGGAAAGCGAGCTGGGCGAGTTGGCCAGTGCTATCAGTACCAACGTCACGTCGTTCTTTCGCGAAATGCACCACTACGATTTCCTGATCGAAACGCAGTTGCCGCTGTGGCTGCAGCAAAAAAAACGCCAGGGCGATCGTCTACGAATCTGGTCGGCGGGCTGTTCGACCGGCGAGGAGCCTTATGCGCTGGCGATGGTGCTGGCCGAAGCGCTCGAGCAGCACGGCAGCAACGCAGATGCGAAGATCCTCGCTACCGACCTGTCGCCGCAGGCATTGGAAGCGGCGCGCAAGGGTGTGTATTCGGTGGACAAGCTCGGTGGCGTCAGCCCGGAGCGTCGCCGACGCTGGTTCTTGCGTGGCGAAGGCGCCTATGACGGCCTGGCCTGCGTCCATCCGCGCTTGCGCGAACTGGTGACCATTCAACCGCTGAACCTGCTGCATGACTGGCCGATGCAGGGCCCGTTCGACGCGATTTTCTGCCGCAACGTGGTGATCTATTTCGACAAGCCGACCAAGCAGCGACTGTTTTCGCGCTACGCCAGCCTGTTGCCGCCGGGCGGTTATCTATTCCTTGGCCACTCCGAGTCGATGTATGGCCTGAGCGACGACTTCGATCTGGTGGGGCGCACGATCTATCGGAAGCGCGGCACATGAACGAAGTCCTGGCCAGTCGCCGACCTGCGGCGGCACAAAACGTACTGCCCGGCTTTGAGCACGTACGTCGTTACTGGGACCCGACCCAGTCATGCATGACCGCGAAGATCCTGCCTGGCGAGTACTACGTCAGCGACCAGGACGAAATGATTTCTACCGTGCTGGGCTCGTGCGTGTCCGCCTGTATTCGCGATCGCCAGCGCCAGATCGGCGGCATGAATCACTTCATGTTGCCCGAGCCGGTCGGTGAGCGTGACGGCTGGTCGTCCACGGTCAGCCGTGCGGCGCGCTATGGCAACGACGCGATGGAGCAGCTGATCAACCGCATCCTGAAGGCCGGCGGCCAGCGCGGCGACCTTGAAGTGAAGATCTTCGGCGGTGGGCGCGTATTGGCGCAGATGACCGATATCGGCAGGCGAAACATTGCTTTCGTGCGCCGCTATATCGAGACCGAAAAGCTCAATCTGGTGGCCGAGGACGTCGGCGACGTGCATCCGCGCCAGGTCCAGTATTTCCCGCAGACGGGGCGCGTGCGCGTGCGCTTGATGCACGGGCTGCAGGAGAGCCGCCTGGTCGACACCGAGAAGCACTACCTCAAGCGTTTGGCAAACGATCCGATAAAGGGAGAAGTGGAACTGTTCTAGGAAAGGGCGGCGAGGCGAGGGGGAAAGGCTCATCTTCGCCATGCAAGACCCGGCTCTTCGATACGTTTTCACATCTCAAGCAAAGGCGAGTAAGCATTAATGGCTAGAGTGCGTGTACTAATCGTCGACGATTCCGCCCTGGTGCGGAAACTGTTGTCGACCATGCTCGCCTGCGATCCGGGGATCGAGGTGGTGGGTGTGGCCGCCGACCCGTTGATTGCGCGCGAGAAAATCAAGCAGCTCGAGCCTGACGTGCTGACGCTGGACGTCGAGATGCCACGCATGGACGGCCTGACCTTCCTTGAGAACCTGATGCGCCTGCGCCCGATGCCGGTGGTGATGGTCTCTTCGCTGACCCAGCAGGGCGCGGAGGTCACGCTGAAGGCGTTGGAGCTCGGTGCGGTCGATTTCTTCACCAAGCCCAGCAATGACCTGGCCAGCACGTTCGCCGAGGGCGCGCAGGAGATCTGTGCCAAGGTGAAGCTCGCTGCGCTTGCACGGCCCAAGACACGCAGTGCTGTGCGCAAGCTGGAAGTACCGCCGCGCCTGAGCGCCGATGCGGTGCTACCGCGCGCGCAGACTGCCGATTCTCGCGGTGGCACGCGCATCATCGCGATCGGTGCGTCGACCGGTGGCACCGAAGCCATCCGTGTAGTGCTTGAATCGATGCCGCCGGACGCACCGCCGATCCTGATCACGCAACATATCCCCGCCGCTTTCAGCGGCCCGTTTGCGCAGCGCATGGACAACTGTTCGGCCATGCGCGTATGCGAAGCCCGCGACGGCCAACCCATCCAGCATGGCCATGCGTATATCGCGCCGGGCAGCCAGCATCTGCTGGTGATGTGGGATGGCGCCCGCTACGTCTGCCGCCTGCATAACGGGCCGCCGGTGAATCGCCATAAGCCCAGCGTCGACGTGCTGTTTCGTTCGGTCGCCGCCAGTGTCGGCGCACCGGCCATCGCTGCCTTGCTTACGGGCATGGGCGACGACGGTGCCCGCGGCCTGGCCGAACTGCGCGAATGCGGCGCTCCCACGCTGGTGCAGGACGAAGCCAGCTCGGTCGTATGGGGCATGCCCGGTGCCGCCTGGAAGATGGGCGCCGCCAGCGAAATGCTGCCCTTGGAACACATCGCTGCGCGCCTCCTGGAGATGGCGCGTCAACCCGTCGCCCGCGCCGCCCGCGCGGTCACTTGAGTTCGGACAAGCCCATGTCAGTCATACCCTCATCGCTCGCTTCGCGACCACTGTACGGCTTTGTTGCCAGTGCAGCCGCGCTGCTGCTCTGCCTGTTCTGGCATCCCACCTGGCTGGCGCCGGTGCTGGTCATCGCATTGACCGCAGTGTGGATTGTCGAGACGCGGCGCAATGTTCCCGTGGCGGCCGAAGCCCCCGTTATCGACTCGGCGCCCGTACGCGAGGCACTCGAAGACGTGCGTGGCGCGCTGGTGGACGAAATGGGCCACGCGTCGCGCGAATTGCACCAGGCCATGGACCTGCTGCGCGACGCGGTCTCGGAGCTCGGTGGCGGCTTTGACGGCCTGTCTCAGAAAACCGGGATGCAGCAGTCGCTGCTCAAGCAGATCATCGACGTGCAGAACGGCGGCGTCTCCGTGCAGGACTTCGCCGCTCGTACCGGCGACTTGCTGGAGCATTTCGTCGGCCTGATCGTGCAGCTGTCGCGCGAGAGCCTGCGCATCGTCTACCGCATCGACGGCATGGCCAAGGAAATGGACGCGGTGTTCGGCTTGCTGAAGAACGTCAATACGATCGCCGAAGAAACCAATCTGCTGGCGCTCAATGCCGCCATCGAGGCGGCGCGCGCGGGCGAGTCAGGTCGCGGCTTTGCCGTGGTCGCCGGTGAAATCCGCAACCTGGCCAGTAATTCCAACCAGTTCAACGAACAGATCGGCAGCCACGTCGAGCGCGCCCGCGCCGCGATGGACCACCTGCGCGAGCTGGTCGGCACCATGGCATCGCAGGACTTGAACGTTGCGCTTTCCGCCAAGGGCGGTATCGACGCGATGATGGCGCATGTGACCGAGAGCGACGCGCGTACCAGCGTGGTCGCCGACCAAGTCGTCGAGATCAACCGTGGCCTGGGCAACGATGTCTCGACCACGATCCGTTCGCTGCAGTTCGAAGACATTCTCAGCCAGCTGCTCAACCAGACGCGTACCCGCCTGGTCGAGTTGCAGGAAGTCACGGCCGAATGCACACGCGATATCGAGGCGCTGGCGTGCGACCCGATCGACGCCCATGTGCTGGCCGAACGCGCCCAGCAGGTCCGCTCGCGCCTTGCCGTGCAGCGCGAGAAAGCCAAGCTGCGGTCGCGTGGTCCTGCCTTGCAGAGCACGATGGACGCCGGCGAGATCGAATTGTTCTAAAACCGATTTGTTTTTAAGGGGCGTTACAGCCATGAGCCTGACCATTCACCACGACACCGAGCTGGACTGCCTGACCTTGCAGATGGGCGAGAACTTCGACTTCTCCGTACACCGGGATTTCCACGACGCTTGCCTGGGCGCCAAGGCGCCGGCACGCAGCTATGTGATCGACCTGGGCGAAGTGAACAGCATGGACAGTTCCGCGCTGGGCATGCTTCTGCTGCTGCGCGAGCATGCCGGTGGGGAGCGCGCCGAGATTCGTATCGTCAATGCCGGTACCGAACTACGTGGCACTTTGCGGGTGGCCGGCTTCGACAAGTTATTCGTACTGCATTAATCGTATTGCACATTTTGTGCGTTGAGGCTGGGGTATCGTCGACAGGGACGTGCCCCGGCCTTTTTTTATTTTACGATGCATCTATTTCTTTTATTCCCGCCTTTATCTACTATCCCGCCATTGGGGTAATCGGCTATATGCCGATGCAAGGCCGGCGCAGTCGGCCGGTTGGGGATTTCGGTAGTTATCATTATTTGTTCTGGCCGGCGTAATTGCCGGAGGCCGGTTTTTGGCCGATCCGGGGCTGGCTGTTTTCCGGATGACCCGATGTGCTGCGTCATGGCGGCGCGAGGAGTAATTCAACGTTTCAAGGAGGTGGCTTATGCAATTCGCTAAAGGTGGAGCTCTGGGCATTATCGCGGCGTTGACGTTTTTAGTCGGCGGCGCGGCAAGTGCGGGCACGTTTCCTGATTATGGTTATCAACCCCCGTCGAGTTACAAGGGGACGACTTTCACGCTGAGCCAGAACTACCCGAAGGCATTGCCTAAAGGCGCGCCGCCGGCTTTTTTCAAGTTATTGCCGAGCCCATTGACCAACGATTTTGAAAAATGGCGGCCCTATGCCGAGGCCGTAAAGAATTACTGTCTGGAAGGTAATGTCGAAAGCGATTGGTACGTGGAAAAGAACAAGGTGCGCGCCTGGTTTCACGCGCCCTGGCAGCATTACGGCCCGCTGGGTCGCGAAGGCATCCACGGCCTGACCAAGGAAGCGCAGATCCAGAGCAAGCAGCTGGCCGCGACGCAGACCACCACCGGACAGACCTACGCCGTGGGTATCTATAACGATATCGGCGGCTTCACCTTTGGTGAGGTGTGGAAGGATCCGCAGAACCCGGATCCCACCTTTACCAATCAGCCCAACAGTTTCCACGACGGTACGGTGGTGTGTAAGCCGCTGTTCGCCGACATCGACCTGAAGCAGGTGCCGTTCCTGGTCAACCCGGTGTTGTGGCAGGCCTACGTCACCAATACGTTCAATTCCTCCGATCGATCGATCAAGCAGGTCGCCCTGATCCAGATGGACTTCGCGGTGCGTGACTCTCGCGTTCCGGGAACCGGCTGGATTTTCGGTACGTTCCAGTACAACGGCGCCAAGACCGGCAAGCCTGGCTGGGACAACCTGGTTCCGGTAGGCGTGATGTGGGGTAACGACCCAGAGAACAACGGGGATACGTACACCAACAAGCAGCCGACGGTGACCAAGATCAACCCGGACCTGAAGGAAAGCGCGATCAATACCAAGCCCGAGCTGCCGCCGACCCATCTGGGCTGGAACGGCCGCCTGGACGGCCCGGTCGACAACCCGGTCAGTGCGTGCATGAGCTGCCACATGACTGCCGAAAGCCCGCAGCTGTCGCCGTTGAATCCGTCCTTCCAGGCCAATCCGCCGCCAGTAGGCTCGAAGGAATGGATGCGCTGGTTCCAGAACGAAATGGCCGGTCATTCGTTCGACGTGGGTGCGCTAAGCACCGACTACAGCCTGCAGCTGGCTGACGGCATCGCCAATTTCTACGATTGGAAGTGCAACCAGGGTGGTGTCTTCGCCAATGGCGTCAATGTGTGCAAGCAGGCCGGCGCCAAGCGCCTGAAGCTGCTGAAGTCCGATACGCAGCCGCAGAAGGTCTACAAGATCGAGCGCGACCAGTCGGTCGAAGAAGTGCACTGAGTGTTCTGAACGATATCCCGCCACCTTCCCAGGTGGCGGGATATCATCGGTTGGCGGTAGCGGCGTTTCGCTTTACCGTACCGGGCACCTAGGCTGACCTCGACACCATGCAACAAGCATCAACCAGGATTGTCTGCATGCTGGTCTATGCAGGTGCGCAGTCGCTGGATATCAGTGGGCCGCTGGAAGTGTTCGCCCTGGCCAGTCGCCAGGCGCAGGACGACCGTCCCGGCCAGCCTCCGCTTTATCGCCTGCATATCGTGGCCATGCGCGACGAGCCGATCATGATGGCCGCCGGCATGCGATTGCTGCCGGACATGCCCTGTGCGTCGCTACCGACGGACACGGATACCTTGCTGGTTTGCGGCGGCATGGGTGATGCACTGGATTGCGCACGTGCCGATACTGCACTGGTCGAATGGCTGGGTGTGAGTGCTGCGCGCGTCCGCCGTGTGGCGTCCGTATGTAGCGGCGCCCTGTTGCTTGCCGAAGCGGGTGTGCTGGACGGGCGTCAGGCCACCACGCATTGGAGCGATCTGTCCGAGCTGCGCAGCCGCTATCCGAAGGTGCATGTCGAGCCGGACGCGATCTATACGCGCGACGGCGAAGTCTGGACTTCTGCCGGTATTACCGCGGGTATGGACCTGGCGCTTGCGATGGTGGCTGCCGATCATGGCCACGCGCTTGCACTGAAAGTGGCCAAGCGCATGGTCATGGCCAGCAAGCGTTCGGGCGGGCAAAGCCAGTTCAGCAGCCAGTTGCAGGCCCAGGATCTACCCGACCAGTTCGAGCAGCTGGCGGCCTGGATCGCCGGGAATCTGCAGGCTCGTTTGGATATCGACCTGCTCGCGGCTCGCCTGCATATCAGCCCCCGCCAGTTCATGCGCCGGTTCCACGCTACCTTCGGCACCACGCCGCAGAAATACGTCGAGCAGCAACGCATCGAGGCGGCCAAGCCGTTGCTCGAAAGCACCACCAAGGAGATCAAGCGCATTGCCGCCGAGTGTGGCTTCGCTTCCGATGAAGCCATGCGTCGCGCCTTCACCCGCCAATTGGGTGTATCGCCGCGCGACTACCGCGAGCGCTTCGGCATCGCCTGACTTGTCCAGATAGGCGTGTTGCGCGTCCGCATTTGCGTGTGGATTTTTCGTATCGTGCCGACGTTTCTTGCCAAGGGGTCAGGTATGCGCAGGTTTTCGTTCCGGCTTTTCGTCTTGTTGTTTGCGGCGTTTTTCGCGTTACCCGTGCTCGCCGAGCATGAGGCGCATACGCAGCCGCAGGTACGCGTAGGTATCGTGCTGTTCGACGGCGTTGAGATCATCGATTTCGCCGGCCCCTATGAAGTCTTTGGCACAGCCGGTTTCGGCGTGGTGACGCTGTCGCCTGACGGCAAGCCGGTGAAGACGGCCATGGGGCTCACCGTAACGCCCGACGCCAGCTTTGCCGATGCGCCGCCGTTCGACGTACTGCTGGTGCCCGGTGGTGACACCGGCGATGCACAGAAAGACCCGCGGATTCTCGACTTCATCCGGCAGCGCACGGAAAGCTCGCACTACGTGCTTTCGGTGTGCACCGGGGCATTCATCATGGCCAACTCGGGGATACTCGATGGCCTGAAGGCCACCACGTTCAATCCGAGCATCGCCAGCCTGGCCAAGCGATTCCCAAAGGTCGATGTGATCAAGGATGTGCGTTGGGCCGATAACGGCAAGGTGATCACGTCGGCGGGGCTCTCCTCGGGTATCGATGCGGCCCTGCACGTCGTGGCCCGGGTGCGCGGCACGGATCAAGCCAGGACGATCGCCATGCACCTGGAATACGACTGGAAAAGCGAGGGCGGTTTCGTACGCACGCGCATGGCCGACCGTTACATTCCTGCCAACCTGCAAGAGGTGGTGCAGTGGCCCAAGGATATGAAGATCGACCAGATCAGCGCGTTCGGCGACGAGACGCAGTGGCAGGCCCGCTATCACGTGAGCTCGACGATCGACGCCAAGGCCCTGCTCGATCGTGTGGGCAAGGGCGTGAGCGGCGTCGCCGGCTGGACGCGTGATGGCAATGCGTATCGCTGGACCAGCCAGCAGGAAGGGCACCGCGTCACCATGCAGCTCCAGACCACGCCAGGGACATCGGCTAAGGAATACGAACTGGAAGTGACCATTCACACGGTCGCGAGCTGAGCGCCAGGCAAAAAAAAGCCCCGGAATCCGGGGCTAAATATTCTCGCGGAACAGCGATACTGCACTGACACTTACCAGGTACGCACGTCCGTGACGCCGACGGTGTAGTTCTGCATGTCGGTCTGGTAGCGGAACAGACGGCCCAGGTCGAATTCAACCGACTGGCCCGGTGCGATATTCGTGGTACCGGCCGGCCAGCCCTGCTTGGCTTGCAGAACCTTGCCGTCGGAATCCTTGGCTTCGATCTTCACCTGTGCGGCAGCCGCTTCGGCACAGTGATTGACCAGCTGGCCGCTCAGGCTCAGGCGAACGCCCTGGCCGGAGCCAGTAGCCTTCATCTTGAAATCCTGGATGGCGAAATCGGTAGGGGCGCAGGCGGCGTGGGCGGCCAATGGCGCCAGGATCAGGGCGGCGGAAACGATGAGGCGCTTCATGGACAGACTTCCTCCAAAGTCAAAAGAAAACCGCGTGAGCGGGGTCTCTCATGACATCGGCAGGAAGGCGCAAGACTTTAGCTGGGAGTTGCCGGAAGTGAGAAACAGCTTTGATCGAGCCGCATGACTGGTGCGCTCGTGCTCATTTTCAGGGTCGAACTCGGTCAGCCTAACTTACTGAGCGTGCTCGATAAACCACAGTCCAGCGAACAGTTTGGGGTCGATCGAATAGCCTTCCCGGGCTCGCGCGAACAGCCAGGCGCCGGCCTCGGTGCGCGGCACCTCGTGCACCACGATATTCTCGCTTTCGTCGCCGCCACCGGGGCCGACCCGGGTCAGCCCATGGGCACGGGCGAAGGTAATCATCTCGGTGCTCATGCCGGACGATGACGGGCCTTCGTGCAAGAACTCCACGCGCTCGCAGCGATAACCGGTTTCCTCTTCCAGTTCGCGACTGGCGGCGAGCAGGGCGCCTTCATCCAGCTGATCGGCCAGATCGCCGACCAGGCCGGCGGGCATTTCGATGGTGTGCTTCTGGATCGCCACGCGGTATTGCTCGACGAACAGCACCTTGTCCTCCGGCGTCACCGCCAGAATGATGACCGCGCCGCCGGGGTTGTTGCGTTCGGCATATTCCCAGCGCCCGCGTTTGCGCAGGCTGAGCCAACGTCCTTGATAAAGCGTTTCGACCGGTGCATTGGCGTCGGCGGGAACAGCTTGTGTCGATGCAGTCATCCAGAGTCCTTGAGTGTTACGTGTCACTCGCCATGATGACCTCACCGCATCGATCGCTCAATCGCTGTGGTGTGTGTTGTCGGTCACGTTATAGCAGAGGGCTATCGGTTTTATCCGAACAATCAATTAGACGAATCTCGAGGCGGGGCGGCTAATACGGTGCGCTTCGGCGTGCCCCCACCATGAGGACGGTCCATGAAAACGACAAGAAAAAATGTTGCTCGAACAAGCCTTTTGCTGACACTTCCCCTGACCATTGCGTTTGCGGCCAGTGCCCAGGACGCCCACCTGACCAGTGATGCCGGTATTCCCGTCGGCGACAACCAGAACTCGCAAACTGCCGGCCCGAACGGCCCGACCCTGCTGCAGGACTCGCGCCTGATCGAAAAGCTGCAACGCTTCGATCGTGAGCGAATTCCTGAGCGCGTCGTGCATGCACGCGGCACCGGTGCTTTTGGTGTATTCGAACCCAGTACCGATATTTCGTCGTTGAGCAAGGCCAAGGTCTTCGTGCCAGGCACCAGCACGCCGGTATTCGTGCGTTTCTCCACCGTGATGAACTACCGCGGATCACCCGAGCAGGCGCGCGACCCGCGTGGTTTCGCCACCAAGTTCTATACGCAACAGGGCAACTGGGATCTCGTGGGCAACAATCTGCCGATCTTCTTTATCCGTGATGCGATCAAGTTTCCCGACTTCGTGCATGCGAACAAGCCCAGTGCGGTGACCGGCGTGCAGGATGCCAACCTGGCATTTGATTTCTTTGCGCATACGCCCGAAGCGACAGCGATGTTGACGCGCCTGTATTCCAACGAGGGCATGCCCGACAACTACCGCGATATGGACGGCTTCGGCGTGCATGCGTTCAAACTGGTCAATGCGCAGGGCCAGGTGCACTACGTGAAATTCCACTGGAAGAGCCAGCAGGGCCTGCACAGCTTGCGCCCACAGGAAGTTTCCGCCTCCCTGGCCGCTGACTGGAACCACTACACCAACGATCTCTACAACAGCATCAAGGCTGGCAACCATCCGAAATGGGACCTGTACATTCAGGTGCTGGAGCCGCAGGACCTGGCCAAATTCGACTTCAATGCGCTGGATGACACCAAGATATGGCCAGGCGTACCGGAGCAGAAGATCGGCACGATGACGCTCAACCGCGTGCCGGACAACTACTTCGAAAGCACCGAGGAATCGGCTTTTGCTCCGTCACGCATGGTGCCTGGCATCGAGGCGTCGGAAGACCGCATGTTGCAGGGTCGTCTGTTTGCCTATGCCGATACACAGATCTATCGCCTGGGGGCCAACTACCTCAGCATTCCGGTGAACAAGCCGGCCGTAGCGGTGAACAACGGAGACCAGGACGGTGCGATGAGCATCAGCGGTCGCAAGGGCGACATCAACTTCGAACCTTCAAGTGTTCACGAAGTCTCCGAAGATCCGTCGGCCAAGCTGGTGCGTACTGAACTGTCCGGTACCACGCAGCAGCAGGCGATCGAGAAGACGCGCAACTTCGTACAGGCTGGCGAGTACTACAAGGCGCTCTCGGCGCAGGAAAAGAGCGACCTGATCGTGGCGCTCAGCGGCGATCTCAATCACGTCGACAACGACGCCAACAAGTACACGATGCTGTCGTACTTCTACAAGGCGGACGCCGATTACGGCACAAGGCTGGCCAAGGCAACGCATGCCGACGTGTCGCGCGTGAAGGCGGCTGCCGAAAAGTTGGCGGATTGAAGAGGGTTCAGAGAAGCCCTCTCGGAAACCTTGAACAACTTTGTAAGAGCGATTTCAAGGAGTCTCCAGGACCCTTTCCTATCCGTTATCCCGGCGAAGGCCGGATGACGGATAGGAAGGATTCGAGAAATTTCCTGAAATCACTCCAACGATTGCAGGGCGTTCTGCAGGGGCGCCCTTGGAGTACTTCGACATGGCTGGCCACCGCCGACTCTGGTTCGTCATCACCTCCATCGTCATTGCCCTTGTGGCGTTGGGCGTATGGTTCAGCTTTCCCTCATTGCGTCTGATGGCGCGTTCGGGCCACATCCAGGACATACCCAAGCCGCAAGCACAATGGGTCGACGCGCATCGCTATGACTCGGAGTGGTTCGATGCCGCGCGGGTCGGTCGCGTCGATATCCTGCAGGCGCTCTACGAAGCGCATTATCCAGTCGACAGCCAGACATCGAGTGGCTACAGCGCCGTAATCCTTGCTGCCTACGACGATCAACCCGATGCATTGCGCTATCTGTTGAGCATCGGTGCCAATCCCTGCCTGGGTGACGGCAACGGCAATACGGCGTTGATGGGAGCGCTCTATAAAGGGCATACCGACATCGCCCGGATGCTTCTTGCGACAGGCTGCCCGATTGATCAAGCCAACAACGCTGGCGAAACGGCCCTGTCGTTTGCCGCACTATTCGGCCGTGTCGAACTGATGGCGCTTATCGTGGCCAAGGGGGCTGCTATTCATCACGTCGATACGAGTGGGGCTACCGCGCTGGCGATCGCGACAAAGCAAGGTAACGAGACGTCGATAGAGGCTTTGCGCAAGCTGGGAGCGACCCAATGATGCATGGTCGGCTCCTGCCAGGACGCTGGGCGAAAAAATCTAGCTACAGAGAGTTTTCAGCCGGCTGCGCGTCATCGGTCCAAAGCGTAGCCGTTCGCTGAGTGCCTCCATTCGCGCCCATTCGCTGTTTTGGCGAAGCAATGCATCGGCATGTGGTGCGACAGGTATATCCAGAGCGATGCGTGTGAGGCGGCGATACAGCCGTGCCAGCTCGGCATGCTCCTTGAGTTTTGCCGCGCAGGTTGCCGCACCGCGGATGCGCAGGAATGCGACTTCGTCGACACGATCGAGCAGGGCATCGAGGCTGCCGAAATGAGTGAGCAGAGCGGCAGCTGTCTTGGCGCCGACGCCAGGCACGCCAGGGATGTTGTCGACAGCGTCGCCACACAGGGCTAGGAAGTCGGCGACCTGATGCGGATGCACACCCAGCTTTTCGAACACGCCAGCCGGGCCCCAGCGCAGGTTGCGCGCGTAGTCCCATTGCTCGTCGTGCTCGCCCAGCAATTGGCCGAAATCCTTGTCGGCCGATACGATGACGCCACGGAACCCATGGGCACGCAGGCCCCATAGCGCGCTGCCGATAAGATCGTCGGCCTCGTAGCTATGATCGATCAGCACGGGCAGGCCGAGTGCTTCGGCGATTTCACGGCACAGTACGAACTGGCGTTCCAGATCGGGCGGCGGCAGTTCGCGGTTGGCTTTGTATTTGGGATAGATCGCGTTACGGAACGAGGTGGTCAGCGATGCGTCGAAGGCAACGGCGATATGTTCCGGTTTGGTCTTTTCCAGCAGCTCGCACAAAAAGCGCGTAAACCCGTGCACCGCGTTGATCGGGTGTCCATCGACATCGGTGAACTCGTCGGGCATCGAATGCCAGGCGCGGAACACATACAGGCTCCCGTCGACGAGATGGACGGTGGGGCTTGCCTCGCTCATGGCGTCCAGGTCGAGACCAGGGTGTCGAGTGCAGGGCGATCTCGGTCCGGGATGTCGATGTCCGGTGTGCCGATATGCACGAAGCCTATGACCTGCTCATTGTCCTTCAGCCCGATCACGGCCGCCGCTTCGCGGTCGTAGGCTGCCCAGCCGGTCAGCCATTGCGCGCCGTAGCCAAGGGCATAGGTGCCCAGCAGCAGGTTATGCGCAACGCAACTGGCGGCGAATTGTTGTTCGATCGCGGGCACCGTGCTTTCGTGGTGCACCTGCGAAATCACTACCACCACGAGCGGTGCGAACGTATAGCGCAGGCGTTCCTTTTCGCGCTTGGACTCGGGCAGGTCGGGGTTACGGCGAACGGCGATCTCGGCAAGGCGTTCGCCAAAACGCAGCTTGGCGTCACCGCGCAACAGCAACAGTCGGAATGGCTCGAGCTTGCCGTGGTCAGGCACCCGAATGGCCGCTTCCAACAGCGTGCGCAAGGTCGCCTCGTCGGGCGCTGGCTCGCCAAGCTGGCGCGAAGGGGCCGAATGGCGTTGTTGCAGTAGCTCCAGGGCAGAAAGCATGGCGTGGCTCGGTATCAAAGCGGTCATGCTAGCAGTTCGCCGGCTCACCTCCGATGAATCTGGGCCTTAGGGCAGTTGAAACGAACCGGGTAGTAGATTGCCGACCGTGGTCAGCTGCACGGCACCCTGCAGGTTGGCCAGTAGCACGGGCATGTCCTGGTGACAGAGCTCGGCCATTACCTGGCGACAGGCGCCGCAGGGCGCGATCGGTGCCGGTGTATCGCCAATCACCGCAAGGGCAGCGAAGTCGCCGGGCTTGCAGCCCGCGGCGATCGCTGCAAACAGTGCAGTGCGTTCGGCGCAATTGCACAACCCGTAAGACGCGTTTTCCACGTTGCAGCCATCGAAGTGACGGCCATCGTGGGTGAGCAAGGTCGCACCCACCAGGAAGTTGGAATAGGGCGCATACGCCCGTTCGCGCACCGCACGAGCCCGGGACAGCAGCGGATCGGGAGACAGCGAATCGAATTTCACTTGCACGGACATCAATGGATCTCCAGCTCGTCTTGCCCGCCGGGTATCAATGCCGTGTGCGGCTGCTCAGTCTACTCCCGCGATGCCCCCTGGGTACAAGCGCGGTCCTGTAAGGCCTTATGATGGCCGGAATCATCCGCAGGGAGTCCCCGATGCCGATTACCGTGGCCGCATTGCGTGAAACCGCCGCCGGCGAACGACGAGTCGCGATTACACCGGAAACTGCCAGGAAATTGCGCGCCAAGGAAGTTCGGGTCTTGCTTGAGCGTGGCGCCGGTGCCTCAGCAGGCTTTCCCGATACCAGCTATGCCGATGTCGAGTTTGGCGACCTTGCCGAGGTCCTGGCGCAAGCGGATGTACTGGCCTGCGTGCTGCCGCCGGACGATGCGACGATAGCCCGCTTGCGCACAGGCAGCGTGCTGATCGGTCAGCTGCGGCCCTATGGCGCCGCGGCACGCATCGCCGCGATGGGTGAGCGAGGTATTACCGCCTTCGCGCTCGAACTGTTGCCGCGGACCACGCGTGCCCAGGCAATGGATGTACTGAGCTCGCAGGCGGCGGTAGCCGGCTATCGAGCGATGTTGATCGCCGCGGAAGCCGCGCCCAAGTTTTTCCCCATGCTGACCACCGCCGCCGGCACCATCCGCCCATCGCGCGTGCTGGTGATCGGCGCTGGCGTTGCCGGTTTGCAGGCCATTGCCACGGCGCGTCGTCTCGGTGCGCAGACCGAAGGTTATGACGTACGCCCGGAGACACGCGAACAGGTGGAATCGCTGGGTGCGAAGTTTGTGCAGTTGGGTGTCAGCGCTGCCGGCAGCGGCGGCTACGCGCGCGAGCTTTCTGCCGAAGAACGCGCTGCGCAACAGCAGGCGTTGGCCGAGCACGTGAAGTCGGTCGACGTGATCGTAACCACCGCTGCCGTGCCGGGGCGTCCGTCACCGAAGATTCTTACTGCCGCGATGGTCGAAGGCATGAAGCCTGGCGCGTTGATTGTCGATCTGGCTGCCGAAGGCGGTGGCAATTGCGAACTGACCCGGCCCGGTGAGCGTGTCGAAGTTCACGGCGTGACGATTCTCGGGCCGCTGAATTTGCCGGCGGGGGCGCCGCTGCATGCTTCGGAGATGTATGCGCGCAATGTATTCAACTTTACCGAGTTGTTGTTGCGCGATGGGGTGGTTGGTCCGGATTTTGGCGATGAGCTGGTGGGGAAGAGTTGCGTGGTGCGGGGTGGGGTGGTTTGTTTTGAGGGGTGAGGTTGGAGGGGTGTTGGGGGCTTTGATTCGCCGGCGGAGGTAGGAGCGAGGAGTGAGTTAAGAGGAGTGAGGAGTGAGTAAGAGCGCCGCGACACGCCTCGCGCCTCTGGCTACCCCTCTCGTCATTCCGGCACTTGCCGGGATGACGATGTATGGAAGGTTGTGGCCGTCCAAACCTCACTCGGTACAAACCTCGCTTGGCTCCCGAATAGCCTCGAGAGCTGACTGCTCGCCGTTTATCACTCGCATAAAAGAAAAGCCGCGATATTCGCGGCTTTCTTCATCGCATTCTTCAATGCCTCGGTGGCCCGCCACCAGGATGCCCTATACCGCCGGGCGGGTGGCCGCCGGGGCGTTGTTGCTGGAATTGCTGGATCAACTGCTCACGCCGGTCGGGCGGCAGTTCCTGGAAGCGCTTGAATGCGTTGTGCAGTTGCTGGCGTTGCTCGGGCGGCAGTTGTTGAAAGCGGCGCATGTTCTCGCGTGCCTGATCCCGTTGTTCGGGAGTCATCTGCTGCCACTGCGCGATGCGATCGCGTACTTCCTGTCGTTGATCAGGCGGGAGCTGGTTCCAGCGTTGCGCACGTTCCAGCAAGTGCTGCTGGCGTTCCGGCTTGAGCGAATCCCACTGCGAGGCCATCGGCGACAGCATGTCGCGCTCGGCGGGGGACAGGCTGTTCCAGGCGCGCGGTGCCGCCTGTGCCTGGCCCGGGGGCGGCGCAGCTTGAGCCCACAGTGGGGCCGCTGTGCCTGCGAGCAGCGCGATCAGGCACAGCGACAAGGCGAAACGACGCAATGGCATGCTTAGCGATTCGCCTGAGAGGATGAGTTGTTATTGGAAGCCAGCCAGTCGTAGAAGTCGAGGTTCTGCACCATGCCCGGGTCGGCGTTATCCGGATCCGGCGGCAGGTCGCTCTCGGCATCGATGACCTTGGCGACATTCATCTGAGCTTGTAACGCGTCGTTACCGCGATTTTGCAGCGGCGACCAGGCCATCAAGGCGGCCAGGGCGATCGCAGCCAAAGCGCCAGTGGGCAGCAGCATGCGTACCCCACGCGGTTGCGCAGGCTTTTGGGCTGCTTCGAGCGCAGTGCGGCGTGCTGCACGCAGCCGACCGGCGGTGGCCGGGTCGATGCTATGCGAGGCCTCCCGATAGAGTGCGCGCGCGCGGCGTTCGAAAGACCGATTGTCGAGGGAATGTTTAGGCGCATTCATCGCCATTCCTCCAATTGATCGCGCAAATGTTGCATGGCGCGCGACAGATGGGTTTTCACGCTGCCTTCGGAACAGCCCATGGCCTGTGCCGTCTCGGCGACGTCCAGGCCCTCCAGCACGCGCAGCATGAAAGCCTCGCGCTGGCGCTGTGGCAGTTTTTTCACGGCTGCCGCCATGTCCGCATACGACTGTGCATCCTGCAGTCGGTCCATCGGACCCGGGCCGTTATCGGCCGGGTCCCAACTCGGTAATTCGTCGCCGTCATCATCACGGCCACCACCCAGCCAGCCGACCATGATCGAGCGCACCTTGCGGCGACGCTGAAGATCTACGATGCGGCGGCGCAGGATGCCCCAGAACAGCGGAGTCCATTCCTGTGCGGGTTTGTCGCGGTAGTGCTTGACCAGGCGCAGCATCGCGTCCTGTACGGCGTCCAGGGCGTCCTCACGGTTGCCCAGGTTCAATTCGGCCAGGCGGAATGCGCGCCGCTCCACATTGCTTAGAAAAGCATCAAGCGTGGCCGGCGCCGCACGGGCGTCGTCGGCCATCAGGTCCGTATCGAGAGCGGAAACTACGCTGTTCATGGCGTCGTCGTCCGCGTCATCCTCGGATCGCGCATCCTGAGACTCCATTGATTCGTCCCCCGACATCAACGCGGCAGGCTCGCGTGCGTTGACCTGCGACCGTATGATGGCCGGACCACGGGGGTTCGGCACGGAGGGGTCATGATCGACGGGTTCCTGGCGTTATATATCTTCATGCTCGCCGCATTCACCGGTTACGAAATCATCGCGCGGGTACCGGTGATTCTGCACACACCTTTGATGTCCGGGTCGAATTTCATCCACGGCATTGTGCTGGTCGGAGCCATGATTGCGCTAGGGCATGCCGAAAATTCGTTCGAAATCGCGATAGGTTTCGCCGGGGTGCTCCTGGGCGCGGGCAACGCGGCCGGTGGCTACGTGGTGACCGAGCGCATGCTGGAGATGTTCAAGACCAGCAAGCCCAAGCCGGGCAGCGAGGGGGCCAAGTGATGGCCTGGCTGCCGGACCTGATCAAAGCCTGCTATTTCCTCGCCGCACTGCTGTTCATACTGGGTCTGAAGCGCATGAGCTCGCCGCGTACGGCGCGGGGTGGCATCGTCTGGGCCGGGGTGGGCATGCTGCTGGCCGTCGTAGCAACTTTCGCTTTGCCTGACCTGCACAACCGCGGCCTGATGCTGGCGGCGGTCCTGATTGGCGTCGCTGCGGCCTGGTGGTCGGGGCGGCGGGTGGCCATGACGGCGATGCCGCAAATGGTTGCGCTCTATAACGGCATGGGCGGCGGTGCGGCGGCGGCGATCGGCGCGGCCGAGCTGATTGGCTATGCCGGCCGCTCGGTGGTGTTGATCGATGGTGGTCAATTCACTGCCAATGGGGGCTCGGCGCCCTCAACGCCGCAAGTGGCGCTGGCGGTGCTGGGCGCCCTGATCGGCGCGATAAGCTTTTCGGGCTCGCTGATCGCTTTTGCCAAGCTGCAGGGCTGGCTGGACCGGCGATTCGTGTTCCCGGGCCAGCGCGTGGTCAACATGCTGGTGCTGGCCGCTGCCGTGGTGATCGGTGCGCTGTTGGCGGCGGGGCATCTGACTTTGCCCCTGATCGGCGCTTTCTTCGGGCTGGCCCTGTTGTTCGGCCTGATGATGACGCTGCCGATCGGTGGCGCCGATATGCCCGTGGTGATTTCGCTCTACAACGCGTTTACCGGCCTGGCGGTGGCGTTCGAGGGCTTCGTGTTGCAGAACGAGGCGATGATCATCGCCGGCACCGTGGTCGGGGCGGCGGGCACCTTGCTGACCCAGCTGATGGCCAAGGCCATGAACCGTTCGCTGGGCAATGTGTTGTTCGGCAACTTCGGAGCCGGTGGCGGCGTGGCACAGGCTATCGAGGGAGCGCAGAAGCCGATCGAGGCCTCCGATGCGGCGGTGATGATGGCCTACGCCGAGCGTGTGGTCATCGTGCCCGGCTACGGCATGGCCGTGGCTCAGGCGCAGCACAAGGTGTGGGAGTTCGCGCAGTTGCTGATTGCGCGCGGGGTGAAGGTGAAATTTGCCATTCACCCGGTGGCTGGCCGCATGCCGGGACACATGAACGTGCTGCTGGCCGAGGCGGGCGTGCCCTACGACCTGATTGCCGATATGGATGACATCAACCCGGAGTTTCCGGCCACCGACGTGGCGCTGGTCATCGGCGCCAACGATGTGGTCAACCCTCTGGCGAAGACGGATCCCGCATCGCCGATTTACGGCATGCCGATCCTGGACGTTGCCGACGCGCGCCAGGTGATCGTGGTCAAGCGAGGCAAGGGAACGGGTTTTGCCGGTATCGAGAATGCGTTGTTCTATGCCGACAATGCACGCATGCTCTATGGCGACGGCCAGGCCGCAGCCGGTGCACTGGTGGCTGCGTTGAAAACGCTCGACGCCTAGGTCGAGCGCGGCGGTGGTCTCTTCTGGCGCCCACGAAGGGCGCCGAGGACAGCCAGGATCGTGCCGGCCGCGTACCAGGCGACATCGCCACTGGTAAGCGTCATGCGGGCGATATCGGTCAGGAGTGCGATACCCGCCACGCGCAGTGTTCCGAAGAAACCCAAACCCAGCGAGCCGGCGATACGCGCGCCAGCAACCAGAACCGTGAGGTAGGCCGAAGCCAGGATCATGGCGATGGCAGCGAGCAAGGCGGCGCCCACACGCCCTCCAGGGCTGACCCAGCTGCGCACGATGCGGCCGAGGAGCCAGCCCATCGGGATGGCCAGCCAGGGCATCAGCTTGCTCACCAGGATCGTCGGCACCAGCCAGACGGCCCCTGCGGCCAGCCCGATCATCACCGTGCAGATCAAGGTGAAAAGGAAACTCAGCAGGCGACGCGCACTCATTGCGGCAGCCCGACCGGGGCGAGGCAAACAGGGGTTGGTGACATCCGGCTGTCCCTAGGGCAAAACCGGCATCATAACGTGCATGACAGGTAATCGGCCCGGCGGCGCGTCCCCTGCACCTTGAGAAAGGGCAACGTTGGCCCGATTTTCATTGGGAAGACCCTGCTGCCGGGCGCATAATAGGCGGCTTGGCGTGGCATTCGGCCGCGTCTACACCAAGGTATCGAACAGGGTTGGCATGAGCGGTTTCAGTCTAAGCAGCGAGCCTTTCACATTGGAGCGCGACTGCGCGGCCATCATGGTGCCGCAAGGCGAGCCGGTGGTGTTGCCGGCCGGCCAGATCGGCTACATCACGCAGGCCCTTGGCGGGAGCTTTACCGTCTACGTGGAAGGCAACCTGTTTCGCATTGCCGGCAACGACGCCGACGCCTTGGGCAAGGAGCCGCTGCCGCCGCTCGAGCTGGCCGAGGACGCCTCCGATTCCGACGTCGAGAAGCTGGTGTGGCAGCAATTGCGCACGGTATTCGACCCGGAAATTCCGATCAACGTCGTCGAGCTTGGGCTCGTCTATGACGTCAGCGTGGAAGCGGCGGCCGAACAGCAGCGCAAGGTGTACGTGAAGATGACGCTGACCGCGCCGGGTTGCGGCATGGGCGACATCCTGGTCGACGATGCGCGCACCAAGCTCGAATTGATTCCTACCGTATCCGAGGCCGATGTCGACCTGGTGTTCGATCCGCCGTGGAATCATTCGATGATGTCCGATGCGGCAAAGCTCGAAACGGGAATGCTCTAAAAGCGAAGCGCTACCCGCAAGGAGGGTAGCGTTACGGTGCGTCAGCCTGCCTCTTCGAATCGGTTGGCTTCGCGATTCTTGCGAACCTTTGCCGGATCCCACACGCGGCCATTCATCGCGATGTACACGCCATCGGGCAGTGTTTGCACGGCGGCGACGGCGCAGCCGATATTGAAGACGGCGTCCGAACCCTGGAAGCGCGCCGGGTTGAGCGCGCCGGTCAGGACGATCACCTTGCCCTTGATCTGCGCCAGCTCGCGCGCCGTTTCGACCATGGTGTCAGTGCCGTGCGTCACCAGCACATGGCGATGCGGCTGGGCTTCGATGGTAGAGCGCACCAGGACGCGATCTTCGTCGGCCATGTGCAGGCTGTCCTTGCGCAGGATCGGAATCACATCGAACTGAAATGCAACGCCCAACTGGGTGAGGATCTCACCGATCTGCGGTGCACCGATCTTGTAGTCCGATTTGTCGTCGAAGTAGATCTTGTCGATCGTGCCGCCGGTGGTGACGATGGTGAGATGCTGCATGGTCGCTGATCCGAACAGGGAAACAGCGCTATTTTAGCCCGCCCAGCCCTGCGTTTGCTTGCCACGCGCACGCAATCGTGGAAACTCGGTCTATCTGCCGTGCCTTCGAGACCTAAGCGATGAATTTTCATCAATACGCCGAAACCCACGAAGTGTTCAACCAGGTTCCCCCGCTGGAGGGAACCAATCTCTACAGCCACGATCGGCCGCTGCAGGATTGGCTGCAGCGCTACGGCGCGGCCTGGGCCGAGCCGCAGTTGCAGCACTATGGCGCGTTGGCGGGCGGTCCGTTGATGGCAGCAGGCTTTCTTGCCAACGAGAACAAGCCGGTATTCAAAAGCCACGATCGCTACGGGCATCGTATTGACCTGGTGGAGTTTCACCCCGCCTACCACGAGCTGATGCGTGCAGCGATCGAACACGGCTTGGTCGCCATGCCGTGGGCAGGTACACAGCAAGCAGGCCAGGTGGCGCGCGCGGGTCTCTACTACCTGCATGCGCAGGCGGAGATCGGCAGCGGCTGTCCGCTCACCATGACCTTTGCCAGCGTGCCGGCGTTGCGCCTGCAGCCGGAGCTGGCCGATCTATGGCTCCCGAAGATCCTGGCCCGCCAGTACGATCCGCGCAATGTCCCGATGAGCGAGAAAGCGGGCGTTACCATCGGCATGGCGATGACCGAGAAGCAGGGTGGCACCGATGTTCGTGCCAATACAACCCGTGCCTATCCGGTAGGCGCGCCCGGTCGCGGCCAGCCCTACGAACTGGTCGGTCACAAATGGTTCTGCTCCGCGCCGATGTGCGACGCCTTCCTGACCCTGGCGCAGACCGACAAAGGTCTCACCTGTTTTCTGCTGCCCCGTCATCGCCCCGACGGCGAGCGCAACCAGTTCTATATCCAGCGGCTCAAGAACAAGCTGGGCAACTGGTCGAACGCATCGAGCGAAGTCGAATTTCGCGGTGCGCTGGCGTGGATGGTCGGCGAGGAAGGGCGTGGCGTGCCGACCATCATCGAGATGGTCTCGATGACGCGCTTCGACTGCATGCTCGGTTCGAGCGCGCTGATGCGCCAGGCGCTCACCCAGGCGGTGCATCACTGTTCGTATCGCAAGGTCGGCGGTCAGATACTTCGCGAGCAGCCGCTGATGCAAAATGTGCTGGCCGATCTTGCGCTGGAAAGCGAAGCCGCGCTGGCGCTGACGCTGCGCATGGGACATGCGTTGGATCACGGTCACGACGAACGCGAGCACAAGTTCGCCCGATTGGTCACGGCCGTCGGCAAGTATTGGATCTGCAAGCGCGCGCCGGCGATGATCAACGAGGCAGCCGAATGCATAGGCGGTGCCGGCTATATCGAAGACACCATTTTGCCGCGCCTGTATCGCGAAGCGCCGGTCAACTCGATCTGGGAAGGCTCGGGCAATGTGCAGTGCCTGGATGTCTTGCGCGCGTTGGCCAAGGAGCCCGGTGTGATCGAGGTATTGTTCGACGAGCTCGATGGCGGCTACGGCGATGCCCGACTCGCCGCACTGGTCGGCCGGCTCAAGCGGGATATCGGCGATCAGGATGCCTTGGCCTATCGTGCGCGCCAGGTCGCGCAGGACATGGCGCTGGCCTTGCAGGCGAAGCTGTTGCTGGAGTCGGGCAATACGCTGGTGGCGGAGGCTTTTATCGCCAGCCGGCTCAGTGAGGGCGGTCGCGTCTACGGTACGCTGCCGCGCGGTATCGACGCGCCTGCGTTGATTGCCCGAGCGTGGGCACAGGCAATATAGGATTCGATCATGCGATTCAGCGAAGTGATGGCCACCGTCGTGCGCGACGGCGAGCATTGGACGGCGGAGTTTGGCGAAGACTGGTTGCAAGGTCGCAGTGCGTTCGGCGGCTTGCAGGCCTCGCTGGTGATACGCGCTATGCGCGACCTCGTACCGGCAACGATGCCTCTGCGTACCGTGCAGGTCACGTTTCTCGCGCCGGTGCCCGCCGGTCGGGCGGAGATACAGGCGAAGCTGTTACGCGAAGGCAAGAACACCTTGCAACTGGAAGGGCGCATTGTCGATGGCGGCCAGACGCTATGTCTGGTGATCGCCATCTTCGGTGTGGCACGCGAATCGGTCGTGCATGTGTTGCCGCAGCGACCATCCGTCGATGCCGCCGCCGCCGTGCCCGTGTTTCCGTTTATTCCCGGCTTGACTCCTGCGTTCACCCAGCACTTCACGGCGCGTTGGTTGCGTGGCGATCTTCCCTATAGCGGCGGGCGCAAAACGACCAGTTCCATCGAGTTGTCCCTGAAGGATGATGGTCCGGTCGATGAGGTGCAGATCATCGCGTTCGCGGATTTCATTCCGCCGCTGGCCTTGTCGTTGCTTTCCAAGCCGGCACCCGGGAGCTCGTTGACCTGGATGCTCGAACTGCTCACCGACAAGCGCGACATGCCGTGCGAAGGCTGGCGTGTCGATGCGCAACTGGACGCTGCGATAGATGGCTATACGAGCCAGGGCATCGTGCTGTGGGGGCCGGGCGGCGAGCCGGTGGCGCTGGGGCGGCAGAGCATGGTGGTGTTTGGATAGGTGGGGCGGTGACGTCTGGGCTTGTCGCGACTTCAGGAACCTCTAGAAATCTGGGTGAATTCGGCCGCTGCGCGGCCTGTCAATGGTCAATGGTAAATAGAGAGAGCTAGAAGCGTTGAGCTGGCGAGGCTCGGCTTTTCCTGTTTACCCTTTACAGCGCCGAAGGCGCGATCTGACAGGCCACGTAGTGGCCGACTTTACGATTTCTCGAGGTTCCGCCGCGACCGTTCGAAGTGCGGTCAGGCCGCCCGCTTGTGCCTGACACCAGCGCCCAGCGTGCCGATCAATAACACAGTGAGAAAGATCTCGATCAGGGCCAGCCAGCGCTCACCGCTGGAGCTCCAGGCTTCGGCGATGCCGTGGCAGAAATAGAACAGGCTCAGTATGCCGGTCCATAGCAGGGCACGGCGCACGTCACGGATAGCCAACAAGGGCAGCAACAGCGGCAGCATGGTCAGCAGGGCGACCAGCCACAGCGGCATCGTCTGTGGTGGAAACAGCCATAGATACCAGGCCAGCTGCAGGGCGAACAACGCAGCCCAGGCGGCGAGACCGATACGGTACGTCGTCGCCACCGGACTCATGCCGACCCCACCAGCTTGCGTGCCGTATCGGCCAGGCGCCGCCCCAGGGCACGCGCGAGATCCCGCTCGTGTTCGCTGATGCCACGATCACCTTGCGAGCCAGATACATGGCTGGCACCGTAGGGCGTGCCGCCGGTCTGCGTGGCATTCAAGGCGACTTCGGTGAAGGGCAGGCCCAGCAACAGCATGCCGTGATGCAGCAAGGGCAGCGCCATCGATAGCAGGGTCGATTCCTGGCCGCCATGCATCGTGCTGGTGGCGGTAAATACAGCGGCAGGCTTGCCGACCAGGGCGCCGCTCGCCCACTCCGCTCCGGTGGAGTCGAGAAAATACTTGAGCGGTGCGGCCATGTTGCCGAAGCGGGTGGGGCTGCCCAGCGCAAGCCCGACGCAGTCGTGCAGGTCCTGGCGCGTTGCGTAAGGGGCGCCTTCGTCGGGCTCGGGCGGTTGGGCCACTTCGGTCACCGGTGCCACCGGAGGCACCTGGCGCAGGCGCGCGCGCATGCCGGGAATTTCCTCGACGCCGCGTGCGATCAGCCTTGCCAGCTGGGCGGTGTGGCCGCTGCGGCTGTAGTAGAGCACCAGGATGTCATGGCTCATGGGCATTGGGGCATTCAGTGGCAATGCGCTAGTGTACCGGGCGATGACACCCTGTCGCCGTTCGCGGCGATGGCCGATGCCCTGTCGCCCCCGTCGCGGCAGCCGATGAAGGACCCGTCAATGGCTTTTCGTTTCGACCGCGCGCGCGTGCTGAGTTTTGGCCGCTTTCTCTGGCACCGTTTCGTCGACGACAAATGCTTCGAAACCGCCGGTGCGTTGTCTTATACGACCCTGGTTTCGCTGGTGCCGCTGACTGTGGCGGTACTGACCGTATTTGCCGCCTTTCCGATGTTTGCCGATGCGCGCGTCACCCTGATCAATTTCGTGTTCCAGAACTTCGTGCCGACTGCGGCTACCGAAGTTCAGGACGCATTGCAGAAGTTTGCCGACAATGCGCGTGGCCTGACCGGCATCAGTATCCTGGTCATGCTGTTCAGTGCGGTGTCGATGATGATCAGCATCGAAGAACGCTTGAATCGCGTATGGCGCGTGCAGCGTCCACGCCGGTGGACATCGCGCATCCTTTTGTATTGGGCCGCGTTGACACTGGGCCCCATCTTCATGGCGGGCAGCATTGCCGTTACTTCGTACGTCACCGCATTGCCGTTGTTGAACGACGCGGTAGGGCAGTTTCGGCAGAGCATCGGCAGTCGCCTGATCGGCACGCTGCCTTTCGTGTTGACCTTGCTGATCCTGTGGCTGATGTACACGTTCATTCCCAACCGCCGTGTGCCATGGCGCAAGGCCGGTATCGGTGCACTGATCGGTGCAGTGCTGTTCGAAATCGTGCGCTGGGGCTTTACCTTGTTCGTGCGCAATGCACACACCTATGACCAGATCTACGGTGCGCTGGCGGCCTTGCCGATCCTGCTGCTCTGGATCTATCTGTCCTGGGTGATCGTAATACTTGGTGCTTCCATTTCCGCGTCGATTTCCGCTTTCGACTACCAGCCGCCCAGCGAGGCATTGCCGCAGGGCGATGAGTTTCTCGGGTTGCTGGTAGTGCTGAAATTTTTTGTCGATGGCCAGCGCAGCGGCTGTGACGTCGAGCCGGAAATGATACGTGCGCGTGCGCCGTATCTTCATACGTCGGCGATCGCGGATTATTTCGAAGACCTGCAGCGCGCCGACTTGATCCGTCGCGGCGAAAGCGGCGGCTGGTTGCTCAGTCGCAGTCTCGACAGTGCTGATTTGCTCAGGGTGTATCGTCACAGCAGTTATCGCCTGCCATTGCAGCCGGTGGAGAAGGTGGCGGCGTTGGGCCTGGCATTGCCGGAAGAATTGGTCAATGTGCTCGAGCGGGTTGCGCAGATGCTATCGAGCGAACTGGGTACCCGGCTTGAAACAGCCTACCCATCGTCCCCATCGTCAACGCCTTGTGCTTCCGAATCCGAGTCTGAGGAATATTCCTGATGAAGCTGTTCGCACCCATTGCCCTCGCTGCCGCCCTGTTGCTGGCTGCGCCGGTTCACGCCGAGATGCCGGCGCAACCCAAGCTCAAGGTCACCACGCTCGACGGCAAGACCTTTGACCTTGCTGCCGAGCGTGGCAAGTGGGTGATCGTCAATTACTGGGCGACCTGGTGCGTGCCCTGCATCAAGGAGATGCCCGATATTTCCAAGTTCGTTGCCGACCACAAGGACAAGGTCGCTGCCATTGGCCTGGCTTATGACGACAGCGAAAAAGCCGATATCCAGACCTTCCTGGTCAAGCACCCCGTGGTCTATCCGGTGGCGCAGGTGTCACTGGACAAGCCTTTGCCCGATTTCGACGAGCCTCGCGGCCTGCCGACGACGTGGCTGATCGGGCCCGATGGCAAGGTCGCCAAGCGCTTCGTCGGTACGGTCAACGAGCAGTCGCTCGGCGAGGCGATAGGGCTAGGTAAGAAATAACGTGCGCGGTGCGCTGTTCATTGTCAGCGGGAAAGTGCAGGGTGTTTTCTATCGCGGCAGCGCACGTGAGAAGGCGCTCGCCCTGGGGCTTGCCGGCTACGCTCAGAACCTTCCCGATGGCAGCGTCGAGGTCCTGGCTCTTGGCGACGATATTGCGCTCGACGCCATGGAAGAGTGGCTGTGGCAAGGCCCGCCGGCTGCGCATGTAACGCAGGTGACTCGCAGGCCCGTGGAGCGGGATGCGCTCCACGGCTTTGCCACCCGTTAGTGCGCTTGGGTTAGAGCCGGCCCAGCGAGTCCGGCACCCATAGTGCCTTGTCGGTGACATGCTCGTGGCGAGGCTTGTGCTTGAGCTTGTCGAGTTTCAACTCGGGAATTTTTGCGTCATGTCGCGGCACCTGTTCAAGCAGGTGTCGGATCAGGTTGATCCTGCCGCGCTTCTGATCGTTGAAGTCCACCACGAACCATGGGGCTGCGGCGGCGTGTGTGCGCTCGATCATGACATCGCGCAGCTCGCCGATTTCCTTGTATTTCTTGCGCGCGGCGACATCGACCGGTGAAAGTTTCCAGCGCTTGAGTGGATCTTCCGCGCGCTCCTTGAAACGTTTTTCCTGTTCCTCCTGGTCCACCGCGAGCCAGTACTTGATCAGGATGATGCCGTCATCGGTCAGCATCTTCTCGAAGGTGGGCACCTGTCCGAGAAACGCCTCGTATTGTTCCTTGCTGCAAAAGCCCATCGCCGGTTCGACCACGGCGCGGTTGTACCAACTGCGGTCAAAAAGGACGAATTCGCCTGCCGAAGGCAGGTGCGGAACGTAACGCTGGAAGTACCATTGCGTGTTTTCTTCTTCGCTAGGCTTGGACAGCGCCACGATGCGGTAGTTGTGCGTGTCCATGCTTTCGGTAATGCGCTTGATCGTGCCGCCTTTGCCGGCTGCATCACGGCCCTCGAAAATCACTGCGAGCCGCTGACCACTACGGCGTAGAAAGCGGTTCAATCCGGCCAGCTCGAATTGCAGTTCTTCCATGGCCTTTTCGTAGGTCTTATCTCGTTTGCTCACAGCAATCCTCCAAGATCGATATCCGCCGGCGGCCTGCCGATGCGGTGACGTGCGCTCATGCCCTGGATCGCGCGGCTGAAATCCGCTGCGAATGCATCGATGTCGAATAAAGGATGGCTTGCCCGACTCTTCAGCAAGTGCTCGCGCACCACCTTCAGTGCGCCTGGGTCGTTGCCGAGCTCGGTCGCGATGCCGACGAAGCTTTCCTCATCTTCGGCAATCAACTCCGGCAGGCCGCCATGAAACAGCAAGCTCGCGCCGACACGCCCCGCCAGACTGGAGCCCGGCAGCGTCAGCACCGGGCAACCGGCGCGCAGCGCATCGATAGCTGTTGCCTGCGCGTTGTAGGGTGTTGTGTCCAGAAACAGATCGACATGTGCATATCGCGCAAGGTATTCGTCGTGCCGTAGTTGTGGCATGAAGATCACGCGTTCGGGAGCGATATCGAGCGCTTGCGCGGCAGTGCGCAGGCGACGGTCGGTATCGTCACGGCCGGTCTGCAGCCACAGTACGCTGCCGGGCACGTGCTGCAGGATCAGCATGAAACGCGCGAACGTGGCGGGGTCGAGCTTGTAGCTGCTGTTGAAACTGGCGAAGACAGTGCCTTGTTCCGGCAGGCCGCAGGCGCTGCGCGCAGGTGCTTCTGCGACGTTGGCGGCGGGGTCGCAGGGAATGAAGCAACGCGGCAGGCGGATCAGCTTTTCGCTGAAATGCTTGCGCATTGGCGTGGGGAGCACGACGGTATCGGCAATCAGGTAATCCATCCAGGGCGCGCCCGAGGTGGCAGGAAAACCCAGCCAATTGACCTGGATTGGCGCTGGCTGCAATTCGAACAGGTCGATGTTCGAGCCGCTGCCGAAGGTACGCAGGTCGAACAGGATTTCGATATCCGCCTGATGAATGCGCTCGGCGGTGTCAGCCACGCTCAGCCGGGTGATGTCATGGACCTTGGCGGCCGCTTCCAATCGCTGGCGGATCGCGCCCTCATCGCTCGGCGTGGTGGCGAACAGATGGATATCCAGCTCGTCGCTGCGCAACGCTTCGATCAACGCCACGATCTGGCGACCGATCGGGTGCTCGCCGAATCCATTGGAGACAAAGCCGACGCGCCAGGGCGAGGTGGCTTTCAGGCTTGGATAGCTGAAGGCCAGCTGGCGTCGCAAAGGATCTGTCTGCGTCTCCGTATGCTTGGCGAACGTGGTTGCGCAACGCAGCTGCTCGGCGGGTGTAGCCGTTTCGGCCAGGAAAGAGAAAGGCGTGATGCCCTGGCGCTGCTCGGCCACGGCTCGATGCAATCGTATGCTCAATTCTTCAAGGTCGATCCAGTCGCACAAGCGGCGCTTGGTAAATACCAATTGGCTCAGCGCCAGGCCCGACGATGCATCCAGGCGCAGCGCGCGCGCGTAGGCCTGCCCGGCCGCTTCCAATTGGCCGGAGTCATCCAGTGCGATACCTGCCTGCAGCGGGTAGCGCGGGTTTTCCGGCGACAGTTGCTCGGCGTGCAGGAACGCCTGCGCAGCCTCGGCTCGCCGCCCCTGCGCGCGATACACCATGCCGAGCAGTTCATAGGCGACGTCGAACGTCGAATCCAGGTGCAGGGCTTCTTCGATGTGCTTGATGGCCTGATCGGTGTTGCCCAGTTCCAGTTCGGCCGCGGCGAGGTTGAGCCGCAGCCCGGGATGCTCCGGCGCACCGTGCGTGGCCATCGCATAGGACTCGCGTGCTTGTGCGTAACGCGCCGCTGACATCAACGCGTTCCCTAGCGTAAGCAAGACAGCAGGGTTGCCAGGCGATTTTTTCAGCGTGTTGCGCAGCAGCTCGATCGCAGCATTGGCTTGGCCGCTTTCGACCATGACAGTGGCAAGATTGCAGAACGCATCAACCTGTCCGGGGGCGAGCTCGGTAGCACGTTTGAGCGCAGCCAGCGCTTCGTCCTTGCGCCCCAATTGGAACAAGGCCAACCCATGCATGCGTGCATATTCGGCATCGCCGGGAAACCGCGCGCGCAACTCGGCGGCGGCCATTTCCGCTTCGACGATGGCGCCACGCTCAAGGAGGTCGGCGATTCGTTGCCGGGAATCGGGTGGTGATGCGGTACGGTTCATGCGCGCACGCTAGCGCAGGTCGGGGTTTGGGCCAAGCTTTTTTGGGACAGGAGCGAGGTGTGGGGCGTTAGGAGCAAAAGGCGGCGAACCGCGGTGTTCTGGCTCCTGACTCGGGGCCCTTCACGCCTAACCCGTTAATGTCTTCAGCTCGTCAGCCTGATGCTCGCGGGTCAGGGTATCGATCAATTCGTCCATGTCGCCCTGTAACACTTCCGGCAGGCGGTACAAGGTCAGGTTGATGCGATGATCGGTAATGCGGCCCTGTGGAAAGTTGTAGGTGCGGATGCGCTGGCTGCGGTCGCCCGAGCCCACTTGCAGGCGACGCGATTCGGCCTGGGCTGCGGCCTGCTTGCTGCGCTCATCGTCGAGCAGGCGCGCCTTGAGCAGGCTCATCGCACGAGCACGGTTCTTGTGCTGGCTGCGTTCGTCCTGGCATTCCACCACGATGCCGCTCGGCAGATGGGTGATGCGAATGGCCGAGTCGGTCTTGTTGACGTGCTGGCCACCGGCGCCCGACGCACGGAACGTGTCCACCTTCAGGTCGGCATCGCGCAGTTCGATATCGGCGATATCGTCCAGCTCGGGTAGGATTGCCACCGTCGCTGCCGAGGTGTGGATACGCCCCTGCGATTCGGTTTCCGGCACGCGTTGTACGCGGTGCGTGCCCGATTCGAATTTCAACTTGGAATAGGCGCCCGCGCCTTCGACACGCGCAACGATTTCCTTGTAGCCGCCGTGTTCACCCGGGTGTTCGCTCAATATCTCCACATGCCAGCGTCGACGTTCGGCATAACGCGCATACATGCGAAACAGGTCGCCGGCGAAGATTGCCGCCTCGTCGCCACCGGTGCCGGCACGCACTTCGAGGAACAGGTTTGCTTCGTCGCGAGGATCCTTGGGAAGCAACAATATCTGCAGCTCGCCGTCGAGCTCGACCAGGCGTTGTTCGAGACGGCCGATATCCTCGGCCGCCATCTCACGCATGTCCGGATCGTCCAGCATGGAACGCGCATCGGCCAGTTCGCGTTCGGCCTGGTCGTGTTCGCGCAGCGAAGCGGTCACCGGCTCCAGTTGTGCGTATTCACGCGACAACTCGCGAAAGCGTGTGTTGTCGCCCAGGACATCGGGCTGGCTTAGCAGCAGGCCGACTTCTTCGTGACGTTCGGCAAGGGCTTCGAGTTTGCGGCGTATGGACGGCGTCATAGGGCAGTAGCGGATGGGGAGGAGCAAGAGGCGAGAAAGTCGATCAGCGTACCGCGTTGCGGCTCTTTCTCGTCGGTCACTCTTCCGTACTCGCTTCTGGTGTGTCGTTCAGGCCGTACAGGCGCCCTGCGGCGTGCAACAGGTCCATGTCGCCGCTCAGTGCAGCCTCGCGCAGGCGCGCGCTGGGATGATGCAGTAATTTGTTGGTGAGCGTATTGGCGAGAAAGGCGAGGGCCTCTTCCGGCGGACGCCCGCGCGCCAGCATCGCCTGGGCCTTGGCCAGTACCTCGTCACGATGCATTTCCGCGTGTTGGCGCATGTCCACGGCCGGGTTGCGCACATTCAGCGCGCGGCGCCAGGCCATATAGCGCTCGACTTGCAGGTCGATGATCGCATCGGCCTCGCGCGCGGCCGCTTCGCGGGAGCGGCGGTTGTCGTCGATGACCTGCTTGAGGTCGTCGATGCCATAGAGATAGACGTCATCGAGCTTGCCTACGTCTTCTTCGATATCGCGTGGCACGGCGATGTCGACCATGAAAACAGGCTTGTGCCGGCGTGCCTTGATGGCCTTTTCGACCATGGCACGCGTAACTACCGGGACACGCGAGGCCGTGGAGGAGATGACGATATCGGCTTCGGCAAGGTGTTGCGGCAGGTCCTGCAGGGCGATGGCGTAGCCCCCGTGGCGGCCGGCCAGCTCCTGTGCGTTTTCCAGCGTGCGATTGGCCACGATCAGCCGGCGTACCCGCTTGTCGACCAGGTGGCGCGCGGCCAGTTCTACCGTGTCGCCGGCGCCGATCAATAGCACGCAGGCCTGGCGCAGGTCGGTAAATACCTGTTCGGCAAGGCGAACGGCAGTAAAAGCCACCGACACCGTGTGTGCGCCGATACGTGTATCGGTGCGCACCCGCTTGGCGACGGCAAAGGTATGTTGCAGCAGGCGATCCATCGGCGCGCCCAGCGACTGGGCGCCGCGGGCGATCTGGTACGCATCCTTCACCTGGCCAAGAATTTGCGGTTCGCCCAGCACCATCGAGTCCAGGCCCGTGGCGACGCGAAACATGTGACGGACCGCATCGTCTTCGTCGTGGCGGTAAAGGAACTCGTCGAGCTTGCCCGGGGTCAGCTGATGATGCTGACTCAACCACGCCTGCGGCGCGCTCTCCGCACCAGCCTTGACGCTTACGTAAAGTTCGGTGCGATTGCAGGTGGAGAGGATCATCGCCTCTTCCACGCCCGGCTGTTGACGAAGGTCATGCAACGCTCTGCCCGCAGCGTCCGAATCGAACGCTACCTGCTCGCGCAGGCTGACCGGCGCGGTGAGGTGGTTGAGCCCTAGGGCGATCAGCGTCATGGCATGAAATAAGTGGCTGCGACGGGTACCGGGCGGC
>Ga0207695_10001465_pt1 | contig 39532 bp, 27 predicted proteins | sample KBSC54metaG_FD_184354 | JGI IMG/M metagenome (GOLD analysis project Ga0207695, IMG submission 184354) | Corn rhizosphere microbial communities from Kellogg Biological Station, Michigan, USA - KBS C5-4 metaG (SPAdes) (version 2) | ecosystem: Host-associated > Plants > Roots > Rhizosphere > Soil... | reverse complement strand
CTGGAGGAGCCGGCCAAGGAGCTCGATGAGCGTGTCTCCGAGTTGCTTGCCGCTGCCAGCGAGGTCCATCGGATTCAAGGGGCACCGAGTCGGTGAAAGTTGCCTCGACCTGCTGGTTTTCGATCTTCTTGTCGTCGAGCTGAAGGCCGTCGAGGCGCTGCACCGATTCACTGGGTCCAGGTCCCGTCGTATCTCAAAGCGACGGGGTGCCTTCTCGGTCTCCTGATCAACTTCAACGTACCCGTCCTTCTCCGCGGTGTTCGCCGAATCATTCTGACGCCTGACCTGGCGTCCTGGCGTCCTGGCGCTTGAGTGAACGGCATTGGTGCTAGCGTCTGGCCTAATGGGCCGTCCGGTCGGGTCAGCGCGCCGCACCCAGGGGATCCTGGGGGGGCGAAGCGAGCAGGTGGTCCGGCGCGTGCTCGAGGCCGCGCTCCGCGAGCTGGCGCGCTCGGGCCACGCCGGATTTCGTATGGACGCGGTCGCCGCCGCGGCCCACGTCAACAAGACCACGATCTACCGGCGCTGGCCGGATCGAACGGCGCTGATCGCGGCGGTGGTCGAGCGGATGCGGACGCCCCTTCGCGACAGCCCGCTGCCCGACACCGGACGGCTGGAGAGTGATCTGTTCCAGGCCTTCGCGCGGCGATTCAGCTTCGGTCGAAAGACCGAGGGCCGCGCCTGGGCCCGCCTGCTGGACGAGAGGCACAGCCCCGACGTCGAGGCGATCATCGGGGACGCGGTGAACGAGCGTCGCGACGCGTGGAGGTCGATGGTCACGCGCGCCATCGTCCGGGGCGAATTGCCCCCGGGAACGGATGCCGGGCTGGTTCTGGATCTCCTGCGCGCGCTCGCCGACGCCCGCGGCTCCGCCCGCCGGCTGGATGCCACCTGGCTGACCCTGGCGATCCGCACCGTCCTCGCTGGCGCACGCGCCGGAACACTGGCGCCGTCCCGCCGGGCGCGCGCGCTCACCGCCGCGCCGGCCCCGGTGGCCCGCGCCCCCCGTCCACATCCCCCCCGCCGTGGCGTCCGAACTTGAACCAGGCCAGCGGCGCACGAATGTAGCAAACTGCGGCGATCCATGGATGGCGGGCCCTATTCCTTTCGCGGCACCGAACGCTTTCAGCTGATCCGCCTGATCGGCCACGGCGGGATGGGGGTCGTGTACGAGGCGTTCGACACGGTGAACGCCGCGTCGGTGGCGCTGAAGCTGCTGCCGCTGGTCAGCCCCGACTCCCTGCTGCGGTTCAAGCGCGAGTTCCGCAGCGTGGCCGACATCCGCCACCCCAACCTGGTCCGCCTGGGCGAGCTGGTGGCCCACGACGCGCAGTGGTTCTTCACGATGGAGCTGGTCGACGGCGTCGACCTGATCAACTACGTGCGGGGCCACGACCCACCGCCGGCCCCGCCGCCCGCCGCGCCCGCGTTGCTGTCGCCGGCGACGGGCGAATCGACGGCGGTCGGGCCCAGCGTGGTGGCCGACGCGCCGTCCGCCCCCGTTGACGGGAACAACCCCCGCCTGCGGCCGGCGCTGGCGCACCTGGCGCTGGGGCTGATGGCGTTGCACGAGGCGGGGTGCGTGCACCGCGACGTGAAGCCGTCGAACATGCTGATCACCCGCCAGGGGCGCGGCGTGTTGCTGGACTTCGGCCTGGCCAGCACGGCGTCCGACGAGACGACGCTGGTGGGCGCCGGCACGCCGACGTACATGGCGCCCGAGCAGGCGATGCCGGCGCCGGTGACCGCCGCCGTCGACTGGTACGCGTTCGGCGTGATCCTGTTCGAGCTGCTGACCGGTCGCCTGCCCTTCGAGGGGCGGCCCCACGAGATCCTGTATCACAAGAACCACGGCCGGCCCCCCTCGGTGGCGGCGCTGCAGCCGGACGCGCCGGCCGATCTGGCGCGGCTGTGCGATCATCTGCTGGATCCCGACCCGGCGCGACGGCCCGGCGGCGCCGAGGTGCTGGCCTGCCTGGCCGCGCCGGTCGCCGGTCCGCGAACGCGCCCGGCGCCCGACGTCGAGGTGCCCCTGGTCGGCCGCACGCCCGAGCTGGCGATCCTGACGACGGCCCTCGCCGACGTGCGCGCCGGGCGCGGCCCGCGCGCCGTCGTCGTCCGCGGCGAGTCGGGCGTGGGCAAATCGTCGCTGGTGCGGGCTTTTCTCGAGGGTCCCGCCGCCTCCGGCGACGCCCTGCGCTTGACGGCGCGCTGCTACGAGCGCGAGCTGCTGCCCTTCAAGGCCGTCGACGGGCTGGTCGACGCGCTGACGCGCGAGCTGCGGCGGCTGGACGCGACGACGGTGGCGGGCCTGCTGCCCCGCCGCGCCGACATGCTGCTGCAGGCGTTCCCGGTGCTGGGGCGGGTGCCCGCGTTCGCGCGCGCCCGTCGCGAGCCGCTGGCGCTGGATCCGGCCGAGGTGCGCGGCGCCATGTTCACCGCCTTCCGCGAGCTGATGACGGCGACGGGCAAGCGGGCGCCCATCGTCGCGTTCGTCGACGATCTGCAGTGGGCGGATCGCGACTCGGTGGCGCTGCTGGGCGAGCTGCTGTCGGCGCGCGAGGACGCCCCGCGCGTGCTGCTGATCGGGACGCTGCGCACCGTGGGCACGCCGGACGCCGAATCCGAGCGCCTGTTCCCGCCCGAGCTCCACGAGCAAAGCGTGCTGGTGGGGAACCTGGATCCCGAGGCGGCGCGGACGCTGGCGCGCGACCTGCTGCGCGCGCACGGCGGCCCCCCCGGCGAACAGGAGGCGGCGCGCCTGGTGCAAGAGTCGGCCGGCCACCCGCTGTTCCTGCGCGAGCTGGTGCGCACGGCCCGCACCACCACCGACGATGGCGCGCCCGCCACCCTGGAGGGCGTGCTGAGCGCGCGCATCGGCGAGCTGCCCCCCGCCGCGATCCGCCTGCTGCGCGTGCTGGCCGTGGCGGGCGCGCCGGTGCCCTTGCGGCTGGTGCGGCGCGCGACCGAGCTGGACGGCCCCGAGACGGCGCGCCTGCTGGACGAGCTGCGCGCGGCGCGGCTGGTCCACTCGGGCGCCGAGGGCGGCGACGACGTGGTGGTGATCGCGCACGATCGCGTGCGCCAGGTCGTCATGGGCGCGCTGACGTCGGCGGGCGAGGCGAAGGAGGTGCACGAGCGCCTGGCCGAGGCGTTCGAGGACAGCGGCGACGTGCTGGGCGCGGGCGAGCACTGGCGCGAGGCGGGCGCCCCCGAGCGCGCGGCGGTCCACTTCGCGACGGCGGCGCGCCAGGCCGCCGCGGCGCTGGCCTTCGATCGCGCCGCCAGCCACTACAGCAACGCCCTGGCGATGGGCGTGTGGACGGACGAGCAGCGCAACGAGCTGCTGATCAACATGGCCGACGCGCTGTCGAACGCGGGCCGCGGACCGGCGGCCGCCCGGCACTATCTGGCGGCGGCCGATCGCGCCACCGGCGCCCGCGCCCTGGACCTGCGCCGGCGCGCCGTCGAGGAGCTGCTGCGCGCCGGCAACGTCGACGAGGGCCTGATCGCGGCGTTCACCGCCGTCGAGGCCGCCGGCCTGGCCTTCGCGCAGCAGCCGCTGCGCGCCCTGCTGGGGTTGCGGGCCCTGCTGCGCCTGCGCGGGCTGCGCTTCCGCAGGCGCGCGCCCGACGACATCGCGGCGCACGAGCTGGCGCGCATCGATCTGTGCTGGTCGCTGTCGTCAGGGCTGGGGCTGACCGATCACTTCCAGGGCGCGCATTTCCAGGCCCGCGGCCTGCTGCTGGCGTTGCGCAGCGGCGACCTGCCGCGGGTGGCGCGCGGCATCGCGGGCGAGGCGGCGTACGCCGCCGCCCTGGGCGCCTACCGGCGCTCGGCCCGCCACCTGGAGCGGGCGGCGCGCCTGGCCGAGGAGACGGGCCAGCCGCACGCGCTGGGCATCGTGTCCTTGATGAAGGGGCTGAGCAGCCACCTGCAAGGCCGCTTCGCGCTGGGGGTGGGCCACCTGACCACCGCCGAGCAGATCTTCCGCGAGCGCTGCGTGGGCACGCACTGGGAGCTGGCGGCCGTGCGCCAGTACTCGCTGGAGTGCCTTTACTACCTGGGCGAGCTGCCGCGCTTCGAGAGCGGGACCACGGAGGGGGTCAAGGAAGCGCACGATCGCGGCTCGCTGTACGCCGCCACCACGCTGCGCACCGGCGTGACCAACGCCGTGTGGCTGCTGCGCGACGACCCCGAACGCGCGCGCCACGAGCTGGACGAGGCCATGAAGCCCTGGTCCTCGCACGGCTACCACATCCAGCACTGGTACGAGCTGATCGCGCGCACGCAGATCGACCTTTATGCGGGCGATGCCGGCGAGGCGTGGGAGCGCATGGTGCGGACCTGGCCGGCGCTGGCGGGCTCGGGCCTGCTGCATCTGCCGCACGCGCGCATCGTGGCCGCGCACCTGAAGGCGCGCGCCGCGATCGCGCTGGCCGCCACGAAGGACGGCGCCGCGCGGGACGAGCTGCTGGCGCTGGCGCGACGGTCCGCGCGGCGCGTGTGGCGCGAGGGCGGCGGCTGGAACCGCGCCCTGGCGACGGCCGCGTACGCGGGCATCGAGCGCGTGGCCGGCCGGCCCGCCCGCGCGGACGCCTGGTTGAACCGGGCCCTGGCCGCCGCGAACACCCACGGCCTGGCGCTGCTGGTCGCGTCCGCCGAGCTGGCCTGCGGCGATCCCCGCGGCGCCGCCTGGATGAGCGAACGGGGGGTGCGCGCCCCCGCCCTGCTGGCGCGCATGTTGCTGCCGGGGTGTGTGGCGCCAGGATCGGATCGCCCGCTTCGCGCGTAAAATCGGAAAACTGAGGCCGGCGGGGGAATTGATCGGGCCGTCGGCGTTTTCTCCACAGGAGCGGAAATCCATGTCTGTCACGTCGACCGAAACTCCAGGCCCCGCGAACCTGACGGGCCCGCTGCCGCTGACCCCGTCGCACACCACGGGCCGGGCCCGGATCGCTGCCCCGTCACCGCGGGATCGCCGGCGGGTGGGAAAGCGCTGGAAGATCCATCAGCCGCCCACGGAGGGCGTCAGCTATCAGGCCTGGCGCCGGCACATCCGCACCGGTGACCTGCTGTTGTTCCGCGGCAACTACATGCTGTCCCACGTGATCGAGTCGCTGTCAGACTCGCCCTACTCGCACGTGGCGATCCTGGCGCTGTGGAAGGACCGCGTGGTGGCGTTCCAGGCCGACACGCGCGGCGTGGAGATCTTGCCCGTCAGCAAGATGGTCTGCCGCTACAACGGCAAGGTCGACTGGTGGTCGCGCGTCGAGGGGTTCGGGGACGCGGCATTCGAGGAGAAGCTGCTGGACACGGCGCTGACGCTGCTGGGCACCCGCTACGGCTACCTGCCGCTGCTCAGCCTGGGGTTTCGCATCCTGCTGGGCCGGACGTTGAAGGCGCGGGACGCGCACGCCACGCCCGACAGCCTGTTCTGTTCGCAGTTCGTGTCCCAGTGCTACCGCGTGGCCTCCGACGGGCAGTTCGATGTGAACCCGCGCCTGAACGACGCCTCGACCAGCCCGGCCGATTTCGTGCGCTCGGGCCACTTCCTGCCGCGCTATCAGCTGTTCGACGGCAGCGGAGGCGCCGCCTGCGACGCCTCGTTCGACTTCGGCCCGGGCGGCGGCAACAAGTCCCGGCGGCGGCCCACCTGGAACGGCACCCGCTTGCTGAACCACGCGGCGCCGGGCGATTCCCAGACCGCCGACCACCCGCCTGCGTCGCTGACGTCGATGCCCTGAGACCGCGCCCGCTGGGCTCGCCCGTTTTTGAATTCTGGCTGACGCGCCGAGGCGGGGGTACCGTGTGGCGATGGCGATCGCCTTCGACGCGGACGTGGCGGCGTTCGGGGACGCCCTGGCACGGCTGGCCGCGCTGGGCTTCTCGGAAGCGGCCGTGCGCGACCGGCTGGGCCTGAACGATCTGAACGACCTGCAGCTGCGGGCCTCGCCCATCTATCGCTCCGAGCGGCTGCAGCCCCGCGATCCCCTGGCCGTCGCGATCGATCTGTTCATGTTGCAAGGCGTGCTGTCGGGCGACGAGCTGGCTCAGCTGTTCGATCCAGTACAGCAGCGGGCGCTGGCCGACAGCGGACTGCTGGTCCCCGAGGCCGGGGCGGTGCGCGTGCAGGCGTCGCTGTATCCGGTCGGCCCGGACCTGATCGTCTCCGATCACGCCAGCCACGAGCTGGACCCGCAGGCGCTGGGAAGCGATCCCCACGACCGCGTCATGTACGTGGGGACGGACAGCCGGTGGCTGGCGCGGGTGACCGTTCGCAAGCCCGTCGATACCGCGCTGGACCTGTGCTGCGGGTCGGGCATCCACGCGCTGCTGGCGGCGGCGCACGCCCGGCAGGTCACCGCGGTCGACATCAATCCGCGCGCCGTGCGGTGCACGGCCTTCAACGCGCGCGCGCGCGGCCTGACGAACGTCCAGGCGCTGCAGGGCGATCTGTACGCGCCCGTCGGGGACAGGCGCTTCGACCTGATCACGGCCAACCCTCCCTTCGTGCCGGCGCCCGAGCAGAAGGTCGGGTTCCGCGACGGGGGCCCCAGCGGCGAGGAGGTCCAGCGGCGCATCATCGAAGGCCTGCCCGCGCACCTGGGCGCGGCGGGGGTGGCCCAGATCGTCACCGAGTTCGGCGAGAGCGACGCCGATCCGCTGGACCGGCGCCTCCGTCGCTGGCTGGGCGACGCCGCGATCGACCTGCACGTGCTGCGCCTGCGCACGCACGGCGCGCAGGCCTACGCGCTGGGGCACGCCGACGGTGACGATCCGGCGGCCTTCCTGCGATCCGTGGGCGCCTGGGCGGCGAACCTGCGCGCCCACGGCTACACCCGGGTGGTCTCGGTGCTGCTGACGTTCCAGCGCAGCCAGGCCGCGCCCTGGTCTCGCGTCGACGAGGCGCGCCCGCCCACCGGGGCCGCCGGCCCCGAGATCGAGGCGATCTTCGCGGCAGAGCGGCTGGCGCGGGACAGGGCGCTGTCGGCCCGGCTGCGCGAGGGCACCGTGGTGCGCACCGGTCCCGTCGCCATCTTCGAGAGCCGCGCGCTGGGCACCGACGTGCCGCCCAGCATCCAGGCCCGCCTGTTCGGGCAATGTCTGTCGGTCGAGCACCCGCTGGACCCGCTGGAGCTGGACGTGCTGACCAGCCTGGATCGACCGCTGGCGACCCAGGCGATCCTGGACGTGGCGGCGAAGGTCAACCTGCCCGAGGACGTGGTGCTGAACGCGCTGGTGTCGCTGGTGCGCAAGGGCCTGGCGCGCCTGGCCGCCTGACGGCGCGATGGACTCACCAGCATCGACCCGCGCCTTGACGGGGCGGCCGTCGGCCTTCATCACTGTGCCATGCGGTCGCTCGCTGGCCTCGACGTGCTGGTGCTCGACTGCCAGGCCACGGGCGCCAGCCCCGCCTTCGGTCACGTGCTGGAGATGGGCTGGGGCGTGGTGCGGGCAGGCGAGGACCAGCCGCGCGCCTGCGAGGCGCACTGGATCGCGCTGCCGGAAGGCCACACGGTTCCCGGACAGATCCGGAAGCTGACGGGGTGGCAGCCCGACGCGGCCCACGACGCCATCGCCGACGGCGAGGCCTGGCGGCGCCTGCGCGGCGCGGTCAGGGACGCGGCGCCCATCCCGACCGCCATCCACTACGCGCGCTTCGAGCTGCCGTTCCTGCGCGCCTGGGCGGCCCGCTTCGAGCCCGACGCTGACTTCCCCTTCGACGCGGTCTGCATCTTCGCGATCGCGAATCGGCTGTACCCGCAGCTGCCGCGGCTGGGGCTGCGCGCGCTGGCCGGCTACCTGGGTCACGGCGTGGCGCTGGAGCGGCGGGCCCGCGGCCACGTCGAGGCCACCGCCTTCGTCTGGCAACGGCTGTGCGCCGAGCTGATCGCGCGCGGCGTGAACACCTGGGAAGACCTGCAGGGCTGGCTGGGCGAGAAGGCGCCGGCCCGACCGCGCGCCAGGAAGCCGACGTATCCCATCGACAGCCAGCGGTTTCGCTCGCTGCCCGATCGGCCGGGCGTGTATCGCTTTCTGCGCCGCAATGGCGACGTGCTGTACGTGGGCAAGGCGGCCAGCCTGAAGAAGCGCACGACCAGCCACTTCATCGGACGCACCGGGAAGCTGCTGGCGCCCGAGATGCTGACGCAGGTGAGCGACATCGCCGTCACGGAGACCGCCAGCGCGCTGGAGGCGGCGCTGCTGGAGAACGAGACCATCAAGGCGCTGAACCCGCCCTACAACGTCCAGCTGACCGCCGGCGATCCGCGTGTCTGGTACAGCGCCGCGGCGTTCGACGGCGCCGCGGCGACGGCCGACGGCGCGCACTCGATCGGACCCGTGCCGTCGGAGTATTCGCTGCGGCCCCTGGGCGCGCTGGCCGCCTTGCTGGACGGCGCGCCGCCGGCGGTCGGCCTGCGCGCGCACGCGGTAGGCGTGTCGGCGCTGTGGACGCCGGATGAAGGCGTGTTCCGCGCGGGCTGGGATTTGCTGATGGCTCGCCACGCGGCGGTGATCGACGCGGGCGAGCCGGCCCGCCACCGGGCGCTGCTGCTGGCCCGTCACCTGATCGCGGCCGTGGCCGCGCAGGAGGACGACGACCGCACGCCCGCGGAGGGCGGGGACGATCACGCGTGGGATCCCGACCGCGTCGCGCGCCACCTCGAGCGCGCGGCGGCGCAGGCCTACCGCGCGTTTCGGCGGGCCCGCTGGCTGTGCCTGCTTCACGACAGCGACGTCGTCTATCGGGAACCTGGCGCGGCCCTGGCACGCCGGCTGCGCATCCGGGCGGGCGAGGTCGTCGTGGCGGAGGACGCCGCGGCAGAAGAAGATCGGCCCGCTGCCGGCGTCCTGCCGGCGGCGGCGGCCTTCGACCGCGCCCGCTACGATCGGCTGCGCATCCTGACCACGGAGCTGAAGCGGATCCTGCGCGACGGCGGCGAGGTCGTCATGTACGCGCGCGGCCGGCGGCGCGTGCCGGCGCGCGCACTGCGCGGCATTTTCGCGGTCGTGTGAGGCCCCGTCTCCCGCCGGGCGCGCCCGCGCTTTCGCGCGTTGAGCGGCGACCGGCGGCGCGGTAGACGATGCGCGTGCCGAAGCGTCGCTACGCCGCGTTCCTGCGCGGGGTCAGTCCCATGAACCTGCAGATGATCGCGCTGAAGGCTTGCCTGGAAAAGGCGGGCTTCAGCGACGTGAAGACCTTGCTGTCGAGCGGGAACGCCACGTTCAGCGCCGTCGTCCCGTCCGAGGGGGCGCTGGAGAAGAAGATCGAAGCCGCGCTGAAGAAGGCGCTGGGCCGCGAGTTCATGACGCTGGTGCGCTCCATCGATGCCCTGCAAGAGCTGCTGGCGTCCGACCCCTTCCGCCCGTTCGGGGGGCCGGCCGGCGCCAAGCGCGTGGTGACGTTCCTGCGCGAGCCGCCCGCCCGCCTGCCGAAGCTGCCCATCGAGTTCGACGGCGTCCGCATCCTGCGCGTGCTGGACCGCGAGGTGCTGAGCGACTACGTCGTGGGCCCGCGTGGCCCCGTGTTCATGACGTTGTTGCAGAAGACCTTCGGCGAGGGCATCACCACGCGGACGTGGGACACCGTGCGCAAGGTCGCCGCTTCGTCACCGGCGCCCGGGGCTAGCGGCAATGCCGTTCACTTAGGCCGGCAACGTCGCGGGAGGGCAGCCGAAACCCGGTGAGTGAAACGCCAGGAGGCGAGGGACGCCAAGACGCTGGAGCAGCCGCCCAAGGAGCTCGATGAGCGTGCCTCCGAGTTGCTTGCCGCTGCCATCGAGGTCCATCGGATTCTTGGGCCGGGATTCCTGGAGTCGGTCTATGAGCAAACTCCGTGCGTGGAGCTCGGATTGAGAAATGTCCAATTTCGACGGGGTGCCTTCTCGGTCTCCTGATCAACTTCAACGTGCCCGTCCTTCTCCGCCGTGTTCGCCGAATCATTCTGACGCCTGACCTGGCGTCCTGGCGTCCTGGCGCTTAAGTGCCGAACCCAGCATGCCTGCTGGCGCCGCCCGAGCTGCTCACCGACATCACCGACTGGGTGAGGACCGGCAAGCCCACCGACAGCGAGTACGTCGAGTGCGCCGCCCTCCTTCTCCGAAGCCGGCCCGCCCGCTTCTGTCAATTTCCGCGCCGACGGATCGACGGCGGTGCTAGGAACGAAGCTGATGCGCGGCGACCCCTCCCGCGGCCCCGTGACGGCAGCCACCGCTTCGCTCGCGACGCTCGCGCATCCGCGGGCGGCGACGTTCTGGCTGGCGGTGATCGTGACGGGCGCCGGCACGGGCGCGAGCGCGATCGTGCTCACGCGGCTGCTCGAGGCGGTGCAGCGCCTCGCCTGGCCGGCAGCACCCGGCATTCTCCAGGCGGCGGCGCACGGTTCGGTGACGCGCCACCTGCTGGTACTGACCGCCGCCGGCGCCGTCACCGCGGTCGGGCAGCTGCTGCTCGGCCGCCTGACCAGCGGCAACGGTATCGAGACCACGACCGCCATCTGGTTCACGGCGGGGCGCGTGCCGCGACTGCGAACGCTGGGCAGCGCCGTGCTGTCCGTGGTCGTCGTGGGCATGGGCGCGTCCCTGGGCCGCGAGGGCGCGCCCAAGCAAGCGGGCGCCGTGCTCGCGAACGCGCTGAGCGACCGGGCGCGGTTCTCCGACGAACAGCGGCGCCTGCTGGTGGCCTGTGGCGCGGGCGCGGGGTTGGCCGCCGCCTACGGCGTGCCGGTGGGGGGCGCGCTGTTCGCCATCGAGGTCATGCGCGGCGTGGTGGCGCTGCGCATGGTCCTGCCCGCGCTGGTGACGGCCCTGGTCGGCACGCTGGTGGCCAGGCTGGCGCTGCCCGACGGCCCCACATACCTGGTGCCGGCGTACGCGACGTCCGGGTCCCTGCTGGCCTGGTCGGCGGTGGCCGGACCGATCGCCGGCGTGGCGGCGGTCGCGTTCGTGAGGCTGATCGCCTTCGCGGACCGGGTGAAGCCGCGGGGCGTGGCGCGCATGTTCGTTCCCATCCTCGCCCTGGCCACGCTGGGCACCCTGTCGATCCGGTTCCCGCACTTGCTGGGGAACGGGCACGACGTCACGCAGCTGGCGATCGACGGGCAGGTGGCGTTGCCCCTGCTGATCATCTTGCTGCTGCTGAAGCCGGTCGCCACCGCGGGGTGCCTGGGCAGCGGCGTCCCGGGTGGCCTGCTCACCCCGTCGCTGACCGCGGGGGCGATGCTGGGCGGCGCGCTGGGCAGCGTCTGGTCGGGGTGGTGGCCGGGCGCCCCGCCGGGCGCGTGCGCGCTGATTGGCGCGGGGGCGTTCCTGGCGGCGACCACGCAGGGGCCGCTGTCAGCGACCGTGCTGATCATGGAGCTGACGGGCCAGGCGCGCGGGCTGATCCTGCCGTTGCTGGTGGCGGTCGCGACCGCGACGCTGATCGGCCGCACGCTGGACGTGCGCTCCATCTACGACGCGCGGCTCTCCGAGCAGCAGCTGCGCGAACGCCAGCGCATCCGCGAGCTGCCGCCCGGTTGAGGTCAGCAACCAGCAGAGAGCGGCGTCAGCGCCAGATCCGGCTCCAGAACGAGCGGCGGGCCGAGATCCGGCGCAGGGCGTGCTGCAGATCCTCGTGGTGATCGGCGTGCTGGGCCACATCGGAGAGCGAGACGATGCCGACCAGCCGATCGTTCACGTCGACCACTGGCACGCGGCGAATGCGCTCGCGCCCCATCAGGTCGATGATTCGCGACAGGCTGTCGTCCGGCGTCGCCACGTCCAGGTCGGTGGTGGCGACGTCCTTCGCCGTGCACGAATCGATCGACTTGTCGCCGGCCAGCGCGCGGATGACGATGTCGCGATCCGTGATCATGCCCCACAGGCGGCCGTCGCCGTGCACGACCGGCACGGCGCCGACGTCCTCGGTGCGCATGATGTCGGCCACGTCGCGCAGGCGCGCGTCGGGCGTCACGGTGCGGGGTCGGGTGGTCATCACGTCGGAGGCCAGCAGAGACTCCTTCTGCCACCACGACGACGAGGACGTCTGGGCGGGCGAGCTCTGGACACGCGGGAACTCGCCCGATTCGTTCCGCATGTGCGGGCTCTGGGCGGCCCCCTCGTCATCCATCCGTGACATGGCCAGCTCGTCCGTGTGGGTGCTGGACCAGGCCTGTGGGATCGTCGTGGTGGCGCCCGGGACGAAGCCCCCGCGGTTGCGATAGTCGTCGCTGCGACGGTCGCGATCCAGGCGCCTGAACAGCGGGGCGTTGGCCGGAGCGGCCGTCTGTGTGCTGGCGCTCGGGGCGCCGCTGGCGCGGTTGGCCGACTGAGACTGCGCGTCGGTCGGATGCGCGGACGCCGTTCCGCCGGGGCGGGCCGGCTTGCCGTTCGGCTCTTGATCGATTCCGGAAAACGTCGTGGTGTTCATCGTCCAGTCTCCTTTCGCCCGTCGGGCGTCGCGCGTGTGGTCGCCGCCGGCGGTCCGACCTTGCCCGCCCGCGGCGACGGTTCGCTCGTGGCCCCGCTCAGGGGTCCGGGCGCTCTTCGCCACAGCGAAGGACGTGCCATCCCGTTCGGTCGTCCGTCGCGCAACGGGCGCGGCCTTCCCCGTCCCAACGTTTCGTTTCACTCCCATGACCGTCGTGCGGCTTACGCGGCATGGACGGGCCCCGCGCCCACGGCGCCGTCCGCCGCCGTTTTCTTTCGTTCGCGCGTAACCGGCGTGGGGGATGTCCCGTAGGGGGCGCGGGCGCTCGGAACGCCTTCGAGCGCGGGGCCTATCAACTGGAGGATTTGGACATGCCATCGATGCGTTCGTTCGCCTTGGTCACCGTCGTTTCTGGGTTCTGCTTCGGGGTCCTGCCGGGGACGTCCCGGGCGCAGCCTCGTGCGGAGGCGCAGCCTCGTGTCGAGGCGCAGATCTGCACGGTCGGGTCAGCGGCGGTGGGACAATCCGGCAGCCTGATCTGCAAGGATCTGCAGTCGGGCGCGGCCACCCAGACCATTCCGCTCGGCCCGACGGCCGCGGCGGCAGGGGGGATCGCGGCCAGCCTGGTCAGCCGGGACGATCGCGTGCTGGTCACCAATCAGGCCAGCGGCGCGCTGCTGTTCCGGCTGGCGGGTGGGCGTCTGTGGGCGCCGGCGGCCCTGCAGACCAACGGCGAGGCGTCGCTGTCGGGCGCCCTCGGCGAGCAAGGCGCGTACGTGCTGACCGGGACGACGCTGTGGTTCTTCGCGCGCGGCCAGACGACGGCGACCAGCACGCGCCGGTTGCTGCTGGGTGACGGTTCAGCGGCGGCGGTCACGCTGACGGACCACGTCGCGTACGTGTCGGAGAAGAACGGCTCGCTGGAGGCGTTCGCGCTCGGTTCGGACGGCCGCCCGGGCCCGGCCGTGCCCGTCAGCGGCGTCACGCCCGGCGTGATCGTCGGGATCACCGGGCTGGACCAGCTGGTGGTGGCGCCCATCGCGCACCTGGCCAGCAACCCCGGCCAGGCGGAGATCTCCGTGGCGTCGCGCTTTGCCCAGGCGCAGCGCATCCCCACGAAGGAGGTCGCCGCCTGCTGGGCGTCCAACGACGACGGCGAGGTGTGCGTCGCCAACCCGGGCAGCATGACGGTCTCGTGCGGACGCGCCGGCCATGACGGCCTGCTCAGCTACACCGGCGCCGCGGCCAGCCTGCCCGGCGAGTCGGTGTTCGACCTGGACATGTGGCAGGGCCTGGTGGGGTTGCAAGGCGTGCACGGTGGCCAGCCGGTGATGCTGGCGTTTCGGCGCACCGACGGCGACTTCCTTGCGCCCATCGGCGAGCTGCCCGTGGGGACGACGCTGGCCGCCGGGGCGCTGCTGCTGCCGCCGCTGTCGCGCTGAGCCCCGCCTCGGGTGTCCTGGGCGGCCGCGGATGCTTAGGTTTCCGCGCATGCTGAAACGATCAGAATCACCTTCCCAGATCCCCGAGGCTGCCACCGAGGAGCCGCGCACCGTGACGCCGGACGAAGCCGCGGACCGCGCCACCCGCCGCATGGAACGACAGGAGGCCGGCGAGACGCTGTACCCCGAGCCCGACGACCCGGGCCGCCAGCCGGGCGTCCTCTCACCGGCCCCGGACAAGCGCCGGTAATCCAGCCGGCGTCACCGCGCGGCCTGGCGCGCCTGCTCGGTCCGGCGGGCGATGCGCTGCGCGAAGCGCTTCCTGACCTGTTCGACGACGGCGGCGCTGGCCGTCCGCGGGTGACCCGACTGGAACGGCGGCGCCGGGTCGTACTCCAGCCCCAGCTGGATTGCCTCCCCGACCGCCCGCGATGACAGCAACGCGGCCAGGTGAAGCGCCAAGTCGATCCCCGCCGTCACACCCGCGCCGGTCAGCCGGTTTCGATCCTGCACCACGCGCTCCTCGACGGGCGTGGCGCCATAGCTGGCCAGCAGCGGTAACGACGCCCAGTGCGTGGTGGCGCGATAACCGCGCAGCAGCCCGGCGGCCCCCAGCAGGAAGGCCCCCGTGCAAACGGACGTCACGTAGCGCGCCGGGGCTGCCACCGTCTGCAACCACTCGAGCGTGGGCTGGTCGTCCATCAGGTCGATCTGACCCGCGCCGCCCGGCACGCACAGCACGTCCGCCCGCCGGAGCTCGGCGTAGGTCGTCGTGGGAACGACGTGCAGCCCGCAGTCCGACAGGAACGGCTGGCGATCCTTCGCCACCAGATACAGCCGCGCGCCCGGCAGGGCGTGCAACACCTCGAACGGTCCCGACAGGTCCAGCAACGCCAGGCCCGGGAACCCCAGAAACGCGATGTCGATGCTCATGGTCATCACGATGCCGTCACGCCCCCCCTGGCGTCCACGACAACTTCTTGGCAATTTCTGCCAGATGGTCCGCACAGTCGTCATCGTGACCTTCGACGGCGCGCAGTCGCTGGACGTCACGGGTCCGCTCGAGGTGTTCGCGCACGCCGCCCGCGAGGCGGACGGCCCCGCCTACCGCCTGATCGTGGCGGCGCGGCGTGGCGCGACGGTCACCACGTCGTCCGGACTGCAGCTCGCGACGACGCCGCTCGCCCGCGTCAGGGCCGCCGACACCATCCTGGTCTCGGGCGGCAGCGAGCGCGGGATCCGCGACGCCATCGGCGACGCCCATCTGCTGCGCTGGCTGGTCCGTCGCGCGCCGGGCGCGCGACGGGTCGGCTCGGTGTGCAGCGGCGCCTTCATCCTGGCGGCCGCGGGCCTGCTGGATGGCCGCACGGTGGCCACCCACTGGTCGGCCGTGTCACGTCTGGCCAGCTATCGTCCCGCGCTGCGCGTGGACGGGAACGCCATCTTCGTGCGCGACGGCCGCGTCTGGACCTCGGCCGGGGTCACCACCGGCATCGACATGGCGCTGGCGATGGTCGAGGAGGACGGCGGCAAACGCATCGCCGATCGCGTGGCGGCCCAGCTGGTGCTGCACACCCGCCGGCCCGGGTTCCAGTCGCAGTTCTCCGAGCTGCTGGCGGCCCAGGCCCGGCGCGACGATCCGCTGAGCGCGGTGCTGGCCTGGGCGAACGAGCACCTGGCGGCGCTGGACGTCGAGACGCTGGCCCGCCGCGCGGCCGTTTCGGTGCGGACGCTGCACCGCCTGTGCGCCGCCACGCAGGGTACGACCCCCGCGAAGCTGATCGAGCGCCTGCGCGCCGACCGCGCCCGCGTGCTGCTGGGGACCACGCGCCTGACGCTGAAAGAGGTCGCCGCGCGATGCGGGTTCCGCGACGGGCCCCAGTTGACCCGCTCGTTCGCCCGCTGCTTCGGCCTGTCACCGCGGGGCTATCGCCTGCTGAACGGCCGCCCCTCGCGCCTACGCCGCCTGAAGCCACACCGTCGCCTCGGCGCCGCCCCCGTCGCGGTTCCGTAGCTCCAGCCGGCCGCCCATTCGACGCAGGTGATCGAACGCCAGCTGTAGCCCGAAGCCCTGGCCGGATTCACCGACGGTGCCCGTCTTGCTCGGCAACGCGCCGTCCTCGCCCAGCCGCTGGACCACCTCGGGGGGCAGCCCCGGTCCCGCGTCGGCCACCACGATGCGGACCTCGCCGCCCACCCGCTCGCAGGTCAGCGAGATGGCGGCGTCGGGGTTCGAGAACTTGATCGCGTTGCTGACCAGGTTGCCCAGCACCGACTCGATCAGCAGCTCGACCTGCGCACGCACGCGCAGATCCAGGCCGGGCCCTGCCTGGAACTTCAGCCCCTTGGCCTCCATGCGGGGCCCGAACGCCTCCTGCACCGACTCGATCGCGTCGGCCAGGCGCACCGGTTCCAGGCGTGGCGTGTAGGCGCCCGCGTCGGGCAGCAGGAACTCCTTGGAAAGGGTGATCAGCCGCTGCACGCGGTGGCCCAGCGACCGCGCGTGGCGCAGCTCGGCCGACAGATCGTCGAACTCGACGTAGAAGCTCAGCATCTGCACGTGATTGCTCACGTCGTGGAACAGCGTGCCCGCCAGCCGCCGCTGCTGCCGTGACGCCTCGGCCAGCGAGCGTCGCTGCTGCACCAGCACCTGCGCGTAGCGCCGCCGCAGCGCGAAGACGCGCGTCTCGGTCAGCACCACCACCACGAAGATCAGCGCCAGATCGCCGAGCAGACGCATCTGCTTCAACGACAGCGGTCCGGCCAACCCGACCCAGACCAGGATGCCCACGTTCAGCGCGATCAGGGCGAAGGCGGCCGGCCCCTGGCTGAGCAGCGCCGTGAACAGCACCACCGAGGGCGCGATCACCAGCGGCGGCGCGTCCGGCGTGCCGCCGAACTGGTGGATGTGAACGATCAGCGGCCCGGTCGCCAGCAGGCCCACCGCCAGCGCCGTCAGCTCCATGTGCTTGCTGGACGCGGGCCGCGTCAGCCACAGGTCGACCAGCAGGCAAAAGGCCAGCGAGAACAGCGACGGCACGAACGGTGACTGGGTCACCAGGTTTCGCACCACGAAGAACGCCATCAACAGGGCCGCCAGACGCAGCCAGGTGCGCATGGTGTTGCTGCGTATGCTTCGATCCGTCTCACCGGCGCGCTCCGTCTCGGCGGTGTCGGGCCCGCACAGGGCCTTCACCTCCTTCAATCCGTCGGACAGCTGCCGGAGCAATCGCTGCAGGGCGCTGCGCTCGCTGGCGCCCGACCGGTCCAGCGTTTCGGTCAGCCGCGCCGCCAGCGGTTCCAGCCGCTCGTACACGGCCTGGATCAGCACCTGCCGTTCGCTGCGCCGCTGCCGGAGGACGGCGGCCCGGGCGTCGATGGCGCGTTCGTAAAGCGAGAACGATCGAACCAGCGCATGCGCCAGCCCGGCCGCGAAGATCGTCATCGCCACGTCGTCGATGAAGCGCAGCTTGTCCAGCGGCGCGGCGAAGCCCGTCGTCGCCAGCAGCCAGGCGAAGGCCGCCAGCATCGCGCCGCACACGCCCCATCCCCACACGGGCCCCAGCACCAGCATGGCCAGATAGCCGGGCACGAACCCGAAGCACAGCGCCGGCGCCGACGCGCCCCCCAGCTCCTTCGCGGCGCCGGTGATCAGAAACACCATCATCAGGAACAACGCCAGGGCCAGCGGTCGCAGCGGCGCCGTGGGACGGTAGGACCACGCCAGCACCAGGCTGCTGACGATCAACGCGAGCGCCGCCGTCGTCCGCGGACCACCGAAGACCAGCTCGCGCACGGTCAACGCCAGCGACGCGACGGCCACCGTCCAGAAGAAGGCCCGCGCCAGCTGCCGTTGCATGGCGAGCCGCGCTCCTTCGGCCGCGCCGAAGTCCCCCTTTTCCGCTTGCGCCTCCGCCATGCCGTCGCCCCACTTCACGCGCGAGGGGCTGCATCAATATTACGCCGCCGAGGCCCGTCAGCGAAACCGGTCAGGGCCAGCGATCGCGAAGCGAGGCGCGTCGAAGCGGGCGCATTTTCTGCGCGCTTCGCTGCGCGCTCGTGTCTGCGCGCTCGTGTCTGCGTCGCTCATTTCTCGTGCTATGGCCCGCCGGAGACGGGCCACCCGTCGGCGTCCCAGGCCAGCTCCGCGATCCGCAGCGTGGCGGCGCCGCTCGAGCTGCCCTTCAGCGCGTGATACACGTTGTAGGTGCGGCCCGCATAGACAATCACCGCGTTGTGTCCCGGCGCCACCCACGCGCTGTTTCCGGTGACCACCAGGGTGCCGCCCCCCTTCGTCAGCTGCGTCCCCGCCTTGTCGACGTAGGGCCCCGTCACGGCCGACGCCCGCCCGACCCGGATGTTGTAGTCGTAGGGCGAGCTGCAGCAGCTTCCCCAGGACGTGAACAGGTAATAGTAGCCGCAGCGCCTGAACACCCAGGCGCCCTCCAGCGCGCCGCCGTTGCTGGGTCGGGCGGCGATGGCGTACAGCGTGTCGTCGGCACGGGCGCCGGTCCCGTCCAGCTTGATCATCTTGATGCCGCCCCAGAAGCTGCCGAACGCCAGCCACGGCGTCCCCGCGTCGTCCAGCACGACGTTCGGATCGATGGCATTCCAGTCGTCGCCCGTGTGGCCGACGTTCGAGCAGACGACGGAGCCGCGATCGGCCCAGGTGCCGCTGGCCAGCGTGTCGCGCGCCGCGTGCCCGATGCACGACGTGTTGCTGCCGAACGTCGAGGCCGCGTAGTACAGGTGATACGCGCCGCCGAACGTGGAGATGTCCGGCGCCCACAGGTTCGTCACCCCCGGCACCGAGGCCGCGATCCAGGACGGCTGCGGGCTGAGGGGATTCGCGGCGGCCGTCCACGCCGTCAGGTTCGCCGACGTCTTCGCGGTCAGCCCCGTCGCGTAGAGGTAGATGTCGCTTCCCACGACCAGGGCCGCGGGATCGTGCGCGCCCAGGCTGCCGGACAGCGTGAGCGCCTGCGGCGGCGCGGACGCGTCGTACGCGACGCCCGGGCAATCGGCGCCTGAGCCGCCGTCCGCCCCGGTCTTCCCCGCGGCCCCGTTCGTGCCGGCAGCGCCGCCAGCCCCTCCGGCACCGGGAGCGCCGCCCGCGGCCCGGCCGCCCGTCGCCGGTGCGCCGCCGCTGCCCGGCCGGCCCCCTCCCGCCGGCAGACCGCCCGTCCCCGGCGCGCCGCCCGTTGCGGTGGAACCGCCCGTCGCCGGTGCGCCGCCGCTGCCCGCCGAAACGCCGCCGCTGCCCGAGCCTCCGCTGCCTGCGGGCCCGCCCGTGCCGCCGGCCGGCGCGCCGCCCGAGCCGGTCATCCCCCCGCTGCCTCCGCCGACGCTGCCCCCACTGCCGGTGCGCGCGCCGCCGCCGCCGGAACAGCCCAGGCAACCCGCGGCGACGAGGAGCACGACATGTCGGGTACGCATCTGAGTCTCGCCTGTTGAAGTAGCGCCGGCCGGATTTTCGGGTCAGTCCGCGAACCAGCTGACGTACACCCCGTCATCCACGCCGCCCGCGTTCACGGTGTACAGCAACGCATCGGGCCTGGGGCCCGCCACGGCGTGGCTGACGATCGCGTAGCTATCGACATGCTCCGCGATGGCCACCGGCAGGTCGCTGCCCAGCGTGTCGTCGCTGAACACCGGCCGGACGCGCAGGGTGCCGGTGCCGGTCGTGTCGTCATATCCGTCGACGAACAGCACCCGCCCGGCGCCGATCGACTTGATCAGCGTGATGTCGTTCGCGACGGACATCTCCTGGCAGTCGCGCAGGCGGCCGTAGTGCGCCTCGAAGCCGTCGCCGTGCGAATGCGCCCACAGGATGGCGCCGCCGCCGGGCGAGAAGCTGACCAGGCCGAAGGGAACGGGGTGCGTCGCCTCCAGCGCGCAGGCGCCGCTGCCATCGGCGCGCGTCACGTACAGGTCACCGGAGGTGGCGTCGAAATACGTCTTCGAGTAGGCGACGTATCCGGTCGCGCTGAACGACTGCAGCGATCTGACCTGCGTGTCCAGCACGGTCGTGTGGGGACCGCCCGGCCCTGGGGCGATGGCGACCAGGGTCCCGTCCACGGTCCGCGCCACGACGGTGCCGTCCGCGGGGCCCAGGCTGTAGTCGACGACGTCCGGGTAGACATCGAGCGGGTTCGCGCCCGTCGGATAAGACGCCTGCTGCAGCGTGATGACGCCGTCGTTCGGGCTCAACCAGAACCAGCGCCCGCCGTCCGGTGAGACGTCCCACTGATGCACGCCCGACGCGACGGTCGTCTGGCTGGTCGGATCGCCGGCGGCCTGCATCTTCAACACCTCCGGTCCGCTGGCCGTGGACCGGGTCGTCCAGGCGACGGGGTCGCCGGCGCCCGGGGGGAAACCGAAGCTGAACGCCTGCTGGAATCCGGCGTCGTCGGCGTTCCAGACGATGACCATGTCGGCGGCGGAGAGCAGCGGCTCGGTGGCGCCGTCCGCCTTGCCCACCAGCAGGGTGGCGTACCCCACGTTGGGATCGGGGTTGCTGGCGGGCAGCAGGACGCACACCACCGCCGTCCCCCGCGGCGCCGGCGTGCAGTAGACGGCGTCTTCCTCTTGCGCGAACACTGCCAGGCGCCGCCCGGCCGGCATGCCCGGCCGCCACACGTAGGGCGCCAGCTGCCCCTGCTGGTATTCGTAGTACACCAGCGTGTCGCCCTTGAAGAATGTGCCGTGCAGCGTGGGGCCACCGGCGTCGACGCCCAGGTTCGCCGTCAGCAGCAGGCAGCCGGGATCGGTGCCACCGGGGACGCAGGTGACGGGCTGGCCCGCGATCGCGCGCGAGGCGTCGAAAACGTAGAGGCTCCTGATCTGCGCCAGGGGATCGGTGTACGTGAGGAACGCGCACCAGCGCTCGCCGGTCGCGCCGGCCTCCTGCGTGCACGACGGGCCGCCGGCCAGCATCCGCGACGTGCCGGCGAACACGCGCGCGGCCCCCACCGGGATGGCGCTGGGACCGGCCGCGCCGCCTCCGCCCGCTCCCGCGGACCCCGACGCAGGGCCCGCGCCGCCGGTTCCGCCCGTCCCGATCAGCGGCCGCCCCGGGACGTTGTCGCCGCAAGTGACCCCGAGACCGCCCGCCAGCATCAGCAACAGCGATCTCTTGAAGAAAGGAGCCCGCATCACCATTGGCCCGAATGCGCGAGCTTACCCGCAAACCCCGCTGGCCATGAAACGGGCGTTACGGCGCGGCGCGGACCAGTTCGGGTAGCATCTGCGCATGGCCCGGGAGGTCAGCGCGAGGGTTCACCTCCTCGGTCGTTTCGGGGTCGAGGTCGCGGGGGCCCCCATCCCCGCCGCTGCCTGGCGCAAGCGCCGCCCCGTCGAGGTGCTGGCCACGCTGGCGCTGGCGCCCGGCCGGCTGTTGCACCGGGAGGAGCTGATCGATCGGCTGTGGCCCGACAAGGAGCTGGAAGCGGGCGCCAACAACCTGCACCGCGCGCTGCACGATCTCCGGCGCGTCACCGGCGCCGAGCTGATCGCCCTGGATCGTGGCGTGGCGCGCCTTTCCGACGGCGTCTGGATCGACGTCGAGGCGTTCGAGGAGGCGGCGACCGGCGCCTCCCGGGACAAGCTGGCCCAGGCCGTCGAGCTGTATCAGGGGGACCTGCTGCCCGACGATCCCTACTCGGATGCGCTGGCGGCGCGACGCGAGGGGCTTCGCCAGCGGTTCATCGATTGCGGCGTGCGGCTGGCGAAGCATCACCACCAGGCGGGCGAGCCGGAGCCTTGCATCGCGACGCTGAGGCGCGTCCTGCAGCACGATCCGACGCTGGAGGTCGCCCACCAGATGCTGATGCGGGTGCTGGCGGAGACGGGACGGACCGGCGACGCGCTCAGGCAGTTCGGCGCCTGCTCCACCGCCCTGCGCGAGCGGCTGGACACCGGGCCGTCCCGGGCGACGTTCGAGCTGCGCGGCGCGATCGAGCGCGGCGAGCTGGCGCCCCGGCACGGCGACGCGCCCGAATCCCCGCGCCGCGACGCCCCCGAGCTGGCGCGGCACTTCTTCGGCGGGGCGGCCACGCGTCCCATGCACGGCCGGGACGCGGCGCTGGCCGACGTCCGGCGCTTCGTCGACGGCAAGCACGGCGTGCTGCTGATCGCGGGCGAGGCGGGTCTTGGCAAGACGCGGCTGGCGGCGGAGTGCGTGCGCCTGGCCGCCGAGGCGGGCGGCGCGGTGCTGGTGGGCCTGGGGCTGGATCAGGCGTCGGGCGTGCCTTACGCCCCGTTCGCCGACGCGTGGGCGCACCACCGCCGCACCGCGGAGGCGCTGGACGCGAGCGATCCCTTTCTCTCGTTCGCGCCCGCCGGCGGTTCGGCGCAGGAAGACCGGCTTCGCCTGTTCCAGGCGGTGGAGCGCGCCGTCGAGGCGCTGGGGCGCCTGGCCCCGGTCTGCCTGGTGATCGAGAACCTGCACCAGGCCGATCAGTCCAGCCTGCACCTGTTCCACCACCTGGCGCGCGCGGCGCGAACGCTGCCGCTGCTGCTGATCGGCACGCTGCGAGAGGAAGAGGTCACGGCCGGGGACGGCCTGCATACGCTGCTGGGGGGGCTGCGGCGCGAGCGGCTGACCACCCGGATCGAGCTGGGCCCCATCGACCTGTCCGCGACCGAGCAGCTGATAGGAGAGCTGTTGCACGGCACGCCCCAGCGCGAGGTGGCCGAGGCCGTGTACGCGCTGGCGGAGGGAAACCCGTTCCATACGGAAGAGGTCGTTCAGGCCATGCGCGAGGACGGCGCGGCCCGCCCCAGCATCCCGACGGACCTGCTGGACACGGTCCGACATCGGGTGCGGCGGCTGGGGCGCGAGACCGAGCGCTTCCTCGCGGCGGCGGCGATCGTGGGACAGCGCTTCGCGTTCGAGGTGGCGCGGCTGGCCGCGGGCCAGGAGCCAGAGTCGGCGCTGGACGCCCTGGAAGGCGCGATCGAGGCGCGCATCGTCGAGGAGCACGGCGGTCAGGTCCGGTTCCGCCACGCCTTGACCCGGCAAGCGTTGCTGGACGGGCTGACGCACGCCCGTCGCGTCTACCTGCATCGCGCGGTGGCCGAGGCCGTGGAGGGCGTCGCGGAAGCGCGGCGCGACGTGCACGCCGAGGTGCTGGCCTTTCATCACGAGGCGGCGGGACAGTTCGATCGCGCGCTGCCCTACCTGCTGGCCGCGGGCGAGCGCGCGCAAGCCAGCCTGGGCTTCGCCGAGGCGGTGGCGTTCTTCGAGCGGGCGCTGGCGCTGATGGACGCGATGGGGCGCGAGGACGGGGCCGCGCGGTTCCGCCTGCTGCGGGCGATGGGCGGCATGCGGATGGCGCTGTCGGATCTGGACGGGGCCGTCCGCGACCTGGATGCGGCCGCGGTGGTGCAGGAGGGGGGCTTTCGCCCGGACGCCGCGCAGCTGGCGATGGTCAGGCGCATCGCCGCGCTGGCGCTGATCCAGGCGGGACGGCTCGCCGAAGCGGGCCGGCGGCTCGACGCCGCGCTGCTGGCGCTGGACCGGGACCAGGGTGACATCCCGGGGAACCCCGAGCGGCCGGCGGTCCTGTACCTGTTCGCGCAGCTTCGCTGGCACGAAGAGAAGTTCGTCGAGGCGAAGGAGCTGGCCGCCCGGTCGCTGGCCGAGGCGGAGGCCCGCGCCGATCGGCACGCCATGGCGAAGGGTCACGAGATGCTGGCGCTCGCCTGCCATTCCCTGGGCGCCTGGCAAGAGGGGCAGGCCCACGAGCAGGCGCGGCAGGCGCTGGCCGACGGCACGCTGGACGTCGACCAGGCCTTCGACGTGCACCTGTGCCTGTGGGAGTACCACCTGTACGGCGGACAGGGGGCGGAGCAGATCCGGGGCGCCGTCGACCAGACGCTGGAGCAGGCGCAGCGCATGAAGGCGCCGCGCGCCGTGGCGCTTTGCGAGAACTTCGCCGGCATGCTGGATTTTCAAGGCGGCCGGTGGGGCGAGGCGGAGGCGCAGCTGCGGCAGGCGGTGGAGCGGTTCCGGCAGGTGGGTAGCGCCTGCGGCGAGGCGCTGTCGCTGCAGCGGCTGGCGGTGTTGCTGACCGCGCAGGGCCACCTGGAGGAGGCCCGGGCCCTGCTGGATGATGGGCTGATCGTGGGCGGGCGCGCGGCGATGCGCTCGCATTGCCTGACCCGGATTCACGCCTCGCTGGCCCGCAATCGGCTGGCGGCGCGTGATCGGCGCGCGGCGCGGGCCAGCCTGGAAGAAGGCCTGGCCGAGGCCACGCGCCACGGTCACTGCGCGACGTGCAGCGCGCTGCTGCTTCCGGAGGCGGTGCGCGTGGCGCTCTCGTGGGAGGACCTGACGCGGGCGACGGAGTTCGCCGGCCGGCTGGACGACGTCGCGCGACGCTTCGGCAGCCGCGCCTGGACGGCCATGGCAGAGCAGACGAGGGGCCGCCTGCTGGCCGCGCAGGGACAGGACGGCGAGGCGTTCCAGGCGCTGGAACGGGCACGCGCGGCGTTCGACGCCGTGGGTTCGCCGTACGAGGCGGCGCGCTGCCTGATGGCGCAGAGCCGCCTGACGGCCACCGGCAAGGAGGCGCGACGCGGCGCGGAGCTGGCCGCGGCCGCGCGGCGCGTGTTCGCCGCCGTCGGCGCCGCCGAGCTGGAAGTGTAAGCGGCGTGGTCCAGGGCAACGGCAGCGGCGGGTAAGGCCGCGGTAAGGGGCGAGGAAGGGGACGTCCGTAAGGTGGTCCTCGTCGGCCGGCCGCCGCGCCGTCCGCGGAAACCAACCCTACCAAGGAGCCCGCCATGAACCTGTACGCCATCCTGCGCCGCAACGGCTGGAAGACGCCCGACGACCTGCACGCCGCCGCGGCCCGCTCGCAGCAAGTGGGCGACACCGAGATGTCGAACGACGTGCGCTGGATCCGCAGCTACGTCGTCGCCGAACCGGACGGCACCATGGGGACGGTCTGCATCTACGAGGCGACCGGCCCCGAGGCGCTGCAGCGGCACGCGAACCGCGCCACGCTGGCGCTCAGCGAGATCCGACCCGTCCTGGACACGGTGATCGTGCGCCCCGACCCGGCGAAGGAGACCGGCAGATGAGCCCCGAGCAGGAGCGCTGCCGGGCGCTGTGGGAGAAGGGCGACTTCACGCGCGTCGCCGAGAGCATGCGCGGCAGCGGCGAGGAGCTGGTGCGCAGCCTGGGCATCACCCCGGGGATGCGCGTCCTGGATCTGGGATGCGGCGACGGGACGACTGCCCTGCCCGCCGCCCGGCTGGGCGCGGACGTGCTGGGGGTCGACATCGCCCGCAACCTGGTCGACGCGGGGAACGGGCGCGCCCGGTCCGAGGGGCTGACGAACTGCCGGTTCCGCGAGGGGGACGCGTGCGACCTGCAAGGGCTGGAGGACCACGGCTTCGACCTGGTGGTCAGCATCTTCGGCGCGATGTTCGCGCCGCGGCCCTTCGACGTCGCCAGGGCGATGGTACGCGTCACCCGGCCCGGCGGCCGGATCGTGATGGGGAACTGGATCCCGAACGACCCCACGCTGGTCGCGCAGATCCTGAAGATCAGCGCCGCCTACATGCCGCCGCCGCCGGAGGGCTTCGTCAGCCCGATGAGCTGGGGGCTGGAGGGCCAGGTGACCGAGCGCTTCGGCGCCGCCGGGATCACGAAGGACAGGCTCTCGTTCTTCCGCGACACCTTCACGTTCGACTACCCGGCCCCGCCCGCAGAGCTGGTGACCGTGTTCCGGCGGTATTACGGGCCGACGATGAACGCGTTCGAGGCTGCCGAGAAGACGGGACGCCAGCAGGCGCTGCACGACGAGCTGGCGGCCCTGTTCGAAGGCCAAAACCGTCACGCCAGGAGGGACCTGACCTCGATCCCCGCCACGTTCCTGCGCGTCACGGTCTCTTGCTGAGCGCGCGGCACGCGGGAGGAAGTTGAACTGAACGGCGTCGGGCGGCGGATCCGCCTGCTAAGTTGGGTCGATGCGGTCGCCGTCGCCGACGCCGTCTCGCACGCTGGCGCTGCTGGGGCCCACCAACACCGGCAAGACCCACCACGCGGTGGAGCGGATGCTCACGCATTCGACGGGGATGATGGGCCTGCCGCTGCGGCTGCTGGCGCGCGAGATCTACGACCGCGTGACCGCGCGCCTGGGCGAGGCGGCGGTCGCGCTGGTCACCGGCGAGGAGAAGCGGATTCCAGCGCGGCCCCGCTACTGGATCTGCACCGTCGAGGCGATGCCCCTCGATCGCGCGGCCGACTTCGTGGCCATCGACGAGGTTCAGCTGGCCGCCCACCGCGAGCGGGGTCACGTCTTCACCGACAGGCTGTTGTCCGCGCGCGGGCGCGTCGAGACCTGGTTCCTGGGCGCCGACACCGTGCGGCCCCTGGTGCGCGAGCTGGTGCCCGGCGTCGAGGTGGAGTCGCGCCCGCGCCTGTCGACGCTGCGGAGCGCGGGGCGCGTGTCGATGCGCGACCTTCCCCCGCGCAGCGCGATCGTGGCGTTCTCGGCCCAGCGCGTGTACGAGCTGGCGGAGCGGATGCGGGCCCGGCGCGGTGGCGCCGCCGTGGTGCTGGGCGCCCTGTCACCGCGCGCGCGCAACGCCCAGGTGGCGCTGTACCAGTCGGGCGAGGTGGACACGCTGGTCGCCACCGACGCCATCGGCATGGGCCTGAACCTGGACGTGGATCTGGTGGCGTTCGCGGACCTGGCCAAGTTCGACGGCCGGCAGGTGCGCACGCTGGACGAGGCCGAGCTGGCCCAGATCGCCGGACGCGCGGGGCGCTTCCGTCACGACGGCGCCTTCGCCGTGCTGGAACCGCTGGAGCCGCTGCCGCCGCCCGTGACCAGGGCGCTGGAGACGCATCGCTTTGCTCCGCTGAAGCAGCTGTACTGGCGAAACGGCCAGCTGGACTTCTCGTCTGCCGGCGCGCTGGTGGCGTCGTTGCGCGTACGCTCGCCTCACCCGGCGTTGCGGCTGGCGCCGCTGGACGAGGACGAGCGATCGTTCCTGCACTTGAAGGAGCAGCCGGAGACGGCGCCGCTGCTGGAAGGCGCGACCGGCGAGCGGCTGCGCCTGGCCTGGGACGTCTGCCAGATCCCCGACTTTCGACAGCTGGCCGTCGATGATCACGTGCGCCTGCAGGCGGACCTGTTCACGCAGCTGGCGCGCGCCGGTCAGCTGGACGAGGCGTGGCTGCGCGAGCGGATCGAGCCGCTGGACCACGGCGGCGGCGACGTCGAGACCTTGACGGCGCGGCTGGCCTTCATCCGCACGTGGACGTACGTCGCCCACCGTCCTGGCTGGGTGGCCGACGCGCCCAGGTGGCAAGAGCGAGCGCGCGCCATCGAGGATCGTCTGAGCGATGCCCTGCACGGCGAGCTGGTCCGCCGCTTCGTGGACAGCGCCGGACGCAAGGGCCGTCGCCGCGCGGCGCGCGCCGCGACGACGACGGACGTTCGCGCCGGCGAGGCCAGTGGGCCGGGCAGCGGCGTCCTGGCGGCGCGGCTGCGGGCGGCGCTGGGGACCGCTGTCGTCGGTGACGCACGCGTCGTCCGGCCTGCGAACGCGATCGCGGACCACGGCGCGCCCGAACGCCTTCCCGACGGGTACGTGGGATCGATCGTCGACGCCCCCCACGAAGCGTTCGCGCTGGACGACGAGGGGCGCATTCGCTTCCGGGACGGCGCCGTGCTGGCCCGACTGGCCCGCGGCCCCGATCTGTTGCGCCCGGAGGTGTCGCTGGCCCTCGGCGAGCCTCTGGTCGGCCCGGGCGCCCGGCTGCGCCTGATGCGGCGCTTGCTCGCGTACGCGCGCGACGTCGCGGCGAACCTGCTGGCGAACATCGGCGAGGTGCCGCCGGCGGCCACCCCGCGCGTGCGCGGCCTCGTCTATCAACTGGAGCAGGGGCTGGGGACCGTGGTCGCCGCCGAGGCGCGCGCCCAGCTGCGGGAGCTGACGCCGGAGGACAGCGCCGCGCTGGCCGCCCTGGGGGTGGTGCCGGGCGAGCTGACCATCTTCGTCCCGGCGCTGCTGAAGGACGACGGCCTGCGGGCGCGCGCGATCCTCGGCCGCGCGCACTTCGGCGCCGGGAAGAGCGCGCCCGTTCCCCGGCCCGGCCAGCTGTTCTGGATGACGGCGCCGGACGTGCCCCCGCGCGCCTACGTCGCGGCGGGCTTCGCGCCGCTGGGAGACTTCGCGGTGCGCGCCGACGTCCTGGAGAGCATGGTCCGCCGCTACCGGGCCGGCGCGTCCCCGAAGGATCTCGCGCGACGCATGCGGTGCAACCCGGAGGAAGGCCCGGCGCTGCGGCGGGCCCTCGCGGAGGCGCTGGAGGCGGCGGGATAGCCCGGCGCCCCTGGCCTGCGGGCGTCCGGTAACGCCGGCACCAACATGTTACGCGCGCGTCACACGTCCGAAGGGGATCGCCCAGATCGCCGCGCGCTTCTCGGGCCGGCACGCCTTTCGCTTAGAGGGTGGTCAGTTCCCTCGAGAATCACCCATCCTAAAAAGGAGAAAGTCATGCACATCCTGTGGGCTCTCATCGTTGGTCTGGTCGTCGGTGCGATCGCGAAGTTGCTGATGCCGGGCAAGGATCCGGGCGGCATCTTCATCACGGCCCTCCTGGGCGTGGCGGGCTCGCTGGTGGCCTCCTTCCTGGGTCGCGCCCTGGGCCTCTATCACGAGGGGGACGTTGGCCCCGGCATCATCGCGTCGATCGTCGGCGCCATGATCCTGCTGGGCCTGTACCGCGTCCTGTTCCGCCGCCGCAGCGTCGTGTGACGCTGGCTGTTTCAATGACGGCGCGGGCTCGCTCTTCGCGGGCCCGCGCCGTTCTGCGTCTGCCGAGCGACTTCAGAACATCAACGTGCCCGCGCCCATCGAAAACGCCAGCGCCGAGACGCCGGCCGGGTTCGCGCTGAGGCTGTCGTTCGCGGCGCTGACGGCCGCCAGCGCCGCCTGGGCCGCGTCGAGGCGGTGAACGTGACTGGCGTCCGTGCTGGCGCTTAGCAAGGACGCCTGCGCGGCCACCAGGGACGTCTGCGCCGACACGTTCAGGCTCGAAACCCCACCCAGATCGGCCAGGGCGTCATTCACCTCGGCCAGCGCCAGCGCCGCCATCTGCTGCTGGATGTCCCGTGAATGGTTCTTGTCGGCGGTGATGATGGCGATGTCCGCGTTGATGCGGGCCAGCGCCATCTGGCAGTTGAAGGCGGCGTTCAGGACCCGCAGGAAGCGGCCCAGGTTCGCGATGTCCGTCGGCGACAGCACGATGGCCCCCGCCGCGCCGGCCGGCGACGAGCTGAAGGCGGTCGTCGTGTAGAAGGTGACGGCGGACTCGATCGTGGTGAAGGCGTTCGTGTGGAAGAACGGCCCGGTGTCGGCCGCCTCGATCAACGGCGGCGTGTTGAAGGTGCCGTTGCCGTAGGAGTCGAGGATCCCATCGCCGCTGGCGTCGAAGTTGAACGACGTCACGCCGGGACCGCCGAAGCCGCCGTCGAAGGGAATGTTCTGCGTGTTCAGGTCCGCGACGCGCGATCGCTCCACGCCGGTGTTGAAGTTGCGGTTGAACCCGGCGGCCACGTTGGCGCCCGCGTTCCCGTGGCAGCCGTTGCAACGATTGGCGGGCGTCAGGAACGCCAGGCGGCCGGCCTCCGCGCCGCTGTCGGACAGGGCCAGGTTCGCCAGCGTCAGCTCGTTCGTGCGGCCGATGGTGCTGGTGAACGCCACGACCTTGTCCAGCTCGTCCGAGGTCGGGAGGATGAAGTCCGTCCCCGCCGTGCGGCTCAACGACTGCGTGTAGTGCTGCACCACGGCGCCGGTCTGGAAGTCGCGCAGCTCGCCCTGGTTGGGCGCGCCGTCGCCCGACCAGCCCGTGCGCTGATTGGGCGGACGGGTGGTCCCGTCGGTCGGAACGGCCTGCGCGGTCACCGACGTGGCCAGCGACAGGCAGTGGGGCACGCTGCGCATGACGAAGCGGCTCGTCGGATCGGACGTATCGTCGACGTTCTCGACGATCAGGCCGTACTGGCGCATCAGCGCTGGCTTCTCCAGCTGGGCCAGGGCCGGCTGTTGTTCGGCCACGAACAGGGCGTCGCTGGCGGGCAGCGAGCTGATGTAATCGGGGTCGATGGTGTAGTTGTGATCGGCGGGATGACACGAGCCGCACGTGCGCCCGTTGCCGCCGAAGGCCTCGCGGAAGAACAGGTCCGCGCCGACGCAGACATCGTTCGACACGAGCCCCAGCTGCACGCGCGGGTCGGCCGCGCAATTGGTCACCCGCTGCGCCAGCGTCAGTCCACTGCTGGTGGCGACGACCTCCTGCGCCGGCGCTGGCTCTTCCCGCGCTCCACACCCGGCGAACATCACGATCGAGACAAGAACGGTTGCACTGCCTTGACAGACGATCCGCGCACGTTGCCTCATGATGGCCTCCCTCGCTGACACCAAGGGCTGGCAGCGGTCGCCAGCCCACCTGCGGGCCCCCAGGCGGCGCGCTTCACCGTGAAGGCGCCCCGGGGACTCACCCGACGAGGTCGTCCAGTCCCTCGCGCGGCGAGGATCTTCTTTTGCGTTCGAGCCGTCAACGAAAGACGCACCGGTCGCTTTCGACCTAGCCTTCTAGCCGGCGCTCGTGAAATCCGGCGGGCGAGGCGCGTCGCCGGCGGCTGCGCCCGATCGCGCACGACGTCGCAGCGCCGCCGTGACGCCCGGCCACGCCGCCCGCGCCCGGCCTGGCAGGAGACCAGCGGTCACGCCGCGCGGGCGTCAGCCTGAACTCGGTGCGCCGCTCGGCTGCCTATTTGCAGACGAACGTGGTGACCGAGCTGGCGCCCAGCATGGCCGTGAACGAGCCGCCGCTGACCGCGACCGCCGTTCCGGCCTTCAGGTTGTCGGTCGACGAGGTGACGTTGGGGGTGCACGAGGCCGGGGCCGTGCCGCCCGTGATCGAGATCGGCACGGTGGCCGCGGACGAAGCCTTGTTGACAGCCACCACCACGACCGTGCCATCCATGTTCTTGAACGCGGAGAGCAGCAGGTTCGAGTTCGAGTTGCCCGCCACGGTGACCATCACGTAGCCGGGGCGCACGAACTTGCTGTAGTTGCCCAGCGTGTAGTGGCGCTTCGTGTCGGTCGAGCCGAGCATCAGGCCCTCGTTGTCGCTGCTGGTCGAGTACCACCACCACAGCCAGGCCGACGCCTCGCCTGTGACCAGCGCGGAGTGAATCCAGCCGGCGACGGCGATGCCGTTCGCGATGTCGCTGCTCGGGCCCTGCTCGGGCCACCACTTCACGCCGGACATCTCCGTCTGCCAGATCTCGTGGTCCGGCTTGCCGCCGTTGACGTCGGACGGCCAGGGCGAGGCGATCTGCGAGTCGTACTCGTGCGTGCCGATGATGTCGATGGCGGCCCAGGCCGTCGCATCCTTGGCCAGGTAATGACCGTAGTCGTAACCGCCGCCCGTCGTGCAGGCGCCGGTGGTCGACGGAGGGAAGCCGCACTTCAGCGGATCCGAGCTGTTCTTTCCGGCGGAGTCGGGCCCGGCCGAGACGTTGGACCACAGATGGTTCCACTCCGACGCCTCGGGCGCGATCATCTTGACGCCGGCCGCCTTGAGCTTGGGCCCCGCCACCTTGACGAAGTTCACCATCTCCGTGGCGGTGTAGAGCATCGTCGGGTAGTTACCGTTGCAAGGATCGTTGCTGCCGCACGAGGCAAAGTCGGGCTCGTTCGCGATCGACATCGCGTACAGGCCGTTGCTCTTGGCGAAGTTGGCGATGGTGGTCGCCCACGAGTCGTAACAGCTGGTGTTCAGATGACCGCCGTCGTTCTCGCTGTTGTTCGACTTGCAGTTCGCCGCGGCGGTCCAGCACGAACCGATGATCTTCGTCCCGCTGATCCCCTTCACCATCTGCATGTCCGACATCTGGACCGAGCTGGTGATCAGTCCGCCGCTGGAGTTCATCCCGACGCGCAGGATGGTCAGCCCGATGTCCTTCGTCGCGTCGAACAGGCTCGCCGGCAAGGTGCCGGAAGCGTAGGTGTCGTTGATGCCGAAGCCCTCTATCGTCTGGTGGGTCTGATCCAGCTGGACCGTGACGCCGCTGGGGCTGCCGCCACCCTGGCCGCCGCCGGTGCCGGACATCCCCGCGGTCCCCGACCCGCCGCCGGCGCTGGACCCACCCGAGCTGGTCGTCGCCCCGCCCGAGCTGGCCACCCCGCCCGACCCCGTCGCGCCGCCGCCCGCGGTCGTGCCGCCGCTGCCGGTCGACCCACCCGAGCCGGTCGACCCGCCGCTGGCGGTGCCGCCCCCCGAGCCGGTCTTGCCGCCGCTGCTGCTGGCGCCACCGCTGCTGCTGGCCCCACCGGACCCGGTCTTGCCGCCGCTGCTGCTGGCGCCGCCGGAGCCGGTCGACCCGCCGCTGCTGCTGGTGCCGCCGGAGCCGGTCGAGCCGCCACTGGAAGAGCCACCCGAGCCCCCGTGCGCCCCGCTCGAGCTACAGGCGGCCAAGGCCAGGCCGACCAGCGGCACGGCGAAAACGGAATGCCAGGAAAGTCCCTTTACAAACGTGTCACTGGTGCGCTTCACGCGTGTATTCTGCCGGAAGGGCGTCCGGATTGTTAAACAATTTTACAATTCGTGACGCCGGTCGCATTTTCTGCCGGGGTCGCCGGCAGTTCACGTAAGTAAGGGGACCTGACGGAAGCGGACGTCACGGCCCTCGCGCGCGATGCTCTCAGTACTCGCCCTTGATCACGAAGAACGACCCGCGGATGGTCCCCGCCAGCTTCGACTTCTGCCTGGCGAATTTGAAACGGCTGGCGAGCTCGGCGGGGACCTCCATGCCGTCGGACAGCTTGAAGCCCACGGCCCGCTTCTTCGGATCGTCGATGGTGTACATGACGTTGATCGACAGGCCGCTCTCGTAGAAGACGTAGGCCATCCGGATGTTCTCGACCTGGAACCGCGTCGCCTCCAGGGCTCGCGACGCGATGACGATGTCCCGCTCCTGTTTCAGAATGCGGTGCACCCAGTCCACGGTCTCCTTCGCTTCGCTGGCGGGCTCGACGGTGAAGACGTGGTCGTACTTGTTCTTGAAGTAGCGCGCCTCGTTCGCACGCAGTCCGGCCAGCGCGGCCGCCACGGGCGATGAGTCCAGCCCGACTGTCGACACGGTTTCGAAATTCACGGCGTAGGGCATGATCGGCAGTCTATGACACGGACTCCCCCTGCCGTAGTCGGCGTGCGGCTGTTCATCTCCGCGCTGGCGGGGCTGGCCGTCTTGTTCCTCATTGCCAGCTGCCGGCGGGGCCAGTCGACGATGGCTCCCGCGGCGGATGCGGCGCCCGCGGCCGGGTCGGACCTGGCGCCGCGGCCCCTGGCCCTGCCCGATACGCTGGCCGGCTTCGCGGGCGGACCGATCACGCACGGTCCGACCTGGGTGCGCCGCCGCTACGTCCGCGCCGCCACGCAGGTGGACACGACGCTGGCGATCGCCCAGCAGCCGCCCGGCGGCTTCGAAGGCTGGCTGGCCATGAGCCGCGGGGGTTACCCGCAGGCGGCGCTGCCCGCGCCGCCGGGGGACGTCAACGGCTTCTACCAGTGCACCGACGGTCCGCCGCCCAGCTGCGATTTGCTGATCCAGATGCGCTCGGGCGTGCATCTTGAGCTGCGCGGCGGCGGCACGTCGAGCCGCGCGGACGTCGACGCGCTGGCCGGGGCGCTGCCGCTCGCCGCCTGGGGCGCGGGGCGGATCGACGATCCGCCCCACTGACGGCGCAGGCGCGACGGCGTGGCGCCGCGCCCGCCCCGGCGGCCTTTGCGCCTACCGCCGCCCGATCACCGGCGCGTTGGGCAGCAGGTACTGCCGCATCCCTTGATAGTTCAGCGGCGGCACCCGCTTCGCGCCGCCGACGACGAAAGTGCTCGCCGGGACCGGCGGATTGGGCGCGCGGGTCGTCAGCCTGAACATGACGATCGAGTAGAAGTCACCGTTCGTGGTGACCAGCGCCATCACCTTCGGATCGGCGAAGACGGTCTTCAGCTTGCCCATCATCCCGGCGATCTCGTTCGGCTGCCACGCCGCCGCCGGGTTGAAGCCGGTCACGTCGTGCGGCATCGCGTTCGCGAAGGTCTGGCGCACCAGCTGGTTCACCGGCGGGTTCGAATCGATGGTGCCCACGTGGCCCACGAAGCGCATGCCGTTCTCCGTCCACAGCGCGATCGGGCACCCGCTCATGTAGCCCGTCAGCACGTCGCCGGCGGAGAGCATCCGCTTCGTCGTGCGCCCGGGCGCGTAGCAAAGCCAGCTGAACGGGATCGTCTGCCCCTTCCGCAATCCCAGATCGGTGATGTTCGGCAATCCCAGATCATAAAGTTCGCCGTCCATTCCGTCGGAGGTCATGGGCTGCGGCGCCTGGGTCGGGTTCAGGATGATCGCCCCGTCGGTGCCGGGCTGCGCGTCCAGCGCTCCCCCCGGCCAGATCACGCGCAAGCCCTTGATGAAGAACCTTTCGATCATGGAGTCACTCCTCGGCTAGGGGGTCTAGTGGTCTCGCCGTGGCAGGCCAGGAGGCGAGCGGCGCGAGGTTAACATCCGGGCGCCAGCTGGCGCGAACGCCCGCGCCACGGAGGGAAGGGCCGGCGTAGGAGGGCGCCCGCGCTGCGCGGCAACCTGCGCGCGCACATCTGCCACCGGGCGACGGCGGCGCCCGGTCGATGTGCGGGAAGGTGGGCGGCCAGCGGCCGTCGGACGCTGATTTTCGCGAGCCGTCGCCTTGGCTGATTTCCGCGAACAATCGGGGTGGTGGCGGCAGTAATGAGAATGCATCGCGATGCTTCCCCCGCCACCGCCTCGTCCGGGCCCTCGCCCCGACCTGCTTTGCTTCAGCGTCGGCTTTGCGGGGTGACAGCCGTGCTGGCGACCGCCGCTTCTCTGCTGGGCGCAGGCTGCTCGGGCGGCGGCGGCGACAGTCCCGGCAGCGATGCCGCCGCCTCGGGCGGGATCACGGGCTCGGGGGGCGTGGCCAGCAGCGGAGGCGTGACCGGCAGCGGCGGCAGGCTGGGGACCGGGGGCGTGGCGGCGTCGGGCGGCACGGGTGGCGCGTCCGCGACCGGTGGAGCGTCCGCGACCGGCGGCGCGTCCGCGACCGGCGGCGCGTCCGCGACCGGCGGCGCTGCCCCGGGGACCGGGGGTTCTGGCAGCGGCGGCCGCGCGGGCGGGCCGGGAGGATCCTCGGCGGGCGGCCTGACGGGCGCCGGAGGACAGCGGGCGTCGGGTGGCGCGGGCGGCGCCAGCAGCAGCGGCGGCGTGGCCGGCGGCGCCGGGGGCGGCTCTAGCGGCAACGCCGGTCCGTGCGACATCTTCCAGGCCGGAAGCACCCCGTGCGTGGCGGCGCACAGCACCGTGCGCGCGCTATACGGCAGCTACGCGGGCAACCTGTATCAGGTCAGGCGCGCGTCCGACAAGACGACCAAGGACATCGCGGTCGCCGCGGCCGGCGGGTACGCGGCCGCGTCCGCGCAGGACACGTTCTGCTCCGGGACGACCTGCACCATCTCCGTCATCTACGACCAGAGCCCCAACGGAAATCACCTGACCAAGGCGACGCCGGGCGGCTGGTTGAACAACGGCGGCCTCGAAGCGAACGCCACGGCCGCCAAGATCACCCTGAACGGTCACAACGTGTACGGCGTGTACACGACCTCGAACTTCGACAACGACGTCGGCGCCGTGGGGTACCGCAACAACACCACCAAGGGCGTCCCCACGGGCGACCAGCCCGAGAGCATCTACATGGTGGCGAGCGGCAAGCACTACAACCAGTACTGCTGCTTCGACTACGGCAACGCGGAGACCAACAACAAGGACGACGGCGCCGCCACCATGGAGGCCGTCTACTTCGGCAACAGCACGCAGTGGGGTCGCGGCAGCGGCAACGGACCGTGGGTGATGGCCGATCTCGAGGACGGCGTCTTCGGCGGCGGCTCCTTCGCGGCGCCCGCCACGAACACCTCGCTGGTGGCCAGCTACGTGACGGTCAAGCTGAACGGCCCCTCCGGCAACCGCTACGTCCTGAAGGGCGGCGACGCCCAGTCCGGCATGCTGGCGGTCAAGTACGACGGCGCCCGACCGGCCGGCTACAGCCCGATGAAGAAGCAGGGCGCCGTCATCCTGGGCGTGGGCGGCGACAACAGCCACACCGGCGAGGGCACCTTCTTCGAGGGCTGCATGACCGCCGGCGTCCCCTCCGATGCCGCCGACGACGCCGTGCAGGCCAACATCGTGGCCGCCGGCTACGGCCGCTGATCCGCGCCGCGCTTCACGCCGCCGCGCAGGCCGGCCCGTTCACGCCCGACTGTGCCGCGCGGGCGTCGGAGATCGCGCGCGCGACCTCTTCTCCGTCGATGGTCTCGCGCTCCACCAGCTTCGCCGTCAGGTCCAGCAGGGCCCCCCGCAGCTCTCTCAGCGTGGCCAGGCAACGCTCGTTCTGGTTGGCCAGGATGGTCTCGGCCTCGGCCACGGCACGATTGGGATCGGGCCTGATGTCGAGGGCGGTCAGCGCCTCCAGGCTGAACAACGTGCCCGTGTCGCTCAGCCCCAGGGTGGCGACCATGGACAGCGCCAGCCTCGACGCCTCCTTCAGATCGCTCGCTGCCCCGCTGGAGGCGTCGTCGTAGGTGATCAGCTCGGCCGCCCGGCCCGCCAGCAGCATCTGGATGCGGCCCTGGATCTCCGACTTCAGGTGCAGCTTCTTGTCCTCGGTCTGCGTGACCAGGGTGACGCCCAGCGCCCCGCCCCGCGACAGGATGGTGACCTTCTCGACGCGGCCCACGTTCATGACCTGGGCCAGGATCGCGTGTCCTGCTTCGTGGACCGCGATGCGCTCTCGCTCTCGCTCCGTCATGGCCGAGGAGGCGCCGTTGACCTCCCCCATGCGGCAGACCTCGATCGCCTCGAGGAAGTTGTCCATGGGGACGTCCCGCTGCTTCTGGCGCGCCGAGATCAAGGCGGCGTGGTTGACGACCGAGGCGATCGCCGCCGGCGTCAGCCCCGTGGTGAGGCGCGCCAGCTGGGAGTAGTCGGGCGCGCCGCCGGTCTTGACGCCCTTCGCGAAGAGACGAAACAGCTCCTCGCGATCGCCGACGTCGGGCAGCGTCAGCTGGACCTTGCGGTCGAAGCGTCCTTCGCGGACCAGGGCTGGGTCGACGGCGTCCGGAAAGTTGGTCGCGCCGATCACGATGACGCCGCTCGACGAGTTGAACCCATCGAGCTCGGTCAGGATCTGATTGATGATGCGGTTCCCCTCCGCCTCGGAGGTTCCGCCCGTCTCGGTGTTGGTGCGCCGTCCGATGCCGTCCATCTCGTCGATGAAGATGATGCAAGGCGCGTTGTTGCGGGCCTTGCGAAACAGCGACTTCACGCGCATGGCCCCCATCCCCACGAACATGGCCGTGAAGTCACTGCCGGTCGCGGGGATGAAGTGCACGCCGCACTCACCCGCCAGGGCCTTCGCCAGCCGCGTCTTCCCCGTGCCGGGAGGGCCCGACAGCAGCACGCCCTTCGGCGGTCGCGCGCCCAGCGCCACGAAGCCCTGGGGGTCCTTCAGGTACGACTTGATGTCCATCAGCGCCGACTTCGCCTCGGCCGCGCCGATGACATCGTCGAACGTGACGACCGATTCCTTCTGCGAGAACTTGAACCCGTTCCCGCGATAGACCCGGGCGGCCTGCATCCCCACGACCGAGAGGATCGCGATCGTCATCAGCAGCCCGAGGTCGATATGCGAGCCGCCGCCCTCGCGGACGTCCTCGCCCACGACCGCCAGCGGAAAGGCCGCCGGCTGCGTCCTTCCGTAGGCTGCCAGCACCAGGCCGGCCAGCTTACCGGCACTGTCGCCGACGAAGTACTTCGTACCCAGGCGTGTGGAGACGAACATGCCCGCCGGGCCCAGCGCCAGGCCGGCGACGTTGTTGTTTTGCATGTCCTGCAGCAGGACCGAGACGTCGAGCTCGCTCGCCGTCCACGAGGCCGGCGCGCTGCGCACCTGCTGCAACATCGCGTTCAGCGCGGTCGGCTGGGAGGGCGGGGACGAACGGCGCCTGGTGAGGATCGTCCCGGTGGCCGCCAGGACCAGCGCGCCGACGATCAGGTACCGCCACTGCTTCTTGGGTATCCATTTGTTCATCGGGAAGGAACTAGACATCGGCAAGGCGCACACGGACCTGAGGGATCGGGAGCCTCTCGCTGGCGATCACCGGACGCAGCCGTCCACCGCCCCCGGAAGCAACTTGGCCGCGTCGAAGCCGGTCGTAGAAGACAGGAACCAGAAGCCAGGCGGGGCGCGCCCTCGAGTTACAGCGCCGTAACCCTCATGAAGAAGAAGTTCTAGCCGGCGACGGCGGGGACCGCGCCCCGTCCGTCGCCGCCGCCTCTGCGCGCGCGCAGGTACAGGGCCCCGGTCAGCAGGTAGCCGGCCGCCCCCATCAAGATGACGCTGGAGAAGCCCAGGTTCGTCACGGCGGTCATCGCCCAGGCCCCGCCCCAAACCGACGACAGCGTGGCCAGCGCGTAGGTGGCGGGCACGGCGGCGCGACGCCCATTTTCCACCAGACGTGCGACGCCCAACGGATAGAACATGCCCAGGAAGACGCCGGCCGGACTCACACAGGCCCCCACGCAGAAGATCTTCAGCGGCAACGGCATCCAGAGCAGGTGCGCGTTACAGACGTGCGTCGAGAGGATGCCCCACCCGACGGTAGCCACGGCCGCCAGCACGACGAACGCCGGGCGGTGAAAGAGACGCACCCGGTCCCGCAGGTACGCGCCGGCACCGTTCGAGACGAGAAACAGCGCCAGCACCACCGCGATCGCGTAGAGCGGACTGCCCAGGAACAGCTCGGTCCTGGCGATGAGGCCGATCTCCACGCACATGTACGAGACGCCGGCCACGAAGAAGTACAGGGCCCACGGCCAGGGGACGCGCCGCGCGCTACGCCGCCCGCCCCCACCCAGGGCCGCCACCGCCATCACCACGACCGAGACCACTCCGAAGAACAGCAGCGTGAAGACCTTGATCCAGCTGGCGGCGTACTGCTGGTCGATGAAGCGCCGCTTCGCCGGCACCAGCTCGAAGTCGCGCCAGCTCACCTGATTGACGAACGGGCGATCGTCCGTGACCAGCGGCCCGCTGGTCCGTCCCAGCACCGCGTCCACGAAGCGTGGCAGTCCCTCGCCCGAGGGGGAATAGAGCGCGGTCCGCGCGTGCGGCCACGACGCCACCTTCCGCTGGATGGCCGCCAGCTCGTCCGGCGTCAACCCGGCCGGCTTGACGATCATGCTGTCCTGCCCGCGGGAGGCCGGGGCGCCGAAGGCGTAGACGGCCTTCCCGAAGTCGCCCAGGCCGCGCTCCGCGAACAGCCGGCGCAGGCTCTCCGCCTTGTGCAGCACGGGCTGGTTCATGAACACGATCATCGAGTCTGGCCCCGGCGCCAGATGATCCAGGTACGACGCCATCGCCTCGTAGGTGTCCAGGTACTTGCGCGTGTGTCCGGTTCGCTCGGCGCTGGTCGAGCCGTTCGTGGCCACGAACACCAGGTCGTAGCGGCCGCGGTCGTTGGCGAGGAAGTCGCGCCCCTCGCGCACCACGAGGCGAACGTTCGGCCGCGCGTAGAAGGC
>Ga0207695_10001462_pt1 | contig 39566 bp, 31 predicted proteins | sample KBSC54metaG_FD_184354 | JGI IMG/M metagenome (GOLD analysis project Ga0207695, IMG submission 184354) | Corn rhizosphere microbial communities from Kellogg Biological Station, Michigan, USA - KBS C5-4 metaG (SPAdes) (version 2) | ecosystem: Host-associated > Plants > Roots > Rhizosphere > Soil... | reverse complement strand
GGTATTCCGGCAGGCGGCGCCGATGGCGGAGGTCGCCGCGCACCTGAACGACCAGGATGCCGAGATCATCTTCTTCCCTCCGGCGACGGAGAATCTGCGCCTGGTCCTGCCTAACAAGCTCTTCGAAGCCATTCAGGGACGGCTGGCCTTGATCATCGGTGAGAGTCAGGAGATGGTCCGCCTGGTCGAGCACTACGGCAACGGCGTCGTTGTCCTCGGCTGGACGGCAGGCGACTTGGCGCGGGCCATCAACGCGTTGGACGCCGATCAGATCTCGCGGATGAAGGCAGCATCCGACCTCGCCGCCTCCGAGATCTCAGCCGGAACCGAGCGGCAGCGCTTCTACTCGGTCTTGGGGCTTGCCGCGTGATCGGCAATCGTCGGGCCCTGGTCGTCTCTTTCACCGAGCTCCTCGTCGATCCGCGGATCCGCCGCGAGATCGATTGGTTGCGCGGCGATGGTTGGACGGTCGACACCCTGGGACTCGGCTCGCGTCCGGACGAGAGCGTCCGGACGCACTACGCGATGTCCGATGAGCCGGCGGCGGTCCGGCCAAGACTGGTCAAGGGCGGGATCCACGCTGTGCTGCCGTTCCGAGCGCGCTTCCGGCTGCTCGTCGAGTCGCGGATCCCAGCGGCCCTGCGGCGGACGCGCCATGCGTACGAACTCATCCTGATCAACGACATCGACCTGCTGCCGTGGGCGGTCGATGCCATCCCGAACCTGCTCTCGGACGCACCCGGCGCTGCCGCGCACCTCGACCTGCACGAGTACCACTCCTGGGCCGGCGGCCATGGCGCCGTCACCGACCGGCTTCTGGCCGGGTACCACCGATGGATGACGGGCCTCCTCGCCTCGCCCGTCTTCGCCACGCGGTCCACCGTCGCGTCCGGCATCGCCCGGCTGTATGCCGAGGAGTTCGGGATCCCGGAGCCCTTCATCGTGCGCAACAGCCCGGCTTACGTCGACCAGACTCCTCAGCCGGTCGATCCGGAGCACATCCGACTCGTCTACCACGGCAATGCGGAACTCGCCCGCGGCCTGACCCTGCTCGTTGAGGCCTTCGCGGCCCTCGCTCCCCGCTTCCACCTCACCCTGATGCTCACGGGCCTGCAGTCCGGCAAGGACGAGCTCCGCCGACTCACCGCCGATCTGGGCGACCGCGTGACCTTCCGCGATCCCGTGCCGATGGCCGAGGTCGCGCGCGCCCTGAACGGCTACGACCTCGAGGTGATCTTCTACCCGCCGTCCTCACCGAACTTCCTGTACTCGCTTCCGAACAAGTTCTTCGAGGCGGTGCAGGGCCGCATTGGCGTCGTGGTGGGCGAGAGCCCGAGCATGGCCGAGATCATCGCGGAGATGGGCAACGGCGTCGTCGTCACGACCGGCTGGGCTGCGGCGGACCTGACGGCAGGCTTGTCGGCCCTCACCGCGCAGGCCATCAGCCGCATGAAGGAGGGAGCGGGGATCGCCGCGGCGTCGCTCAACTCCGAGCGCGAACGTGAGGCGTTTCTGGGCGGGATCGGGCAGCGCACATGAGGGTGATGAGCGTCGTCGGCGCACGGCCCCAGTTCATCAAGCTGGCGCCTGTCGATCGTGCGCTCCGCGCGTCCGGGCACGAGCACATCATCGTGCACACCGGCCAGCACTACTCGCCCGAGCTCTCGAGCGCGCTGTTCGCCGACCTCGCGATCCCGGAGGCGGATGTCAACCTCAACGTGGGCTCCGGCGGCCACGCCGAGCAGACGGCTGGGATGCTGGTCGGGCTCGAGATCGTCTTCGGCGAGAATCCGGTGGATTGGATTCTGGCCTACGGCGACACCAACTCCACCCTCGCCGCGGCGCTCGCCGCCGTCAAGCTCGGCCGACCGATCGCGCACCTCGAGGCCGGGCTGCGATCGGGCAATCGCCGCATGCCCGAGGAGCACAACCGCGTGGTGACCGATCACGTCGCCGACCTCCTCCTCGCGCCCACGGAGACCGGAATGCGGCACCTCGCGGAGGAGGGCCTCGCGGACCGGAGCATCCTGGTCGGCGACGTGATGGCGGACGTCTGTCTGCGCGTCCGGGCAGCGACCGATCGACAGCCGCCGCAGATGCCTGCCGCGTGGAGCGACGACGATCCGCCCGTGCTCGCCACCCTGCATCGCGCAGAGAACACCGACGATCCCGCGCGACTGGCGATGCTGATCGAGCGGCTGGCGGCTATGCCGTTCCCCGTGATGTTGGTCGCCCATCCACGGCTCGTCTCCAAGGCCGACGCGGCGGGAATCGAGCTGGAGCACGGCGCTCTCAGGGTGGGAGCATCGCTGACCTACTCGCAGATGGTCTACGCGACGGCGCGGGCACGGGGGGTTGTCACAGATTCGGGCGGGCTGCAGAAGGAGGCGTTCCTGCTGCGCACCCCGTGCATCACCGCGCGCACCGAGACCGAATGGCCGGAGACCCTCTCCGACGACTGGAACATCATCGACCCCGACCTGACAGCGGACCCCGCTGCCCAGTTCGCCCGCGAGCGCCCGGAACGGCGCGACCATCCTTTCGGAGAGGGCGACGCAGCGGAGCGCACCGTACGCGCGCTCGCTGACGGACTCTGACCGAGGCGACCGGGTTCAGGCGGCGTCAACACTCATCAAAGCGACCCAGCGCCGCAGGTTGATGAGGCGCCAGTGCGATCCGGCGCCCCAGCGCAGTTCGGTCTCACTGAGGCCACCGGTCACCGTGTGGTCGCGCCCTGGGCGCAGGAACCCGATCGGATGCGCGGGGTCCGCCGGGAGAGCGCCGAGTTCGTCCAGCCAGCCATCCTGCGGCGTGGCGAATCCGATCTTGTCGCGCCGATCGATGACCTCTTGTGGGATCCAGCCGCGCACGGCGTCGCGAAGAATCCGCTTCGAGGTGCCGTCGCCCCCGATCAGCCAGTCCTCGGGCAGGCTGAGAACGAACTCGGTCAGGCCGCGATCCAGGAACGGAACGCGGCTCTCGATCGAGAACCGCATCGAATTACGATCACCATGGCGCAGCAGGGCCGGCAGTCCGCGCCGGGTCAGGGCGGTGCGCAGGTAGCCCTTCAGCCGAACCCCACGCCCCGACTCCTCCCCGGCGAGCGGGAAGGAGGTGCTGACGCCGCGCGCGGCCAGAGCCGAGGCGTCGAGAAGAGGTGACACCGTGGCAGACCGGTGGCCGCGCATGCCGCGGGGGACGAACTGGCTCGCCGTCTCGAGCAGCATCGATTGACGCGAGCGACCCGGCCACTCGCCCCAGGCGCGGGTGAAGCCGACCGCGGCCGCCCAATGGCCGGTTTCGATCATCGAGTGCATGCGCTGGGCGGGGTAGCCGAAATAGCCGGCGAAGAGCTCGTCGCCGCCCTGTCCGTCGAGCGTGACGATCACCCCGTGCTCCCGCGCCAGTTGGAACACCCGGTACTGCGCATAGATGCTGGTCGTGCCGAAGGGCTCGCCCTGGCTCAGGATGAGGTCGTCGAGATCCCGCTTCAAGTCGCCCGCCTGCGCCTCGACGGTGTGCGAAGTCGCGTCGAGTGCTCGGGCCACGCGGGCGATCCACTCGTGTTCGGACTGCGCGAAGCCCGGCGCGATGTAGCTGAAAGTGTCGACCGGGAGATCCGGCTCGAGCTGGCGAACGGCGCCGACGATCGCCGAAGAGTCGAGGCCGCCCGACAGGGCGATGCCGAGCGGTACGTCGCTGCGCAGGTTGCGCTCGACCGAGGCGAGGAACATCGAACGCACGGTATCGGCCGCCTCGGCGTACCCCCCGTGGAACGTCGTCGCAATGGACGGCCACCAGTAGCGGGTCGGCTCGCCGAGCCGGCCGGTCGTGGTATCGAGCGTGACGTGGTGTCCTGGGGCGAGTTGCAGCACTCCGTCGAGGAAGGTCCGCTCAGTGTGGTCGTAGGCGCCCCACTGCAGGTAGTCCACGGCGCTCTGCCAGTCGAGGCGCGGATGAGGCAGCCCGGCGGCGATGAGCCCCCTCAGCTCGCTGTTGAACAGCAGACGATCACCGGTGTGCGCGTAGAACAGCGGCTTGATCCCGTACGGATCGCGGGCGAGGGTCACGGTGCGCGCCTGCGTATCGAGCACCGCGATCGCGAACATCCCCTCAAGGCGATCGAGCGTCTTCACTCCCCAGCGCGCCCAACCCTTCAGGAGCACCTCGGTGTCGCCGTCGGAGACGAAGGTGTCGCCGAGGGTGAGCAACTCGTCGCGGATCTCGATGTAGTTGGTGATCTCGCCGTTGTAGCTGATCGTGTAACGTCCGCCCGCGAGCGTCATGGGCTGATGGCCGGCCGGGCTCAGATCCAGGATCGCCAGGCGGACCAGACCGAGGTCGACGCGAGCCGGCGACGACGGATCCGGCCAGGCGAATGTGCCGAGGTCGTCCGGGCCGCGATGCCGGATCGCGTGCAGACCCTCGCGTAGGCGGTCGCCGTCCGAGTCGCTGCCCACGCGTGACCAGCTGCCAACGATCCCGCACACGAGGTTTACCCTAACCGGACGTCGACGCGCGTCATGCCGCCGGGGCGACCGCGCGGCCGATGACCCGGTAGGTGATGCCCGGCCAGGCCTCGGGCGTCGAGATGCGGCGCCCGTCGATGAATGCCCGAGCGCCCGGCAGGTCGTCGGGGCCGATGGCACGGTACTCCGCGTGGTCGGCCTGCACCACCGCGGCGTCGACGGGTTCGCCCATGTGGTAGGGGGTGAAGCCGAGCCGGGCGAGTTCCTCGTCCGTGTAGAGCGGGTCGTGCACGAGCGGGACGGCGCCGCGCTGGGTCAACGCGTCAACTGCCCCGAACACACCCGAGAACGCCGTCTCCTTGACGCCGCCACGGTACGCGGCACCCAGCACGACGACGCGAGCGCCGGTGAGATCGCCGTAGGCACCCTCGAGCAGTCCGATCGCATACTCCGGCATACCTGCGTTGGCCGCGCGCGCTGCGCTCACCACCGTTGCCTCGGGGTCGTTCCACAGGTAGAGGCGCGGATACACCGGGATGCAGTGACCGCCGACCGCAATACCGGGCATGTGGATATGGCTGTACGGCTGGGAGTTCGACGCCTCGATCACCTGGTATACATCGATACCGGCAGTTGCCGCGTAGCGCGCGAACTGGTTCGCGAGCCCGATGTTCACGTCGCGGTAGGTGGTCTCGGCGAGCTTCGCGAGCTCGGCCGCTTCGGCCGAACCGAGGTCCCAGACACCATTCGGCCGTGCCAGGTCCGGCCGCTTGTCGAAGTCCAGCACGGCCTCGTAGAACTCCACCGCCTTCTTCGCACCCTCGGGCGACAGACCGCCGATCAGCTTCGGGTACTTACGGAGATCCGCGAAGACCCGGCCGGTGAGCACGCGCTCCGGCGAGAAGACGAGGTGGAAGTCCTGACCCTCGACCAGTCCGGATGTGCTCTCCAACAGCGGCTTCCAGCGGGTGCGGGTGGTGCCGACCGGGAGGGTCGTTTCGTAGGCGACCAGAGTGCCGGGGGTCAAACTGCGGCCGAGCGATTCGGTCGCGGTGTCCATCCAACCGAAGTCCGGCTCCGCCGTGACCTCGTCGACGAACAGCGGGACGACCAGCACGACCGCGTCGGCGCCGGGCACGGCATCCGCGTAGTCGGTGGTGGCTCGCAGGCGACCGGTGGCAACCAGCTCGCTCAAACGCTCCTGCAGTTCGGCTTCGCCCGGGAAGGGCTCGATACCCCGGTTGACGAGATCGACGGTGGCGGGATTGACGTCGACCCCGACGACCTCGTGGCCCTTACTGGCGAACTGGACGGCAAGCGGCAGACCGATCTTGCCGAGGGCGATGACGGCGATCTTCAAGCGCGGTTCCTCGCGTTCGGGTGCATGGCTCAAATAGTACCGGCCATGCCCGCGGTGCACCGGCCCTCGCTGCGCCGCCCGTGCGCGACCGGCGTGGGCATCGGGCGGCACCTAGAATCGAGGGGTCCGCTCGTGACTCGCATCCGACCGGGCCGGCGCGACATGACGGCGCCCTCGATCAAGGAACGGATTCCGCCATGGATATCGCTGGAAAGAACATCGTCGTGATCGGCGGGGCCGGCTTCATCGGCAGCCATGTGGTCGAAGAGCTGCTCACGACGGATGTCGGCCGCGTGATCATCTACGACAACTTCGCCCGCGGTAAGCGGTCCAACATCGCCTCGTCGCTCGAGGACGAGCGATGCACCCTGTTCCCCGATGGCGGCGATGTGCGCGAGATCGACGTTCTCGACAAGGCTCTCAAGGGCGCTGACGGCGTGATCGACCTCGCGGCCATGTGGCTGCTGCACTGCAAGGACTACCCGCGCACGGCATTCGACGTGAACATCGCCGGCACGTTCAACGTACTCGAGGCCTGTGTGAACAACGACATCGAACGCCTGGTCTGGTCGAGTTCGGCGAGCGTCTACGGCGACGCGGTCGCCGTGCCCATGACCGAGGAGCACCCGTTCAACAACCGCAACTTCTACGGCGCGACGAAGATCGCCGGCGAGGCGATGGCGCGTGCATTCAACGACCGGTACGGCCTGAACTACGTCGGGCTGCGCTACATGAACGTGTACGGGCCGCACCAGGACCAGACGGCGGCATACACCGGGGTCATCCCGATCATGCTGAACAAGATCGACGCCAACGAGGCTCCCGTGATCAACGGCGACGGTTCGCAGGCGTACGACTTCGTGACCGCGCGCGACACCGCGCGCTGCAACGTCCTCGCGCTGCAGAGCAACGTGACCGACGAGTTCTACAACGTCGGCACCGGCGTGCAGACCAGCATCCGGGAACTGTGCGACCTGATCCTCCAGCTGCGCGACTCCGAGCTGAAGGTCGAGTATCGCCCGTACAGCGAAGAAGACAGCAGGCGGATGGTGCAGAACCGAATCGGCTCGACCGAGAAGGCTCAACGCGACCTTGGATTCTTCTACGAGGACTCGCTGCGCGACGGCCTCCAGGCGCTCATCGACTGGCGAGCGTCGAATCCGGGCAACGAGTAGTCCGAAAGGGACCATATGTGCGGAATCGCCGGAGTCATCAACCTCAACGGCGACAGCGTCTCGCCGGTGCTGCTCCAGGCGATGACGGACGCGCTCGCGCACCGGGGCCCGGATGGCGAGGGTCAGTGGATCAAAGAGAACGTGGGCATCGGCCACCGGCGCCTCGCGATCATCGATCTCTCACCGCTCGGACATCAGCCCATGGTGTCCGCCGATTCGCGTTACGTGCTGACCTACAACGGAATGGTTTACAACCACCGTGAGATCCGGGCAGAACTCGAGGCCCGCGGCTACCGCTTCCGGGGAAGCAGCGACACCGAGGCGGTGCTGAACGCGCTCATCGAGTGGGGGCCGGCCGCGCTCCTGCGTTTCAACGGGATGTTCGCGCTCGGCTTCTACGACGCCGTGGAGCGCCGGCTGCTTGTGGCGCGCGATCGTTACGGAATCAAGCCTCTCTACGTCAGCCAGCAGCATGGCGTGTTCGCCTTCGGGTCGGAGCAGAAGGCCATCCTTGCCCGCGCGGACTTCAGTCGGCGGCTCGACAAGGCGGCGCTGATGGAGTACCTGACCTTCCAGAACATCCTGTCGGACCGCACGCTGCTGCAGGACATCGAGCTGCTGCCGGCGGGGACCTACGGCGTGCTCGACCTGCGCTCGAGTTCACCGCATCTCAAACGGACCCAGTACTGGGACTTCGACTTCCGCGAGGAGACCCCGGAGGCGAGCCACCAGGAGTACGTCGAGGAACTCGACCGGCTCTTCTCACAGGCGGTCAACCGCCAACTCCTCAGCGATGTCGAGCTCGGCAGCTACCTCAGCGGCGGCATGGATAGCGGATCGATCACCGCGGTCGCCACCCGGTCCTTCGACGATCTGAAGACATTCACCTGCGGATTCGACTTGAGCAGCGCGTCGGGGATGGAGCTGGCGTTCGACGAGCGCGCCATGGCCGAGGCGATGTCGGCGGCCTTCAAGACCGAGCAGTACGAGATCGTCCTGAAGGCCGGCGACATGGAGCGCTCGCTGTCCGCGCTGACCTACCATCTGGAAGAGCCGCGCGTCGGACAGAGCTATCCGAACTACTACGTCGCCCGGTTGGCCGGCAAGTACGTCAAGGTGGTGCTCTCCGGAAGTGGCGGCGATGAACTGTTCGGCGGATATCCCTGGCGGTACTACCGCGCGACGAACAATCGCAACTTCGAGGAGTACGTCGACGCGTACTACAACTACTGGCAGCGGCTCACCCACCCCGATGAGCTGCGCGGCCTGATGAGCCCGATCTGGTCGGAGGTATCCGATATCTCGACCCGCGACGTGTTCCGTGACGTCTACCCTCAGGATCCCGGGCCGTTGCGGGGGCCGGAGGACTACATCAATCAGTCCCTCTACTTCGAGTCCAAGACCTTCCTGCACGGACTGCTGGTCGTGGAAGACAAGCTTTCGATGGCCCATGGGCTGGAGTCCCGCGTGCCATTCCTCGACAACGATCTCGTCGACTTCGCCATGCGAGTGCCGGTCAAATACAAACTGAACAACCTCGACGAGGTCGCCCGTCTGAACGAGAACGAGCCGGGTGACAAGTCCGAACGGTTCTTCGAGCGCACGAAGGACGGCAAGCAGATCCTGAGAGATGCGATGAGTCGCCACATCCCGACCTCGGTGACCAGCCGGGTCAAGCAGGGTTTCTCGTCGCCCGACGCCAGCTGGTTCAAGGGCGAGAGCATCGACTTCGTTCGACGAACACTCGGCGGTTCGAGCCCGCTGTTCGACGTGCTCGACCGGGATGCCGTGACCACCGCACTCGAATCCCACTTCAGCGGCACCGAGAACCGGCGCCTCCTGGTCTGGGGACTGCTCAGCGTGCACGAATGGCTCGACCAGGTGCGTCCGTCGATATGAGTCGCACGGAAAGGACGCCGACATGACCATCGCGACGGCGCTCGTGACCGGCGCCGCCGGCCTCCTCGGCCGCGCGACGGTGGCTGCCCTCGCGGACTCGGGGGTGCGGGTGCACGCCCTCGTGCGCGACGCGGGTCAGGCATTTCGTGACGATGTGGAGTTCCACCAGGTGGATCTCGCGCGCCCACTCGATGACTCGATGCTTCCGCCGCGCGTTGACGCCGTCTTCCATTTGGCTCAGGCGCGCGAGTTCCGCGATTTCCCTGCCGCGGCACCCGCGGTGTTCGCGATCAATGTGGGAACGACGGCGTTTCTGCTCGACTACGCATCGCGCACCGGTGCGGCAAGCTTCGTCTCCGCATCGTCGGGTGGCGTATACCGCGGTGGCGGCGCCGAGCCGCTCGCGGAGGACGCGTCCCTGAACCGGCCAGACGAACTCGGCTACTATCTGGCGACCAAGCTCTCGGGCGAGACCCTGGTCGCCAGCTACTCCGGCCGATTCCGCGCCGTCTCGCTTCGCTACTTCTTCATCTACGGCCCGGGCCAAGAGCGCTCCATGCTGATTCCCCGGCTGTACGACCGAGTGAGCGGCGGCGAGCCCATCTCGCTGCAGGGCGAAGAGGGCATGCGCATCAATCCGGTTCACGTGGCGGACGCCGCCGCCGCGACGGTGGCCGCCGCCAGCATCACGGGGGCGGGCGCCGTCAACGTCGCGGGTCCCGAGACGATCTCGTTGCGCGGTATCGGCGAACTCTTCGGACGCGACGTCGGCGCGGAGCCGGTGTTCGAGCGGTCGGCGGGCCCGGCATCCGACCTGGTGGCCTCCACCCGGCGCATGTCCGAGCTGCTGCACACGCCGACCATCAGTCTGAGTGCCGCTCTCGGCGATATCCGCGGCTGATGCGCATCCTGCACCTGCCGACCCTCGTCGGCGGCGGTCCCCCCGGTCTCAGCAGACAGTTGCGTGAGCTCGGCGAGGAGTCCCAGGTCTGGACGGTCACCCAGAACGTTTTCGGGTACCCAGCGGACCGTGTTCTGCTGGCCGACAGCGACGCCGGGTTCGGCCGCCTGTTGAAACTGCTTCGCGCCGGCGGCTATGTCTTCGGGCGATGGGATGTCATCCATTTCAACTACGGCAGCACGCTGTTCTCCACCTGGTATTCCGATCCCGCCCAGCTGAGTGGCACTCGCAAGGCGTCAGCCCGCGTGCTCAACAGCGTGGCGGCGGTGTTGCAGCGGGTCGAATTGGGCGTGCTGCGAATGCGTCGGATCCCCGTGTTCGTCCACTACCTCGGTGATGACGCGCGCCAGGGCGACTACTCCCGGGAGCACTTCGAGGTCACCTTCGCCGACCGGGTGCCTCCTGGGTACTACACGGCGGCAGGCGACCGCCGCAAGAGGCGCCAGATCGCCCTCCTGTCGAAGTGCGCGGCGGGCGTCTACGCCGTGAACCCCGACCTGATGAACGTGCTTCCCGCGTCTGCGGCGTTCATCCCGTACGGGCACATCGACGTGGACGGCTACGAGCCGGCCTACCCTCCGTTGGCGCGAGACCGTCTCGTGCTCGTCCACGCGCCCAGCCATCGCGACGTCAAAGGCACCGACGCGATCCTGACCGCGCTCGATGAGCTCGCGGCCGAAGGCTACGACTTCCGGCTCGACCTCGTCGAAGGGGTCAGCAACGCCGAGGCGCTCGCTCGCTATCGGGACGCCGACGTGCTGATCGATCAGATCTACGCCGGCTGGTACGGCGGCGTTGCTGTCGAGGCGATGGCTATGGGCAAGCCGGTCGTCGCCTATATTCGGGAGGCCGATCTTCACTACCTGGACCCGCAGATGGCCGTCGAACTGCCCATGCTGCGCGCCGCGCCCGCGACGATCAAAGAAGACCTGCGGAGGGTCCTCGAGATGCCGCGCGCCGAGTTGCGCGAACGAGCCGAAGCCAGCAGGGCCTTCGTCGAGCGCTGGCACGATCCGTTGGCGATCGCGACCAGAATCGCCGACGATTCGCGACGCGCTCGCGGCGCCGCGCGGCGTCCGAGCCGAGCAGCGGAGGAGCAGGGGTGACCTCGAAGACCGTGACCATCATTGGCGGTGGGATCGTGGGGCTCGCTCTTGCCCACAGGTTCAGTTCCGACGGCCTGTCGGTCACCGTGCTGGAGAAAGAGGATCATTGGGCGGCGCACCAGACCGGCCACAACTCGGGCGTCATCCACGCGGGCCCGTACTACAAGCCGGGTTCGCTCAAGGCGACGATGTGCCTGGCGGGCAACCGCTCCATGAAGGCGTTCGCCCGGGAGCACGGTGTACCTTTCGAGACGCCCGGCAAGCTGATCGTCGCGACCGCCGAGGACGAGGTGCCGCGGTTGGACGCCCTGGCCGCTCGCGCACGGGCCAATGGCGTGAATTGCCGACTCATCTCGATGAGCGAAGCGCGGGACCACGAGCCGCACGTGATGGGACTCAAGGCCCTCCGCGTTGAAGATACCGGGATCATCGATTACGCCGTCGTCTCGCAACGACTGGCCGAGCTGTCGACCGCCAATGGCGCTGAGCTGATCCTCGGAGCGAGGGTGCGGGCGATTCACGGAACAGACCGCGAGGTGGTGGTCGAACACGACAAGGGCCGTGCGACCTCCGATGTGCTCGTGAATGCGGCGGGGCTTCAGAGTGACGCCATCGCCAGGCTGGCTGGATTCTCCCCTCAGGTCCGCATCGTGCCGTTCCGCGGCGAGTACTACGAACTCAGGCCGGAAAGCCGCGGACTCGTCACGGGCTTGATCTACCCGGTGCCGGACCCCGACATGCCGTTCTTGGGCGTGCATCTCACCCGAATGATCGATGGCAGCGTCCACGCCGGCCCGAACGCCGTGCTCGCCATGGCCCGTGAGGGCTACAGAAGGTCGACCATTTCGGTGCCCGACCTCGTCGGCACCCTGACATTCCCCGGATTCCTTCGGTTCGCATCCGGATATGTCGGCATCGGAACTCAGGAGATGCTGCGCTCATTCTCGCGCAGCCGATTCGCACGCGATCTTGCCAGGCTCGTCCCCGAGATCACCGCTCGGGACATTGTTCCCGCGGGGGCCGGCGTCCGGGCGCAGGCATTCAGCCGGGACGGTCGTCTTGTGGATGACTTCGCGATCCAACAGAACCGGAACCAGATCCATATCCTGAACGCGCCGTCCCCGGCCGCCACTAGCTCGCTCGAGATCGCGCGCCACGTGGCCGGTCTGGTCGGCTGAGAGTTCCGCGCGATCGGCCCGCCACGGGTTCATTCCCGTGTTCTCCTGCAAGGATGGACGTCACACCGTCGACGGGGAGAAGAGGGCGTGAGACGTGCAATGAGTGAATCCGCCGGGGCCAGAGGCATCCGGCGTGCCGTGGTGATCGCTCTTGCCGCTGTCATCAGCATCGGTGGCTCTCTTTCCGTCCTCACCCCTGCCGAGTCTGCTTCGGCGCTGTCCGGGGGCGACTTCATGCCGGGGCTCATCATCGCGGACTCGCAGTTCTACAACGGCGGCGCGATGACCGAGACCCAGATTCAGCAATTCCTGGCCTCCAAGGGGAGCGCGCTCGCCGGGTACTCCTTCTCGGTCGGCAGCCGGGCGAGGATCACCAACAGCTCGAACGTCACGCGCTGCAATGCCTTCGACGGCGGGACCCTTGCCGCCTCGACGATCATCTACCGGGCGCAAGTCGCCTGCGGCATCAGTGCGAAGGTCCTTCTCGTGACCCTGCAGAAGGAGCAGGGCCTGATCACGAAGAGCGCCCCCTCCCAGTCTGCCCTCGACCGCGCCATGGGCTACGCGTGCCCCGACACCGCTCCGTGTGCGCCGACAACCCTGGGGTTCGGCAACCAGGTGTACTCCGCAGCGCTGCAGTTCATCACATACAAGGTGAGCGGATTCGCCCGTCAGCCCGGCTGGCAGTCGATCGGCTACAGCCCCAACGCATCCTGCGGTGCCACCACGATCTACCTGCAGAACTATGCAACGGCGGCGCTCTACAACTACACGCCGTATCAGCCCAACGCCGCAGCCCTCGCCAACCTGAACGGGACCGGCGACGGATGCTCGTCCTATGGCAACCGCAACTTCTGGGTCTACTACTCCAACTGGTTCGGGAGCACGCTGGGGCCCGACCCCTATCCCGTTGTCGACCCCACTGTCGCCGGCGCCAGTACGGTCGGCGCCACCCTCACCGCGATCCCGGGAACCTGGGGTGGCGCACCGACTCTCAGCTACGTCTGGATCTCGTGCAGTTCGGCGCTCCCTTCCTTCTTCAATACCGTTCCGTCCGGCTGCAGCACGATATCCGACGTCTCAACGAGCTACGTCTCGGTCACCGCGGATATCGGCAAATTCATCGGCATTCTGGTGACCGGCGCGAATTCGTTCGGCAGCATGACGACAGGTGCGGCGATGGCGGTGCCCGTCGGGTTCCCGGCTTCGACATCGGCTCCCACGGTGTCCGGCTCGGCCGCGCCCGGATCGACCTGGACGCTGAATGTCGGAACATGGACGGGATCGCCGCCTCCGACTTTCGTGCAGGCCTGGCTCCGCTGCAGTCAACCGGTGACCGCCGCGTTCACCGTCGTTCCGGCGGCCTGCACCGCGATCCCGAACATGCATGACGTGAGCTACGTCTCCACCTCCGCCGATGTCGGGATGTACCTGACCGCCCAGGTAGCCGGAATCAACACCTTCGGATACGCCCTTGCTGGCGCGATCGGAACGATCCAGGTGGGCTCCCCGGAGGCGACGACCGGCCCGACGGTGTCGGGGAGCACGTCGGTGGGCTCGACGTGGACGTTGAATGTCGGCACCTGGACGGGGACGCCGGCTCCGACGTTCGTGCAGGCGTGGCTCCGGTGCGATGCGCCGGTGGCTTCAGCGTTCACGACGGTACCCGCGGGGTGTTCGGCGATCTCCGGTGCGAAAGCGACGAGCTACGTCACCACGGCCGCCGACGTCGGCAAGTACGTGACCGCCCAGGTCGCCGGGGTCAATTCCCTCGGATATACGCTCGCCGGTGCAACAAGCACATCACCTGTGGTGGCGACGCTACCCACCGCTCCCGTGAACACCGTCCCGCCATCGGTTTCCGGTGCCGCCTCGGTCGGGTCGACATGGACGCTCAACACGGGCACCTGGACGGGGACGCCGGCTCCGACGTTCGTTCAGGCGTGGTTGCGGTGCAGTGCACCGGTGGCGTCGGTCTTCACGACAGTGCCCTCCGGGTGCTCGGCGATCTCGGGGGCGACGTCCGGGAGCTACGTCACGACGTCCGCTGATGCTGGCAAGTATGTGACGGTGCAAGTGGCCGGGGTCAATTCGGTCGGGTACGCACTCTCGGGCGCGACGAGCACATCGCCCGTCATCGCGACCGCGTCGACGGGACCTGTGAACACCGCTCCGCCGTCCGTATCCGGTGTCGCCTCGGTTGGATCGACGTGGACGTTGAACACCGGGACCTGGACGGGAACGCCGTCGCCGGCCTTCGTACAGGCGTGGCTGCGGTGCAGCGCGCCGGTGAGCGCCGGATTCAGTGCGGTGCCCCCTGGTTGCACGGCGATCTCGGGGGCGCGATCGACGAGCTATGTCGTTTCAGTTTCGGACGCGGGCAGTTATCTCACTGCTCAGGTCGCAGGAACCAACCCGTCGGGCTCCGTACTCGTCGTCGCGGTCGACACGACGCCCATCGCGCCGACGACATCGACGAGGCCGATCAACACGGTGGCACCCGGTCTGTCCGGGTCCGTGTCGGTGGGATCGACCATGAGTCTCGATCGCGGGACATGGACAGGGTCCCCGGTTCCGACATTCGTGCAGGCCTGGTTGCGCTGCGCCGCGCCGATCCCGTCGGCGTTCACCACTGTGCCAGCCGGGTGCTCCGCAATTCCGGGAGCCACCGCGACGAGCTATGTGGTGACCACGGCGGACGTCGGTAGTTACGTCACGGCGCAGATCGCAGGCAGCAACGCGTCGGGGTCGACTCTTGCCGGAGCGCCCAGTACGGCTCGCGCGACCTTGGCGGTGCCGGCCGTGCCCGCCAACATGGTGCTGCCGACGGTGTCGGGCGCTGCATCCGTGGGGTCGACCTGGACGTTGAATGTCGGCACCTGGTCGGGGACGCCGGCTCCGACGTTCGTGCAGGCGTGGCTCCGGTGCACTGCGCCCGTGGCTGCGGCGTTCACCACGGTGCCAGCGGGGTGCTCGGCGATCTCGGGTGCGACGTCCGATACTTATCTGACGACGTCGGCAGATGCCGGCAAGTACGTGACGGCCCAGGTCGCCGGGGTCAATTCCCTCGGGTACTCTCTCGCGGGCGCCACCAGCACCGCGGCCATCGTCGGCCCCTGAGAGGTGCGCCTGGCTCGAGCGTGGCCGGGGTGGGACCACTGGTGTCGTCTAGGATTGAGCGGAAATCTCCTCGACTGAGGGGACCGGCGGTCCGGTTGACGAAGCTTCGGGAAGGCGATGTGGCGCAGCGTTCGGTGGGGCTGGACATCGTTCGCGCCGTCTGCGTCACCGGTGTCGTCCTCACTCACTTCTCGCCGTTCTTCCTCCCGGCGACGGGCCTGGCCGGCGCGTTTCGCAGCGCGGTGGGACTGGGTTCCTTCGGCGTCACCGGATTCTTCCTGCTCAGTTCGTACCTGCTGACCGGCATCCTGCTGCGAGAGATCGGCAATAAGCGACCCAATGTGTGGGGCCGGTACTGGGCGCGCCGCGCGCTCCGCATCTGGCCGCTCTACTACTTGGCCGTCCTGGTCGTCTCGATCGTCGGCCTGATCACGGCGACGCGGGTTGCTGGCCTGCCGTGGCTACTCACCTTGACCTACAACTGGGTGAACTGGTCGGATACGAATGAGCTTCTCGGGCACTTCTGGTCGATGTGCGCCGAGGAGCAGCTCTACATCTTGATCCCGATCCTGAGCTTCATCGCCTTCAAGTGGCGCTGGCGCATTCTGGTCGGGCTCATCGTGATCGCGCCGATCTCACGCTTCCTCGTCGCGACTCACCTGCCGTATCCCGCGGTGTGGAACTTCACCACCTCGCACCTCGACGTGTTCGCTCTCGGGGCGCTGCTGGCGTCGTTCGACTATGCGAAGCATCCACGCTGGATCGCCGTCCGTGCCTGGATCACCAGGAGCTGGTGGAGTGTCGCGGCCGTCGTGGCGATGGCCCTGACCTTGGGGATCGCTGCGGCCCGCGATCTGTCGTGGGTGTTCGGTAGCGTCGCGTCGACCTGGACGTACGTCTTCGCCGCGCTGGTCTGGACCTGGTTGATGTTGAAACTCACCCAGAAGCCTCAGACCGAGGTCACGTCGGCAACCCGGGCGCCGGTCTGGCTGGGACAACGGAGCTACGGCGTGTACGTGTACCACTGGCCCGCGGTCATCTTCGGCACCTGGCTGGGCACGAAGGTCGGGATCCCGCTGCCGGTGATCGGAATCGTGCTCATCGCGGCGGTCCTGGCCTTCAGCGAGTTCTCGTTCCGCTTCATCGAGAGCCCGTTCTTGCGGTTGAAGTCCCGATTCAGTCGCGAGACGGTCCCGGTCCCCTAGCCGGCGGCGCGAAGACCGCGAACGGTGATTCCGTACGGATCGACGTGGCGGTGGATGATGTCGAGCCCGGAATCCGCGAACCAGCCCTCGACTTCCTCCAGGGTGTGCCGGGTGGCCAACTGCGGGTGGTACCAGTCGTAGTTGATAGCGGCGTTCGACTCGAAATCCAGTTCGGAGTTCCAGAAGAACTTGCCGAAGAAGTGGTACAGAAAGCGCTGCACGTCGTATGTCCCGCCCGGGATCTCGAGCACGTCGACATCGGGAACGGTCACCTCGACGTTCAGGTCGGTCAGGGCGCGACCCAACTCGGTGATCTGGCGCATCGCGGCCATCGCCTCGTCGTAGGGGAGTTCGGAGATGCGGTCGCGGACGAGATCGTCGGTGTACTCGCGGATGGGCGGCTTCACCTTGTAGACGTAGATGGCGAGCTCGCCGCCGGGAGCCAGCAGTTCGGCGAGGTTGCGGAATGCTCCGCCGGGGTCCCCGGTGTGGTGCAGCACCTCCTGGGAGTAGATCAGGTCGAACTCGCCGAGACCGGTCAGGTCGCCGAGCAGATCGCGCTCCTCGAAGCGGGTGTTCGGAGCCCCTTCCAGGTTGGCGGCGGCGACGTCGGCTGCCGTGAGGTCGATGCCGACCACTTCGGTCTGTTCGGGTGCGTATTGGCGCAGCAAGGCAGTCACCCTGCCGTTGCCGCATCCCGCGTCGAGCACGCGCCGACGATCGGCGAGCCAGTCGCGCAAGCCGTCCGGAGTGTCAAGGCCATTGCGGGTCAGGATCCAGCGCTGGATGTCCGAGCCCTCCTTGAGCGTGTTGGCAAACGCGAGATCGCGGTTGTTGTGCCATTTCTCGGTGAAGCTCTTGGCGGTCTGCTGCTTGTCGGTCACGTGCTCGACCTCTTCCGTCGCTGGTCGGTCAGCGGGCTCATCGGAGTCGGTGCTCGACACCGTCTGCGGCCATCTTCTCGGCGATCTCGACTACGCGGGTGCCCTCAGCGAGCGTCACAATTCCGCGCGGCTCACCAGTGATGACGGAATCGCGGAAGGCTTCGTGCTCTGCGAGCAACGGCTCCTTGCGCGCGAGCGCGTACCGAGTCATGTCGCCCTCGGACACCCCGCGGAATGCCGCCGCCTGGTCCCAGGTGTTGCTGATGGTTCCATTCACGTAGTGGGTCAGGTCGGCGGTCAGGGTGTCGGCCACCAACACACCTTTCTCGCCGGTGATGATCGTCGTCCGCTCCTTGAAGGGAGTCAGCCAGTTCACGGTGTGGGAGGTGATGGCTCCGCGGGAGAGGGTGCCGACGGCGACCACCATGTCCTCGTGCGGGCGACCGCTGCGGTGCGTCGTGCGCGCGTTGACCGACACGAAGTCCTGCTGAGTGACCCACGCCGTGAGGTCGATGTCGTGGGATGCTAGATCTTTGATCACCCCGACGTCCGCGATCCGGAAGGGGAACGGACCTTGGCGCCGGGTCACCACCTGGTAGATCTCGCCGATGAGGCCGTCCTCGATCCGCTGGCGAGCCGACTGGAGGGCCGGGTTGTAGCGTTCGATGTGGCCGACTCCGCCGATCAATCCCTTGGCGGCGAAGAGGTCGCGGAGCGTCGCCGCGTCAACGGCGGTCGACGCGACCGGCTTCTCGATCAGGGCATGGATACCGGCATCCGCCAGCTGCACCCCCATGTCGAGATGGAACGCGGTCGGCGCGGCCACGACGGCGTAGTCGACACCGGCGGAGATGAGCCCGCCGAGCTCATGGAAGACGGGTCGGTCGTGCACGGCCGTCGGCACGTTGTCGGCCGGATCGAACACACCGACGAACTCCACCCCCTCGAGGCCGGCGAGCACGCGCGCGTGATTGCGCCCCATCGCCCCGAGCCCGAGGACACCGGCACGCAGCACGCTCACGCCCCTGCCTTCGCGACCGCGTTCACAGCGGAGACGATGCGCTCGAGATCCGACTGCGAGAGCGAAGGATGCACGGGCAGCGAGAGCACCTGCGCGGCGGCCTTCTCGGTCTCGGGCAGGGCCAGGCCCGGCGCGAACCCGGCCAGCGAGGGCAGACGGTGGTTCGGGATCGGGTAATACACCCCGCTGCCGATCTGGTGCTCGTCGCGCAGGGCCGTCGCGAAGCGGTCGCGGTCGTCTGTCACCCGAATCGTGTACTGGTGGTAGACGTGCACTGCGCCGTCGGCGACCGGGGGTACCACGACGTTCTGCAGGTTCGCGTCGAGGAACGCCGCGTTCCGCTGGCGGGCGGCGGTCCAGGCATCCACCTTGGTGAGTTGAACGCGCCCGATCGCCGCGTGGATGTCGGTCATGCGCGCGTTGAAGCCGACGACCTCGTTCTCGTACTGCTTCTCCATCCCCTGGTTGCGCAACAGGCGGACGGCGCGCGCGTGGGCGTCGGTCGCCGTGGTGACCATCCCGCCCTCGCCGCTCGTCATGTTCTTGGTGGGGTAGAGGCTGAACATGGCGAAATCGCCCCAGGTGCCGACCGCCTTGCCATCGAGGGAGGCGCCGTGCGCTTGAGCGGCGTCCTCGTAGAGCTGGATGCCGTGCTTCTGAGCGATCGCGGTCAGTTCCCGCATCCGGGCGGGGTGTCCGTACAGATGCACCGGCATGATGCCCTTGGTGCGCGGAGTGATCGCCGCGTCGACCGCTGAGGGATCGAGGGTGAAGGTCTCGGGCTCGATGTCGACGAACACCGGGGCAGCACCGGTCAGCGCGACCGAGTTGGCCGTGGCCGCGAAGGTGAACGAGGGCACGATGACCTCGTCGCCGGGCCCCACGCCGACCGCCAGCAGCCCGAGGTGCAATCCCGAGGTGCCGGAGTTGACGGCGACCGTCGGACGCCCGTCCACGAAATGTGCGGCGAACTCGGTCTCGAACGCCGCGACCTCGGGTCCTTGCGCCATCATGCCGCTGCGCAGGACCCGATCCACCGCGGCTCGCTCCTCGTCGCCGATGATCGGCTTGGCCGGCGGGATGAAGTCGCTCACGCAGTTGCCTCTTTCAATTCACCATCGGATTCGATGTAGCCATCGCCCGACTGCGGGCACCGCCATCTGCCCTCGCCGTCGTGGACCAAGGGGACTCCGGCCCGCCCGACCCATCCGACCCGGCGGGCGGGGCTGCCGACGACCAGTGCGAAGTCCGGAACGTCGGAGATGACCACCGACCCTGCGCCGACGAGCGCCCATCGACCGACCGTGATCGGTGCGACACAGGTCGCACTGGCGCCGATCGATGCACCCTCGAGGACGGTGACGCCCACTGGTTCCCAGTCGTGCGCCGACTTGGGCGTGCCATCCGGGTTGATGGCTCGGGGGAAGTGGTCGTTCGTGAGCACGACGGCCGGCCCGATGAAGACGCCGGCTCCGAGCCGGGCGGGCTCGTACACCAGGGCGTAGTTCTGCACCTTGCAGCCATCGCCCATGACGACGCCGGTGCCGATGTAGGCGCCGCGGCCGACGATCGTGTCGGCTCCGAGCCGGGCGTTCTCGCGCACCTGGGCGTAGTGCCAGATCTTCGAGCCGTCGCCGATGATCGCCGACTCCGCGACATCCGCCGTGCCTTCGATGAAGGCGGGGCGAGTCGTCATGCGTGCTCCTGTGGAAACGAACTGGTGCCGGGCAGCACCTGGCTATCTTAGTCGGATGGTTCTGAGCCCGACGCCGGGCGCGGTGCCAGCTCGCTGGTCGGCGGCCTCCGCAGCGCGTTCCGCCACGAGAGCTCCTGCGATGCCTTGGTGCAGCAGACGACGAAGGTCATCCATCCGAAGTCCGACAGGATCGAGCTCTCGGCAAGCGAGACGATGATCAGCGCGACCAGAGTCGCTGCGGGCCACGCGAACACGACGCTGCGCCGCGCCCCCGCCAGGAGCCAGGACCGGCTGAAGGCCAACCCCACCATCCCGACGAAGATGACGACGCCGATGAAGCCCAGTTGCAGCCAGACATCGAGGAACGCGTTCAGAGCCGAACCGACGGGACGCGGCGATGCGGCAGCGATCGCCGAGAAGGGCGAGATCGAGACCCGCCACGGGCCGATCCAGCCCCAGCCCTGCAGGCCGTTCTGACTCGCCCAGGCGATGACCTGACGCCAGACGTCGATCCGGTCGTCGATCGTACCGCCGGCGTTGAACAGCGCGACCACGGGCCCGCGGGCGACGAACAGCGCCCCGGCGCCGACCACGGCAAGGCCGAGCACGATGAACTGCCAGACCTGCCGCCGTTCGGCTCGTACCCGGCGCAGCAGGTAGATCACCAGGGCCGCCACTCCCACCACGACGGCGCCGAAGGCGATCACCGGCGATTGGGTGAGCGCGATGCACAGCCCAGCCAGCACGAGCGACAGCACGGAGGTGAGTCGCGGCACCGACCGGGTGCGGTGCTCGGTGGCGAAGCTGATCGCCCCGATGATGGCGACCAGGCCCAGTTGATCGCGCGACTCCTCGATGCCCGAGATCGGACCCAGGTCGCCCAGGTTGCCGTGCACGGCCAGGAACGGCAGGGGCATATCGATCAGGATGCCGGAGAAGATCTCGATGCCGAGAGAGAGTGCCAGCACCACCCGGAGCACGTCGCCGAAGGCGCGGACGATCTGGATCGTGTCACGCGAGATCGCCACGAACAGGCCGATCAGGGTGAAGGCGAAGAGGTAGATCAGGCCGGCGACGGTCGCCCATTGGTACCAGCTCCAGATCAGCGACGCAGTGGCCCAGACCAGGAACACCAGCAGCGAGATGGGAAGCAGCGCCCGCCAGCGCACCTCCTCCTGCCTGGCCAGGAACGACAGCAGCATCAGGACCAGAGCCACGACGATGGCGGCCAGGAAGCCGGCCCAGCCGAGCGTGCGCTGGAGGAAGAAGGCGCCGGCTCCCAGCGCGATCCCGACCGTGGCCAGCGCGTGCGCGAGTCGCGCGGAACCGGCCATCGCGACCAGCAGCCCGCGGCGCGATGAGGTCTCAGGCATCCGGTTCCGGCTCCCTCTGGGCCGTCCGGATCGCCGAGATGACCAGCAGGGCGAACAGGATCTCGACGAGCAGCCGGCTCTCGGCGATGCTGTGCACGATCAGCGCGACCATGATCAGAACGGGGAACAGTTCGACCAGCCTGCCCCGGCGCGGCCCCGCTTCGATCGCCATCAACCAGGATCGGCCGAGCGTGGTGAGCACCAGAAGCCCGAAGACGATCAGGCCGATCACGCCGAGTTGGAAGTAGATGTCGATCCAGGCGTCGTGCGCCTGGAGGTAGGTGACTCCCTTGAATACCGCGAGATGCTTGAAGGGCTCGACCCACGGCGCCCACCACCCGGTCCAGCCCCACCCCGCTGCCGGCCGCTCATTCGCCAGCGGCAGAACGCGCTGCCAGATCTCGGTTCGGTGGGTGAAGTCAGCGCTCTTGCCGAGCAGCTTCAGCACGGCCCCGTTGGCGAAGATGCCTACGGCGGCGATGCCCAGCGCGACGACGGCTCCTCCGGTGTAGACGATTCCGCGCCGTGCGCCGGATGTCGAGCGAACCAGCCAGAGGAACACGCCGACCAGGATGACGGCGGCCAGCGCGATCAGCACCGTCGACGATCGGGTCAGCGCCATCGTCGCGAGCGCGACCACGATCCAGAACGCCAGCCACACCTTCGACGCGGTGCCCGAGACCCACTGCACGGCGAACACGATCAGCGCCAGCAGAGCCGAGAGCGCCAGCAGGTTCGAGTTGCCCTGGATGCCCTGGATCTGCCCGCCGTGGAACAGCAGATCCCGCGACCAGTAGAAGGCCGGCGGGATCTTGTCGAGCTTCGAGTAGTCGACGAACAGCGGCAGCACCGGACGCCGGATGAACGCCGACACCACGAACTCGAACAGCAAGGACAGGCCGAGGATCCAGCGCAGCGCCACCCCGAAGGTGCGCAGCATCGTCTCGAGGTCGATCACCGTGGCCAGGAAGATGGAGAAGAAGGCGACCGAGAAGGTCGCCGCCCATCCGGCCAGTGTGGCAGTCGGATAATCGGACCAGAAGATCGACACCACGATGAGCAGCAGGAAACCGATCAAGGCGAAGGGCAGGCGTCGCAGGTCCACCCGGGCATGCACGATCTCGATGATCGCCAGGATCAGCAGGATGACGCAGATGGCCCCCCAGCCCCACCAGCTGAGCAGGTCGCGCCAGAGGTCGCCGGCGGTCATGGTGAAGAAGCCGAGGGTGGCCAGGACTCGCTGGTAGACCTCTCTTCGGCTCATGGCTTCAGGGTAGCGGCCGCCGTCTCGAGCCGGATGGGCGGCCCCTTGGTACTTTGGGTCGACAAGCGCATAAGGGGATCTGCCGGATGTTCGTCGAAATCACCAACACTCCGCGCGACTACGCGTGGGGCTCGACGACAGCGATCCCCGAATTGCTCGGCACCGTTCCGTCTGGCGGCCCGGAGGCGGAGCTGTGGCTCGGAGCACACCCAGGTTCCCCGGCTCGGCTGGTGGGGCGTGATGGCACCCTCGCCGATGTGGTGCACGGGCGGCTGCCCTTCCTGTTGAAGGTGCTGGCGGCGGCATCCCCGCTGTCGTTGCAGGCGCACCCGTCGACCGCGCAGGCGCAGGCGGGGTTCGCGGCCGAGAACGCCGCGGGCATTCCGGTCGATTCTCCGGATCGGAGCTATCGCGACCCGTACCACAAGCCCGAGCTGATCTACGCGTTGAGCGATCCGTTCCGCGCCCTGTGCGGCTTCCGCCCGGTGGCCGAGACCCGGGCACTGCTCCTGCCGGTCTCCGACGATCAACGCATTGCACCCCTGCTCGAGCGCCTGGTCGACGACTCGTCCCTGAAGCCGGTGTTCGAGTGGCTGATCACGCGCGGCGCCGGCGTCGACGAGCTGATCGCCGCCGTCGTCGAGGCGAGCGCGGTGGACGACGACGTGTCGTGGGACACGGTCCGGCGGCTGGCGGACGCGTTCCCCGGCGATCCGGGGATCGCGATCTCGCTGCTCATGCACACGACCGTGCTGTCGGCGGGCGAGGCGCTGTATCTGCCGGCGGGCAACATCCATGCCTACCTGGAGGGGACCGGCATCGAGCTCATGGCGGCGAGCGACAACGTGCTGCGCGGCGGGCTCACCCCCAAGCACGTCGACGTGCCCGAGTTGCTGAAGGTGCTCGACTTCCGGGCGCTGCCCGTTCCCCTCCTCGAGCCCGAGCGGCCGTTGCCGGGCGTCGCGGTGTACCGGCCGGAGGTGCCCGACTTCGTGCTGACCGTCGTGTCGCCGGATGCCGCGTCGGCCGGCCTGACGCTGCCGCTCACCGGCCCGGCCATCGCGTTGTGCACGAGCGGGGCCGTCACGATCGACGGTCACGAGCTGGAGCGCGGTCACGCCGTCTACGTGGCCGACGAGCCGTCGCTCACCGTTTCGGGCGACGGCATGCTGTTCGTCGCCTCGACGGGGCGTGCCACGGAGTGAGCGATGGGGGATTCCCCATGGTGCTGATGCGTCGATCCCGATAGGTTCGGCGCCATGCGAATCGTGTCGGCCGCCAGGGGCGCCGTGGCGGCGGGCGCCTTGCTGCTCATGCTCGCCGGATGCGGTCTTCCGTCCACCCCTCATCCGGCCGGATCCGGGGGCCATCACGCGACCGCGAGCGCGACTCCCACCCCGGCGGCGCTGACAGCGCCCAGGTCCGCGATCCCGGCCACCTGCGCACAACTGCTTCCGTCCGCCACCGCCGCGGCCGCGTTTCCCGCGGCATCGGGGATCGCCGTGCGCGAATCCGAGAGCACGCCGCCTCAGGGCGCCATCGAGGTCGGCGCGCGACAGGTCGGGGGGCTGCACTGCCTCTGGGGCGGGAACGACCGGCAGGACAACGGCTACGTCGACTACATCAGCCTGGATGTGCTGAGCGACGCGGCCGGCGCGTACCACGACAACGTCGTCGCGAATGACGGCGATGAGATCAACACCTTCGGAACGGCATCCGATGTGATGTGCCAGGGCGATCCGCAGTTCTTCTGCTTCGGGCAGGTACTGATCGGAACCACCTGGATCGAGCTGGACTACAACTCGCTCGGGGGCGACGGGGAGCCGGCCACCGGATCGCTCGGTCGCTTCCGCACCCTGCTGACCGGTGTCGTGGCCCGCGTCCAAGCCGCGGGATCGAGTCGTCCGTTGTGGACCCCGCCGACCGCATGGGACGGCGCGTCGCTCTGCACCGACGACGCCGTGACGCGGGTCCGAACCGCGACCGGCCACCCCGATCTCGTGCAGACGGACTACGCGATGGAGGGTCCGCTGACCGCGGCCTCGGCATCCCTGGCCCGGATCGGCTTCCAGCAGTGCGGCTGGGCGCGCGAGGCATCCTCCGGCCTCACGCTGTTCGGAATCCAGTTCGTGCAGGGCGGCGCCTGGGCGCTCGGTCAGGAACTGGCGCAGCCGCCGAGCTTCTACACGGGGACCCTGGCGCCGACGTCGATCACCGGCGCGACCTCGGCGCTCGCGCTCTGCAACGACGCAACCTGCCAGGCCGACCTCGCCGTGGCGGGAAGCTGGATGTCGGTCGAGGCGGACGGGGTCAGCAGCCTCGACGAGCTCAGGCACGACATCGCCGCCCTGCTGGCCGCGACCCCGCACTGAGGCCTCGGAGGGCTCCCGCCTACCCGGCGACGCGTTCCCCGAACGCACGCCGGTAGTTCGTCGGGGTCGTCTGCAGCACCTTGAGGAAGTGGTGGCGCATCACGGCCGCCGTGCCGAATCCGGTGAGTTGCGCGATCTGCTCGAGTCCCTCGTCGCTCTGCTCGAGCAACTGCTGCGCGCGCAGGATGCGCTGCCGGTTGAGCCACGCGGCGGGAGTGGTGCCCGATTCGGCGCGGAACTTGCGCGCGAAAGTCCTCGGAGACATCAGGGCGCGGCGGGCCAACTGGTCGACAGTGAGGTCCTCGTCGAGGTGCTCCAGCATCCACTCCGTGACGGTCGCGAGCGAGTCGGTGCGGCACTCGGGGATCGGCGATTCGATGTATTGCGACTGACCGCCGTCGCGCTGGGGCGGAACGACCATGCGCCGCGCGATCACGTTGGTCGCCGCGGCGCCGAGCTCGGTGCGCACGATGTGAAGAGCAGCGTCGATGCCAGCGGCGGTTCCGGCGCTGGTGACCACCTTGCCGTCCTGCACGAAGAGCACGTCGGCGTCGACCTCGATCTCCGGATGCCGGCGCCGCAACCGGTCGACGTGCATCCAGTGGGTGGTCGCCTTGCGCCCCTCGAGGATGCCCGCTTCGGCCAGCACGAACGCGCCGCTGCACACGCTCAGTACCCAGGCGCCGCGGGCCTGGGCATCGCGCACCACCTGCAGCACCCGCTCGTCGGTCGCCTCGTCGCCGAAACCGCGGATGTGGTGGGCGGGCACCGCGATCAGATCGGCATCCGCTGCGACCGACAGGTCCTGGGTGATGACCATGTCGTAGCCCAGGCTGGTGCGCACCGGACCCGGCTCGGCCGTCGCGATCGTGAAGTCGAACTCCGGCCCGCCACTGTCGCTGCGATCGATGCCGAACACCTCGCAGATCACTCCGAATTCGAACGGCGCGACCCCGGGAAGGGCGATCAGGACGACGTTCTTCAGCATGCGCGGGCCTCCTGGCAGGAAATCGAGGGACGGTGTCGATCATGCCAGTTTTGGCTGTCGGTGGCCACTCGTAGATTTACTGCCATGGAGATCATGGATGCCGTCCTGCTGGTGGCAGGCCTCGTCGCCGCGATCGTGGCGACGATTCACGCGGTGGTCACGGATGGCTATCGTCAGGTGCCACGCAGTCGCTAGAGCCCGATAGCCTCGGGGCATGACCTGGTTGGTGACCGGCGGCGCCGGCTACATCGGTGCTCACGTGGTGCGGTCGCTGCTCGAATCCGGCATGCGCGCGGTCGTCGTCGATGACCTGTCGAGCGGGCACGCCGAGTTCGTGCCGGCCGGGGCGCCATTCGTGCGCGGCAGCATCCTGGATGGCGATCTGCTGATGCGCACGATCGACGAGCACGAGGTGACCGGCGTCATCCATGTGGCCGGATTCAAGTACGCCGGGGTCTCGGTGCAGCGTCCGCTGCACACCTACGAGCAGAACGTCACGGGCACCGCGGTGCTGCTGGGCGCCATGGAGGACCGCGGCGTCGACCGGATCGTCTTCTCGTCGAGCGCCGCCGTCTACGGCACTCCCGACATCGACCTGGTGACCGAGGAGACGCCGAAAGCACCGCAGTCGCCGTACGGGGAATCCAAGCTGATCGGCGAGTGGCTGTTGGCCGATCAGGGGGTCGCGACCGGCCTCCGGCACACCGCCCTGCGCTACTTCAATGTGGTCGGCTCCGGCGATCCGGCGATCTACGACACGAGTCCCCACAATCTGTTCCCGCTGGTTTTCGACGCCCTCGTGGAGGGGCGCACGCCGCAGATCAACGGTGACGACTATCCGACCCCCGATGGCACCAATGTGCGCGACTACCTGCACGTCGCCGACCTCGCCCGCTCTCACGTGGTGGCCGCCCAGCGGCTGGATGCCGGTGAACCGGTCGAGGCCGCATACAACCTCGGCAGCGGCGAGGGCGTCTCGGTCGCCCAGATCATGGCGGCGATCGCCCGGGTCACCGGAATCGCGTTCACCCCCCGGATCGCGCCGCGCCGCGCAGGCGACCCGCCGCGCATCGTGGCCAGCGGAGAACGGGCCGCCCGCGACCTGGATTGGCGGATGCGGCACACCCTCGACGAGATGGTGGCGAGCGCCTGGGAGGCGCGGCGAAACGCGGGCGCGTCGTACCCGGGCTGAGTGCGGGAAAAGAATTACCATTCCCGACTTGACGCGGAAGGAACTACACGGGTGTAATTACCCAGAAGCACGGCGTTTCGTCGGGGGACGCCCCCACACAGATGTAGTGGGCGTGAAGGTGCGAAAGGGAGAGTCGGACATGACGCGGAACGAGTACCGTCCGTCGGTTCCTGGCGATTGGTTCGTCGACCCGGTGCGCCTCGGCATCCCCGGACTGCGTCCGGCCGACGCGGAAACCCCGGACAACCCCCTCGCCTGGCAATCCGATGCGCTGTGCGCCCAGACCGATCCCGAGGCCTTCTTCCCCGAGAAGGGTGGATCGACGCGCGACGCGAAGAAGATCTGCACCACCTGCGAGGTCAAGGGCCAGTGCCTCGAATACGCGCTGCAGAACGACGAGCGGTTCGGCATCTGGGGCGGCCTCTCCGAGCGCGAGCGCCGACGCCTGCGCAAGGCGCGAACCGCCTAGCAGCGAAGGCCATTTCTGGCCTTCGCGCGGTTCGCGCGGCGACCCGTCCCGGGTCGTCGAGACCGCCTGACGACTTTCCGCTCGGGGCGTGTCCCTCCCGGTCGCACCGTGAGGCGCGCCTAGCCTCGGAACGATGCAGCCGCGAGTCACCGCGATCCTCGTCGTGCGCAACGGGGAACCCTGGCTCGACCGCACCCTCCGGGCCTTGGCCGAGCAGACCAGGGCGCCCGACGATCTGATCCTGGTCGATTGCGCGTCGACCGACGCCAGCGCCGGACTGCTCAGCGCGGTGGCTTCGGCGCGCTACCTGCGCTCGGCGAACCTGCCGATCGCCGACGCGATCGGCCTGGGACTGGCGCAGGCGCCGCCGCCGGCATCACGGGGCCAGACCACCGACTGGATCTGGCTGCTCACCGCCGACACCGCTCCCGAGCGCGACGCCCTCGAGCGGCTGCTCGCGGCTGTCGAGGTGGCCCCCTCGGTGGCGATCGCCGGGCCGAAGGTGGTCAGCGCAGACGACCGCGCGCTGATCCACTCCTATGGGCAGAGCCTGACCCGGTTCGGCGGAACCGTGGAGCTGGTCGAGGACGAACTCGACCAGGCCCAGCACGACCAGGACGGTGACGTGCTGGGAGTCGCCTCGTCCGGGATGCTCGTGCAGCGCGCGGTCTGGCAGCGGCTCGGTGGATTCGACCGCGGCCTCGCCTCGGTGGATGCCGGGCTCGACCTGTCGATCCGCGCCCGCCTCGCGGGCTTCCGCGTCATCCGGGTGGCCGGCGCCCGGATCAGCCGCGGGCTCCGGCCGGAAGACCAGGGGCGCCGCCGTCCCCTGTCGGCACGGGGCCGCACTCGGGTCGCACGAACGGCGCAGCTGCACCGCAGGATGGTGTACGCGCCGGCCGGCGCGCTGCTCATCCATTGGCTCTCGCTGGTGCCGCTTGCCGTGCTGCGGTCGATCGGCGAGTTGCTCGGCAAGCGCCCGGGCGCGATCGGCGGCGAGTTCGCCGCGGCATTCCGGGTCGCCTTCGACGGGACCGTGCCGCCCGCCCGTGCCCGACTGAGGCGCGAGAAGAGACTCGGATGGGCCGCCATCGCCCCATTGCGCATTCCCGCGGATCAGGTGCGCCAGCTGCGCGCGGCCGCCTCGGACCGGGCAGCGGGCGATGGCGAGCCGGACCTGGTGCGCGCGCCGTTCTTCGGAGGCGGCGGGGCGGCGGTCACGCTGATCGCCGCGGTGGTCGGGGTCGGACTGTTCTGGCGCCTCCTCGGCGCGAGTGCGATCGCCGGCGGGGCGCTGCTGCCACTCAGCGGCGACATCGGCGCACTCTGGTCGCACGTGGCATGGGGCGCCCGGAGCGTCGGATACGGACTGGTCGGCCCATCGGATCCCTTCGTCGTGGTCGTCGCCCTGCTCGGCTCGCTCACGCCGTGGAACCCCTCGCTCTCGCTCGTGCTGCTCTGGCTGACCGCGCTGCCCCTCGCGGCCCTGGGCGCCTGGTGGTGCGCAACGCGATTCACCGAGCGCCGCTGGCCACCGGTTCTCGCCGCTCTGCTCTGGATGCTGGCACCCCCGCTGCTCGCCGCCCTCTCGGCCGGCCGGCCGAGCGCCGTGCTGGTGCACCTGCTGCTGCCGTGGCTGGTGCTCGCCGGCATCGAGGGCGCCCGCTCGTGGAGCGCATCGGCCGCCGCAGCTCTGCTCTTCGCGGCGGCGACCGCCTGCGCGCCGGTGCTCGCCCCCGCCCTGCTGGTGGCGGTCGTGGCCTGGGCATTCGCCCGGCCGCGCGGTTTCGTGCGGGTGATCGGGATCCCCATTCCCGCCATCGCATTGTTCGCACCGCTGGTGGTCGCCCAGGTGCTGCGCGGCTCTCCCCTGGGGCTGCTCGCCGATCCGGGAGCGTCTGTGGCCTTTCCGGGTGCCTCGGGCTGGCACCTGCTTCTGGGTCTGCCCTCCGCGGCGGATGACGGGTGGGCGGCGCTCGCCGCAGCCCTCGGCCTGCCCGCCGGACTCGGCGTGCTCGCTCCGGCGCTCCTGCTTGCACCGCTCGCGGCGATCGCGCTGCTTGCCATCTTCCTGCCGGGGTCGCGGCGCGCCATCCCGGCCATGATCGTCGCGTTGCTCGGGCTGATCACCGCGGTCGCCTCGGCCCACCTCGCTGTCGCGTCGAGCGGCGCGGAACTGGTGACGCCCTGGCCGGGCACCGGCCTCAGCCTGTACTGGCTGGGCCTGATCGGCGCGGCGGTGATCGCCCTCGACGCCCTCGGCTCGGCTCGTGCCGTCGTCGGGATCGCCGTGCTGGTGACCGCGGTCGCGGCTGTCGCCCCCCTACTGCTCGCTCCGCCGCTGGGCACCTCGGCGGTCGCCAAGAGCGACGCGCGACTGCTCCCCGCGCTGATCACGGCCGAGGCCGCCGCGCATCCGAGTGTCGGAACGCTCGTGCTCGATCCGCAGCAGGACGGCTCGGTGGCGGCTGTCGTCGATCGCGGAGCCGGCACGACTCTCGACGAGACCTCGACGCTGTGGACGACTCGGTCGTCAGTTGATGACTCCGCACGGACCCTCGCCGTGCTCGCCGGCAACCTGTCGTCGCGGAGCGGTTTCGATGCGGTACCCGCACTTGCCGCGTTCCGGGTGGAGTTCGTGCTGCTTCCGACCGCCGACGGGGGAGCGGTCGCGGTGCGCCAGCGCCTTGCCGAGTCGCTGGATGCGGCGCCCGCACTCACCCCGGTCAGCGATACCCCGGTCGGGACGTTCTGGCGGGTGCAGAGCTACGCGGGCGCTCCGAGTCCGGGGACGGTGTTCACCAGGCCCGCGATCGGCATCCTGATCGGCCAGGGGCTGGTGGTCGCGCTCGCCCTGCTGCTCGCGATACCGACCGCCCGCCGACGGCGCGTGGTCACTGAAACCGCCCAGCCCGGGGACGACCCGGCAGACACCTTCCGCGAGGACGACGATGTCTGACCCGAAGGACACCAACGACCCGAACGAGCCGAACGACCCGAACGAGCCGAACGACCCGAACGAGCCGAACGACGCGGGCCGCTCGCCCGAGCGCGCCGGTCGAGCTCGGAGCGCCGCACTCATCGGGCTCCGCGTTGCGGCCGGAACGGCCGGCATCCTCGCCTCGGTCGTCGTCATCGCCGTCGTCGGGCTGGTGCCGATTCCGTCGCACCGTGTGGCGGCGCCGACCGTCACGGTGACGCCTCGGGCGGCCGACCAGGTGCGCGTCTGTCCGGGCGGGCTGCTGCGGCTGGGTGACGAGTCCGGCCAGAACGCCAACACGCCCTCGGCACTCGGCGCGCCCGCCGTGACCGCGGCCGGGATCGGCGCCGAGCTGACCGGCCAGCCCATCGGGCAGAGCGACGCGGGCACCGCGGGAGGCCCGGGCGCGCCCCGGCAGTTCACCATCCCCGCAGCCGCGGGTGCGACGCTGGCCGGCGCCGAATCCCAGGTCGCGGACGCCCCGGACTACACGGGCCTCGCCGCCTCGTCGTGCGCGGAGCCGAGCGGATCGATCTGGCTGGTGGGCGGCTCGACAGCGGTCGGCCGGACCACTCTCCTGACGCTGACGAACCCGTCGCCCGTCGACGCGACGGTCGCCCTCACCATCCTGAGCTCCGACGGGCCGGTCAGCGCGCCGGGCATGTCGGGCATCATCGTCAAGGCGGGCTCTCAGCGGGTCATTCCGCTGGCCGGCTACGCGCCGGATGTCGCGACGCCGGTCGTCCACGTCGTCTCGCGCGGCGGGCAGGTGGTCGCCGCTCTGCAGCAGTCGATCGTGCGGGGACTGGACGCGGGCGGCATCGACCTGATCGGCGCCGCGGGCGCGCCCGCGAAGCACCTGGTCATCGCCGGGGTTCGGATCTTCGACGCCATCGGAGTCAACAAGACCCTCGCCCTCTCCGATTGGGACGACGTCGTGGCGGCCGTCCGCATCGCCGTGCCGGGCACCCATGCGGCCAAGGTCCAGGTGAGCATGGTGCCGCAGGAGGCCAAGCTCGACGGGCTGTCCTTCGAGATGGATGTCAGCTCGGGCCAGGTCACCGAGCTCGGCCTCGATTCGGCGGCGGGCACCGACACGGGCACCGTGGCCATTCCCGACGGGCTGTACTCGGTCGTGATCGACGCCGATCAGCCGGTGGTCGCCGGGGTGCGGGTCTCGACCGCGGTGGACCCGTCGCCGGGCGGTGCGGGCGCGAGCGTCAGCGATACGGTCGCGCCCCCCTCGGACTTCGCCTGGTTCAGCCCGTCACCAGTGCTCAACGGCGACACGGCGGTGGCCATCGCGCGCGGCCCGTCACCGATGCTCTCGGTGGTCAACCCGACCAGGGCGGATGTCACACTGACCCTCATCGCGCAGGGGGGAGGCGGGAACCTCTCGCTGACCATCCCGGCGGGCGGTTCGGCGTCGATCGCCGTGAATCCGGACACGGTCTATCTACTGAAGCAGGCGAGGGGCCTGAACGCCGCGGTCTCGTACGCCGACAGCGCCCGACTGGCGCACTACCCGGTCGCGTCGGCCGGTCCGGTATCCGGGCCGATCGTCATCCACCCCTGATCGAGCGCCCGCAACCATCCGGCGAAAAGGCTCAGAAGTGCCGGTAACGCTCCGGTGCGATGTCCCACGGGTCCTTACCGAGCAACTCCGCGACGGCGCGGAACACGCAGCTCTCGATGAACGATCTGCGGTGCCACTCGTCGTCCTTGTGCAGGTGGGCCAGCCGCTCGATCGGCAGCCGGTAGAGCACGACCCGGCGCTCGCGGATGCTGACCCGCCACCGGTCGACTCCCGACGGCCCCGGCTCACCGCGCGGCACGCCCGCCACCTCGAAGCTGACGCCGGCCAGCTCGTCCGGCCACTCGTCCTGCACGTACTCGACCGCCGACGCGACGCACGAGTCGAAGAAGTCGGCGCGCGTGCGGATGGGTTCGAGCACCGGCCCGGTCACCGCCGACCGGATGCCGCGCCCGTGCCGATCGCGGCGCCCCGAGCGGGCGGACACGCGTCGGGTCGAGCGGGCCATGCGGCAAGTCTAAGCGTGGCTGCGCGGAGCCGTCGGCCCTCGGGTTTATCGTGGCGGCATGCCCCGCCCGTGCAGCAAGGTCGCCTGCGGCGACGAGGCTGTCGCGACGCTCACCTACGACTACGCCGATGCGATGGCGGTGCTCGGCCCGCTCAGCACGCGGCACGAGCCGCACAGCTACGACCTCTGCGCGCGCCACGCCGAGAGACTGTCCGCACCGCAGGGCTGGCAGGTGGTCCGGCATGCCGTGCTCGATCAGCTCGGCGCCTAGCCGCAGACCGCCTGGGCTGCTTTTCGACGCCCGGGCCTGATCACCCGCTCGGGCTGTCACAATAGAGGCATGCCTGACACCGCGCAGACCACACTCCCCTTCAAAGTCGCCGACCTCTCGCTCGCCGCAGCAGGCCGCCACCAGCTGCGGCTGGCCGAGCACGAGATGCCGGGGCTCATGGCCCTGCGCGCCGAGTTCGGGCCGTCTCAGCCGCTGAAGGGCGCTCGCATCGCCGGCTCGCTGCACATGACGGTGCAGACCGCTGTGCTGATCGAGACGCTGGTGGCGCTCGGCGCCCAGGTGCGCTGGGCCAGTTGCAACATCTTCTCGACCCAGGATGACGCGGCCGCCGCCGTCGCGGTCGGCCCGACCGGTACGGTCGACGCGCCCGCCGGCGTGCCGGTCTTCGCCTGGAAGGGCGAGACCCTCGAGGAGTACTGGTGGTGCACCGAGCAGATCTTCGACTGGTCGGCGGCTGCCGGCTACGAAGGCGATTTCGACGGCCCGAACCTCATCCTCGACGACGGCGGGGATGCCACTCTGCTGGTGCACACCGGGCGCGAATACGAGTTGGCCGGCTCCGTCCCCGCGACCGAGCCGGGCGCCAGCCACGAGTGGAGCATCATCCTCGATGTGCTCCGCCGATCCCTGGCATCGAGCCCCGACCGCTGGACCAAGGTCGCCGCGGGCATCCTGGGCGTCACCGAAGAGACCACCACCGGCGTGCACCGGCTCTACGAGCTGGCGCAGCGCGGTGAGCTGCTGTTCCCGGCCATCAATGTCAACGACTCGGTGACCAAGTCGAAGTTCGACAACAAGTACGGCATCCGGCACTCGCTGCCCGACGGACTGAACCGCGCGACCGACGTGCTGATCGGTGGCAAGGTCGCCTTCGTGGCCGGGTACGGCGATGTCGGCAAGGGCGCTGCCGAGGCTCTGCGCGGCCAGGGCGCCCGCGTGATCGTGAGCGAGATCGATCCGATCAACGCGCTGCAGGCCGCCATGGACGGCTACCAGGTCGCCCGCATCGAGAGCGTGATCGACGAGATCGACATCCTGATCTCGGGAACCGGCAACAAGAACGTGATCACCCTCGATCACCTGCTCGGCCTCAAGCACCTGGCCATCGTGGCCAACGTCGGTCACTTCGACAACGAGATCGACATGGCGGGGCTCGAGTCGTTGGCCGGCGCGGTCAAGGTCGAGATCAAGCCCCAGGTGCACGAGTGGCGCCTGCCGACCGGCCGCAGCATCCTGGTGCTCAGCGAGGGGCGCCTGATGAACCTCGGCAACGCCACCGGGCACCCGTCGTTCGTGATGAGCAACTCGTTCACCAACCAGGTGCTCGCCCAGCTCGAGTTGTACACCAACCTCCCCGAGTACCCGGTCGGCGTCTACGTGCTGCCCAAGAAGCTCGACGAGAAGGTGGCGCGCCTGCACCTGGACGCCCTAGGGGTCGAACTGACCGAGCTGACGCCCGAGCAGGCCGCCTACATCGGCGTCCCGGTTGACGGGCCGTACAAGCCCGACCACTACCGCTACTAGCAGCGAACGAAGGCCCCGGGCGCGAACCCGGGGCCTTCGTCGTGCCTGAAGCGCAGCGACTACTTGCCGCGCGCGAACAGCGCCTTCCAGGTGAAGCCGGCGATCAGGGCTCCGACGGTCGGGGCCACGATGAAGACCCATACCTGGCCGAGCGGCACGCCGCCGCCGAGGATCGCCGTGGCGATCGATCGGGCCGGATTCAGCGAGGCGTTGTCGACCGGGATGGCGATCAGGTGGAACAGGGTCAGAGCCAGGCCGATCGCGAGCGGCGCGAAGCCGGCCGTCACACTCGCGTTGGGCGCCGTGACGCCGAGGATGATCCAGAGGAACAGGCAGGTGATCACGATCTCGATGATGATCACGGCGACCAGACCGAAGAACGACCCGCCGTATCCGTTCGAGACGGCGCCGAAGTCCGCGGTGAACTTGCCGCCGCTGGTGAGAGCGATCAGCCAGAGCACGAGGGTCGCGACGATGCCGCCGACCAGCTGAGCGCCGATGTAGGGCAGCACGTCCTTCCAGGCCATCCGTCCCGCTGCGGCCGCGCCCACCGAGACGGCGGGGTTGAAGTGACCGCCCGAGATATGGCCGACCGCGTACGCGGCGGTGAGCACAGCGAGACCCACCGCGAGAGCTACGCCCAGCGGTCCGGTCTTGGCAGAGATGAACAGTGCGGCGCCGACGACTCCGAACACCAGCATGAAGGTGCCGAACGTCTCGGCGATGAGACGGGAGAGCAGGGAATGAGGGGCGGGCGCGTCGGCCATGTTTCGTCCAATCTGAATGGTTACTGGAAACGGCACCACGGTACCGCGGCGGGCTCGTCGCGGGGTCTGCCCCGCCGCCGGAAGCGCGGGAGGAGCTCCGGCCCGACTACTCTGGGGCGAGAACATCCGCGCCCGGTTCCGGGCGCCCTGGCACTGACGAGGACGATGAACGCGCGAATCCTGGTGGTCGATGACGACCCCGCCATCGCCGAGATGATCGGCATCGTCCTGCGCGCCGAGGGCTTCGAGCCGCAGTTCGCCGGCGAGGGGCAGGCCGCGCTCGATCTGTTCCGCTCCGGCAAGGCCGATCTCGTGCTGCTGGATCTGATGCTGCCCGGCATGGACGGCATCGAAGTCTGCGCGCACATCCGCGCCGAGAGCGGCGTGCCGATCATCATGCTCACCGCCAAGGGCGATGCCTCGGATGTCGTGCGGGGCCTCGAGAGCGGCGCAGACGACTACGTGGTCAAGCCCTTCAACCCCAAAGAGCTGGTGGCGCGCATCCGCGCCCGGCTGCGGCCCACCCTCCCCACCACCAGTGACGCGATCGGCATCGGCGATCTGGTGATCGACGTGGCCGGCCACGAGGTGCGTCGGGGCGACGGCCGCATCAACCTGACACCCCTGGAGTTCGAACTGCTGCTGGCGCTCGCGGCCAAGCCCCAGCAGGTGTTCACCCGCGAGATGCTGCTCGAGCAGGTCTGGGGGTACCACTACAAGGCAGACACCCGCCTGGTCAACGTGCACGTGCAGCGCCTGCGCGCCAAGGTGGAGCACGATCCCGACAACCCGCGCATCGTCACGACCGTGCGCGGTGTCGGCTATCGCGCAGGGGCCGTGACGTAGGTTCCTGTCATGCGCGTGGACTGGCGGAACTGGCGCGAGGGGCTGCGCCGGATCGCGCGCCTCTGGCGCGGTTCGCTGCGCATCCGCACGGTGGCCATCACCGTCCTGCTGTCGGCGATCGCCATCACCGCGATCGGCGCGTACATCTCGACCAGCGTGAGCTCCAATCTGTTCGAACAGCGGCTTCAGCAGGTGACCACACAGGCGGGCCGCGCGACCACGAGCGCGCAGACGGTGTTCACCCAGACCCAGGACCTGAGCGACTCCACCGACTTCGAGTCGGCGGAGGACAACGCAACCAGTGCCATCCAGGCGACGGTCTCGTCGGCGACCCTCATCGCCATCCTGCGCGCGCCGGGGCAGCCCGGGCCGTCGCTGATGGAGAACCGGGCGAGCGAGGGCTTCGAGCAGCTTCATCCCAGCAGCGCGCTGACCAAGTCCGTGCAGACCGGGGGGACCGGACAGCTCTCCTGGCAGTCGATCGCAATGCCCGGCAAGGCGGGGAGCACCGATCCCGGGATCATCGTCGGCTCCCTGCTCGACGTCCCGGAAGCCGGCCAGTACCAGCTCTACCTGGTCTACAACCTCAGCGATGTGCAGCAGACCCTCGACTTCGTGCAACGCACGCTGGTGCTCGGCGGGCTCGCCCTGGTGCTGCTGATCGGGGCCGTCGCCTACCTGATCGTGCGCTTGATCGTCGGGCCGGTGCGGTTGGCGGCCGAGACCAGCGAGAAGCTGGCGGCCGGCCAGCTCGAGGAGCGGCTCCGCGAGCGCGGCGATGACGAGCTGGCGGTGCTGGCCAGGTCGTTCAACCGGATGGCCGACAGCATGCAGCGCCAGATCCGGCAGCTGGCCGACCTGTCGCGCCTGCAGCAGCGCTTCGTCTCGGATGTCTCGCACGAGCTGCGCACCCCGCTCACCACCATCCGGCTGGCCGGCGATGTGCTCTACGACCAGCGCGACACCTTCCCGCCGGCCACCGCCCGCACCGCGGAACTGCTGCACGCCCAGACCCAGCGCTTCGAGGTGCTCCTCGCCGACCTGCTCGAGATGAGCCGCTACGACGCGGGCGCCGTGCAGCTCGAGACCGATCCGACCAACCTGGTGCGCCTGGTCGAGGATGCGATCGAGGCGGTCGCGCCGTTGGCGCAGGAGAAGCAGACCGAGATCCGCCTGGTGGCGCCGGGCGGGTACTTCGAGGCGGATGTCGATGCGCGCCGCATCCGCCGCATCCTGCAGAACCTGCTGGGCAACGCGATCGACCACGGCGAGGGTCTGCCGATCGATGTCTACGTCGACAGCGACGCGGATGCCGTCGCCATCGCGGTGCGCGACCACGGCATCGGGCTCACACAGGCCGACTTGGCCCGGGTCTTCGACCGCTTCTGGCGGGCCGACCCGTCGCGCCAGCGGACCACCGGTGGCACCGGCCTCGGCCTGGCGATCGCCCTCGAGGATGCGGCGGTGCACGGCGGGCGCCTCGACGTCTGGTCCGAGAAGGGGCAGGGCAGCTGCTTCCGCCTCACCCTTCCGCGGCAGTTCGGCGCGCAGGTGATGGGGTCGCCGATCCCGATGCCGCCCGAGGAGGACGCCGCGTGAGGCGCCGGGCGGCAGTCGGAGCCGTGGTGCTCGCGGCCGCGTTGGGTCTGGCGGGCTGCGCCAACATTCCGATGAGCGGGGACGTCTCGAAGCTGACCGTTCCGCAGGGCGGCGCGGGGGCCGAGCCGATCACCCTGCCCGACCACCCGGTCAAGGGCGCAAGCCAGCAGGACATCCTCGAGGGATTCATCAAGGCGGGCCGCGGACCCCAGCTCAACTATTCGGTCGCGCGCGAGTTCTTGACCGACGGATTCCGCAACAAGTGGAATCCCAACGCCGGCACCCTGATCAGCTCGAGCCCGATCCAGCCGGCCGACATCGGCGACAACGTGCTGCAGATCGCCGTCTCGGTCTCGGCCGAGGTGGATGCCACCGGCCAGTACACCAGCTACGTCGACGCCCCGAGCAAGCCGCTGCAGTTCCATTTCCAGAAGGATGCGAAGGGGCAGTGGCGCATCTCCAGCGCGCCCGACGGCACCGTGCTGACGCCCAATCGCTTCGCCTCCTTCTTCCACTCCTACGATCTGTACTTCTTCGACCCGACCTTCCAGTACCTGGTGCCCGACCGGCGCTGGTTCGCCGATGGAACGCAGGCCTCGCGCATCGTGAAGGGGCTGCTGGCCGGGCCGCCCGAGTGGCTCAAGGGCGCGGTGGTCACGGCATTCCCGAGCGGAACCACTCTGACCGGCGCGCCCGCGATCGACTCGAACCGCCGCGCCACGGTCGACCTGACGTCCGAGGTGTCGGCGGAGTCGGCCGCGGGCAGGAGGCGGATGACGCAGCAGCTCACCCAGAGCCTGAGCACGGTCGCGCCGGCCGGCGCCTCGATCACGGTCGGCGGATTCCCGCTGACGGTCAGCGACGGCCCCGAGCCCGACCATCTCGAGACCGTGCTGCCGGATCCGATCGGATTCCAGAAGGGTCAGTTCGGAACCTTGGTGGGCGGCTCGGTGCGGCCGCTGCCCGGCATCGGCACGGCGATCGACAAGCTGGCCATGCTCGGCGCGGCGGTCGGCCACGACGGCGATCAGGTGGCGGCCCTGACACCGGGTGGGGTGTCGATCGTCCGCGGCGGTTCCGCGGCCGTCGTGCTCGACAGCCGTCCGGGGCTCGCGGTGCCGTCACTGGATCCTGAGGACTTCGTCTGGAGCGTGCCGACCGCCAAGCCGGGAGCGATCATCGCCTACGACGCCGAGGGCAAGCCGCATCCGGTGGCCTTCAGCTTCGACGGCCAGGTGATCTCGATGGCGGTCTCGCGCGACGGCACGCGCCTGCTGATGGCGGCTCGCACCTCGTCGGGGCCGAAGCTGTTCGTGGCCGGGATCATCCGCGACAAAGACCTGGTGCCGACCTCGCTGGGGCCGCCCAACTACCTGGCGACCGGCGGCAATCCGATCCTCGGCGCCTCCTGGGCGAGCAGTGGAAGCGTGGTCGCCCTCACCCGGGACAGCGACGCCACTGTCGTGGACAGTTACGACCTCGGCGGTCAGAAGCAACGCCTCGGCTCGCTGAACGACGGCGTCGCGGTCGTCGGGGGCAACGGGCCGAGCGGGATCCGCGTGCTGGATTCCGCGGGCTCGGTGTTCAGCCTGAGCGGCAGCCTCGGCTGGCAGGACACCGGTCTCAACGCGTCCTTCCTGGCCTCGCAGCAGTAGCGGTCTCCACGGATCCCGCCGCGGCGCCGCGCTCTCGTTGTGCGCGCCGCACGGTGGCATCGTGCACTTCGACCTCCGCACTCAGCTCGGCCCCCTTCGCGAGGCGGCGCTCGATGCGCTCGCGCTGCT
>Ga0207695_10001461_pt1 | contig 39571 bp, 39 predicted proteins | sample KBSC54metaG_FD_184354 | JGI IMG/M metagenome (GOLD analysis project Ga0207695, IMG submission 184354) | Corn rhizosphere microbial communities from Kellogg Biological Station, Michigan, USA - KBS C5-4 metaG (SPAdes) (version 2) | ecosystem: Host-associated > Plants > Roots > Rhizosphere > Soil... | reverse complement strand
GAATGCCATTACCTTTCAAAGTATTCTGGATACGGCCTTTCCCAGCCAGACCTTGATGAATAATATTATTTTAACGGCGACGATGTTTTTTGCCGCCGCACTATTATTCGTTGCCGCCAATGCGGGCTATCTGGCGGGTCCGGCAGTGCTGGCCAATATGGCGCGTGACAACTGGATGCCGCACCAGTTTACGCAGTTATCATCGCGCCTGGTGACGGGTAACGGCATGGTTTTGATGGGCGTGCTGAGCGTTATTGTGTTGATTGCAACGCGCGGCAATGTGGATGAATTGGTTATTTTATATTCCATTAACGTATTTTTGACTTTTTCGTTGTCCTTGTGGGGATTGGTCGGGCATTGGATCCGCAGTTGGCGGCGCGGCAGCCGACGTTATATTTGGCCGCGGCTATTGCTGGTGTTGATTGCGGCCCTGACCACCACATCTATTTTATGTATTACGGTTTTTGAAAAATTTGCTGAAGGCGCCTGGTTCACCGTGGTAATTACCGGCGCGATTATTATTATGTGTATTTTAATCCGGCGACATTACCGCGCTGTATCGCAGCGGCTGGCGGCGCAAAATCATCCTTTGGTGCTGCCAGAAGATATCGTGCCAGTTGTGGAGCCGCCACCGTTGCAGCCCGCGATGCCAACTGCGGTATTTTTGGTAAGTCAGCAAGTGGGCCTGGGCGTCCAGCTGGTTATGGCCGTGCTACGGCTTTTCCCCAACCGCTTTAAAAACTTTGTGTTCCTGCGGGTGGGCGAGGTTGACGCGGATAATTTCGGCGGGGAAGCCAAACTGGTTGAATTGCAAAAGGATGTCGAAGGCGATCTGCGGATTTATACCAATTATGTGAATCACTTGGGTTATGCGGTGGATTGCCGCCGCTCTTATGGTCCGGATAAATTAGCAGAGCTTGCGAAAATGTGTGACAGCGTACAGCGTGATTATAGGGATGTTCTTTTCTTTTCGGCTAAACTGATTTTTGAAAAAGAAAACTTTTTCACGCGGCTGTTGCATAACAACACAACCTATGCGCTGCAGCGCCAATTGCACTTTAAGGGCATGAGCCTGATGGTCTTGCCGATGCGGGTTTAGGCAAGCAGTTGTAATGTTTTCATCACCAGCGATGCAGCGCTTTGTGCTGCGAAATGGGCAAAAGTGGCAAAATCCAAATGACTATCGTCGCCCGCTAAATCGGATAAGGCGCGAATGATGACGGTTTCGGCGCCAAATTTTTCTGCAACTTGCGCGATGGCGGCACCTTCCATTTCAATGGCCTGGGCGCCGTGTGAATTAAACAAAATTTCGCGGCGCGCGCTATCGTTTAAAAACACATCGCCGGTTAAAATCGTGCCGAATGAAATTTTCGGTGTGCGGTCTTTCCACATCGGCAATTGGGTTGTCAGCAATGGCGATAATTTCTCTCTCAACGTTTGTGGCAAAAGGTATCCAATTTCACCTTCGGGTGGCGCGAGTGGCGGGACGCCAGGGCGGTAAGGCATGACATCACCGCCTTGAAATTTGCCGTAATCCATTTGTATCAGGCGGTCGGCGATAATCACATCTCCTACGTGCAGGGCCGGATCAATGCCGCCCGCGATGCCCGAGAAAATTAGTTTTGTACATTTGAAATGATCGCATAAAACCGTCGCGGCAAAGGCAGCATTTACTTTGCCAATACCGCATTCAATCAGCGTAATATCTACGCCTTCCAGCGCGCCTTCCAAAAAAACCGAATCGCCGATGGCATATTTATGTTTAACGGTTAAAGCCGCACCAAAGGCCTTGGTTTCTTCGGGGATGGCGCATAGGATTCCGATGGTCATACAAAAGTCATATGGAAATTCAATAGTAAAATCCAGTATGTTCTATATAATACGCGTCTAGCCCAGGAGACATTCATGAAAATTATACAAACGTTTTTAATCAGCGCAATTGCGATTAGCCCGTTTGCAGCGATTGCCGCACCAACTGATTATTACGCGCCCGCAATGGATAAAATGCATGAATCCATGATGACAGTGAAGCCCACCGGCAATGCCGATGTGGATTTTGTGCGGGGTATGATACCGCACCATCAAGGCGCTGTAGATATGGCGAAAATTGAATTGCAGTATGGCAAGGATACAGAATTACGCAAATTCGCCCAAAAGGTTATCGATGTGCAAAGTGATGAAATTAAAATGATGCAGGATTGGTTAAAGCAGCATCCGCAAAAATAAGTTCCGCGGCGGTGCGAGCGATATGGGCGGCATCCAGGCCCGCATCGGCATACTGTTGATCGGACGGCGCGTGATCCTGAAACACATCGGGCAGAGTAAGCGTGCGGATTTTTAATCCATGATCCAGCGCGCCGCGTGCCGCTAATTTATGCAGGCACAATACGCCGAAACCGCCCACGGAACCTTCTTCGATTGTCAATAAAACTTCGTGATGACGCGCCAGGTTTAATAATAAATCTTCATCCAGCGGTTTGGCGAAACGCGCATCGGCGACCGTGGCGGATAATCCCATTTTCGCTAGCTCATCGGCAGCCATCAGGCATTCTTGCAGTCGTGCACCATAGGATAGTAATGCAATTTTATTGCCCCCGGCCTGCGCCGGGGCAGGCTTCCGCAACACGCGGCCCTTGCCGATTTCCAATTGTACGGGTACTTCAGGAATGACAACGCCAAAGCCTTCGCCGCGCGGGTAACGTAGTGCGATTGGGCCGTTATCATATAGCGCGGCAGTATGGACCATGTTGGACAATTCAGCTTCATCCGCCGCCGCCATCAATACAAAGTTCGGTAAGCAGCCCAGATAAGCAATATCAAACGCGCCTGCGTGGGTTGCGCCGTCCGCACCGACCAGGCCGGCACGGTCCATCATAAAACGTACGGGCAGATTTTGTAGTGCGACATCATGCACGACCTGGTCATAGGCGCGCTGCAGGAATGTCGAATAAATCGTCACAAACGGCCGCATACCATCACATGCCATACCCGCAGCAAAGGTTACCGCATGTTGTTCGGCGATGCCGACATCGTATGTACGTGCGGGAAATTGTTTTTCGAATAAATCCAGGCCCGTGCCGGATGGCATCGCTGCGGTAATGGCGATAATTTTTTCGTCGCGCGCGGCCTCACGGATCAAACTGTCTGCGTAAACTTTGGTAAAGGTGGGTGCCTTGGCGGCGGATTTAATTTGTGTGCCGGTGATGACATCAAATTTATTCACGGCGTGGCATTTATCCGGCGCGGATTTCGCGGGTTCGAAACCGCGGCCCTTTTCAGTGCGGACATGAATTAAAACGGGGCCTTCATCACGGCTGTCGCGCACGTTTTCTAAAATGGGAACCAGGGCATCCAGGTTATGACCATCCACTGGGCCAATGTAATAAAAACCCAGTTCTTCAAAGAGCGTGCCACCGGTTACCATGCCGCGCGCATATTCTTCGGCACGTTCAGCGGCGCGGTAAAGCGGTTTTGGAAATTTACTTGCAATCTTTTTCGCCAGGCCGCGCAAACCGCGGTAAGGCCGCGAAGAAACAATGCGCGACAGATAATTCGAAATTGCGCCCACGGGCGGTGCGATCGACATGTCGTTATCGTTTAAAACCACGATCAAGCGCGATTTCATCGCGCCCGCATTATTCATGGCTTCATAGGCCATGCCGGCGGACATGGCGCCGTCGCCGATCACGGCGATGACATGATGGTTTTTATGCTGCTGGTCGCGCGCCGCAGCGTAACCCAGCGCAGCGGAAATGGAAGTCGAGGAATGCGCCGCGCCAAAGGGATCGTAAATGCTTTCGCTGCGCCGCGTAAAACCCGACAGACCGCCCGCCTGGCGCAAGGTGCGGATACGGTCGCGCCGCCCGGTGATGATTTTATGCGGATAGGCCTGGTGCCCGACGTCCCAGATCAAAATATCTTCAGGTGTATTGAAAACGTAATGTAGGGCAGTGGTGAGCTCCACTACGCCCAGGCCTGCACCTAGATGGCCACCCGTGTGCGAGACCGCGCGGATGGTCTCGGCGCGCAGTTCATCCGCCAATGCTTGCAGCTGATCTTTTTTCAGCTGCCGTAAATCGGCGGGCAGGCGAACCTGATCCAGCAAAGGGGTGGAGGACATCCGCCGACTATAGCCGGGGAAATATAAAAATCCTAGAAAATTATGACTTCCGGTTAATAAGTGCCAGCGCGGTGGCGCGTAAGCCATCCGCCGCCACGCCAAAGTCGGATAAATGCGATACGGCCTGTTCGGACAGGCGCGCGGCTTGGGCCCGCGCGACATCAACACCCATGATCGAAACAAAGGTCACCTTGCCGTTGACATTATCCTGTTTCACGTCTTTGCCGGTCGCAGTGCGCTCACCCGTCGCGTCCAAAACATCATCGGTAATTTGATAGGCTAGGCCCATATCATTCGCATAGGCGGAAAGGGAGCTGCGCGCCTGCTGGCTGGCCTTGCCCAAAATCGCACCCGCTTCACAGGCAAAGGCGATCATGGCACCGGTTTTCATACGCTGGAGGCGCGTGATGGCGGGCGCATCCAGATTGGGGTTGTTATTGGCTAGCATATCGAACATTTGCCCGCCGCACATACCATTCATGCCCGCCGCCTTGGCAAGGCCCGCAACCAGTTCACAACGCACAAAGGGATCATCATGGGTTTTGTTCTCGGCCATGATTTCAAAGGCCAGGGCCTGCAGCGCATCACCCGCCAGGATCGCGGTGGCTTCGTCATATTGCCGGTGCACGGTGGGTTTGCCGCGCCGCAAATTGGCATTATCCATCGCGGGCAGATCATCGTGAATTAGGGAATAGCAATGCACCAGTTCAATCGCGGCAGCGGCACGGCGCGCGCGCGCGGAATCCACACCGAACAGTTTGGAAGATTCCAGGCATAAATAAGGCCGCAAACGCTTGCCACCAGAAAAACTGGCGTAGCGCATCGCGTCGATGAGTTGCGCGTAAGGCTGGTGTTCCGGCGCAGGCAGGATGGTTTCCAGCGTTTTTTCGATAATTATTGCCGCTGCGTTGATTTCAGCCGTAAGAGACATTTTATTACCTGCTTGTCTGGGAAGTTGTGTCTTGGAAATTTTCTGCCGTTACTGTGCCATCGGGCGCGGCGGCGATCTGGCTGATGCGAAGTTCTGCATCTTTTAGGCGTTGTTCACAAAAAGCGCGTAATGCTGCGCCTTTTTCGTAGTTGGTAATGGCTTCATCCAGGCTGCCTTGGCCGGATTCCAGCTGGCGCACCAGGGCGTCCAGTTGTTGCATCGCGCTTTCAAAGGTCAGATCGGCGGGCAGGGCCGTAGCAGCGGAGGTTTTTGCCATGCCGGGTTTATACCTGATACGCTGCGAATTGTCATCACAAAGAAAAACGCCGCGGGGTTGGCCGCGGCGTTCAAAATCAAACGTCCAATGGACGAATAATTACTTGCTTTCAGCAGGCGCAGCAGCGTCAGCTTTAGCTTTTTTAGCATGTTTGTGCTTGTGAACTTTTTTAACAGGTGCTTTGTCAGCAGCAGGCGTTGCTTCTGGGCTCATTTTGCTGGAAGCAGCATCAGTTGATTCAGCAACAGGTGTTGCAGAAGCAGGTGCCATTGCAGCCTGAGAAGCAGGTGCCGTAGGCGTAGAAGCAGCTTGTTCAGCAGCCATTGCAGGGGCAGCCAACAGTGCCAGGGTGGCGGCAACAGCGAAGAAACGATTCATGAGAGATCTCCAAGAGTGATTAGGTTAAGTTGAATGGCGAACCATCTGATTTCATCCTAACATGGCTTTTTGCTTTGGCACTTTAATTCTTGGTAATCTTTCCAATTATTAACTATCACGAATAGCAGGTACGCCAAGCGCGCTTCGCACCAAGCTTCGCTAGCTTCCGGGATGACACTTGCACCACGGGCGGGCATCAATTATGGCTTTTAGAATGCTTTCCGTGGTCATACCCCTGCATAACGAATCCGGCAATATCGCGCCGCTGGTAGCGGAAATCCGCCTGGCGCTGACTGAAATTTCGCATGAAATCCTGCTGGTGAATGACGGGTCCACCGATGGTACCCTAACGGAGTGCCAGGCACTGTCAGGCGTACGCGTTATTTCCCACTGCAAGGCCTGCGGGCAAAGCGCGGCCTTATTAACCGGTATTCGCGCGGCAGAAGGTGAATGGGTGGTGACATTGGACGGCGACGGGCAAAACGATCCGGTGGATATTCCCATGTTGTGGCAAAGGGCGATGGTCTTTGATGCGGCTGGGTCGCGCGTGATGGTGATGGGCGAACGGACGCGGCGCCGGGATAGCGCGGCGCGGCGCTATATGTCGCGCGCGGCCAATTGGGTGCGTGAAAGTCTGTTACATGACGGGGTGCGTGACACTGGCTGTTCCTTAAAAATTTTCCGCCGCGCAGATTTTCTCGCGCTGCCGTTTTTTGATCATATGCACCGTTATTTGCCTGCCTTGATGCGGCGTGAGGGTGTGACGACGCATGCTTTCCCCGTAAATCACCGTGCGCGTCAGCGCGGTATTTCCAAATACGGTTTTTGGGACCGACTATGGGTAGGCATTGCAGATTTAATCGGCATTTGGTGGTTATTACAGCGCCGCAAATTGCCGGAGATTCAAGGCTAATTGCTTGCATTGTTTATGATAAGCTATTACGCGTTTCACCATGTTGGAATTTTTTCACACTAGCGTGAATCTATGGTTGGCCCATCCGGTCGGGCAGAGCCTGGGCTTCGCCGCCAGTCTGGCATATTTTATCGCGGCACTGCAAAAAGAGGATAAGCGGTTATTTGGATTTATGTTGTGCGGCACCATTTTCTGGCTGCTGCATTACGGCATGCTCGGTGCTTGGGTCGCATCCGTTGGTTTTATCATTGGCGCTATCCGTAATGGCTTGGCTTATTTTAAAGTCGTCACGCCACCGCGACGTTTATGGCTGACTTTAGCATTGGTTAGCGCCTATGCCGTCGTAGGAATATTTTATATTCACACCTGGTATGATTTTTTGCCCGTTATCGGCTCAAGTCTTTACGTTATCGCATCCTATAATCTCGTTGGTATCCGCATGCGTCTATTATTTTTGCTGGCTCAGGCGGCCTATACAATTTATGCTTTGTACGTTAGCTCAATCGCGGGCGTTTTGGATGGGCTTATTGATGCTGTTTTAACCTGTAGCACTATTTACCGCATGATGCGTGATATAACAAAACAAGCCATGCGGACAGAATCGTAGAAAAGATATCGAGGACGTTATGATGAATCTCTTTGCACAAATTACGAATTACCTTATCGCCAAACCCTGGGTCATTATTGGTTTCGTGGGACAGTTTTTCTTTATGATGCGTTTTGTCGTGCAATGGATGGCATCAGAACGCGCCAAAAAATCTGTTATGCCGGTGGCATTTTGGTTTTTTTCTATCGGCGGCGGGACTATTTTGCTCGTTTATGCTTTATATCAACACGATCCAGTTTTCATTGTGGGGCAGGGCTTGGGGCTGATTATTTATTTGCGCAATCTAGCATTTATTTTTGGCCAAAAAGCCGTCGCGGAACCACCGGAATCGCCGAAAACTTCCATGGTCTTGCTACTAGATGAATTGGAGCAGCGCCTCCGCGCGGAACGTCAAAGCCTGATGGCGGCGGAAGGCCGCATGGCACAATTGCAAAAACTAATGGAGAAATAAATGAATGAAAAAATAGATGTCGTGGGTATCGGTAATGCGCTGGTGGATGTGCTGGCGCAAACGGATGACGCAGCTGTTGCAGCGCTGGGCTTGACCAAGGGTACGATGCAGTTGGTCAGTCAGGCTGACATGCAAAAACTCTATGCGCAAATCGGTCCGGCCGTGGAAATGTCGGGCGGCAGTGCGGCCAATACCATTGCAGGTGTGGCCTCATTCGGCGGACGCGCGGCCTATATTGGCAAGGTGGCGGATGATGTGCTGGGTAAGGTATTCCGCCATGATATTACCGCACAGGGTATCACATTTAATACCGCGCCGCACACGGTCGAACACACCAGCGGCTGCTGCATTGTCCTGGTGACGCCGGATGGCGAGCGCACCATGAATACCTATTTGGGCGCCAGTAATGCTTTGACGGTGGCGGATCTGGATGAAAAATTAATCCAATCCGCGCAATATATTTACCTGGAAGGTTATTTGTTCGATCCACCTGAAGCCAAAAAGGCTTTTTACGCTGCAGCCGAAATGGCACGGGCGGGTGATACCAAAGTGACGTTAACCCTATCGGATTTATTTTGCGTCGGACGCCACCGCGATGATTTTCAAAAACTCATCACCACGCATGTGGATATGTTGTTTGCGAATGAACAAGAACTCTGCGCGCAATATCAAACGGATAATTTAGATGCCGCTATCGCCGCCGCGCGCGGCCATGCCGATATTCTGGCCGTGACGCGTTCAGAAAAAGGCGCGGTGATTATCACGCCGACGGAAACAATTACCGTGTCTGCCCAGCCTGTGGCGCGCGTGGTCGATACGACCGGTGCGGGCGACCTGTTTGCGGGCGGATTTTTATACGGCTTGACGCAGGGCATGTCGCTGGCGGAATGCGGACGTTTGGGCACCGTGGCGGCGGCGGAAATTATTTCTCACACCGGCGCGCGGCCGCAGACATCGCTCGCGCGGCTGGCCGCATAGGATGTTAGAAGCGAGAAGCTGGAAAAAAATATTTGGATTAATTTTATTCCTTTTAATCTCCAGCATCCAGTTTCCAGCCTCTAGCTTCGCGAATGGATTAGCCATGCGCGGCGCACCTGCCTTGCCGGAGAACTTCCAAAACTTCCCTTATGTAAATCCGGATGCGCCAAAAGGGGGCGAATTGCGTCTGGCGGAAATTGGCACGTTTGATTCCCTGGTGCCTTGGCTGATTAAAGGTACCGCGCCGCCACAACTGGATTGGGTATACGACAAATTAATGGCGCGGTCATGGGATGAGCCCTTTACGCTTTATCCACTGATCGCGCAAAGTGTGCAGCTTTCAGATGATAAAAAAACGCTGATGTTTCAAATTAATCCGCGCGCGCGATTTCAGGATGGTGTGCCTATCACGCCCGAAGACGTGAAATTCTCATGGGAGTTTCTGCGCGATCATGGCCGCCCCAATATGCGCCGTATGTTTAAAATGGTGGGTAGCGCAGACGTGCCGGATGCGCAACATATTATCTTTCATTTTAAATCGGATGCAGATGCCGAAGCGCCAATGATCCTGGCCATGATAACGGTATTGCCCAAACATTATTGGGCGCCTATGGGTGTGGCCGCGCAGAACACGACGCTTACGCCGCCGGTGGGCAGTGGGCCTTATAAAATCACGCGCGTCGATGCGGGCCGCACCCTGGTTTTAATGCGCGATAAAAATTATTGGGCGGCGGATTTACCATCTCGTCGTGGACAGTTTAATTTTAATACCGTGCGCGTTGATTTTTATCGCGATGATACGGCGGCATTATTGGCTTTTAAATCGCACGCCTATGATTTTCAGCGCGAGTCCAATCCCAAACGCTGGTCGATGGATTATAATGTAGAAGGCATTCAAAAAGAAAATCAAACCGATGGTAAACCCGCACCCTTTCGCGCTTTGGTTTTCAATACGCGCCGCGTGTTATTTAAAGATATCCGCGTACGTCAAGCATTACAGCTTGCCTTTGATTTTGAATGGCTGAATAAAAATCTATTCAATGGCGCCTATGCGCGTGCGGAATCCATTTACCCAAAATCCGCTTTAGCGGACAGCACATATCGCACGCCGACAACCAGCGGCAATGGACTGGAAGGCCAGCGCGAAAATCTGCGCCGTGCACAGGAATTGTTGCGTAGTGCCGGTTGGAATATTAAAAAAGATGAATTGCAAAATGCGCGCGGCGATAAATTTAATTTTGAAATTTTATTGAATAATCCATCTGATGAAAAAGTTGCCCTTTATTTCGCCCATTCACTCGCGCGCCTCGGTATTGCAGCGCGCATTCGTACGATCGACAGCGCTCAATTCACTGGTCGTCTGGAACAGTTTGATTTTGATATGACGGTGGCGCAATGGGTATCAACCCTGTCGCCCGGCAGCGAACAGGCAGTCTACTGGGGTTCGCGTGCCGCCGCCCAGGCCGGCAGCCGCAATTATGCGGGTATTTCCGATACTAAAATTGATGCCGATATCGCCGCGCTGAATACTGCGCGCGATAATACGGATTTAATTTCTGCGGCACACCGGCTCGACCGCACCATTATGGCGGGTGCTTATTTTATTCCGCTCTATTACGCGCCCACCGACTGGATCGCCTATTGGCCTAACCGGATTACGCCGCCAAAAGATTCAAAGGAAAAATCGGCACTTTACGGGACAGTGCTTGAAGCTTGGTGGGCAAAGCCATAAAATCACGTATGGATTCGAAAATTCTTGTGGCGCTGGCGGCGCTTTTGGGCCTGGCGGCATGTCAGGCTGACACCGTGACTTGGAATGATTCCAACACCACCTATTGGCACCAGACGCATATAACAGCGGATAATACGCCTGATGTTCTAAAGGCACAGGATTTTCTGGAGAAGGATCTAGCCGCCTGCAGTTACGAAGTGCGCGCGCGCAACCATTGGGCGCGTAACAATGATCCGGTTTCAACGCCGGACGGCCAGGTGGTGGATGCCAAGGGCACGGCGCGCGAAGATACGTCCTTGCCGACAACCTACGAGCTATGGCGGTGCATGGATGACAAAGGTTGGGTCAAGCTGAAGCATTATTATACCGTACCTTACTAAGGGCAAGATGTTCAGGTTTCATGCGCTTGCCTGTTTTTCGCTTGCAGTTCTTGTTTCTTGTTTCTTGCCGCTTATATCTAGGGCTGACGAAGTCAGCGAAGAAAGCTACCAGCTCCCGCGTTTCGTTACTATTCGCGCCAAGGAAATTAATTTACGTACCGGCCCCGGCGAACGTTATCCGATTGATTGGGTGATTAAGGCCAAGGGTTGGCCGCTGGAAATCACAGCGGAATTCGATAATTGGCGCCGCGTGCGGGATTACCAGGGCACCAGCGGTTGGGTACACCGCGTGATGCTGTCTAAAAAACATACGGTGGTTAATACGCAGGATAACGTTATCTTGCGCCGTGCGCCGGGGCCGGATGCACAGCCGCGCGCACATGTGGTGGCAGGCGTGCATGGCGAATTAAAGAAATGCGAAAAATCCTGGTGCGAAGTTAATTTTGACGGCGGCAAAGGCTGGCTGCCCGCCAGCGCGCTGTGGGGTGCGGGTGTAGCCGATATGCATATAAAGTAATCACTGCGCTTCTTGCACGACCTGATGTTCCTTCAAAACGATCTGGCGGAATTCTTCGCTCACGTCGGACAAGTCCAGCACATCCACGCGAATGGGCAGATCACTATATTCAAACGCGTCTTTAAGTTTGCCGATGCGTTGCCAGGATAGGGATTCCTTCGGGCAAACCACCAAGCCCAGATCCGAAAATTTCCGCAAATGCCGGCCATGGACGCGCGAGCTAAAGGCACTTGTGTTCTGGTACAAGGTCGCGCAGGATTCTTTGCACCGTCTGCCAATCTTCTTCATCCAGATGCAGCATTCATCCGCTCCAGGGCTGTGATGATGCGCTCCAGTTCCATTAGAAATTGTAGGATCTGGCCATAAACCTTTTGCACCTTTTGCTCGTCATACGTATGAGATGTCAAATTCCTCATCTGGCAGAATTCCATCTAGGCTTTGGGATTTTCCGTCACACCTTTTTCAGCCGCCATTCGCCAAAGTTCAGCAAAGCTTATGCCCGCTACGCCCATTTGCGTGGTTTCATATTCAGCCAAGTGCGCCGCGTTATATAGATGGCTAATTCCTAGGCTTTTCAAAGGCCTGAATCATGCCGCCGTGCGCGTCGCATAACCCAGGGCCTGGACCAAATTTTCCTTGGCGCGATTCAGGCCGGATAAACTGATTTCATTCATTTTAAAAACCCGTCGCGATACGTTCCACGAGTTGTTTGACGGTCGGAATAAAACCGTTCGCGTAATAGGGATCATTGGCGAAGCGGTAGGCATTATGCCCGGCGAACATGAGCTGGTCATCGACGTCTTCGGAGTGCGAAATATTTTGCAGGGTTTTCTGAATGCAGAAACTGCGTGGATCTGCTTTTTTGCCCGTTGAGCCTTCTTCGTTTTGTGCCCAGTTGGAAAACATGCAGGCAGACAGGCAGCCCATGCAGTTGATTTGGTCGGTCAGGATTTGATTTTCGCGGTCGGGCGTGACAAAAATCAGTGTGTTATCCGGCGTCCGCATGGCTTCGGTAAAACCATTCGCGACCCAGCCTTCGGCATGTTCTTTATCAGCCGGCACGACGTAAACTTTGCGTCCGCGCACGCCGATTTTCATTTCGGCAGTATGTTCACCCACGGCTTCAGTGGTGAATGGCACTTGGTGTAAACTGCGCTCCTGCAATTCCGCTAAAAAGGGATTGCGGACGGCGGACGAATAAAAACCCGTCGGCGAAAACTTATTCAAATTCACATCGCCACTTTTTAGCGTCATGAGACGCTGCTTCCATGCCGTGCTGATTGGGCTTTCCTGCGTCAATAATGGCCGCGTGCCGAATTGAAAAGCAATCGGCCCCAGTTCTGCATTATCCAGCCAATTTTCCCATTCCGACAGCCACCAGACGCCGCCCGCCATGATGATGGCCTTATCGTCCAAACCATAATCACGCATCACTTTGCGCAGCTCCGATACGCGCGGATAGGGATTCTGTGGTTTCAGCGGATCTTCAACATTCGACAGGCCGTTATGCCCGCCAGCCAGCCAGGGATCTTCATAAACAACGCCGCCCAGCCATTCCGGAAATTTATGATAGGCGCGCTTCCACAGTGCATTGAATGCACGGCCGCTTGAGACGATCGGATAATAATAAACGCCCCGATGTGCACACAGTTCTGCAAGTTTATATGGCATACCTGCGCCGCAGGTCACGCCGGAAATCAAACCCTTCGTGCCATCCAGAATACCTTCCAAGATAATTTCGCAGGCGCCCATTTCCCACAGCACATTCACGTGGATGATACCCTGGCCGCCAGAGATTTCATGCGCGACTTTAGCCTGCGTGATCCCGCCTGCAATTGAAAAAGTGATTAGTTCTTCGTGCCGTTCACGCCGCGTTTTGCCGTGATAAACTTGCGATAAAATATTGCCGTCTGCATCATAGGAATCTGCATTCACGCCCGAAAAAGTTCCCACGCCGCCCGCACCGGCCCAAGCGCCGGTGGACTGACCGTTGGACACCGCGATGCCTTTGCCGCCTTCGATTAAAGGCAAAACGTCCTTGCCCGCCAGGCGGATGGAATTCAATGCTTTCATGGGCGGCACTTTAGGGCTGAAAATCGGAAAACAGAAGTCAAAAAACAGAAAATTATGGGGTTTTTTCAGATGCGGAATTATCAAACAACAAGCTGCGCAAAAACCCGGGTGTGAGCGCGGAGAGCGGATTAACGCTAACGTCTGGATCCACAAGTTTACCAACCGCTTGGTAATTAAAGGCAAGCAATCCGCTGCTGCCGCCCAGAATGTCGCCTAAAATCGGCACACTTGAAAGCGCGGTATTGATCATATATAGCGGCACTATGGTGCCGGTGACATTTAACGTGCCAGGTCTATCCGCATAGCGCACATCGCCCGCAAAGGTGAGGCCGATGGACTGGCCGTTCATTTTGCCATTTTGAAAACGCAGCATGTCATCGCTATATTTAAATTGTGACGTCAGACTGGAAAATCCGACACCTTCGCCGCGCAGGGTATCGAGCAAACCCCCAGGCGAAGTCACCGCCAGCAATTTCGCTAGAAACGGCGCGCCAACAATTTTAAAGTCCGTGATATTGATATTGCCATTGGCCAGCCAGACCGGTGAATTTGGATTGCCGCTGCCGGTAATCGCCAGATGCCCGCCACGCAGGGTATCTGTAACGCCAAAGGCTGACAAGGCTTTGCCCGCATCATTGGTGGTAACGTTTAGCGTTTGCCGATTGCCTGCGGGTGTCCAGGTAATATTAAGCGGCGTGTGGTTTGTCAGATTGCCCTGCATCAGGACTTTGTTCCAATGCCGCCCGTCGTGGTTCAATTCAGCCTGGACGTTTTTTAATTCAATCTGATTGGCCATGAACAAAGAATTTAATTTCATCCCGATCCAGCGCGGCGGTTTGTTTGCCATGGTCAGTTGGGTGGGTTTGGCGGTTTGTACCGCAGCTGCATCGGGCGCGGGCGAAAATAGATGGCTGATGTCCAGACTTTGGCCGGAAATCATCCAGCGTTCACGCGGTCCGTCCTGGGTAAATTCCAGTTTGGCATTCGTTTTATCGCCCAAACGTAAAACGCCAAAGTTTATTCTTTGTGGCTTCATGTTGCCATTCAGCACGCCCGTGCCGTCCAGGGCGATATTTTGTCCTACTGCGGTCACGCCAAGGTTATTTAGAGTTCCCATATCTATTGAGGTGTTAATCAGCAGCGCCGCACCGGGTGGTTTGGTAAAATTCAGTTCATCAATTTTAACGGCGGCGCCCGTCAGGTCCATTTTGGCCTGTAGATTTTTTTTGTCGCCGTGCTCTTCGTACGTGCCGGTTAGTTGCGCGGGGCCTGTCACATAACCTGTGGGCAAGCCCAATTTCGCATGGTCTTTGTCCTGTAATTCACTGTTAAACTTCACGCTGCGCGTCAGCTCGTCTTGCGGCACAAAATAATCTTGCCAGGTAAATTGCATCGGCGCGCCCGCCACATCAGCGGATCCTACGATTTTCATCTGCGCCGGATCCAATTCCATCGTGCCCTTGCCGTTTGAAATATCTTTGCCCATTAATGCGCCCGGCAAAAGCACTTGGTTCATATTTGCCAGCGCATGATATTTCATATCGGCAATTTTCAGCGCGGCGAGCAGAGGAAATTCAAACTGCAAATCCAGTCCCACGCCGCCGTGATCTTCGGCGGCCTTCAGGCCGTATTTTTTCGCATAACCATAGGGGGGGGTATCCAGCAGTTTCAGCATATCCGGCAATTGCCCCGTTTCCTTCATATCCATTTTTAAAATTTGTGTATCGGCATTCAGGCCCGAAATATCCATGGTGCCGGATTGCACGACAATATCCCCCACATGGCCGCTTTTGATATCAAAATGGACATTGTCGGGATCCGTTAAAACTGCCTTACCGTTAATACCGGTAACCGGCGGAAAGGTCGGCATAAATTTGCTGGTTACATCCTTCAGATTAAAATCACCCTTGGCCGCAGTGACATCATAACCGTCCTTGCTATTTTTGAGCGTCGCATGGACACCCATATGAGAAATTTTCCCGGCGCTGACATTATCATTCAGCCAAGAAATCACGCCAGGTGCAACGCCCGTGGGCCACCAGCGTTTGACCGCCGTCAGATTGGCGTCAGGCAGTGCAGTATTTACAGTGATGACTTGCGTATTTTGGGCAGCCTGCAGTTGCAGTATAATGGGGCCGTCTTCATCCAGGATTGTTGTGCGCAGATTTTGAATTTCCCAATCATTGTTGTCAACTTGATAAGTGCCATTGATATGAAAATCACGAATGGGTAGAGCGGTGTCATAAAGTTCCGGCAGCAGAACATGCCCGGACCCTCCGATAATCTGGCCGTCAACACTTTGCAGTTTTTCATTGCTATCCAAATGCACAGCGCCGTCAAAAGATATTGGCATCTGCAACCGGTTCAGGAAAAAATTGGCCGGTAATAAATTGGGTGTTGAATCAGCTAGGATCGTTTGGATGCTTTCAGGGCGGATATCATTTGCGCTGGCCGTGATGTCCGTTCCCGTTTCGGTTTCATGCAGTGTGGCGTGAATCAAATTTGGTGCGGGCGCATCGGACAAGCGCAAGGCGGCATTAAAAACGCCATTTGATTTTCTGCCGCTACGCTCCCAATTTAATCCTACATTGTTTAGACTATCGTGTTGCCCATTATGTTCTAAATCAATCATGCCGCGCTGAATTGAAATGCTATGCAGCCGCGCAAGTGGCGTATCTTTATCCGATAAAAATGCTAGCGGTGCAGCCCCAGCCGGATTTTGTTCAAGGTGCGGCAAGGTTAAATGCAATTGCGGGCCGACCAGCGTGATATCCTTCACGCGCAATTGCCCGCGAAATAAGGCGGTAATGGACAGCGTCACATTCACGCGCTCTACCGCGGTTAGGGTTTTCTCGGCATCGGCCAGGCGCACCTGTTCAGCGGAAAATTCGATGCGATGATCGGTGCTATTCCATACTAAAAATAAATTATTCAGGTTTAAATTTCCGGTGATGCCGCCCGCACTTTGCAGGGCTTGCTCTAAAAACGGCGTCGCCCAGTCAATCGGAATGGGTGCAGCGGCTAGGCGGTACGTCATCCAGCCAATCGCCGTTAGTGAACAAACCATCGCCACCAATGACACGTTGCGGCAAATGTGACTGATGCGGTGATGCAGCGGCTTTTGCATGCTGCATAGAGTGCATAGTATTTGCATGCTTTCAATGCATTGTTTTTTGATGCAATTGGAGCAAGATAAATGCATCAGGAAAAACCAGGAGACATCTATGACGAAAACGGCACAGCAAATAAACTCATCCAAACTGCAAATTGGTGATTCTGCGCCGGATTTTTCGTTGCCTGCGACGGGCGATAAAAATATTTCACTGGCCGATTTCAAAGGTAAAAAACTATTGATCTATTTTTATCCCAAAGATGATACGCCCGGCTGCACGAAACAGGCTTGCAGTCTAAACGAAAGTTTACAGGCCTTGAATAAATTATCGGTGGCGGTGGTGGGCGTGTCGAAAGACGGCGTGGCCAGCCATGAAAAATTCACCAAGAAATTTAATCTGGATTTTCCGCTGTTGTCGGATAAAGACAGCAACATGTGCGAGCGCTATGGCGTGTGGGGCGAACGCACCTTTATGGGAAAAAAATACCTAGGGATTGAGCGGTCGTGTTTTCTGATTGATGAAAACGGCAAGGTTGCAGCGGTGCAATACGGCATCAAGCCAGACGAACAGGTCGCCTGGGCGATGACAGCCGCAAAGTAATTAATTAACGCCAGCCGCGGTGATAACCGCCGCGGTAACCCCCGCCGCCGAAAACGACTACCGGACCGCCATAATAGGCAGGTGCGGGCGCGTAATAGACTGGCGCAGGTTCTGCATAAACGACAGGTGGCTGAGACGGAGCTACGTAACTTTGCCGATAATAGGGCGCGGGTTGCGCAACGATGCAGCCGCCGAGCAGTAATGGCGCGGCCAACGCGGTGATTGTCAGTAAACGGGATGATTTGGACATGGGTGCCTCCAGGGCTGATGCTTCTATTGTATCCCAACGGCGCGCGGGTTCAACTTAATAATTGGTCATAAAAATAGGGTAATAAACAAGGGATTAGAAAGTGCGTGAAGTGCGAGCACGACAAATTTCCCTGACCTTTCCACGCACGGAAATTTCAAGGTTGGGAGGATTGATCGCCCCGCGTTTCGTGCACATATCTGCGGTCTTTTTTGTTCTTAAAGATCACCGCAGCCTCGGGGGGCGTTTTAGGGTCATGCAGGAGAATGCTTTCACCTTTTCCTGAAGCAGCCATGTCCCGCGCGCGTGTTTCAAAGGATATTGTTATCCCGCCCGCCGCACGGCGCAAAGTTAATGAATATATCCCTATAATGTGAATTTATCCAGGAATTTATTCATCTATCAAGATCAGTTTAAATCTCCATCATTAGAATTACCCAGTAAATTTTTCAGGAGAATTTAAATGACAAAATCTGATACAGAATTGAACAATTCTGGCGCCCCAAATTTGGAAGACATAATCCTTAACATGTTAGATGCTTACGAACTAAAAGACAGAGCATGATTTCGGGATTTTTGTCAACAAATGTATGCTTTCTGTAAAGAAAGATTATCAGATATTTCGGAACAAAAAGATTTCGCTCATCAAGTTGGTCTGCCTGCACCAGCTATATCTGAATACGTCACTGGGAAGGTTTTGCCTGCGACAGGAAAATTAGAGAAAATTTTAGAATTTTTAAAAGCAAACGATCTTCTCTCAAAAGAATTTGAAATTCCTCCACCAAGATCAAATGAAGAGAAGACAGGTTTAATTTTGGCACGTAGAATCTCCGGAATGCTGTCTCTCGGAGAATTTGCTGTCATAGTTGCCGTTGATAACAAAACCAAAGCTAGAAAAATCGCAGGCTCCGCGATCGATAACGATGCAAGAATAGTGCATATATTTGATCCGGTGGATTAATTTTCTCTCTTTAAGTGTTTGCGCAGAATCACTTATGCGGACTTACGGTCGCCGCGTTTGCGGTCGTTCGGATCCAGCAGGCGTTTGCGCAGGCGCAGCGATTTTGGCGTGACTTCCACCAGTTCATCGTCCTGAATATAGGCGAGCGCTTTTTCCAGCGGCATGGCCAGGGGCGGGGTCAGGCGGATGGCTTCGTCCTTGCCGGCGGCGCGGACGTTGGAAAGCTGTTTTGCCTTCAAGACATTCACTTCCAAATCATTGTCACGCGAATGTTCCGCGACGATCATGCCCTGGTAAACTTTTTCGCCCGAACCGATCAGGAATTGGCCGCGGTCTTCCAGGTTGAAAATTGCATAGGCTACGGATTCGCCGCCACCATTGGAAATCAGCACGCCATTGCGGCGGCCAGCCATGGGACCTTTGAATGGTGCATAATTATGAAACAGGCGGTTCAAAACACCGGTGCCGCGCGTTTCCGTTAAAAACTGGCCGTGATAGCCAATTAAGCCGCGCGACGGCGCATAGAAGACTAAACGCTGCTTGCCGCCACCGGATGGGCGCTGTTCCACCAGCTCCGCTTTGCGTTCTGACAATGACCCAATCACAGTTGAGGCATGCTCTTCATCCACATCTATGACGATTTCTTCAATCGGTTCCTGAACCTGGCCGCCTTCTTCGCGCATCACCACCTGGGGCCGCGAGATTGACAATTCAAAGCCTTCGCGGCGCATGGTTTCAATGAGAATGCCCAGTTGTAATTCGCCGCGTCCCGCGACTTCGAATGCGTCGGCCTGATCCATTTCTCGGACGCGTAGCGCGACGTTGGCCTCAGCCTCTTTAAACAAACGGTCGCGGATCATGCGCGAGGTGACCTTGCTGCCTTCAGTACCTGCCAGCGGTGAATCGTTTACAGCAAAACGCATCGCGATGGTGGGCGGGTCAATTGGCTGGGCCGAAATGGCTTCAGTCACCGACATATCGCAAATCGTATCGGCCACGGTGGCTTTTTCCATGCCGGCCAGTGCGATGATATCGCCTGCCTCGGCCTCTTCGACCGGCACGCGTTCCAAACCGCGGAAGGTCAGAATTTTCGTGGCGCGGCCAATTTCAATCAGTTCGCCGGTGCGCGTGAGGGCCTTAATCTGCTGATTGGCCTTGATCGTGCCGCCATCAATGCGGCCTGTCAACAAACGGCCCAAAAATGGATTTGGTTCAATAATGGTTGCCAGCATTTTAAATTCCGAATTGGCTTCAACCTTGGGCGCGGGCACGTGTTTGATAATCAATTCGAACAGTGCGGTCAGATCCTCTGCCTTTTTATCCGGGCTGTCAGACATCCAGCCGTCACGGCCGGAACCAAACAGGGTTGGGAAATCCAGCTGGTCCGGTTCCGCATCCAGGGCGGCAAATAAATCAAACACCTCGTCATGCACTTCGTGTGGACGCGCGTCGGAACGGTCGACTTTATTCACTAGTAAAATTGGCTTAATGCCTTTGCGTAGGGCTTTACCCAGCACAAATTTGGTTTGCGGCAACGGGCCTTCGGCTGCATCGACTAGCAAAACAACGCCGTCCACCATACCCAAAATGCGCTCGACTTCGCCGCCAAAGTCGGCGTGGCCCGGGGTGTCTACAACGTTGATGCGCGTGCCATGCCAAAGGATGGAAGTGCATTTGGCAAGAATGGTAATGCCGCGTTCTTTTTCCAGGTCATTGGAGTCCATGGCGCGGTCGGTGACGGCCTGGTTATCCCGGAAAGTGCCGGATTGGCGCAGCATTTGGTCCACCAGCGTGGTTTTGCCGTGGTCGACGTGGGCGATAATAGCGATATTGCGTAGGTTCATGATGCCGCGTGGATAGCGGATTGCGGCGGGAAAAGCCAGCTTTTTCTAGGACAGGTGATGAAAGTATTAAATTCCCTAATTTCTTCTGATTTTTAGAAAAAATATAACATAGATATTTTTTACAGTAGAAAGCATTCAATGATGGAAGTCAAAAAAATTGAGTCTTCCAAGACAATTCAAGTCCAATCCTGCATACCATCGCAGTTTTATTGCATTTTTGGGTCCTACAGGTTAAGGTCCAGGCGAAAGGTGCAAACGGAATCATCCATCATGCGTCATAAATTCCTGTTCCTGGCCTTGGTTTGTATCTCTTATGTTGGCGCGGGCGCTTTCGACGGCTCCGCGCAGTATTTTCAGTCTTCGCCCATAACGGATGTTTCCATAACCGATATTCAGCAACCTATCCCCAATTTCACCTTTTATAGTGTGCGGGAGAAAAAACCACATCACATCATGGACTTTAAAAAGAAGACAGTGATCATCGGTTTTTGGGCTTCCTGGTGCCGCTCCTGCCGCCATGAATTCCGCATTTTATCGGACATGGCCAAGGCACATCCGGATAAAATGGTACTGGTTATGGTGTCAGAGGATAATGATGAAGATCGTGCCTTGGACTTATCCCGCAGTTTTCCGCACCTGCACAATATTTATGTGACTTGGGATCGGCGGCGCGCGGTACAGAACTTTTTCCAGGCTTTCCGTTATCCGGAAACCATTATTATCGCGCCCGGCGGCCAGGCGCAGCGTAAAATCATGGGGGGAATTTCCCATGATGACGAACAGGTAATTGCTGCTGCACTGCACTAGGCACCGCTAGCTTTAATTGGGCGAGTATGTTACCGACCGTGCATTCAAATAGCGGGTGAGCTCATGTCCAGTTCAATTATCGAAAAACTACAGGAAGCGATTGCCGTCATCACCGGCCATTCAGACCGGCTGCAACAAACCGATTATACAAAACTGGAACAATTATGCCAGGATGCGCTGGGCAGCTGGAGCCGCACCTTTCATGAAATTTTGCAGCAAAAATATCCGGCGGCCCAGTCCAAGGATTTAGCTGTGCAATTCACGGATGCCTTTTCGATTGCATTCCGCGAAGCCCATTCGCCCGCCAATGCCATCGCGGACATTGAAGCAATTTTGGAGTTATTCAATTCCGGCTTGCCAGTGGTGATCAATTTCGTCGAGCAAGAAGGCGAAGAGCAAGCATCACATTATTACCTGAGCATGTATCATGAAGGCGAACCCCTATCGCCGTCGCGGTTATTGGGTATTGTGGAAAATTTGGGCCTAACCCCGGTCAGCGATCAGCATTTTACCTGTCATGTCAAACATCCGGATGGCGTCCGCACGGTCCATATTCATGATTTTCCGATTAAAATGGACGCGGATTCATGGGCGCGCCTGCAATCCCGCCCCAAGATTTTTGAAGAAGCCGTGCAAGCTATCTGGCAAGACCGCGAAGGCAACGACCGCTTGAATTCCCTGTTATACTTGGCGGAATTAAATTTACGCGAAGTCAAATTATTCCGCGCGATCGGCCGTTACTTGATGCAAACGCGTTTGCCATACAGCCAAGGCTATTTGGTGGAACTGTTGGTGCGTCATGCATCGGCCGCCAAAATGATGGCGGGCTATTTCCACGCGCGTTTTCATTCAGCCGAACAGGATGATGCGATGGTCAAGCATATTCTGGAACAGGTGGATGTTTATATTTCCCAGGTGAAATCGCTGGATGAAGACCGGGTGTTGCGCCGCGTGTTCGGCGTCTTGCAAGCCATGCTGCGGACCAATTTTTATCAGCGCGATTCAGAAGGACAGTATAAGCCGCAGTTAAGTTTTAAACTCTCGAGCGCAGCAATTCTGGATTTACCCAAACCGCTGCCGTTGTATGAAACATTCATTTATTCGCATCGCGTGGAAGGCATTCATTTGCGCTCCAGTAAGGTGGCGCGGGGCGGCATCCGTTGGTCTGATCGGCGCGAAGATTTCCGTGATGAAGTTTTGGATTTGATGAAAGCGCAAACGGTTAAGAATAGCGTGATTGTCCCCTCGGGCGCCAAGGGCGGGTTTTATGTAAAACGTCCGCCCGCCAATGGCAGCCGCGCCGACATTCAGGCTGAGGCCATTACCTGTTACCAAATGTTTGTGCGCGGTTTGCTCGATATCACTGATAATTGGGTAGAAGGCAAAATTATTAAGCCCAAAGATGTTGTTTGTTATGACGATGATGATCCCTATTTGGTGGTGGCGGCAGACAAAGGCACGGCGAGTTTTTCCGACATCGCCAATAAACTGGCGCAGGAATATGGCTTTTGGCTGGATGATGCCTTTGCCTCGGGTGGTTCGGCTGGATATGATCACAAGAAAATGGCCATCACCGCGCGCGGCGCCTGGGAAAGCGTGCGCCATCACGGTTATCAATTAGGCATTAATGTTGATGCGGAACCGATTACCGTTATTGGCGTGGGCGATATGGGCGGCGATGTCTTCGGCAACGGCCTGCTACGCTCGCCCCACCTGAAACTGATTGCCGCATTCAGCTACAGCCATATTTTTTGCGATCCCAATCCCGATCCCGCGCAAAGCTTCGTAGAACGTCAGCGTTTGTTTAATGCAGCAGCCAACTGGGATCAATATGATCTGGAAAAGTTATCGCCCGGCGGTCGCATTTATAGCCGCGCCGATAAAACCATTGAATTGACGCCGGAAATTCAAAATTGTTTTGGCTTGAAATCCAGCCAAGTCGCGCCGGGCGAATTGATGCGTGCGATTTTATGCGCCAAAGCGGATTTGCTATGGTTCGGCGGGATTGGCACTTATGTGAAGGCCACCACGGAACAGGACAGTGATGCGCGTGATAAGGCGAATGATTTCATCCGCATCAACGCCAATGAATTGCAATGCAGAATCATCGGCGAAGGCGCAAATTTGGGCATGACGCAACGCGCACGAATTGAAGCTGCTCGTGCGGGTATCGCGCTGAATACTGATTTTATTGACAATTCCGCCGGTGTGAATTCATCGGATTACGAAGTGAATATTAAGATCTTGCTCAATCAATTAATGGCCAGGGGTGAGTTCACGCGTGAGGAACGCAACCAGCTCCTCGTGCAAATGACCGAAGACGTCGCTGCTCATGTGCTAAATAACAACAGCATGCAAAATACCGCGCTGGGCGTGATCGAATCCATGTCCGCCAGCCGCGTTGAACATTTTGAACGCGTGGTGGAAGAACTTGAGTATTCAAACGAAATTGACCGTAAACAGGATGCCCTGCCATCATCGACAGATTTGCGCCGCCTGATGGTGGAGCATCAGGGCATCACGCGGCCGGAACTCAGCGTGGTGATGTCGCACACCAAATTATTGATCACGCATAAACTGGCCCAGGATCCCTGGATGCATGACGCCGTTTTCCGCCCCCTGTTGCAAAGTTATTTTCCAGATATCCTGGTGAAAAAATATCCGGACGCAATTGATAACCATCCCCTGCGCGCGGATTTATTGGCCATGCTGTTGTCGAACCGCATGGTGAATCAGGTTTCGCCCTATATGCCCAAATGGCTGAAGGACCGCATTGGATTAGGTTACGGCGAAATCACGCGCGCATTTTGGGTGTGCAGTGAATTGTATGATTTTAACCGTCATTGGATAAAAACCTATGACGCGCCGAATTTGTCGGCTGCCGTCTGGCAGGACTTGTTGATCGAACTCCTGCAACATATGGACCGCACGTTGCCATGGTTTTTGAATCAACCGGACTTGCTGGGCGACATGTCCGGCACTATTACCAAATTCCGACCGCATTTTGAAACTATCGAAAAAAATATCCTGTTGATCTTGCCGCCTCAGCGCCGTTATTTCCGTGATACGCATGAACAACGCCTATTGGCGGCCGGTGTTTCGCCGCAACTCGCCAGTTTTCATGCTGATCTGCGTTCGCACGCTGCCAGCCCGGGCATTGTCGCGATGGCACTAGATTTGGAACTGCCGGTATTAGATGTGGCGCGGATTTATTTCATGATCGGAGAGCGTTTTGGCTTTGACGCCCTGCGCGAACAGGCGCGACAAAGCATGGGTAATGATTACTGGGAACGGCAGGCCACCAGCGCTTTGATTGAAGAGTTTTCCGCGCACCAATTGCGGATGACGCAGCTGGTAGCCCTAGCCAAAACCGATTTGGCGCAATGGGAAACTACCTCACCGCAAATGGTCGGCCGCCTGGATGCTTTGATGAGTGAATTACGCAGCCAACCTAAGGCCAGCGTAACGCAATTGACGGTTGCCAACCGCCGTCTGCGCGGTTTGCTGCCCGGGACAAGATAAACAATTCGTTTATTTCGCGTAGCGGTTAGGTAGTAATTCTTCCGAAGACATCGCGTGCGCACCGTCTTGCTGATCCGGCATGTAAACGGCGGCACCGGATCCGTAATCCATGATTAATTCACGGCAAACACCGCAGGGTGACACCACCCATAAATCTTTTTGCTTCACCGGATCGTGACGCAGTGCCAGCACGGCCGTGATATTTTCTTCACCCGCCGACATGGCAATTGCAATCGCGGCGCCTTCACCGCAAATCGCAGCGCGGCGCAAATGACAATCCAGATTGACTGCCGTATAAATTTTTCCGGATGCACCCATGACCGCCGCGGCGATGACATGCCTGCGCGGCGCATAGCGTTGTTTGATTAGCGCCGCGGCAGCTTGATAAAGCGCGTCATAGTTTTTATCTGTCATATTCTTTTCCATTCTTAGCTTTTAGCCTTTTGTATCTGCAATGGCCAGCGCGGCAGGGGACGCGTTTCGGCAGGATAACTAATCCCGGCCCGTTCACGTTCAATCGCGGCCCAAGCGATCATCGCGGCATTGTCGGTGCACAGCGCCAGAGGCGGCGCAATAAAATCCAAACGATTTTCCTGGGCAACCTGCGTAAGTGCCACGCGCACTGTTTGGTTCGCCGCCACGCCGCCCGCTACGACCAATGCAGTAAATTTTTCTTTCGAAACTTTAAAGGCTTGCCGTGTGCGGTCGGCAAGCACGCGCGTAATCGCGTTTTGTGTCGCCGCGGCCAAATCCGGTTTTTGCGCGTTCGAAAACTTTTCTGCACGTATAATCTGCCGCACTGCGGTTTTCAAACCGGAGAAAGAAAAATCCGCGTGCAGCTGGCCATGCATAGGTAAGGGTAAATCAAATTTAAATTCTCCGCGCGCCGTTTGCGCTAATTTTTCCAGCGCCGGGCCGCCAGGCCAGCTCAAGCCCAATAACTTGGCACATTTATCAAAACATTCGCCAGCCGCATCATCGCGCGTTTCTCCGAGCATTTCATATTGCCCGACGTTATGCACAGCAATCAAAGCCGTATGGCCGCCCGATACCAACAATAACAGATAGGGAAATTGCGCGTCATCGGTTAATCGCGCCGTCAATGCATGACCTTCCAAATGATTGACCGGATAAAACGGCACGCCGCGCGCCAGTGCCAAGGCGCGGCCATAAGTCGCTCCCACCAGCAAGCCCCCAATTAATCCCGGCCCAATCGTGGCGGCAATGCCCGTAATATCATCCCAAGCCGTGCCCGCATCAACCATAATTTGTGCCGTCATGCGCGGCAGATATTGCAAATGCGCGCGCGCGGCGATTTCCGGCACGACACCGCCGAATATTTGATGCTCATCCAACTGGCTGCGCGTGATCTGCGCGCGGATGTGCAGCGTTCGGCAGCTTTCGGTCCGCGCGTCGTCCACCAGCGCGACGGAGGTTTCATCACAGGAAGTTTCAATGCCGAGGATGAGCATACTCCTGCTTACCATTTCCAGATTAATAAGGAACTAGGAGTTTAGGAACCAAGAATTGGATTTCCCGATTCCTAAACTCCTAGTTCCTATTTCCTGGTTCCTCGATTATGATACCGCTCATGTCTGAGCCTATCCCATCCCGTACTGCGTTAATTTTTGCTGTACTAAGTCTGGCGGCAGTCATTTTATTGGCGGGCCTATATCTGTGGGACCGGCAAAATGTGCGGCGCGAACAGAACAATGCCATGATCGATCAATTACAGCGCATTGATGCCCGCCTGACTAAAATTGAAACCATCGTGACGGCGCAATCAGATGCCAATAGCACCATGACGCAAAGCGCAGCCACGATAACGGCACAATCCGCCGAATTGCGCGGTATGATTGAGCATTTGCAACAAAACATGGCGAGCGCCAACCAAATTCAACAAACGTCGGCGCTGATGCAATTAAAATCCGCCGTGAATAGCGGCCATGCTTTTGGTGCGGAATTGGCACAAATTCAGGGCGCGGATACCAGTGCGCTGGCGCTCATGGCAAGCGGCGTGGCAACGCCGGAACAATTGGCACAGGAATTATCCGCCCTTGCGCCCGATTTAATGCATGGCGAAGTCAAGAAAGATTGGTGGCATCAGATACTGGGGCGCCTGTCTGGATTTATCATCCCACGTCCGTTACCCAGTGCGAGTGCGGATATCACAACGCCAGATGGAAAAATTTCCCGCGCGCTTTATGATTTAGAGCAGCATGATGTGCAAGGCGCGCTGGATGTTTTGCCAAAGCCTGCCCCGGCGAAGGCCGGGGATGATGCCCGTCTGGCGGACTTCTACAATCATGCAGAAAATTATTTAACCGCACAAAAAGATTTGCTGAATTTGCAAAGCGCGCTGATGGCGCCGCCACCTGCTGCACCGATTAACTCACCAACGATGACTCTCATGCCGCCAGCCGGAGCCTCCAAATGAAACGCCTGTTAAAAGCCTTATGGATGATGGTTAAAATCATCCTGATGGGAGCCCTGGCGATCTGGGTCATGCACCAACAGGGCAGCGTGACCGTAACGCTTAACCAGGCCAGCGCACCGGTGGCTTATGATTTATCCTTGCCGGTAGTGTTGAGCATTTTAATTGTTGGTATTTTACTCTTGCTGGCCGTAACGCGCTTATTCGACAGCGCAGCACGCCTGCCCGGTCAAATGGCGGCGCGTCGTGAACGCAAACGGTTGCAGGATGGCTATTATGCGCTCACGCAAAGCCTTGTCGCTATTGCGGCAGGTGATGGTTTGGCCGCGGAAAAACTGGCGCAGCGCGCGGCGAAAAAACTGAATCAGCCGCCATTATCATTACTTATTCATGCACAGGCCGCACAACTCAAAGGCGATACCGGCGCGGCCAACCGGTTTTTTCATCAGCTTTCATCCGATCCCAAAGCAGGATTTTTAGGCCTGCGCGGACAATTGATGCAGGAAATGAAAACTGCGCTGGCGTCCGGCCAGGTGGATCACGCACGCCGCCTGGCTGCCGAAGCCGAGGTGAAAGAACCGCGCAGCCCCTGGGTGATGCAGGCGCGGTTTGCGCTGGAGGCGCGTGCAAAGAATTGGCGTGAAGCGGAACAGGTCTTGGCGCGCGCAGCGCGTTTGCATGCCTTTACGCGTGAAGATGTGAAATTAAATCTTGCCGCGTTGTTGCTCGCACAGGCACAGGAAGCCACAACGCGCGAAGAAACCCGCCGCCTGGCCCGGCGCGCTATTGAAACCTCACCATCCTTTGTGCCGGCGGCGGTTTATGATGCTGAATTGCTGGTCGTTGCGGGTAAACGCAGCAGCGCGACCGATGTGATTGCCAAGGCTTGGGCGGCTGCGCCGCATCCGGATTTGGTTGCCGCATGGCAAAAGTTATTTTCAGAAAAAATGGATGAGCCATTAGCGCGATTAAAATGGCTGGAAAAATTACTGTTGTTAAATGACACGGACGGTGAGGCGTTATTGGCGCGGGCAGGTGCATTGATTGATGCCCAGCTGTGGGGTGAAGCACGCGCAGTCTTGTTGAAACTGAAAAATGCCGCACCCGATGCGCGGTGCTATGAATCACTCGCGCAATTGGAGATGAAAGAAAAAGGCGATACGGCGGCGGCTGAAAATTGGCGCCGTGCAGGCGAGGGCTTATCCTCGCCCGCATGGTTGTGTAAAAACGACAGCACGCGCAGCACGACGTGGCAGTTTTTGTGCCCGGCCTGCGGCGGGTTCGCAACCCAACGCTGGACAAGCCACATTCATAATTTGCCGACTATTATTGCCGCATGACGGATGCTGGGCTTGTTACGGAGGGCGCGGGTTATATCGGCAGCCATGTGGCACTCGCGTCATTGGATGAGGGATATTCCGTCGTTATGCTCGATGATCTTTCCGAAAAAATTACGGCCGTCTGCAGCAAGGTTTTGTCAAGGCGATATCGCGGATGAAATTTTACCCCGGCGCATTTTCGTAGGGCAGAAAATTTCTGCCATTATGCATTTTGCAGCCAAATCCATTGTGCCGGAATCGATTGCAAACCCCGATCTTTCATGAAATGTAGAAAAATTTGCTGTCCTATTGCATACCACTGCCGCGATCCAAACACTACATCTTGTTTTTTTCTCCACCGCCGCGGCGCGCAGGCGACCCGGCAGTGCTGGTGGCTGACAGCAGCAAAAACCGCGATATGCTGGTCTGGCCACCCATGATAACCTGAAGGATATTGTTGCTTCCGCACTGGCGTGGGAGAAGCGTCTCTGTTTGGCACCATGCAAACGTACCATTGTATTAATATGTCACGATACATTGTTCCGCACTTTTTGTTTTGGTCTCGGACAGGCCGCCCGACACAGCTTGACGGACGCCGCTGCCCCCCTATCTCTAACCGCAGAGGAGAAGCCCCCATATGCCCACATTATTCGACCCCATCACCGCAGGCGCGCTGCAATTAAAAAATCGCATTTGGATGTCGCCGCTGACGCGTTCGCGCGCAGGTGAAAGTCGTATCCCCAATGAATTGATGGCAACCTATTACTCACAGCGTGCGGGCGCGGGGCTGATTATATCCGAAGCCACCGCGATCTCACCCATGGGTTACGGTTGGAAAAATGCGCCTGGTATTTATTTGGATGAACATGTAGTGGGTTGGAAGTTAACCACAGACGCCGTACACCGCGTGGGCGGCAAAATGGTTTTGCAATTGTGGCATATGGGACGCGTGTCGCATCCGGATTTTTTGAATGGTGAACTGCCGCTCGCGCCATCCGCAATTGCGGCGGACGGTGAGTCTGGTTCCCTGCACAAATCCTATGTCACGCCGCGTGCGATGATGATGGAAGACATTCAAAATACGATCAAAGATTACGCGACCGCAGCACGACGTGCGATGGATGCAGGCTTTGATGGCGTGCAAATTCACGGCGCGAACGGTTATTTGATCGACCAGTTTTTGAAAGAGAGTTCCAATATTCGCACGGATCAATACGGCGGCAGTCAAGAAAACCGCGCGCGCTTTTTGCTGGAAGTTTGTGCGGCGGTCACGGCGGAAATTGGTGCGGATAAAACCAGTTTGCGATTGTCCGCAGTGAACGGTTATAACTCCATGAACGATAGTGATTTGCCCAGTCTGTTTGCTTATGTCGCGAATGAATTGAATGCTTTTAATCTAGCGTTTTTGGAAGTCAAGGAGCCCGTTTCCGCACAAATCAGCACACCACGCGTGCGCGCAAATTTCAAAGGCGTTCTGGTAGGCAATGAAGGTTATGACGGCAAAACCGCTGCGGAAGCTGTATCATCCGGCAAATTGGACGCCGTTACCTTCGGCAGAAAGTTTCTCGCCAATCCGGATTTGGTGGAACGTCTTCGCACGAGCGCGCCGTTAAATCCGCCACGTCAGGAAAGTTTTTATAAAGGCGGCGCAGAAGGTTATACGGATTATCCCACCTCGGCCGAAGCACAGGCAGCATAATTAGGATGCGCTAACCGCGCTGGCTTTTAAAACGCCGTAAGCTTGGTTAATCACCTTTAATTTATCTTCTGCGGCAGTATGCGCAGCCGGATTATGATGTGCACCACGGGCATCCGGATGAAATTCCTTGGCCAGTTTGCGGTAGCGCATTTTAATTTCTTTAAAATCCCGCGTCGGCTGTAGACCCAGGATGCGGCAAGCTTTAATTTCATCGATGCTGAATCCCGCCATTAAATGCGCCGCATCAGGATCGGTATCCTCCATTTGAAAGCCGCCAAAATCGCGCAACACCTTGGCGCGTAATAAACTTTCATAGGCCTTCCCACCAAGGCCCGCGATCGGCTGGGTCGGACGGCCGCCCACAGTGGATTCGCGAATGAAGTTTTCAATTTGTGCCGGATTCATCCCTTTCAAGAAATCCCACTTACCATTATAGGCGCGCACGTGGTCCAGACAAAACCAATGATAATCCCGGAGCGAATCACGGGACTTAGGTGCCGGATAATCGCCGTGTGCACCACAATCATCCGCCTCACACAGGCGAGGCTGTGGGCGCGCGGCTGCATCGGTCTGGGGCGGAGCCCAGCGGGGATTGTGCGGTGTTTTTGCCTGCGTTTTGGCCATTCTTTCAGTATCCGTTATTCCCGTGCAAGGCGCAAATGAAAATTTTAAGAATAAATTCTACTATAACGGATTGACCAGATTCCTAGAATACACCTATAGGTAGTGTATTGATGATAGCATACGTTAACAGGAGGCATGATATGCAACAAACCTTGGTTTTCCCAAAAGTAGATTCCGCCCCGTTGAATTCAAATGGTGTGATGCCGGATTATGTTCAAGGGCGAAGCAACAGCGGCCTTAATTCCCGCTTGGCAAGTTTGCCGCGCTCCACTTTGGTCAATCGGAATATCATGGTGGGCGGACGGCGTACGAGTGTGCGGCTGGAGCCGGAAATGTGGACCGCCCTGCTCGACATCGCGCGGCGCGAAAGCCAAACTATTCATACCATCGCAACTCAAGTGGCCGAAACGAAAAAACCAGAAACCTCGCTCACTGCGGCGATCCGGGTTTTCTGTTTGGCTTATTACCGGACGGCGCTAGGCGGCAGCTGAAGTTTTCCCCTGCATCAGTTCCAACATCGTCTGGCCAAGCGCGGCGGGAGATGGTGAGACGCGGATGCCGGCAGCCTGCATAGCTGCGATTTTATCCGCTGAACCGCCCTTGCCGCCTGAAATGATCGCGCCTGCATGGCCCATTCTCCGACCCGGCGGTGCGGTCACGCCCGCAATGAAACCGACGACCGGTTTTTTCACTTTGCTGTCGATCAGGAATTGTGCCGCTTCTTCTTCCGCGCTGCCGCCGATTTCACCAATCATGATGATGCCTTCGGTTTCCGGATCGCGCAAAAATAAATCCAGACAGTCGATAAAGTTTGTGCCGTTCACGGGATCGCCGCCGATACCGATGCAGGTCGTCTGGCCCAGGCCAACCGCTGTGGTTTGTGCAACAGCTTCGTATGTTAATGTACCGGAGCGTGACACGATGCCGATCTTGCCGCGCTTGTGAATATGACCGGGCATGATGCCGATTTTGCATTCACCCGGCGTAATTACGCCGGGACAGTTTGGCCCGATGAGACGTGTTTTTGAACCTGTCAGCGCGCGTTTTACCTTCACCATATCCAACACCGGAATGCCTTCGGTAATACAGATCGCCAATTCAATTTCTGCTTCGATGGCTTCCAGAATTGCGTCAGCCGCAAAGGGAGGCGGCACGTAAATGACGCTAGCATTCGCGCCGGTTTGCCGCACCGATTCACTGACGGTATTAAAGACTGGCAGGTCCAAATGCTTGGTGCCGCCTTTGCCAGGCGTCACGCCGCCGACCATTTTGGTGCCGTAGGCAATCGCTTGTTCGGAATGGAAGGTTCCCTGGGAGCCGGTAAAACCCTGACAGATAACTTTCGTATCTTTATTAATTAAAACAGCCATTACGCGGCCTCCTTCACAGCTTTAACGATTTTTTGCGCGCCGTCGGCGAGATTATCTCCCGTGACAATCGGCAGACCCGATTCATTTAACATTTTTTTGCCGAGTTCGACATTGGTGCCTTCAAGGCGCACGACCAGCGGCACGTTCAACGCAACTTCTTTCGCCGCGGAAATGACGCCGTCCGCAATGACATCACAACGCATGATGCCGCCGAAAATATTCACGAAAATCCCTTCGACGTTTTTATCTGACAGAATGAGCTTAAATGCTTCCGTCACACGTTCTTTCGTTGCGCCGCCACCAACATCCAAAAAATTCGCCGGTTCGCCACCGTACAATTTAATGATGTCCATCGTCGCCATCGCCAGACCCGCGCCATTCACCATACAGCCGATGTTGCCATCGAGGCGCACATAGTTCAGCGAATGGCGAGAGGCTTCAAGTTCCTGGGGATCTTCTTCGGTTTCATCGCGCAGTTCCATAATTTTCGGATGACGGTAGAGCGCGTTTTCATCAAAGCTGATTTTTGCGTCCAGCGCGATCACTTCACCCTCTCCACTAATGACCAGCGGATTAATTTCAACACTGGACATGTCGAGTTCAGTAAAGGCTTGATACAGACCCGCCATAAACTTGCTGAAATGTTTAATCTGATCGCCTTCCAATTTCAAACCGTAAGCCAGCTTGCGCGCATCAAATGGTGAGAAACCTGCGGCCGGATCAATTGCAACCTTCATGATTTTCTCGGGATGCTGCTGGGCGACTTCTTCAATATCCACGCCGCCTTCGGTCGACGCCATAAAGGTCACGCGCGATGTTGCGCGATCGAGCAACGCGCCCAGATATAATTCGCGTTTAATGTCGCAGCCGTCCTCGATATACACACGGCCGACTTGTTTGCCGTCAGGACCGGTTTGCGCGGTGACTAAAATCTGGCCGAGCATCGCCACCGCTGCGGACTTCACATCCGCAGGGGATTTCACAACGCGCACGCCGCCTTTACCGCTGGCGTCATTTTTAAAATGACCTTTACCGCGGCCACCGGCGTGAATTTGTGATTTGACAACATAAACCGGGCCACCCAACGCGTTGGCGGCTTTTTCGGCCTCTTCAGCAGTATAGGCGATTTGACCCTTTAAAGTTGCAACGCCGTAGGAACGCAATAATTCCTTAGCCTGATATTCATGGATGTTCATGCTCTCCCGCCACTTTTAGATTAATGATGGGCGATACCTAGCGGGAGTTCATGTGAATAGCAAGGCAGAATTAGCGCAGAATTTCCGTGTGCGCTTCCAAAATCCGGCTCATAAATTCTATTTGCGGTATTTTCCGGCGCATGGCCTCACATTTCAAAATGGCAAAATAATTGAAGATCACGGACTACGCCGCTGCCTTTAACTTATCCGCTACCGCGCAAAGCTCTTTTACCGCCGCAACGGATTTATCAAACATGGCCTGCTCATCCGCATTCAATTTGATTTCCAGGATTTTTTCCACGCCGTTCGCACCGATTTGCACTGGCACGCCGATGTATAAATCCTTCACACCATATTGGCCCGTCAGTAGCGCCGCGCAAGGCAGAAGGCGGCGCTTGTCGCGCAGATAGCTTTCCGCCATTTCGATGGCGGACACTGCGGGCGCATAGAACGCCGAACCGGTTTTGAGCAATGCAACAATCTCCGCGCCACCATCACGCGTGCGCTGGACTATTTGATCTAATTTTTCCTGGGTCATCATGCCCATTTTCACGCAATCGGGTAACGGAATTCCGGCCACCGTTGAATAGCGCACGAGGGGCACCATGGTGTCGCCGTGGCCACCCATGACAAATGCCGTCACGTCTTCGACGGAAACATTCATGGCTTCGGCCAGGAAATAACGGAAACGCGCGGAATCCAAAACACCCGCCATACCGACAACTTTGTTCGCAGGCAGACCGCTTTCGCGCTGCATCACCTGTACCATGACATCGAGCGGATTGGTGACCACGATGACGAATGCATTCGGCGCGTGTTTTGCGATATCTTTCGCGATGCCCGCAATAACGCCGTGATTGATGCCGATCAGATCGTCGCGAGTCATACCCGGTTTGCGCGGCACCCCGGCGGTGACGATAATCACATCCGCGCCCTTCATCGCCGCGTAGTCATTTGAACCTGTGTAGCCCGTATCAAACCCGAGAACCGGCGTAGCTTCCGCCAGATCCAGTGCCTTGCCCTGGGGCGTGCCCTCATTAATGTCGATCAGCACGACATCACCCAATTCTTTTTGTCCGGCGAGCAGCGCCAACGTGCCGCCAATTTGTCCTGCACCAATTAATACGATTTTCTTTCGTGCCATGTGAATTCTCCTGCGTTCTGCGTTTCACGTAAAATAAACGAATGCCCGATGGGCGCAAGGGGGGCGCGGGCAGCCTGTGAAAGTATTTCGCGCGAAAAAATTTGTAAATGCGGATTCCGATCTGATATGGTAAATAAGATTTTAAAAGGAAAGTATGGCTGAAGTATTAACCCAGCAGCAGAGATTTTCTGCAGAAATTCTCAAGAAAGAACCTGATTTTGCAGTTTTAGAAGAATGCTTTGCACAAGGGGCAAGGATTAACGGCTCTATTTTTAATCGATCTCAAAAAGAAACAAAAGACCTTGCACTGCATGTGGCAGTCAGATCAGATGCAATCAAGCTGAGACAATGGCTATTGGATCGCGACGCCGAACCTGTACTTTTAGATGGAAGTGGCGAAAACGCCATCCAAAACGCTGCTAAATTTGGTGCATTAAATTGCATGAAACTGTTGGTTCAGCATGGCGTTTCCCTAGCTAGACAATCCTAATGCTTTGAATGATTCCTTGTTAATAATAGCTGCTGACTTTGGCAGGCATGCTGTTGTCAACTATTTATTGGATCAGGGACTGAATATCGATGCTCTACTAGTTGCTGCCAGATATTATCCAGACGATCCAGCCCGTCAGGCTGACAGCGTTAAAAATGTAAATTTGTTATTGCAAAGGTGGGCCCACACCAATTTCAAATAAGGCATTTAATCAACAAAATCTTCATCCTGTCATGATACAAATATTGCGGGAAGCTGTGAAACCAAAACCAGACGGTATAATTCCTATCGCGCGCCGAGCAGCAAACTTGAATATTAGCAGTTTGCAAGAACTTCTCGAACTCATAGAGGAGAAAGGATTTCCAGTCGGGCAAATGCCGGATGGCAAACTCAAAGTGGCCCGCGGCTTGAATCTAAATAATCACGTTTAGAAAAAGAAACTAGAAGCTGGTGATTTATCCTCGCCAGTTTTTTTATTTTTGCTAAGAGTGTTTTATGAATTACTGGCTCCTCAAATCAGAACCCGATGTTTGGTCGTGGGACCAGCAATGCAAAGTGAAATCTGCGGAATGGGACGGCGTGCGCAATTATCAGGCGGCGGCGAACCTGCGCGCCATGCGTGTTGGCGATGAAGCATTTTTTTATCATTCGAATATTGGCAAGGAAATCGTCGGAATTGTGCGCGTGGTGAAGGAATTCTATACCGATCCTACCGATGAAATAGGAAAATTCGTTTGCGTGGATGTCGCCGCCGTGCGGCCATTGAAACGCGCCGTGACATTGGCAGAAATCAAGGCAAAACCGGTTCTATCCAATATCGCGCTCATCCGACAATCGCGCCTGTCCGTCATGCCGATTACGTCCGAACAGTGGAACATCATTTTGAAAATGTCTGACAAGTAAAAGTCATTCACCTAAAATTTTAGCCAAAGTCATCGCAAACATAACTTAATTTGCGGCAATGATTTACGATACCGCAAGAACGTTCCTGTAGTCTGTAATGGTGGCTGAAAGCCGCAAAACAAGAACGGGAGAATGCGATGACCATGCCAAACCTGCCCAATGCAGCGCAGCCAGATCATAATTCGGACATTATTTTGCGCCTGGAGCGTTTGTCGCGCCAGACCAGTCTGGTCGCGATTGAAACCGCGTTGGAAGCCGCCGAGGACACCACTGCCGGACGCCGCCTGGAAAATGCCGTCTCTGCCCGCAATGTGGCCACGCACATCATCCGCGCCAGCGTGGAGATGCAGCAGGCCGCGCGCATGTACGGCTAAACGGTCCCGGTTCTCGTCATAGGCATTTCACTGGCAGATTGAAATTTGCGGATGCAGCCTATAGTGGAGTAATCCAGACTCGATACTTCTTGCAAAGATAAGAAGAAATTGCGTAGTAATTATCTTGTATTATGCGCAAATCAAACATCCTGATTTATCCAACCTCTGCACTGATTTTGAATCCAATATCACCAGAAGGTGGTATAAAGGATGTCAGAGAGGTCGAATTCAAATCCACTTTGCCACCTGCCATCACGGCTAACATCCTAATTTCCCTGGCAAATACGGGGGATCACCCTCTATTACATAAATTGCGCGATAAGGGCTTATTGCCTCGGGGTAACCATGCTCGTGTGAGTATGCAGCATACTTATTATGCAGACACCAGAGATTGCCGCCTGACTAAATGCGGTTTATCTTTCCGTGTTCGCATCCAGGCTGAGAATTGTACGGTCATTCAAGGCTTTAAAGAATGCAAACCTACGACTGAAATTCAGGATCGTTTTGAAAATGAAGGCCCCGTAAATATCTTTGGGAATGTTTTGCCGCAATTGGCCGACGACCAATTGGCCAATGAAATTTATAAATCTTTCATTGAAATTATAAACCGTACCGGGTTGCATCCAAAAACATTTGGCAAAAACTGTAAAGAGGCCCACCGTGTTTGGTTAAGAAAAGCTTGTGCCTTCTTTGCGGATCATAAGGGGGAATTGCCCCAGCCCCACCAAAAAAAGTCTTCAAAAACGCCAATTCCAACAAAGATTATTCAGCATTGCATGTTACGCGCGATGATTAAGAAAGCACACTTAATAACGCCAGCTGTTATTATGCAATATGGCGATGGCTATCATCACCAAAACATTGTTCAGGATTTAGCAGAATTAGCCAGAAAAGGTGAAATCGGCATGTATGGACACGATGAATTTCCCCGTCTGTTTATTCACCTTATGTATAACGGCCTGATTTATGAACTTGCCATTGATATGGGGCAATCACAGAAAAATCGTTTCCTGCAAGCTGAATTTGAAATTGAAGCAAAGCCCACCGTTGATCAAGTTGCAGCGAGAGGGGATTTGGAAAATGTCGCGGCCATAGTTGTAGAAATCTTTAAAGAAATCGCGTGGGTGGAATTAGGGCGGAATTTATGTCCAATTCACGAACTCAGGCCCAGTCCATCAAAAGGGGAGTTGAATGCGTTGGCGCGCAGAGCGATACACTTTCAATCACGATTACCTGACGGTTTAATTGCCCTCCCAGATTATTCACAGCCTAGCCTGCATCGATCCATAGAAGAAAGCATTGAAATGGTTAGCACAATAATTGGTCGACAAAACGGTCTAAGGTTATGATTTCTTTATATAGATAATTAGCAATAGAGAAAATGCTATTTTATTTGCGTCCGCCTGCAGTTGCAGCAGGCGCAGTGCTTGCGGCAGGCGCAGTCGGTGCGTTGGGTGGCGTGGGGGCAGCGGGTGGCGAAGCCGCAGGCATGCCATTCACAGTCGTTGAAACGCCAAAATTTGTCCCGCTCGCTGTCGTACCAGTTCCCACATTACCGCGCGCACCAATATTAGCATTGACATTTGAAGTCGTGGTGTTAACGCCATCTGTGCTGGCAGGGGTCCCGGGAGTTCCCGCACCTGTGCCGGAAACCGTTACCCCAGGATTGAGGTTATGCTGAATATTATAAATGCGTTCGTAGGCATCTTGGGTGGCATTTTGCGCCTGAGCCCAGGTGAGGTTGGAATTCCCGCGCGCGCTGTTCCAGTTATTCTGTAGTTGGGTTTGTACCGCGCTATAAGGTTGACCATTATATTGGCTATAAGCATTCACGCCGTACTGATAAGCAGGCTGAATTGTGTTATAACTCGTGCCAGCTTGATTATATGGGCGCGTGGCAAAATTTTGTTGCCAATAGGCGTTTTCAGAATTCCAATTGGGGTTATTAACAACGTATCCGCTATTCACATCACCGGTCGTATTCGTATTCGATGCATTTGCACCTAAAGAGGCCTGGGGTTGCGCCTGACTAGCGCCCAGTGATGCTTGCGGCGATGGATTCGCCCCCAGAGAACCAGACCTCGTGGGCTGGTTCGCGCCCAATGATGCGGGTGCATTTGTCGATGGCGTTGCGGGCGCCGTCGTTTGTGCCTGGGCAGATTGAACCGCCGCGAAGGCGACCAAGGCAAGGCTGGCGCCTGTTAAAAGGGTTGCGATCTTCATCAGAAATTCTCCGGTTAGATCGTAAAGTAAAATGACAGCGATAAGAAAGATAGCACTGGCCCAATACGAAAAAATAAATGGGTGATAAGTTATCATGCTGCATGCCCTTGTGAATTTCATTAGACTTGCGCTATATCATGGCCATGACGACATCATACGACATTATCATTATCGGTGGCGGCCCCGGTGGTTACGTTGCAGCCATCCGCGCGGCGCAATTGGGTTTTAAAACCGCCTGTGTGGAGCGTGAAAGCGTTTTGGGCGGCACATGCCTGCGTGTGGGTTGTATTCCGTCTAAGGCTTTGCTGCATGCGTCTGAACGGTTTCGCGAAGCCGCGGATGATTTGGGTAAGCTGGGCGTGAAGACCGGCAAGGTTGCGCTCGATTTGCCTGCCATGATGACGTATAAAACCAGCGTCGTGAATGACAATACCAAGGGCATTGAGTTTCTGTTCAAGAAAAATAAAATTGACTGGCTGAAGGGTGAAGGGTCTATACCTGCCGCGGGCCAGGTTCAGGTGGGCGAGCAAACTTACACCGCCAAACATATTATTATCGCGACGGGATCGAGTGTCACGCCCCTGCCCGGCATCACGATTGATGAAAAACAAATTGTGTCTTCGACCGGCGCGTTGGCATTGGAAAAAGTGCCGGAAAATTTGGTCGTCATTGGTGGCGGCGTCATTGGTTTGGAATTGGGTTCAGTCTGGAGCCGCCTGGGCGCGAATGTCACCGTCATTGAATACCTCGACCGCATTTTACCCGGTATGGACGGCGAGGTTGCGAAGTCAATGCAGCGCATTCTGGAAAAACAGGGTTTGAAATTTAAATTGGGCAGCAAAGTTACAGTAGCAAAACCCGGTAGCAATGTGGCGCTTTCCGTTGAGCCAGCTGCAGGCGGCAAGGCGGAAACAGTGAAAGCTGATGTCGTTTTGGTCGCCGTAGGCCGACGCGCGAATACGGACGGGCTAGCGCTCGATAAAGCAGGCGTGACGATGGATGAGCGCGGACGCGTGGTAACGGATGCCCATTACCAAACCAATGTGCCGGGCATTTACGCCATTGGGGATGTCATTGTCGGCCCCATGTTGGCACATAAAGCTGAAGAAGACGGCGTGGCATGCGTCGAACGCATTGCCGGACAAAAATCGCACGTCGATTACAACCTCGTGCCTGGTGTAGTGTACACGACACCCGAGGTCGCCGCGATTGGTCAGACCGAAGAGCAATTAAAAACTGCAGGCGTGAAATACAACGTCGGTAAATTTAATTACGCTGCCAACGGCCGCGCGCGGGCCATGAACGCGACGGAAGGCTTTGTGAAAATCCTGGCCGATGTACAGA
>Ga0207695_10001458_pt1 | contig 39605 bp, 46 predicted proteins | sample KBSC54metaG_FD_184354 | JGI IMG/M metagenome (GOLD analysis project Ga0207695, IMG submission 184354) | Corn rhizosphere microbial communities from Kellogg Biological Station, Michigan, USA - KBS C5-4 metaG (SPAdes) (version 2) | ecosystem: Host-associated > Plants > Roots > Rhizosphere > Soil... | reverse complement strand
GATCGCGCCTGATGCCCTAACGCGCGGCCTCGCCTGCGCTGGCCCCATCGTCTAGCGGTCTAGGACGTCGCCCTTTCACGGCGAAAACACGGGTTCGAGTCCCGTTGGGGTCACCAATCTTCTGGGGAAGGTTGGCGCGGCGTTACCAGCCGGAATATTGGGCGGATGGCCAGCCTGGCCGTCGGAGCGGCCGCTGCGCTTCCGGAGCCGGAAGGCCCAAGCGCGCATCCGGCGATCCTGGCGGAGACGGAGGGATTCGAACCCTCGGTACGGTTTCCCGTACGACGCTTTAGCAAAGCGTTGGTTTCAGCCACTCACCCACGTCTCCGAGAAGCGGCGTCGGGGGGCTATAGCGAGCGTTTTTCGCACATACAACAGGCTCTGACGCGCCAAAGCGTGCCTTCGGTGAGTCGTGTCGCGGGAACGGCCTGGCGCGTTCATTGCGTGGCAAGGCGCTTCGCGGTTAACCAGAGCCCGACATGTCGGGGGAGCAGAGTAATTCCATGACCATCATCGCCCGCCGGATCGCGGCACCCATGGCGATCGCCGCGCTCCTGGCCTTCGCGGCCGGCTCCGCCTCGGCGCAGATTCGCACCGTCGATCCCTCCTCCTCCCAGGCGCACAGCGATCTGGCGCCGGCCGGCAGCGGCCAGCCCGAGACCAGCGGCACCCAGCCGCCGCCCGAAAGCGATTATGGCGCGCCGCCCCCGGCGCCCGCGCAATCCCAGGCGCCAGGGCAGGACCGGTCCGCGCCGCCGGACACCAACGCTTCGCGCGCGCCCGACAACCAGACCTATCAGGAGCATGACGTGCTCGACGCCGCCGAGGGCGTGTTCGGGCGCGGTGCCGAGGGCCTGGCCAAGATGATCGAGCGCATCCTCAAGGACCAGGGCCGCCCGACCGCCTATGTCGCCGGCCGCGAGGCCAGCGGCGCCTTCGCCATCGGCCTGAAATACGGCTCCGGCGTGCTGCACCACAAGGTGGAGGGCGATCGCCCGGTCTATTGGACCGGCCCGTCGCTGGGCTTCGACATCGGCGGCAACGCCGCGAAGGAATTCATCCTCGTCTACAATCTCTACGACAGCCAGGATCTCTACCATCGCTTCCCGGCGGCCGAGGGCACGGCCTATTTCATCGGCGGCTTCACCGCGAGCTATCTGCGGCGGGGCGACGTGGTGCTGATCCCGATCCGGCTGGGCGTCGGCTGGCGGCTGGGCGCGAATGTCGGCTATATGAAGTTCACGCCGCAATCGAAGCTGATGCCCTTCTGACGCGGCTGTTCCATCCCGATGCAGGTTGCGCCCGCCGTGCCGCCCAAATGGGTTCAGCGCGGGTTCAACCCTATGGGATAGAATGACATCTCAAGTGGCGGCCGGCCCTTCCGGCCGCCCGGGAGATGGATGATGGACAGGGTCTCGAACTGGCGCCGGCTGGGCGCGACGGGTCTCGTGATGGCGGGCGCGCTGGCGCTCGGCGGCTGCGTGGATGATGGCTACGGTTATGGCGGCGGCGCCTATGCGGGCGGCGGCTATTACGGCTCGGCCTACGATGACGGCTATTACGATGGCTATGGCGGCGGCTGGCCGGCTTATGGCTGGTACGGGGATTCTTATTATCCCGGCTCCGGCGTCTACGTCTACGATCGCGGCGGCCACAGGCGCCATTGGGATGGGCCGGCTGGCCATGGCTGGCATGGGCGTCCGGGTGGCGGCGGCTGGCACGGCGGCAACGGCAATTCCGGCCATGATCATGGCGGCGGCCACGGCAATGGTGGCAATCCCGGCGGCTGGCACGGCGGGGGCGGCAATCCTGGCGGTGGGCAGGGCGGCGGTGGCCGGCCGGGTGGCTGGCACGGCGGCAATGGCAATCCCGGCGGCTGGCACGGTGGCGGCAATGGCGGCGCGCATGGCGCACCATCCGGCGCACCGAGCGGGGGTGGCCATTTCGGCGGCGCCTTCGGCCATTTCAATCCGCCGAGCGGTGGCGGCCGGCATCATTGATCGGCCGGCCCTGACTTAGCGCCGCGGCCCTCAGGGGGCGCGGCGGGTCGGCACCGGAGCGTTGCAGAGATCGACCGCCCCGGCCGGTCTCACGAAGAAGGCGTCGCGCCGATTGGCCCGGGCGTCCACGTAGGCCGTGAAGGCCGGCGCGTCGCTGCGCATCACCTGATAGCGTGGCCGCTCGGCCTCGGGCACGTCGGAGGCGATGCGGGCGCGGACGATCGCCAGGCGCTGGGCGGGGTCGGTGTAGAAGCCGAGATCGCCGGTGCCGCGCGGCAGCGCCGTCAGCGCCTCCATCCCGTCGACGATGCGGCCGACCACCGTGATGTTGCGATCGAGATGGCGCGGCGCCTGCCCGATCACCGTATAGAGTTCGGCGCCCGTTCCCGTGTCCGGCGGCATGTCCCGCCCGACACCGACCATGCCGTAGCAATGCGGCAGCCACGCGCTCTTGCCATCGCTCGCCACCGGCCAGCCTTCGACATGGCCGACCTTCGCCGCATAGGGGTCGCGATAGCCGAGCGGGCGGATCGCCAGCCCGGCGCGCGGGCGCTCATATTCGGCCGGCAGGTGCGCCGCGACGCCGGCCGGCAGCGGCTTCTTCTCGTCCGCGCCGCCCCATTGCACGACATAATTGTCCTGTACGCGCACCACCGCATTGCCGTCGAACCAGTGGCCACGCACCAGCGCGCGGATGTTGGCGACGTGCGCGGGCGCGAAGCCGGGCGCCAGCTCGATCGCGACATGGCCGCCACCGGCGAGATCCATCAGCAGCAGATTGTCGGGAGCGACCGCCCGCCAGGCGCTGGCCGGGGCCGCCGCGACGATCTCGCCGGGGGACTTCATGGCGGGCGGCGGGGCGGCGGCGAGGAGGGCGAGGAGCGGAAGCAGGGCGGATCGGCGCATCGCGTGAGCCTGCCACAGCGCATCGGGTTGCGGAAGCGTTGCAATGTCGCTAGCAGCGCCCCTCACGGAGCGGTGGCCGAGTGGTCGAAGGCGCACGCCTGGAAAGTGTGTAGGGGTCCAAAGCTCCTCGAGGGTTCGAATCCCTCCCGCTCCGCCAGCAGGATCAGCAGAGGAAATGGGGCCGGCGCCGCCCCTCCCGCTCGCGGGCCAGCTCGGCTAGAGCCCTGCCATGGCATCCCTCCTCGGCCTGACCCTGCCCGATCGCGCCACCGCGCCCTTCTGCCCGTCCGAGGTGGAGGGCAGCGTCGTGGTGCCCGCCGGGGCGACGCGGGCGCAGCGGATCGCGCGCTTCGCCGGGCCGGGGCTGCTGATCGCGGTCGGCTATATGGATCCGGGCAATTGGGCGACCGACATCGCCGCCGGATCGGGCTATGGCTTCGACCTGCTGTTCGTGGTGGTCGCCGCCAGCCTCGCGGCGATCCTGCTCCAGTCGCTGGCGCTGCGGCTCGGCCTGGCGTCCGGCCTTGATCTCGCGCAGGCCTGCCGCCGGCGTTACGGCCGCCTGCCCAACATCGCCTTGTGGGTGATGGCGGAGATCGCGATCCTCGCCACCGACGTCGCCGAGGTGCTGGGCGGGGCGCTGGCGATCAAGCTGATGCTGGGCCTGCCGCTGTGGGCCGGCATCCTGCTCACCGCCTGCGACATGCTGCTGGTGGTGGGGCTGAAGGGGCGCGGCTTCCGGCAGGTGGAGGCGATCGTCGGCGCACTGGTGGCGACCATCGCGCTCTGTTTCCTGATCGAGCTGATCATCGTGCCGCCAGATCCTCATGCCGTCGCGGCGGGTCTCGTCCCCGATCTCGGGCGGCTCGCCCAGCCCGGCGCGCTGGCGATCGCGATCGGCATCGTCGGCGCGACGGTGATGCCGCACAATCTCTATCTCCATTCGAGCATCGTGCAGACCCGCCGCATCGCGGGCGGCGACGCGGAGACGTGCCGGGCGATCCGCATCGCCAATCTCGATTCCGCCGTCTCGCTGGCGCTGGCGATGCTGGTGAACGGCGCGATCCTGGCGCTGGCGGCGAGCGCCTTCCATGCGAACGGCCACGCCCAGGTCGCCGAGATCGACGACGCCTATCGCCTGCTCGCCCCCATCACGGGCGCCAAGGCGGCGGCCCTGTTCTTCGGCATCGCCCTGTTCGCCTCCGGCCAGAGCAGCACCTTCACCGGCACCATCGCCGGGCAGGTGGTGCTGGAGGGCTTCCTGCACCTCAAGATCCCCTGCTGGCAGCGCCGGCTGATCACGCGCGGCATCGCCATCGTGCCCGCTCTGGCCGGAGTGATCCTGTTCGGCGATCATGGGGTCGGCCCGATGCTGGTGCTGAGCCAGATCCTGTTGTCGCTGCAATTGCCCTTCGCGATCTGGCCGCTGATCCGTGCCGCCTCCGACCGCGCGATCATGGGCGGGCTGGCGGCCGGGCGTGTCGCGGTGTCCGCGGCATGGGGCGTGTTCGCCGTCATTGCGGCGGCCAATCTGTGGCTGCTGGCGAGCCTGCTGGGCGGAACCTGATTGACATGCGCGGCTGGTAGGCGATCAACCGCACCCGACTTGAGACCAAGGGAGAAGCCTGATGAAGACCCGTGCCGCGGTAGCGTTCGAGGCGAAGACGCTGCTGGAGATCGTGGAGCTGGATCTGGAAGGGCCGAAGGCGGGCGAGGTGCTGGTCGAGATCATGGCGACGGGCATCTGCCACACCGATGCCTATACGCTCGACGGCCTCGACAGCGAGGGGCTCTTCCCGAGCGTGCTGGGCCATGAGGGCGCCGGCATCGTGCGCGAGGTGGGCGCGGGCGTCACCTCGGTGACGCCGGGCGACCATGTCATCCCGCTCTACACGCCCGAATGCCGCCAGTGCAAAAGCTGCCTCAGCGGCAAGACCAACCTGTGCACCGCGATCCGCGCGACCCAGGGCAAGGGCCTGATGCCCGACGGCACGACGCGCTTCAGCTACAAGGGGCAGCCGATCTTCCATTATATGGGCTGCTCGACCTTCTCGAACTTCACCGTGCTGCCCGAGATCGCGGTGGCGAAGATCCGCGACGACGCGCCGTTCCAGTCGAGCTGCTACATCGGTTGTGGCGTGACGACCGGCGTCGGCGCGGTGGTGAACACCGCCAAGGTGCAGGTCGGCGACAAGGTCGTGGTGTTCGGGCTTGGCGGCATCGGCCTCAACGTGCTGCAGGGCGCGCGGCTGGCCGGGGCGAACAAGATCATCGGCGTCGACATCAACCCGGACCGGGAGGAATGGGGCCGCCGCTTCGGCATGACCGACTTCATGAACTCCAAGGGAATGAGCCGCGAGGACTTGGTGGCGAAGATCGTCCAGCTGACCGACGGCGGCGCCGACTACACCTTCGACTGCACCGGCAACACCGAGGTGATGCGCACCGCGCTGGAGGCCTGCCATCGCGGCTGGGGCACGAGCATCATCATCGGGGTGGCGGAAGCGGGCAAGGAGATCGCGACGCGCCCCTTCCAGCTGGTCACCGGCCGCAACTGGCGCGGCACCGCATTTGGCGGCGCCAAGGGCCGCACCGACGTGCCGAAGATCGTCGACATGTACATGAGCGGCAAGATCGAGATCGACCCGATGATCACGCATGTCCTGACGCTGGAAGACATCAACAAGGGCTTTGAGCTGATGCACAGGGGTGACAGCATCCGTTCGGTCGTCGTCTATTGATCAGCCGAACTCGGGTCGGTCGGCTGCTTCGCGCCCAATTGTCGCCATTCTCGCGTCTCAAGACGCTTCCCAACTTCCGATGGTCAGCTTCCTGGCACCTGCGCGAGATCTGAATCTGTCGCGCAAGGTGGTGCGCAAGGCGATCCGCGCACCGGAGGCGGACTTTTCCTATCGACGCGCCGTGCATCCGCTGCCGCGCATCGGGCCGTTCCAGGAGCGGCTGGACACGCTTCTTGAGGAAGACGAGGTCCGACCCCGGCGCGAGAAGCTGCGCATCACCCGCATTCATGACCTGCTGCTGCGCGAGGGGCTCGAGGGGTCGTACGACGCGGTCCGGTGCTATGCGGCGCGGTGGCGGCAGGAGCGTCGCCGGAATGCCGTCGGTGCGCCGGCCTTTATCCGCTGATGTTCCGTCCGCTTCAGGAGTGGCGGCAGGGTCGGGCATGATCTGTCCCTCAGGGGCCGGGTGTGCATCGAGCGCACAGATGGATCGGGATCGCGGCCCGCGCGCTGGGCACCCGCGAGAGGCGGTTTGCCGGTCCCGCGTCGGTCAGGTCTCCGCGATGGCATGGCGGGAATGGCCGCTGACGGCGGCCCCGGCATCGGAGGCGAGCTTGCGGAATATACTGATCGCGAGAATGCCGACCCCGGCCATGAGGATGATCGCGATCTGCTGCGAACGCGGGCCGCTCGCCTGACCGAACTCGACATCGAGGCCCCGCAGCAGGATGGCCGAGACTGACACGCCCACGCCTTGCCAGAGTTGCTTCAGCGTGTCCGCGAGGCTGGTGGCGCGGCTCGTCCGGCTGGACAGGACGTCGGCATAGACCATCGTGTTGAGCGCGGAGAATTGCAGCGATCGTAGCAGGCCGAAGCCGAACATGATCGCGGCGGTGACGACGAGCGGGATCATGCCGGTCGTCGTCGCGACCAAAAGCATGGCGAGCGACACGCCGATGGTGTTCGCGATCAGTACCGATCGGAATCCGTGCCGACGGAGTAGCACGGGCGCCACCCGCTTGACGAACAATCCGCCGAGCGCTGAGGCGAGGGTGATCATGCCCGATACGAAGGCGCTCTGACGAAAGCCGATCTGTAGCAGAAGGGGGAGCAGGAAGGGAATCGAGGCGACGGTCACGAAGAACAGCCCGCCGCCGAACACCACGCTTCGGAACGTCGGATAATCGAGGAGCGAGAGATCGATCAGCCCCTCGCGGTGGCGCCTCGCATGCTGCAACATGGCTCCGAATAGAACCAAAGCGGGTCCGAGCAGCGCAGCGGTGCGCCAGAGGTCAACTTCCTGAGCGGCGAGGCTTTGCAGGCCCAGCATGGCCAGGCCTACCGCCGCGCCGCTGAGGAAGAATCCTGGCCAGTCGAACCGGCGGGGCTCCTCGCGCATGTCGGGGATGTAGAGCTTGACGAGAACAAGCCCCACGAAGGCGACCGGGATGTTGATGAGGAAGATCGCCCGCCAGGTGAAGTAGGTCGATAGGAAGCCGCCGATCGGCGGCCCCAGCGAGGCGCCGAGCAGCGCGGGCGTGGTGACCAGCGACATGGCCTTGACCAGATGGGCCCGCGCGGTGGTTTTGAGAACGATCAACCGGCCCACGGGCACCATCATGGCGCCGCCAATGCCCTGCAGGATTCGGGCGATCGCGAAGACGCCGAGCGAATGCGCGGTCGCGCAGCCCAGCGATGCGACTGCAAAGAGCAGGATGGCGGCGACGAAGACGCGGCGCGTGCCGAAATGATCCGCCAGCCATCCGCTGAGCGAAATGAACATCGCAATCGACACGAGGTAGGCGGTGATGCCGACGCTCGCCGACACCGGCGGGACCTGGAGCGAGCGCGCGATCGAAGGAAGCGCCGTCGCGAGGACGGTCCCGTCGAAGTTCTCCATGAAAAAGGCGCACGATACCGTAATCGCCAATCCGACCCGCACCGCACCAAGTTCCGGCGGCGATTCCGAACCGATGTTACTGGACCCTGATCCCATGAAACGTCGCCGATCCGAAATGGATTAAGCCATCCATCTGCCTATAGCTGGATGAATGCGCCAAATACAGAATATCTGTACTGTTTATCAAATCGAGAATTGTAATCAATATGATGGTTGTTTATGCCTGCTAGGCAGGGTGACGTTCAGTCGTCACAGGGTCCGACGCGAAAGTCTCGCGGTCAAATACATTTCGGCAAGCCTCTCATTTGCGAAAAATATAATCGAAAATGCTTTGAGATCTGCGTTTTCTGACTCATCTTCCTTTCGATTCGCGGGCGGTCGTCGCCATCCTCAGTTGGGCCAGGCAGTGGGCGTTCCGTGCTCGCGGCCGGCCGGACCTCGCCGGAGCATCGCGCATGAGTTCGCGTCCGAACGATTCTGTGACTGTGGCCAATCCCCTGGCCGAACCCCCGGAAGAGGGGGGCGATCGCCTCCGCCTGCTGCACCCCTTCGCGTGGTACAAGGCACTGTCGCCGGTCGGCCGCGCCGCATTCTTCAGCTGTTTCGCCGGCGTCACGCTCGATGCGATGGACATGCGCATCTACAGTTTCCTGATGCCGAGCCTGGCGAAGGCGTGGGGAGTCACCGACAGCCAGCTCGGCGTGCTGTTCAGCGCGGCGATGATCACTGCGGCCATTGGCGGGTGGGTCACCGGTCTTCTGAGCGATCGTTTCGGGCGCGTGCGAATCCTGCAGCTCACCATCCTGATCTATTCGGTCTTCACCTTCGCCAGCGGCTTCGCGAGCAACTTCACCGAGCTTATGATCTTTCGCTGCCTCCAAGGGCTGGGATATGGCGGCGAAATCACCGCCGGCATCGTGCTGATGGCCGAGATGGTGCCGAACCGCTACCGCGGCACCGCGGTCGGCTCGCTGCAGAGCGGATTCGCCGTGGGATGGGCACTCGCGGCGATCGTATCCGGGATCATCCTGAGCTTTCTGCCGCCCGATTGGGGCTGGCGCGCGACCTTCTGGGCGGGCCTCGCGCCGGCGGTGCTGGTGCTGATCCTGCGGCGCACGGTGAAGGAGCCGGTCCATCATCGTAGGCCGGAGGGCTCGGCGATCCGCCGGATCTTCTCGATCTTCGACCGGAAAATCTCCGCGACCACGATCTGGACCTCGCTCATCGCCAGCGGCGCGCAGGGGAGCGCGATCGCGACGTCGACCTGGCTGCCGACCTATCTGGCGAAGGACGTCCACATGTCTGCCGCGAGCATCAGCCTCTATATCGGCGTGGTCACCGGGGGGAGCCTGCTCGGATATCTAACCGGCGCCTATTTCACGGATGTCGTCGGGCGGCGGCCCATGTTCGTGATCTACTCGGCGGGCAGCCTGTGCGTGCTCTCGGCCTATCTGTTCGCCCCGATCGGCCCATCGCTGATGCTTCCGCTCGGCCTGCTCGTGGGGTTCTTCTCGCAGGGCATCTATTCGATCCTCGGGCCGTTCGTGGCCGAGCTGTTTCCCACCCCGGTGCGGGCGAACGGCACGAGCTTCGCCTATGGCCTCGGACGGTTCGGTGCTGCCGCTAGCGTCTCGGCCGTGGGGTGGCTGGCGCACGAGGACGGGCTGCGCACCGCGATCCTCACCGTGCTCTCCGTCAATTATTTCCTGGTCGTGTTCCCGCTGCTGTTCCTGCGCGAAACCAAGGGGATCGATCTCCATCTCTAGCACGCACGATAGATGGCAAACATCTCGAAAGCATATAACAGGCATAGCAAAGGAAATTTGTAATAAGAGAGGGTGCCCCTAAGGCAATAGATACAAAATCGATAAAATATGAAGGGGGTTCATATGGTTGTTAAAATTAGCAATCGTGTCCGTATCATTGCGATCGGCCTCTATACTTCGAGTATCTTGTCTGGCTCCGGAGAATCGTTTGCGCAATCGCGGATCGATCCCGCCTCGTCATCGACTTATCAATCCGCAGGTGTAGCTTCGGGCGTGCCATCAAAAGCTTCGGCTCTTTCCGAGATCGTGGTGACGGCGACTCGTCGCGCGACGAACGTCCAGGATACGCCGATGATCGTCAATGCGATCGGCGGCGCCCAGCTGGCCCAGACCAATGCGCGATCCGTGGCCGACGTCTTCGGGCAGGTGCCGGCGCTCAGCGTCCAGGACCAGGGCCCTGGCCAGAAGCGTTACGCCATCCGCAACATCACCGCGGCGGGCGAGCCGCAGGTCGGCCTCTATCTCGACGAGATTCCGATCGTCGGGTTCACCGGCCAGAATACCGATGCCGGCGCCCAGCAGCCCGACGTGAAGCTCTGGGATGTCGGCCGCATCGAGGTCCTCAAGGGGCCGCAGGGCACGCTCTACGGCGCGGGTTCCGAGGGCGGTACGATCCGGATCATATCCGAGCGCCCGACGATGGACCGCTTCTCGGGCCTGGTCAGCGGGACGCTCTCGAGCCCCGCGACGGGCGGTGACAACAATTCGATCAACGGCACCGTCAACGTCCCGATCGTCGACGACAAGATCGCCGTGCGCGTCAACGGTTATCGCGACCATGACGTAGGCTATATCGACGAATATTATTTCCGGGACAAGCGGGCCAATCCGGTCGACACCTGGGGTGGCCGCTTCAATATCCGGGTGAAGCCGACCTCGAACTGGACGATGGATTTCATCGCTTATTACCAGAAGACCCGGTCCGGCGACTATTTCAACATTGCCCCGTCCTTCACGGACATCGCAAACACTCGGTGGGTCGCCGCCAATTTCGTGCGCCAACCCGGCCATGACAAATTCCAGGCGTATAATTTCATCTCATCCTACGAGATGCCGTGGGCGACGCTGTCGGCGACGGCCTCCTATCAAAACCGCACGCTGGTCCAGCATCAGGATTCGACGCTCACCCACACCTTCAATTGCCCGACCCGCGACTATCCGGTCTGCCAGCCCTATGACGCGGTGGTGGCGCGGCGTGAGGCTGGTACCATGCGCGCGCTGGTCAATCTGAACGATGTGAAGGCCTGGTCCGCCGAGGTCCGGTTGAGCAGCAACGATAAAAGGCGCCTGCAATGGACGATCGGCGGCTTCTATCAGGACCGTGAGAACAACTATACATTGCTGTCGGGCCTCGCCGATGGCGATGGCAATTATAATGGCGAGCCGGGCCGGACCAAGTTCGCCCGCGCGAACGAGGATTCGACCAAGCAAATCGCCGGCTTCGGCGAGATCACCTACAAGCTTTTCGGCGGGCTGAGCGCGACCGGCGGCGTGCGCGTATTCCAGGTCAAGCGCGACCTCGGTTCCCAGGCTCTGGTCGCCACCGCCGACGATATCGTCCCCGGGACGGTCTTTCCGGTCGCGCGCTACAAGCAGACCTCCACGACGGAAAAAGCCATGCTGAACTGGAAGGTCAATCCGAACGTGCTGTTCTATGCGGAGGCGGCCGAGGGATTCCGCCTCGGCGGCCCGAACCTCCCTATCGGCCTGACATACGAGATTCCCGCGCCCTACAAGGCCGATACCCTGTGGGACTATGAAGCGGGCTGGAAGACATCCTGGTTCGACCACCGGATGACCTTCAACGGCGCGGTCTATTACATGAAGTGGAGGGGCATCCAGCAGCAGGGCACCGATCCCACCGGCACCTACACCTTTATCACCAATGCCGGCAACGCACGAGCGATCGGCGTCGAATCCGAGCTGACCGCACGGCCGGTCCATTGGCTGCAGCTGGAGGCGGGCGCGAGCTACACCGATGCCAAGCTCGTCGGCAGCCAGCCCTTCCAGCCGCTCCCGATCAACAGGGTCAATGCGGGGGATCCCCTGCCGTTCGTCCCGAAATATACGCTGAACGGCGGTTTCACCGCCAATTACACGCTCGGCGGATTTCCGGGCTGGTTCCGGGCCGAGGCCAATTACCAGAGCGGCCGCTCCACCGCCTTCGATCCGGCCAGCCCGGCCTATGCGAAGCTGCCGAGCTGGTATCTTGTCAACACGAGCACGGGCGTGAAGCTCGCCGATCATTACGATATCACGTTCTTCGTGCGGAACCTGCTCAACAAGATCACCTACGTGTCGGGCAGCTACAATACTCAGACGCCTCTCGTGATCAATTCGTCCCCGCCGCGAACGGTAGGTGTCACGGTGGCCGTGAGCTTCTGACGATGATCGGCGGCGGGCTATTGCGCGCCCGTCGTCGTCATTCGTCTAAGCAATATCAAGACGCGCAATTCAAATTGGACTTGGACGTCCGCGGTCGCCCATTCCGACGAGAACGAAGCCGGCCCGGCCGGCATGGCCTCACAGCATGATGGACACGCCATGATCTCCAGCGAGCAGAACGAATTCCTGACCCGGACGGGGGCCGCGACGCCGATGGGCGATCTGTTCCGCCGGTACTGGATCCCCGCCTTGCTCGCGAGCGAGCTGCCCGAGGCGGATTGCCCGCCCGTCCGGGTCTCGCTCCTGTCCGAAAAGCTCCTCGCGTTCCGGGATTCGTCGGGTCGTATCGGCCTGATCGGTGAATTCTGCGCGCATCGCGGCGTTTCGCTCTGGTTCGGCCGGAACGAGGAGAATGGCCTGCGCTGCCCGTATCACGGCTGGAAATACGACGTCGACGGGCGCTGCCTCGAGGTCCCGTCCGAGCGGGAGGACTTCTGCAAGCGCGTCCATCTCAAATCCTATCCCGTGGTCGAGAAAGCGGGTGTGATCTGGGCCTATATGGGGCCGGCCGAAGAGAAGCCGGAATTGCCGAGCTTCGAATGGATGGAGCTGCCCGCGAGCCACGTCTATCTTTCCAAGCGCTGGCAGGAATGCAATTATCTGCAGGCGATGGAAGGCGGTATCGACTCCAGCCACGTCTCCTTCCTGCATTCGGGCGATCTCGGGCGCGACCCGATGCACAAGGGCACGGCCGGCTCCAAATATGCGCTCAGCACCAAGACGGTGTTCGACGTCATGGATTCCCCCGGCGGCCTGATGATCGGGGCCAAGCGCCCGGCGGAGGAGGGCTATTATTACTGGCGTCTCAGCCAGTGGATGATGCCCTGGTACACGCTGATCCCACCCTACAAGGGCAATGCGCTCAACGGCCATGCATGGGTGCCGATGGACGATCTCAACTGCATGGCCTGGACCATGACGTTCCATCCCACGCGCCCCCTGACCGAGGAGGAGCGCAGGCTGATGGAAACGGGGCATGGCGTCCATCCCGTGCTGATCGCGGATGGCTCGTTCCGCCCGGTCGCCAATCGGGACAACGACTATCTCATGGATCGCGAGGCGCAGAAGGCGAAGATCGTCTACAGCGGCATCAAGGGGATCGCGATCCAGGATTCCTCGCTCCAGGAAAGCATGGGAGCGATCGCTGACCGTACCGCCGAGCATCTCGTGTCGACCGACAAGGCGATCGTGATGGCCCGGGCGAAGCTGCGCAAGGCGGCGCTCGACGTGCGGGACGGCGGCAAGGCGCCCGCGCTCGATGCCGAGGGGCAGCGGGTCCGCTCGGCGTCCTTCGTGCTCCCGGTCGACCAGCCGTTCCGCGAAACGGCGCTGGAGGCGCAGCAGGTTCGCATCGGCGAACCCTTCGTTGCCGTCTGACGAGGCGGGGATGAGCATGAACGGAATGCGGGTGGCCGTCACCCTCGCGGGAACGGGCGTCATGCCGGCGGTGGTCGCGGCGCTCGTCGAGGCCGGGGCGCATGTCGTGGTGGACGTGGCGGGCGATGCGGCGGACTGGAATGTCGTCGGTGCGGTGAACGACGATCCGGTCGGCTTTCTCGATCGGTGCGAGACGGCGGCTGGTCCGCTCGATCTGCTGGTCGTGGGCTCCGGGATCGTGCGCAGCCGGCCGATCCTCGAGGTCGATGCCGCGGACCTGCGCGGGACGATCGAGGAGGAGCTGACGCGCCCGGCCCTGCTCATGCGCGAGGCCGCCCGCCGGATGGCCGCGCGCGGGGCGGGTAGGATCGTCGCGTTCGGCTCCATGTCGGGCAAGACCGGCGTGCACCACAACACCGCGCCGGCCGCCGCCGCGAAGGGCGGGCTGTTCGCCTTCACCCGCGCATTGGCCGCGGAGGTCGCCGGGAGCGGGGTCACCGTGAACGCGATCGCGACCGCGCTCTTCGAGCCGCAGACCGCGACGATGACGGACGACAAGCGCGACACGTTGCGGGCGGCGGTTCCGGTAGGGCGGTTCGGCCGGTCGGAGGAGGCGGCGCATGCCGTGCTCTACCTGGCCGACGCCAAGGCCGGCTACGTGACCGGGGAATGCCTCAACCTCTCCGGCGGCCGCTTCATGGATTGAATGAAGTGAAAAGATCAGTTGAAAATAAGACTGATGCCAAATGAAATTGGACGAAGAGGCATGTGCGTCCGAAGATTAAACTGACACAGCCAAAGCGTATCGAGAGGTCTATTATGTCGGACGTTACTATCCCGGATTATCGCGACGAGGTTGCCGAGACGATCGCGAACTATGTTGTGAACGTTTCGGACCAGTTGAGCGACAAGACCCGGCAGGCGGCCAAGCGTGCGCTCCAGGATTCGGTGGCGGTGGCGCTCGGGGCCTTCGCGCATCCGGCGACGCAGCTCGGGCGGCAGTTCGCAGAACTGATGTCGTCGGCCAGCGGCCCGTGCGTGATCTGGGGGACGTCGATCCGGGCGACGCCCGACGTGGCCGCGCTGATCAACGGTTCGCTGATGCGCGGCTACGACTATAACGACTTCTTCGTGGGCCGGCGCAACAGCGGCCACCCGTCCGACATCACCACCGGCGTCATCGCGGCGGCCGAGTGGAAGGGAGTGAGCGGTGCCAAGCTGCTCGACGCGCTCGCCGTGGGCTACGAGGTGGTCGCGGCGATGTTCGACTGCTTCACGACCGCGCCCGGCGGGTGGGATTACACCAATCTCACGGGCATCGGCGCCTGCGCCGCCATCGCGCGGGTCATCGGTCTCGATTACGACCAGACCCGTGAGGCGCTCGGCATCGCCGTCGTCCCGCACATGGCGACGGACGAGGTCGAATCCTGCGAGCTCAACAAGCGCGGCGACCTCACCATGTGGAAGCGCTTCAACGGCAGCGACGCCGTTCGCAACGCCTTGCAGGCGTGTCTGCTCGCGTCGGTCGGCATCGAAGGCGCGATCCGTCCGTTCGTTGGGAACAACGGCTTCCTGGCCAAAATGAAGAATGACGAGAGCACGCTGCCGCTGCTGAAGGACCTGCTGGACCCGTCCAGGCCGCTCAGCAGGGTCGCTGATACCTACATGAAGCTCTATCCGGTCGGCTCGGTCGGGCAGAGCGCGATCCGCGCCGCGCTGGACGCGCGCGCGCAGGTCGCCAATCTCTCGGCCGTCAAGGAGGTCCGGGTCTATTCCGAGGAGGGTGCCTACGATCATCTGGTCGCCATCCGCCAGGACGCCTACAATCCGATCTCCCGCGAAACCGCTGACCATTCGATGCCCTATATCGTCGCCGCGGCGGTCCTGGACGGCTACATCCGGGTGGAGAGCTTCGACGTCGAGCGCGTGCTGGAGCCTTCGCGCCGCGCCTTCGTCCGGGATCGGGTCAAGGTCATCTCGGATCTCTCGCTGGGCGCCATGAAGGATGGTAAGCTCAAGCGCGCCAGCGACGGCTATCTGTCGCGGGTTGAGATCGAGCTCGACGACGGGACCGTCGTGCATGGCGAGGCCAGGCCGTTCCCCGGCCATCCGAAGGCGCCGTTCACGGACGCGGAGATCGAGGAGAAGCTGCGCTTCAACGCCGAGCAGTTCGCCGGGACGGCGGCGACCGATGCGATCGTCGCGCTTCTCGCCAGGGCCGAGACGATCGGCAATGTCGGCGAGCTGACGGCGCTGCTGACCTTCGATTGCTCCGCCAACGTCAGCATGGCGGCCTGACCCCGGGGGGCTGACCCGCTTCTGCGCCCTCGCCACTGGAAGCGGGTCCTTCATTGACATGCGGGCCGGGAGGGGCGACTGATTTCCTATCGGTCCGAGGTCGGACGCGGCTCCTTCGAGCTGGTGACATCGACGCCGGGCCGGAGGGATCCGGTGGCATCGAAGGGGGGCTGAACCTTGGAATTGCGTCAGTTCCGCTATTTCGTCGCAGTCGCCGAGGAGCTGCATTTCAGCCGTGCCGCGCAGCGGCTTCACATCGGCCAGCCGCCGCTCAGCCTGCAGATCCAGTCGATCGAGCGCGAACTCGGGGTCCTGCTGCTGAAGCGGGACCGACGCAAGGTCGAGCTGACCGACGCGGGCCGCCTGTTCCTCGTCGAGGCGCGCAATGCGATCGACCAGGCGCAGCGCGCGATCGATACCGCCAAGCGCTTCGCACGGGGCGAGGTCGGCACGCTGCGCGTGCATTTCACCACCTCGGCGCCCCTGCTGCCGAAATTCCCCCGCGCCATCCGGTCGTTTCACGAGCGCTATCCCGACATCCACCTCGAACTGAAGATCCAGACGTCCCAGTCGATCCTGGATGCGCTGATGCTCGGCAATCTCGACATCGGCTTCGTCCGGCCGGCGGCGCGGACGGTGCTCCCGCGGGAAGTCAGCTCGATTCCGCTCTACAAGGATCGCCTCATGCTGGTGCTGCCGGCGGAGCACCCGCTCGCCAGCGCGGCCGGGCCGATCCCGTTGCGCGAGTTGGCCGACGAGGATTTCCTGCTCCGCCCGACCCAGAGGGACGGCGGCTTTTACGAGCAGATCTTCGGTCTCTGCGCGGAAGCGGGCTTCACGCCCCGGGTGGTGCAGGAGACCCAGGACACGGCGACGGCCTTCGGGCTCGTCGCGGCGGGCCTGGGCGTCACGATCGCACCGGAGTCCTTGCAGGCGATCCGCCTGTCGGACATCGTGTGGCGGGAGATCGACGTCCAGTCCGGCGCGGAGAGCCGCGTGCTGCTGGTCTATCGCGAGGACATGCCGTCGCCGCTGAGGGACAAGCTGATCGAGAGCTTCCGCGCGACCGTGGCCACGGAGCAGGAGCCGGCGATCGGCGCATGATAGCCTGACCGAATGACTGCCACTCGGGAACGAATTGGCGGCTTTTCGGCCCTTCGCCTAGCAGGAGGCTCCGGAGAGCCACAAACGGAGGAGGCCGTCATACGTCCCGAGATTCTTGTCACCCAGCCCATGGTCCCGACCTGCAATGCCTCCCTTCGCGAGCATTTCACGGTCCATAGCCTGCCGGAGGCGGCCGACGTCGACGCGCTGATCGCGCAGGTGGGCGCCCGGATCAGAGGGATTGCCGGCGGGAAGGTGTCGGCGGCGCTGATGGACAGGCTGCCGGCGCTGGAGATCATCGCCAATTCGGGCGTCGGATATGATTCGATCGACGTCGTCGCGGCCAAGGCCCGCAACATCCGCGTGACGAACACCCCCAACGTGCTGAACGATGCCGTGGCCGAGATCACCCTCGGCCTGATGATCGCGCTTGCGCGCCGGATCCCGCAGGCCGACCGCTTCATCCGGGACAGCGGCTGGCTGGGCAGGCAATATCCCAATCTGGGCGAGCTGACCGGCAAGACCGTCGGCATCCTCGGCCTGGGGCGGATCGGCAAGGAGATCGCGGTACGCGCCCAGGGCATGAAGATGCGCGTTGTCTATCATGGCCGCCGCCCTCAGCCGCGCGAGCCTTTCCTCTATTATGACGACCTGCTCGCCATGGCGCACGACGTCGACTGGCTGGTGGTGATCGCGCCCGGCGGGAAGGAGACCGACGGGATCATCTCCCGGGCCGTGCTCGAGGCACTCGGCCCCAGGGGGCATCTCGTCAGCATGGCGCGCGGATCGATGGTGGATCAGGATGCGCTGGTCGAGATGCTCGGCGACGGTTCGCTCGGCGGTGCCGCGCTGGACGTGTTCCAGAGCGAGCCGCACGTGCCCGAGGCTCTGTTCGCCATGGAGAATGTCGTGCTCTCGCCGCATCAGGGTAGCAAGACCGTCGAGACCCGCGATGCGATGGGGGCGCTCGTCGTGGCCAATCTGCAGGCGCATTTCGCGGGTGACCCGCTCCTCACGCCGGTCGCCTGAGCCGATGCGGATCGGAGCCATCGCCGACGACCTGACCGGGGCGACAGACCTCGGCCTGATGCTGGCGCGCGGCGGGCTGCGGGTCGTGCAATGCGTCGGCGTGCCGGCCTCGACCGCGGCGATCGGCGATGCGCAGGCGATCATCGTCGCGCTGAAGACGCGCACCGTGCCCGCGTCCGAAGCCGTCGCCCGGTCGCTGGAGGCCTTGCGGTTCCTGGAGGCGGCCGGGGCCGAGCGCTTCCTGTTCAAATATTGCTCAACGTTCGATTCCACCGATGAAGGCAATATCGGGCCGGTCACCGACGCGCTCATGGAGGCGCTCGGCGAACGGCGCAGCATCGCATGCCCCGCCATGCCCGCGAACGGGCGGACGATCTATCAGGGTCACCTGTTCGTCGGCTCGAGCCTGCTCTCCGAAAGCAGCATGAAGGATCACCCGCTGACGCCGATGCGGGATGCCGATCTCGTCCGGGTGCTACAGCGGCAGACCCGCCATCCTGTCTCGCTGATCGCCCACGAAACCGTGCGGGGCGAGGGCGCGACGCTCGATCGCGCCCTGGCCGGCATCGCCGGCATCGCGATCGTCGATGCGATCGACGAGGATGATCTGAAGCGGATCGGTCGTGCGGCCCGCGACATGCGGCTGGTCACCGGCGGCTCGGGCATCGGCCTCGGCATGGCCGCGACCGTGCCGGTCGAGGCCTCCGGCGAAGGTGCCGTCGCGATCGCACCTTCGCCGGGGGGCGCCGTGATCCTCGCGGGATCCTGCTCCGAGGCGACGCGCCGTCAGATCGCCAGGGCTGTCGAGGCGGGGGCCCCCGCCATGCGGATCGTGCCGGCGTCGCTGGCGAGCGGAGACCTTACGGTCGCCCGGGCCATGGCGTTCGTGCAGGGCGCGCGCGGCCCGCTGCCCGCCATCGTCTATTCGAGCGCCGAGCCCGGCGACATCGCGAAGGTGCAGCAGGCGCTGGGGCGCGAAGCCGCCGGTGCGCTGATCGAGCGCTTTCTGGCGGATGTCGCGCGCGGCCTGCTCGAAGGCGGGACCACCCGCTTCATCGTCGCGGGCGGCGAAACCTCCGGCGCCATCACCCACGCATTGGCCGCCGACACGCTTGCGATCGGCCCCGAAATCGATCCTGGCGTACCCTGGACGACATTCGTCCGCGAGGGCAGAACGATCGCGCTCGCGCTCAAGTCGGGCAATTTCGGCGCCGACGACTTCCTGCTCAAGGCATGGGATCTATTGGGATGACGCGCTCGATCTCGGAAGAAACGCGACTGCGGGACCAGATCGTGCGGGTCGGGCGCTCCATCTTCGATCGTCGCCTCACCTTCGGATCGACGGGCAATATCAGCGTCCGTCTCGCCGACGGCCGGATGCTGATGACGCCCACCAATGCATCGCTCGGCGATCTGGACGCAGACCGCCTCTCGCTGCTCGCGGCCGACGGCCATCCGCTCTCCGGCGACCGGCCCACCAAGGAAGCCTTCCTCCATCGCTGCATGTATTGCGAGCGGGCGGGAGACCATGCCGTCGTGCACCTGCACAGCACGCACGCGGTCGCGGTCAGCATTCTCGGCGACGTCGATCCTGCGGACGTCCTGCCGCCGCTCACGGCCTATTATGTGATGCGGGTGGGGCGGCTGCCGCTCATTCCCTATCATTCGCCTGGCGACGAGGCTCTGGCGGTCGCGGTACAGGCCAAGGCCGCCGAGCATCACGCCCTCCTGCTGGCCAATCACGGGCCGGTGGTGTCGGGCAAATCGCTCCTCGATGCGCAATATGCCACGGAGGAGCTGGAGGAGACGGCGCGGCTGCATCTCCTCCTGGCCGGCCGCGCCATCCGTCCGCTGACGGCCGAGCAGGCGCGGGCGCTGCGCCGCTAGAAACGGTCAGTGCCCCTCGATCAGGGTCCTGAGGCGGCTGACGGCGGCGCCCGGAGCGGTGAGCACCGGCACCGGCGTCCTCGCCTGCACGGCGGCCTGTGCGCGCGACGTCGAGAAATGGGCCAGCACGATCGCATCCACGCCGTCCAGCTCGTGGGCGCGGTCCGCGATCCGCTGGTTGTGCGTGGCGGCGTCGCCCGCGCGAAGCGCCGTCATGGCATCCTCCACGACAATTGTGTCCAGCGACGCCACCACACCGGTCGACGCGGCCACTTCGTTGAACTCGTCCTCCATGGTGACGACCGCGGGGGCGAAGGTCGCGATCATGCCGATGCGCGAACCGATGTCGACGGCGGCCTGGAACATCGCCTCGTTCGGCTTGAGGACGGGGACGGGAAAGTCCCGGGCCATGATGTCGATCGCGGGGCCGAAGGCGGAGCAGGTCACCAGGATCGCATCCGCGCCGACTGAAAGGCCATAGCGCCCTAGCGAGATGAATCTCTCGATCAGCGCCTCGGTGAGGTCCGGCGCGCGGGCCCGATCCGGCGTCAGCGAATCGTCGAGTAGGTTGACCAGCTCGGGCTCCGGCCAGAGATCCCGGAAGGCGTCCTTGATCGGATCGACGGCGACCAGCGTGGCATGGAGCAGGACGATGCGGGGCGGGGTGATCATGGATGCGCTCACGCGAAAAAGGGGTTGAGGCCGCTCGCCTCGCAGGCATCGCGCACCGGCGCCGAGAAGAGCAGCTCGAGGAAGGCCTGCGGGCCGGCGATATTGGTCGCGTCGGTGAGGATCGCCGCGTCGAAGTCGGTGGTCTGCTGGATGGGCGCCGGAAACGGGCCGAGAAAGTCGATCCCCGGGACGGCGAGCAATTCGCTGATCTGCTGGATCGCGAGATGGGCCTCGCCGCTGGCGACCATCTCCCCGGTGAGCCCCGCCGGGATCACGATCGCCTTGGCGCGAACCGCGTCACCGATGCCCAGTTCGTCGATGACGCGTTCGAAAAAGACGCCGCTCGCGCCCGCCCGGGAATAGACCAGCGACGGGATGTCGAGCAACGTCGCGCGCAGCGCCGCCACCGTCGCGATGTCGGGTTTCGGCGCTCCGCCGGCCACGGCGAGCCCGAAGGCGGCCTGGGCGAAGGGCCTGCGGCTTCCCGGCACGATCCGCCCCTGCCGTTCGAGCTCGTCGAGCGCCCACGCGATGGCCACGATCCCGTCCGCCGTCTCACCGCGCCGTATCCGCTCCATCAGCGCGAGGGTCGGGTCCCAGATCATGTCGACCGCGTGCCCGGTCGCCGCGAGGGGCGGCAGGACGTTATCGTCGACGATGGCGCGAATGATCAGCGCGCTCATCATGCGGATGGGGCGGGGGAGGGGCATCGCCGCCACGTCAGGGGAGATATTCGAACGCGAAGGGCATCGCGTCGAGCCGATCGTCGATCCATTTACGGTCGACGGTGCCGTTCCGCACGCGGTCGCGCTGGGCATTCTCGCCGGCGAGACGCTTGGACGCCTCCTCATGGATATGCTCGGTGAGGTCGTAGGGGACGCAGATGACGCCGTCATCGTCCCCGACGATCAGGTCGCCCGGCATCACCACCAGGCCTCCGACGGCGATCGGGACATTGAGCTCGCCCGGGCCGGTCTGGTAGGGGCCGCGCTGCGTCACGCCCGCGGCGAAGACGGGGAAATGGTGATGGCCGACATGCCCCGAATCCCGGATCGCGCCGTCGATCACCACGCCGGCCAAGCCGCGGGTTTCCGAATGGGTCAGCATCATCTCGCCCATCAGCGAATTGGTGCAGTCGCCGCCGGCATCGACCACGACGACGTCCCCCGGCAGCGCGCTGTCGATCGCCTTGTGGATGAAGAGATTGTCGCCCGGCCGCGTGTGGACCGTATAGGCCGGTCCCACGAGGACGGTGCCCTGCGCGTGCATCGGCCGGATGCGCGGACCGGCCGCGAACAGCCGGGACATGCAATCCCCGATGACGGCGGTCGGGATGTCCCTGAACTTCTCGACTGTTTCGGGCGACACGCGGCGCGGGGGCTGGACGATGGCTCTGAGTTTCACGAGGGTCTCCTGTCGGCCGGGTCGCGGGCCACGGCAGGAAGGTAGGTGGGGCGGACGGCCGCGCGCCAATAGAGATTGCAGCAGGGTGCCATAAAAGCGATGTATGGCCGATGGCGCCCATCCTCGATCTTCGACGGTTGCGTTACTTTGCCGCGATCGCGGAGCATGGCTCCCTCTCGGGCGCGGCGCGCACGCTCAATATCGCCCAGCCCGCTTTGAGCCATCATGTCGGGCAGATCGAGGCCTCGCTGGGATCGAAGCTGCTGAACCGCCATCGCGACGGCGTGACGCTGACGAGCGCGGGCCAGCTGCTGCTGCGGCACGCCCTCGCCATCATCGACGGCGTCGACCGGGCCGAGGCCGAGCTGCTGGCGCTGGCCGGCCAGAAGGATGCCGGCATACGCCTGCGCCTCGCCATCATCTCGTCGATCGCGGCCGATCTCACGCCGATCCTGCTCGCCGAATTCAAGCAGGCGCTGCCGCGTGTCACCCTGCGGATCACCGAGGCCAGCACGCTCGACAGCCTCGGGCTGATCGACGAGGGCAAAGCCGACCTCGCCATATCGCTCGCGCCGCACAAGGATCTGAATCCGGTGGCCTGGGAGCGGCTGCATCTGGTCAGCAGGGATGATGGCCAGACGGCGCGGGGCGACATATCGCTCGCCGACGCGCTCGATCTGCCGCTGATCCTGCCGGCGAGAACCAACCCGTTGCGGGAGCTGGTGGAGGCCGAGGCCGGCCGGATCGGGCGCGCCGTCGACGTCACGCTGGAAATCGACGGCCCCACATCGCGGATGCGGGCCATCCTGTCGGGCCATGGCAGCACCATCTTGGGCACCCACTCCATCCTCGGCCTGTCCGAGATGGACAATCTGCTGGTGCGCCCGATCGGCCCCCCCGCGATACGGCGCCCGCTCTACATGGACGCGCGACAGGGCCTGTCGCACGATCTCGTCGAAACGGCGCGCGGGGCGCTCGCGGCCGCTCTCGCCCGTCTGGGTAGCCTCGACATCATTGACGCCTGCGCCACGGATCATTCATTCTCCAGATGACTGCCATGCGCAGTGCAATTGGACCCGCCCGATCGCGCGGCCTAGTCCTGCTCCCAGCGGGAGGGTCGAATGCCGAGGTTCAACGCCAATCTGAGCCAACTCTACACCGATCTTTATTTTCTCGATCGTTTCGAGGCAGCTGCTTCGGACGGATTTCGCGGTGTCGAATATCGCGGCCCCTACGATTATCCTCCCGAGGCGATCCTCGAGCGGCTGCGTACGAACGATCTGACGCAGGTGCAGTTCAATCTCCCGGCTGGCGACTGGGCGGGGGGGGAGCGGGGGATCGCCTGCCTTCCCGGGCGTCAGGATGAGTTTCGCGAGGGGCTGGAACAGGCCATTCGCTATGCCGAAGCCCTCAATTGCCGCCGGCTGAACTGCCTCGCCGGCCTGATGCCGAAGGACGTGCATTATTCGGAACTGGAAGACACGCTCGTTGGCAACCTGCGCCATGCGGCCGAGCGCCTCGCCGGCACCGATATCATTCTTCTGATCGAAGGCCTCAATCGGCGCGATCTTCCCACTTGCATGATCGTCGGCACCGACCAGATGGAGCGCATTCGCGGCCGGGTCGGTGCGCAGAATCTGCGATTGCAGTACGATTTTTACCACGTTCAGGTCACGCAGGGCGACGTTCTGCGAACGTTCGAGCAGTTGCTGCCCGTGATTGGTCACGTGCAGGTTGCTGGAAATCCCGGACGGCATGAGCCAAATATTGGGGAGCTGAATTATGATTTCATTTTTCGGGAGATTGATAATCTTGGTTATAAAGGCTGGGTTGGATGTGAATACATTCCGGTCAACGGAACATCGGCCGGGTTAGGTTGGATGTCAAAATGGATATAAATTTAACAAGTCGTGACAAAAAATTTGATGTAGGAATTTATTGAACGCCTTGGTCAGCGGAACTAAGGACGATTTCCGTCGACTGGAGAGAATATTTTCTCTTAACGACCAATCGCCGGCCACGATAGAGCGCTCGTTTACATCGAGCGGGTTGGGAGGCGACCAACCGCTCCTCTTAGCAGAAATCTGAAACCCGCCAGTCGGCAAACGGCCGAGGGCGTGTGAAAAGAACAACGGGGGGGCATGTTCGCTGCAGATGTGACGATATTTTGCTTTGGAAGGCGCTTGTTTGCCCGGTATTGGTTTCGAGCGGCGTACGCGGCTTGCTGGGTGATTGAGAGCGGTCAAAGAGATCGCTTGCCCGGGATTTCGCCCGAACGAGGTCTATGCGGCGTGGATCGCCATCGTCAGCGATTGGACACCGATGATCTTGAGCACACGTTTGAAATTGTAAGCTAGAAGCTGGAGGCTCATCTCCGCAGCCACTTTATCGAGGGTGCGGGTGAGGAAGTGGGTACTTCCCATCCAGCTCTTCAGCGTGCCGAAAACATGCTCAACGGTCTGCCGCCGGATCTGCATCATGTCCGGCCTGGCATTAAGACGTTCTTCCATGCGCTCGAGCACGGCTTCATGTTCCCATCGCCTGATACGTCGCTGCGGGCTCGTCGTGCATTGAGATTTCACCGCACATGCCCCGCACGCGCCGGTCATATAGCAACGGATATCCATCTGGGCTTCGGTCGTCGTGAACCGGTAAGTCAGTTCCTCGCCGGCAGGGCAGCGATAGCAGTCAAGATTCACATCGTAGACAAAGACGCTTTTATCGGACCGGCCAGCGAATTTGGCCTGAGAGGTAAGCGGCTTGGGGACGTACGCAGTAATTTCGGCGTCTTCGCAGGCCAGGATCTGCCTTCCGCTAAAATAGCCGCGATCTGCAACGACGGTGATCTTCTCGGTGCCAAATGCATCCCGGGCCTGCTCTGCCATACCGGCCAGCTGCGCCCGGTCGCTGCCCGTCGTCACTACTTCGTGTGCAACGATCAGGTGATGATCAGCATCAACGGCAGCCTGCACGTTATAACCGACGGTGCCACTTCCCCTGCTGTTCATCGATCGCGCATCGGGATCGGTGAGCGATATCTGCGTGTCGGGCGATCGTTGCATCTCTGCCTCGATGGCCCTCAGTTGTGCCATTTGCGCTTTGAGCAGCGCGATCCGGTCCTGAAGCTGGGTGACTCTCATTGTCGAGGCGGGTTCGGTCACATCGGCCGCATCCATCTCGGTCAAGTAGCGATCAATGCTCGCATCGAGCTCCGCCAGACGACGCTGCATCTTGGCCGGCGTGAAGTTCTTGTCCCGGTTGTCACCGCCTTGAACTTGCTACCATCGATGGCGACGACGGCATCGCCGAACAGTCCGATCTGTCGGCACAGCATCACGAATTGCCGGCTTTTTCCACAGCCTGGGTCGCCTGCCGTCTGGCAGCGTTGCGCTAGCGCCCTTCGGACCTGGTGAGGGTCTATGGATAGGCCGGAACAGTCACTGGGCTTGGCAGCTTAGCGCAACAGCTCGCGCACCAATGAGGGTTTGCGCGCCAACATGGCGAGAAGTACCTGCGCGGGTCCGGTCGGACGACGCCGGCCTTGTTCCCAGTTCAGCAGCGTCCCCTTGGCGACGCCGATGCTGCGCGCGAACGCGCCTTGGGACAGGCCAGTGCTCGCCCGGATAGCTGACACATCGACCGCTGGTACCTCGACCTGATGGATGACGGCGCCAATCTCCTCGCCGCGCGCGAAGGCCAGCGCTTCGTTCAGACCCTGCGCGATGCTCTCATAGGCACTCATGCTCTGTCTCCATATGCTGCCACCAGCGCCTTGCTCAACTCCACCAGCGCCGCTTGCTCGGTCTTCGCTAGATTGTCCTTCTCATTCTTGGCGAACACCGTCACCAGAAAGATGGGCATGTGAGTTCCGCCGAACACGTAGACTGTCCGGTAGCCCCCGCTCTTGCCGCTTCCCGCTCGCGCGACGCGCATCTTGCGAAGCCCACCGCCCAACGAAATCCCCGCTTGCGGATTTGCCGCGACCGCATCGATCAAAGCCGCTTGCTCGTCGATCGACATGATCGCCTTCGCGCGCCGTGAGAACTCGGGTAATTCCACGACGGTCTGCAACGCGGCCATGCCTTTTCACATATACGCTGCTGACATATGCGTCAATGGCGTACATCCAACACTGTTTCGGCTAATTGAATGTCGCGTTTCGTGATCGCTGGGTCACCCTCCAAGGGGCAGGAAGTGGTCGACTGCCGACCAGCCGCGGTCGCGAGAAAATCAGCCCAGCAGGAAGGCACGGATGAAGGCCATTCCCGAGGCAATCTACCATTCTTAGAACCTTCATTCTGGTTTGGGGCTAAGATTTGACACTGAGACGCCGTCGATTGCCCGAAGCTTCAGTCCGATCTTCGGCGGAGCCTTGGCCTCTCTGGGTTTGCGCTTTGCTAGGGGAGGAAGTTCCAATTGTGCTCGAAGCTTGTCCAGGCTGCTTGGTATCCGAGCACCCATATTCGGCCCTTTGCGCAAGGCAGAGCTATTTGTTGCACCGAAAGGCTGCGCTTGATTAGCCGCTCCTCGGCGATCTCGAAGTAGGCTATCTGTTGGGATCGCCCGCTTCAAGAGCGCCGAATGAAATTGGGCGATGCTCAAACGGCTGGATCGACGCTCAGGTCCGTTTGATCAGCCTGTCAACGCTCTCCTCAGGAGCCGGCTTGCCGTCCTTGCCATCTTCGCCGCACTCCTCCTCGAGACTGCGGCGGATCCCCTGTATCTCCCTGTCGGTATGATGCTCGATCCCGATGAACTGGCTTCGGGCCTCGTCGAGAGAGCGGATGATCTCGTCGAGCTTGGCCTGCATGGCAGCACCGTCCCGGTTCTGCGAGTTCTGGATCAGGAAGACCATGAGGAAGGTCACAATCGTGGTCGAGGTGTTTACGACCAGTTGCCACGTGTCGGAATAGTGAAACACCGGTCCGGTGGCACCCCACAGGATCATCAGCGCCAGGGCAAGGATGAAGGCAACGGGCTGACCCGCGAAGGCCGCGATGCGACTGGCGATGCAGGTGAAGATGCGATCCATGGTTACGCCTGAAGTCTGTTCGTCTCGGAAGCAAATTAAGCTTCCTCCATCTGCGGACGATTGCCCGCCACACCGACAGCAAGACGGCCAGGCGCACTTAGCCTGGCCGCTCCCATCCTTATTCTTCCGTCGTGACATTACCCTTGAAATCGAGCGCGACCTGCATCGTCGTGCCGTCCTTCTGGGCGGTTCCCCGCCAGATGCCATCCTTGTCCTTTTTCAGCTGCGACACGTGCGTGAAGCCGGATTTCGCGATGTGTTCGCGCGCCTCTGTCTGCGTGAAACTGTTGGCACCGCGGCTCGCCGCGCCTTCGTTCACGGTGTGAGCGGATTTGATGGCTGCGTTGTCCTTGGCGCCTGCCTGCGCCAGCGCGGGCGCGCTGACCAGCAGGGCGACGCCGATAAAGGTCGAAGTCGTTCTCATGCTCTCATTCCTTTTCCGGGTTTGATCACGGCCGCTCGAAGCGAGCGCGTTCGGCCTCGATCTCTTCGGCGGAATAAACCGGTGCGGCTTCGTCGAAGCGGTTCCAGCCTTCGCTCTCATAGGCACGGCGGCGATCGGCAAGGTCGACCGTGCGATCGTCGCTGAGGATGGCGCGGGCGGTTGGAACGAGAGGCTCGTCGACCTTTGCCGTGACGAGCGTACCGCCTCGGCGGACACCCTCAGCGTAGACATGCGCGTCGGCTTCGGGGACGCCCGCATGTGTGAGAGCGCCGACCAAACCACCGGCTATGCCGCCGATGACGGCGCCGCCGGCCGCCCCGGCCGCAGTTGCCGCCAACCAGCCGGCCGCAACAACCGGACCAATTCCCGGTATAGCGAGAAGACCGAGGCCCGCGAGCAGACCTCCCAATCCGCCAACCGCGGCGCCGATACTGGCTCCTGCGCCCGCATCCCGAGCGGCCGGGTCGAGTTCGTCACGATGTGCGCCACGGACGTCGTTGGCGACGAGACTGATGTCGCGATGCGCGACACCTGCGGCTTCGAGATCCTGAACGGCGCGACGTGCGTCGTCGTACCGGTCGAACAACCCTGTGAGGGTCTGGGTCATGATATCTCTCTCCTATGTCCGACCGTATTCCGGCCGGCTTTGTCGGTGTGATGACGAGAGTTCAGCGCGCCGTGCCGCGGATGACCATATGGTAGAGCACGAGCACGACGATCGCGCCGATGACGGCCACCACCAGGCTGTACAGATTGAGCCCCGTGACGCCGGCCGCGCCGAACTGATTGAACAGGAAGCCGCCGACGACCGCACCGATTACGCCGAGCACGATGTCGAGGATGACACCCTCGCCGCTGCGGTTAACGATCTTGCTGCCGATGAAGCCCGCGATCAGGCCCAGTACGATCCATGCAAGAATGGACATAGGTCTTCTCCGATTGCTCCCGGAATTGGTTTCCGGATGCTGGAGAAGTTAAGAGGGCAGGGTAAGCGGCCAAAGATGCGCCAGCACCCCATCGACAGGTGCATCGGCACCCATTCGACGTTATTTGGGCTCGGCGGGGCCAAGATGGTGCCCGCGATCGCGAGCCCAGATGATCGCCTCGGCGCGGCTGTGCGCATCGATCTTGCCATAGAGCCTTGCGACATGATTGCGAACGGTGTTGCGCTTGAGGCCCAGCGTATCGGCGATGGCATCGTCGCTTCGCCCCTGGGTGATGAGGCCCAGCACCTCCCGCTCGCGCCGGGTGAGTTCCACGGTCGGAAGCGTCGACCCTTGTGGTGCAACCGGTGCTCGCAGCGCCGCCAGTCGATCCATGATCTTCTGGCTGAGCCAGCTCGAATCCTGCATCGCACCTTCGATTGCGGCAATGAGGTCGAGTTCGGTGCGCTTGCGCTCGCTGATGTCCTGAAACGCAGCGAGGATGCAGAACTGACCGTTGATCGTGACCGTTTCTGCCGACGCGAGGCAGGTCACCAAATCTCCCCCTCTGGCCTTCAGCTGCACCTCATATCCGCGAAAGGCGCCGCTCTCAGCGATCTTCTTTTCGATCTCGCGCCGCGTCGCCGCAGTCTCGAACAGTTCGATGTCAGCGGGCTTGCGGCCCACGACGGACTCGTAGCCCCAGTCGGTGAGCGCCAGGAAAGCGTGATTGACGTTGAGGATGCGATGACCGTCGAGGCTGGTGAGCAGCATGGGCACGGGGGCAAAGCGGAACGCGGTTGCAAATCGCTCCTCGCTCTGCCGAAGCGCCTGCTCCGCGCGGTGGCGAGGTTCGAGATCGGCGAACGTGAAGATCATGCAAGGTTCGTTGTTGGGCATTTCGGCGGGATGGCCGGCCAGCAGCACCAGCTTGGAGTCGCCGGCGGGAAGCGGCAGTCTGGCTTCCATCTGCGGAATGGTCTCGCCATCCTTGAGCAAGGCCTTTGCCTTGTCGCGCCGCTCCGCCTCCGCGAGGATATCGAAGTCGTAGAGCGTGTGGCCGATGATCTGGTCGCGATCCCAGCCCGATAGTTCGAGAAAACCCTCGTTGACCCGGACGAAACGCAAATCCGCAAGCCGAACGATGAGCGCGGGTGCCGGATTGGCATTGAACATGCTCTCGAAGCGCTCTTCCGCCTCATAAGCCTCGGTCGCGTCGCAGATGATCAGAACAAGACATTCGAGTTCACCCGCTGCACCCGTCAGCACGAGGCCCCGCTCGCGGTGAACCCAATCTGGTTCGCGGGTGCCGTGCCTGCGTACCTCGACGACTAGATCGTCAAATGTTTCGCACCGGCACAGACGCGCCATCGGCGTCGCGTCCTTGCCGATGTCACGACCGCCTCTGAAGCGGAGGTCAAAGCGCTGACTGTAGGCCTTGACCGTCGTCCCCAGGGCATCGAGCGTGGCACACCCGTGCATCGTCAGCGCCGCCTGGTTCGCCGACAGGATATGGCCGTCCGGAGAAAGACGGATAACTCCATCGCTCAAGGTATTGATGATCTGTTCCAGCTGCGTGCGGTCGGGGGATCGCGCGGCAGCCGAGGGAGAACGCCTCTTGGCCATCACGGCTCAACCAGAGAGAGACTTGCTTTCTGCCGTCTGACTACATGGAATTGCTGAGGTGGCGCCATCATTTTCCTCCGGGACCGGGAGCGCGCGGTGGGCGCTGTTGTTCCACTCGCGTCCCGCAAGCGACTGCCAAATTGGCCGTTCGACCCCGCCCGCTTTGCTCATGAGCGATCAGAATGTTTAGGTGCAAGCACGCTAGAAAATTAAGCCTGTCTGGAACGCGCCCGGAGCCGGTCGTTCGTAAGCTGAATCAAATTTTCCAATATCGACGGTCCGCTCAATATCTCCGAGAGCCTCCTGACTGGATCGGCTTTATCGAAATTCGGTCGGTCAAGGCGGCGCCGGAACATGCGCCGCCGCCAATCGTCCATCATCCGCGCGCCGCCTCTGCGGTTGCGAGGAGAAATCCCATGAAAATTGTGACCCTAGCCGCCGTCAGCGCGTTGGCGCTGGCCGCCCCGGCTTTTGCGCAAATGCAGCCGGGCCCGGCTGACCCCAATCACGGTGGCCATGGATCAATGAACTCTCAGCCGATGAACGGACAGCCGATGGATCAGCATCGAGGCGATGACATGGGTCGCGGTCGGAACGACCCCGCAATGTCCGGCCGCGGCTCCGACATGGGTCACGGGCCGATGGGTGACGATCGCGGACGTGGAATGGATCATATGGGTGGCGAGCACGACATGGAGCGCGGCCGAGCCGATCGCGCCGGGGGCTATGGTCGACATTGTCGGACCGTCTGGCATCACCATCACCGCGTTCGCCGTTGCTAAATAAGACTGCAGCCCGTTCGATCGGAGAATGTAATGAACGAAGACACGCTCAAAGGCTCGGGCCGAGACCTGACCGGCAAGGTCAAGGAGGCGGCGGGCACCGCGGTCGGAAACGACTCGCTCAAGGGTGAAGGCATTGCAGACCAGCTTGCCGGCAAAGCCCAAAAGGCAATCGGTTCCGTCAAGGACGTGGTTGCAGGTGAGGCCGGATCGACAGTCGAACGGTTCAAGCAGTTTGCCCGCGAGAAGCCCTTCGCCACGGCGACGGCGATCGGCATCGTCGGTATCGCGCTGCTGAACACCCTCCGCGGAAAAAAGTAAGCTCGGCCAAATAGGCTCGGCTGCTCAAACATCGCGCCGTCGTGCCGTTATCATAGCCGAGCAGTCCCGCTCCCGGCGCGCTCGCTATCTGGCTCCCCCAGGCAGCGCGTCGGACAGCGGGAGAGCGGGGCTGCTCTAATAAACCCCGATGTTACCGCGAATTCGATAGCCCTCTCATCGCCGGGTGCCGATCCCTCCAGCCAGTTGTTGTCAGCGGCGGAAGGAGATCTTCATGACGACAATCCGCGCAAGCACCCGGGACAGGCCAACCGACGATGATCGGGATACGAGCAAGGATGCAGAGCACGATACCTTGATGGACACGGTCAGCGAACCTGATTCGACAAGCGATCCCGGCGGTTTCATATGGACTTACAGGACTCTCGAAATTCAATCTATGATGTTGATCTAGAACGTATTTTCAGACTGGTCTGAAATAAGTTACCCCCAAATAATACCCCCAAATCTTATCGACTGGGGGCGAACAGAGGCGGATGTGGACGGTGGCTGACGCCCACCGACCGAGGTGGATCAGCCATCACGACGCGGCATTGATCAGGCGCCCCGGAGCTACTTGCTCAACTGCCCGCGCATGGCCCCCTTAGGATATTTCGCGGTGTGGACGTTCACATAGTAGCTGGATGGGTCGGCGACGATTGCTGCCAAGGTATCCGCGGGAGCGGTGGCGCATCCCTTCGACGAACCCTGGGCCGGCGGATCGAGCGCGACGACCACCGGGCCGGCTATCCCAGCCACACCCTTGTGGACATGTGCCATGGTCGGCGCATCGGATCCGGTGGCGGACAATTCGTAGCAGAGCTGACTCTTGGCGGTATCAACGGTGATGCTCGCCGTGCCGTGGCCGGCGGGCGGCGCGGGCGGCACCTCGGCTGGGCCGGTGAGCATCGTCGTGAAGGTCACCGACCCGGCAGCAAGTGCGGGACCCGCGAGGAATGCCATGCAAGCTAAGGCGGGAAGGGACATCCTCATCGACGGTTTCCTGATCCAGCGCGTGCCATACGCGAGGACGCAGGGTCTGCCCGCCAGGAGTAAAGGTCAACCGGGGAGTGCTCGGGGACCTTGGGGAGGGCTCCGGTTTCCGAGGCCCTCCCTTTGGCGCGGCGGCTGGTTCGCGGCCACCGTCGCGATTCCGGCAAGGGAGTCTAGCCGGAAGGAGAAATGCTACTTCGCAGCGTTTGAAACGGCGTTGCCTGCCGATGACACGTCTTTTCCAGCGCCATGGACCGTGTTGCAGGCGGCCAGCGTGGCGAGCGCCGCGATGATGATGGCGGTTGTGATCTTCGTTTGCATGACAGATCCCTTGACTGTGTGTGAGCCGAAGCATCCACAGGGGGAATCGTTCCTACGGGTTCGGTGCTGCGAGCAAGAGAGGCGATGACAGGAGTGGCTGTCCGATCAATCGCTTCCTACTGCGGGCTCATTACCCCGCCGTCCGCTTCCATGTATGCGCCTCGGCGATGCCTCTTATGTTGGGCGGTCGGCGCGCGATCGTCCGATGTCGCCGAACTCGATCTGGCTTGCGGCGGCCCCGAATAGCTGGGGACAGGTGCCGGCGCGGGTAGTCCGTAAGCTGCGCCGCTCGACGGGGCGGGATTCGCTGCCGCGTTGTCGATCGTTGCCGGCTGGGTGAAAGCCGCCGTCGGCAGCAGAGCCAGAACGGTCGCGATCACGAGCTTGCGCATGTCCGTCTCCTGCATGGTCGCGTCCGGTCTACGATTGGCAAGCAGTCCGTGGCGTGAACGATGAGGCGGGAGCCGGGCCACGCGATCCGGCGACAATCTGTTAACCATGTCGGTCGATAGACGGCTCCATCAAGGAGTGATCATGATCGCGATCGAATGCGCCATGCCGATACCGTCCGTCATGCTGCCGGCGAACCTCTATTCGAGCTGCGGCAAGCTGGCGGTGGAGATCAGGACGCTGGGTGATGATCGCGCGACAGTTACGGCTTCCGGGCGACCGCCGGCCGGATCTTTCGCTCTCCTCGTGCCCAACGGGATCAAGGTGCCTGCCGTGGTCGCCTGCGCATCGGGTGACGTGGTTGGTCTCAGCTTCGAGGAGCCGATGGACGGAGACTGGCGCGAGCAAGCGTTCAGGGGTCGGCACTGAAGCTCTCTTGGATGCCGGCGCGCGCCGTGGGGGAACATGCAACACGCGCCGGCTGCCGAGTAGCGGCCAACCGGGATTAGCCTTTGGTTGGTTCGCGAATTCCTGACGATCAGGGTTAATTTGGGTAACCACGATGCTGGGCTGGCCGGGCCACCAACCCTTGCCCCAACCTCGCGCCCGGCATAGCCTATTCCAAGTTCATCCATTATCGACCGTGATTTCATCGCCCTGCCGCAGCCCCCGGGCGTAGTAAGGAACTGCTGCAGTATTATGGCCTCGGCTTGATCCATGAGGCGAAGGCAATGTCATTTTCGACCGTACCGAATGAGCGGGACCGGCGCCTAGCGCGCGAGGAAGTCTGGCAGGCGCTGAACAGGCATGGATCTCAGGCCGCCAATATCCTGCACATGAAGGTCCAGCTGACATTCTCCGCTGAGAGGCAGGAAATTTATAAGCTCGCGTGCGAGATCGTGCGACGTAGCCAGCAGGCTGTAATTGTGGCGCCAGCTGGAACTTGTGGCTGAGCCGCGCCAGCACGCCGCCGATCGCGTTCAGCAGCCATATCGTCCTTGCGCTGGGACCCGCGCCCGGCTTACTGCGCTGACCTGACGCGTCCTCCGGTTCAAGTCGCGGCTCTGAATGCCAGCGGCATCGAGATGAGGAAGGCCTGAAACATGATCAAGCTGACCCTCGAAGACGGTACGCCCGTTGCAATCAACCCGATGCACATCTTCGCGGTTAAGCCGGTGGAGGGCGGCTCGTTCATTATGGCGAACGGTGGCGGCGTTCTCACCGTCAGAGAGACGTTTGCCGAGGTCGAGACGGCGGTGAGGCGGTGGATAAAGGGGGAATGATGATATGATCCACCTGACCGCGCCTGATGGCACGCCCGTTGATATTCAGAAAGCCAACGTCCGTGAGGTGCAGCCGCTCGGCGACGGGGCGATCGTGTTTTTGAACTCGGGACCGCCGGCACGGGTGCTACAGAGTGCGAGCTGGATCGTGGCGATATGGAAGCGCTGAGGGAGGGGTGTTCCACAGCTTCCTGTCGCGATCGGATGCAGCGGCGGTGAAGAGCGGCACGTCGCGGCGGAGTGATTGATCGGTAAAGCGGTTCCCGCCGAGACTGCGTTAGTCCATTTTCGATCGTAATTCCGTCGCGCCTAAGCCGCTAGAAGCGTAACGAAGATATGCCGCAGCGATGCGGTAATTTCCCCCTCACTGACCCCGCTTCGGCGGGGTTTGTTTTGAGCACACCCTGCACGGATTAAAAAAGACCGCCCCGAGGGACGGCCTGGAGTTTTAGGAGAGGATGCCTGAAAGGCACGTTTGTTGTGCATGCGCGAAATAATTTTCGCAAATGCATTTGGAGCAAGTTGACGTGAGATTCGTGCATCTAGTGCGCCACAGCCGCCAAAGAGTGCCGATTTACGGCGCATCCTCTCATCTCCTGCGTCCACTCTGTCGTTGGATCTGACGGCTGTGACGCTCGATTTTACAGGATTAGAAGGGCGGAGCGTCGCAAAATATCGACAAATCGTCGTTGCGGCGCAGCATGAAGGTCGAACGCGTCATCATGTCTGCGGAACGTTCCAACTACTCCTCGCCCGAACGCCGATCGATCATGCTTGGCGCGATCATTTGGGCAACAGGAAATCTGGCGGAGCATTAGCGATCATGCGTGAGAGGTGCTATGGTTCGCCATCGCGCCTTCAACCGAGCATGGCCGCGACAGAGAGCTAGACACTCCCGCTCCGCGGAGGTCGCCATGGACATCAACTACATACTGGCCCGAGAGCAGGAGTCCCTATACCGGGCCGATACGTCGCCGTCCAGGAGCGCGCGTGCATCGCACCGAGAGTTTGCGAAGGCATATCGCCAGCTATTGGTGGACAGCGCCTATCCTCACACCTTGATCTTGACCAACAAAGAACGGCGCGACGTGCACAGGCAACGCGCTTTTCAGGCTTCCGTTCACGCATGGGAAGATGAAGGCGGTAGCGTCGATTGATCAGAAGTCGTCCGATCAACATCATGTGATGGACGACACTGCGCCACCTTTCGAAACGCAGGCGAAACAGATAGATTGGCGATGCGCACCCCGCGCGCAGCTCTGTCGTCGGTCCCAAATTGATGACGGAGCCGCCCCCCTGTCGAGCCGAAAGCGACAGGCGGGGCGCCCCGTTCCCGACAACGAAATGTGCCAAATCCAGCTTCGCCATCGAGCACAACTGAACCGATCAGGCCGGCCGCGGGGGCAGACCATCCTTCGGTGCAGACCCGCGATGGTGCTTGCCTCGTTCGATCTCGTCCGCCGCTTGCGCAAGAACGTCAGCCTCGTCGCCGTGGACACCCCAACGTTCGGTCAGTGGCCGATAGGACGACTGCTCAGCTCGCTCATGCGCCACACGGTCTCGAAGCCAACTCACGATGGCAGCGCGCTCCTCGTCAGCCGTCATTTGGCACGTCCTCCCGAGACTGAACTTTGCGTCGAGCGGCCGGCACGGGCTCGCACGTTCCGAGGCGGGATCGTCCGGATCGTCTTCGCGTACTCAGCGGTGAGCGCGAACAGATCCCAGGCGTGGCCCCAGCGAAAACCTGGGAAGCCGTGGCGCGCTGACACGACGACTAGCCAGCCGAGATCGAACGCCGCGAAGAGCAGGATGATAATCCGAAGTCCATCGCTCCGCCGCGTCGGCGCGTTCGGCATCACGGCGGCGCGCCAGGTCTCAATGAGCGTGACGACAAGGATCAGGGCCGAGAAGATCCAGCCGCCGATGCCCTCGAAGCCGATCCGCATGACGAGCGTCCAGGCGGCTAGCATCCAGCCGTAGCGGGCCACCGCGAATTGCGTCATGCCGGTGCGTTGGCAGAGCCAGATGATCGGGGGATGGAACAGGCGTGTGCCGATCCAATGGTCGAGGCGGCTGATCATGGCCGCGCCATAGCAGGTCAGGTGGCAGGTTGGACGCTCTTCGCTGATCACGCAGCGTGAAATGGCGGCCGAGCAAGGTGACGAATAGACGTTCCGGCACGGCAATGACGGCAACGAGGAGCGCCCTGCGCCCGTTGTAGGCGCAGCGAGCAGCGCTTTGCCGCATCGCTCCAACGGAGACGACAGCCATGGATCGCGAGAACATCTCGACCGAGAACCAGCCGAAGGGCTCCGCACGAAAGCAGAGCGACACACTCGACCGTGAGGCCGAGGACGTCGCGCCCGGCCAGCAAGAATGGAACGACGACCGCAAGAAGGATCCCGATCCGGATGGCAAGTCGCCGATGGAAGATCCGGGCTCGGATGGCGGAACCGGGGGCACTGGTGGCACCGACCATGAGCAGGACCGATAGGATGGCATCGCGAGCGCCCGAGGAATTGCCGCCGGAGATGCCTGAAAATCCGGCGCCCGGCGCGGATACGCCTGACAGTCCTCCAGCAGAGCCGGACGAGGATGTCGATCTGCCTGCCGGCGCCTAACCGCTCAACGGTTTGGTTCCGCGTTCAAGTTCTACGAGATCGACCAGCGGTGCCGATAGCCGACCTGCATCGCTGGTCCCTTCCGAGCGTTGAGTCCGAATGAAGCCACTGCCCCAACCAAATCAGCGTGTCTCATGATTGCTATCGCGCTGGTCGTAGGACTGGCAGGAGCCGTAGTCGAAGAGCCTGCGGTGCCACCGCCGACCTATACCGTTGCTGATGTGATTGGCCGCAACCCCGACGACGTTTGCATGCTTGCCTACCGCAGCGGGCACTGGTCCGAATGGCTCAAGACCGACGGGTCTGAGCACCACGCCCGCCGCTTCCAGCAGGTGGCAATGGAGCACTACTGCGACGGCTTCATTCATGGGATGAAATACAAGGGCCAGTGAATCTTCGCAGACCGCCAAGGTGAAAGTGGGCACATGAGATCTACTACGTTTGGCATTTCTGAGGCCCCCACCGTTTCTGTTGTCGGCTTCGCGCCAACTAGATCAGAGAGGACCGTCGATGCTCACCATTCACCATCTCGGCATTTCGCAGTCGGATCGCATCGTCTGGCTTTGCGAGGAGCTTGGCGTTGCCTACGATCTCAAGCACTATGACCGAGATCCGCAAACCCGCATGGCTCCGGCTGAATACCGAGCGTTGAGCCCGTTCGGAACTGCGCCGGTTATCAGTGACGGCGAACTCACGCTGTCCGAGTCTGGTGCGATCGTTGAATATATTGCCCATACATACGGCGGCGGGCGGCTGTTCGTTGAACCCGGCCAGAACGGCTACGCTGACTTCCTGTTCTGGTGGCATTTCGCCAATGGATCGCTGATGCCATCTGCGATGGTTGACATGGTTGCGACAGCGCTAGGCGGTGGCAATCCGATCGTCGCTTCGCTGTGCGATCGGCTTAATCGAGCCTATGACATGACTGAAACTCGGCTCAGCACTGCAACCTGGATCGCAGGCGGCATTTTCACTGCCGCCGATATTCTCACCGTCTTTCCTTTCACGACGATGCGTGAATTCAAGCCACGCGAGCTTGCGCCATATCCGGCAATTCGAGCCTATCTCAAACGAATCGCCGAGCGACCCGCATTCCAGCGCGCGATGGCCAAGGCCGATCCGGGCTTTTCCGTTCCGCTCGAATAACCTCTACGCCGTTATGGTTGAGCTGCCGCGCGGCGATGAAGGTGAGACGGCAGCGTCAATCAAGATGAGACTCCGTTTGGGGCTGTCGGCGTAGGGCGTAGCCCGGAGCCGACAGCCCCAAACGGAAGGCCCTTTCGAAGGACTTTGGTGGTTCTGACCGGCCTACATCCAGGCTTTTCCGTGAGGGAAGAGCCCGGGTGAGCGGTCGACACGTCAACGATCATCAGATGAGGCTCTTCATGAAACATCGTCAAAGCGACCCGCTGCCCCTGGCAGCGGCCAAGGCCGGTATCAGCCGGGCGACGGCCTATCGGCTGCCCAAGGACGGGAGGCTGCCGTCGCAGAAGGCAGAGCCACGTGGCAGGCGCCGGCCGGACCCGTTGGCAGAGATCTTCGACGCGGAAATCGTCCCGCTTCTCCAGGCGCCGCCGGGGCTACGGGCAGTCGCCATCTTCGAGGAGATGCTGCGCCGGCATCCGGATCTCTCGCCCGGTATCCGGCGGACTATGGAGCGACGCATCCGGACATGGCGTGCGCAGCATGGCGAGGACCAGGAGGTCATCTTCCGCCAGACCCACGAGCCTGGCCGCATGGGTTTGTCGGACTTCACCGACATGGGCGACCTTGATGTACCGGTCACTGTCGCCGGCCAGCCGCTTAAGCATCTGCTCTACCACTTCCGGTTGGTCTGGTCGGGCTTCGAGCACGCCCATGTCATCCTCGGCGGCGAGAGCTATGGAAGGCCTCCACAATGCGTTGTGGGCGCTGAGCGGCGCGCCGGGGCTGCACCGTAGCGACAGCCTTTCTGCGGCATTCCGCGATCTCGACGCCGACGCGCGGACGGATCTCACGCGGCGATATGACGCGCTGTGCGAACATTATGCGATGGAGCCGACCCGCAATAACCGTGGCGTCGCACATGAGAACGGTGCCATCGAGAGCGCGCACGGCCATCTCAATCATGCCGTGAACGATGCGCTGCTCATGCGGGGGTCTGGCGACTTCACGGATCTCGCGGCCTACCGGGCCTTCATCGACGAGATCGTCGCGCGCAAGAACCGCCGCAACGCCGCCAGGATCGATGCCGAACGAGCCGCGCTGCAGCCATTGCCGCCGATGCGTAAGGGTGACGATGAGGAGACCGTCGTCACCATCACCTCGACCAGCAGCTTCACGCTGAAGAAGGTGTTCTACACGGTCCCGTCCCGCCTCATCGGTCACAGGGTGAAGGTCCGCCTGTACGACGACCGGCTCGATCTCTTCCTCGGCGTGACACGCATCATGACGCTTCGCCGCGGACGGGCGCCCGGCGACGGTAAGCATGGACACGTCGTCGACTATCGCCACGTCATTCACAGCCTGCGGCGCAAGCCCATGGCGCTGATGAACCTCGGCTACCGCGACCAGATCTTCCCGCGCGAAGCGTATCGCCGGACATTCGACAGCCTCATCGAGCAACCGCTGGAGCGCGCCGCCTGCAAGATCATCGTCGAGTTGCTCTCGCTTGCCCATGAGCGGGGCTGCGAAGCAGAGCTGGCCGACGCCCTGACAGAGGATCTCGAAGCCAAGCGCCTGCCGGATCTCACGGAGCTTCGAGCGCGCTTCTCACCAGATCCAGCCAGCCTGCCAGTCGTCTCGGTCCAGTTGCCCTCGCTCGCCGTCTACGACACTCTGCTGACGGGGGCGGCCGCATGAACCCCGCCTTCGACACCCAGCGCCTCGCCTTCATCCTCAACGAACTGCGTCTGCCCGCTATCAAGCAGGCCTGGCTCCAGTTCGCTGACCGCGCCGACAAGGAGGCATGGTCGGCCACCCGCTTCCTCACAGCGCTTGCCGAGCATGAGATCGCCGAAGGAGATCGGCGACGCATCGAGCGGCATCTGGCAGAGGCGCGCCTGCCATCGGGCAAAACCCTCGACAGCTTCGACTTCACCGCCGTACCGATGATCTCCAAGGCCCACATCATGGCGCTGTGCGCCGGCGACAGCTGGCTCGAGAAGGGCGCCAACCTCATCATGATCGGAAGGCCGGGCGGCGGAAAGAGCCATCTCGCCGCCGCGATCGGTATGGCACTCATCGAGGCAGGCTGGCGCGTCCTGTCACCCGCACCTCGGATCTCGTTCAGAAACTCCAGGT